>WNGF01000351.1_pt1 | contig 73710 bp, 77 predicted proteins | sample 5400641 | NCBI WGS metagenome assembly WNGF01 (sample SAMN13153371, study PRJNA577476) | soil metagenome | isolation source: 80 cm soil or saprolite under grassland replicate 2 | place: USA:California | collected 2016-06-15
ATAAGGCGCGCACGATCCGGATGCCGGTGCATGTGGTGGAGAAGTTGAACAAGATCGTGCGGGCGGAGCGGAAGTTGCGGGCGGAGTTGGGTCGGGAGCCGTCTTCGGGGGAGATCGGGCGGGAGCTCGAGTTGACGGTTGACGAGGTCGAGCACATCCGTCGGAGCGCGCAGACGCCGGTCTCGTTGGAGAAGCCTGTCGGCGATGAGGACGAGTCCGAGTTCGGGCACTTCCTCACCGACGAGAGTCAGGAGCTCCCGGACGAGGCGGCCGACGTGACCCTGCGCAAGGAGACGCTGGTGAAGATCCTGGGGACGCTCTCCTCGCGTGAGCGGCAGGTGCTCGAGCTCCGCTACGGGCTCGACGGGCAGCACCCGCGCACGCTCGACGAGGTCGGCCGCACCTTCAACGTCACCCGCGAACGGATCCGCCAGATCGAGAATCAGAGTCTCAAGAAGTTGCGCGCTTTGGCTGACAGCCAGAAGCTCAAAGACGTCGCGGCATAGAATCGTCTACATGCGCAAGAAGACCCTGGCGTTAGCTTTGCTCGCCCTGGTCGTGGCGCTCTTGTCCGCTGCGCCCGCGATGGCGGGGCACGGCAGGGCCGGCTCGACCATCATCGCCCAGCCCTCGTAGCCTCGCGTAGAGTCAGGCGCCGTGGAGCAGGCCTGGCTCGACGAGCTGCGGGAGTTCATCGCGATCCCCTCCGTGAGCGCGGACCCCGCGCACCGGCAGGACGTCGTGCGCGCGGCGGAGTGGCTCGCAGACTTCGTCAAGCGCTCAGGCGGCGAGGCGGAGGTGACCCCTTTCGGAGAGCGCGAGCTCGTCCTCGGGGAGGTTCCCGCCAGCAGCGGTGACGGCTCCGCGCCGACCGTGCTCGTCTACGGACACTTCGACGTGCAGCCGCCGGCACCGCTCGACCTCTGGGAATCCGGGCCGTTCGAGCTGATCGAGCGGGACGGCTGGTACTACGGGCGCGGGATCGCAGACGACAAGGGCCAGCTGTACACGCTCGTCAAGGCCGTGCAGCTGCTTGCCCAGAAGGGCGAGCTCCCGGTGAACGTCCGGATCGCGAGCGACGGCGAGGAGGAGATCGGCGGCCACACGATCGTCGATTTCCTCGCCCAGGACGAGCGCGGCGCCGACGCGTGCGTGATCTTCGACGGCCACAGCACGCGCCCCGAGCAGCTCGAGTTCAGCGTGGGGACGCGCGGGCTCGCGGGGTTCGAGCTGACGGTGCGGACCGGCCTCCGGGACCTGCACTCCGGCATCTACGGCGGCGGAGCGCTCAACGCGATCCACGCGCTGATGCAGACCCTCGGCGGCGTCCTCGCCCGGGACGGCGTGTTGCCCGAGCCGCTCCCTGAGGGTTGCGCGCCGCTCCGGCCGGAGGAGAAGCAGGCGGCGGCCGCGCTTCCGAGCGGGCACATGTTGCTCGAGGAGGCAGGTGCCGCGCCGCTCGACCCACGCGCCGGCGACGAGTTCTACCTGCGCAACTGGGCGCAGCCGTCGCTGGACGTCAACGGGATCTACGGCGGCAAGCCTGAGTTCGTGAACACGACGCTGCCGGTGGAGGCGCACGCACGGTTCACGATTCGCCTCGCCCCCGGTCAGGAGCTCGCGCGCATCCAGGACGCTGCCGAGCAGCTGCTGTACGAAGCCGCGCCGGACGGTGCGGAGATCGAGATCACGCGCGAGAACTCGGCGCCGCCGGGGCTCGTCCCGACGGACACCCCTGCGATCCAGCTCGCGCTGGACGCCTTCGAGCGCGCCGTCGGCAAGCGGCCCCTGCTCGTCCGCGCGGGCGGGACGCTGCCGGTCGTGCCCGCGCTGGTCGACAAGGGGATCCCGACCGTTCTCAGCGGCTTTGCACTCCCGGAGTCGAACGCGCACTCCCCGAACGAGCGCATGCGCGTCGAGGACCTGCCGCGCAGCATCGCGGCGGCGCAGGAGCTCTTCCGCGCCTGGGGCGAGCTTGGCTGAGGCGGTCCGGAACGCGGCCGCGGCGGAGATCGAGGCCGACGTCCTCGAGCGGTTCCTCCGGTACGTCCGGATCGATACGCAGTCGGATCCGGAGTCGAAGACCTACCCGAGCACGGCGAAACAGCGGGACCTCGGCGAGCTGCTCGCTCGCGAGCTCCGCGAGCTCGGGCTGGACGACGCCGAGCTCGACGAGCACGGCTACGTCTTCGCGAGCCTGCCCGGCTCGGCCGGGCCCACGGTCGGCCTGATCGCTCACGTCGACACGAGCCCGGACGAGTCCGGTGCCGGCGTCTCGCCGCAGGTCGTACGCGGCTACGACGGCGACGACATCCAGCTGCCCGGCGACCCGCGCCAGGCGATCCGTCCGAGCGAGAGCACGCTGCTCGCCGAACGGGTCGGCCACGACATCGTCACGACGGACGGGACGACCTTGCTCGGCGCAGACGACAAGGCCGGAGTGGCGGAGATCATGGCCGCCGTCGCCTACCTCGTCCGGCACCCGGAGGTCGCGCACGCGCCGATCCGAGTCGGCTTCACCGTCGACGAGGAGGTCGGGCGCGGTGTCGAGCACTTCGACATCGAGGCCTTCGGCGCCGACTTCGCCTACACGCTCGACGGCGCCGAACTGGGGAAGATCGACGAAGAGACGTTCTCCGCCTCCGAGGTCCGCGTCTGCATCTACGGCCACAGCGTCCATCCGGGCACGTCGAAGGGGAAGATGGTCAACTCGATCAAGCTCGCCGCGCGGCTGCTGGAAAAGCTTCCCCGCGACCGCCTCTCTCCGGAGACGACCGAGGAGAGGGACGGTTTCGTCCACCCGACGCGAATCGCCGGCGGCGCGGCGGAGACGCTGATCACCTTCATCGTCCGCGACTTCGACGGCGGGAAGCTACGCGAGCACGAGCAGCTCCTCCGCGACCTCGCCGCCGAGATCGAGCGCGAGGAGCCGCGGGCGCGCATCGACGTGACCGTCGAGGACAGCTACTGGAACATGAAGGAGTTCCTCGAGGCTCGCCCGCGCATCCTCGAGGCGGCCGACGAGGCAACGCGGCGGATCGGGCTCGCGCCGACACGCGGCTCGATCCGGGGCGGCACGGACGGGGCCGTTCTGAGCGCGCGCGGGCTCCTGACGCCGAACATCTTCACGGGCGGCCAGGAGTACCACTCGGTGCGTGAGTGGATCTCGGTACAGGACATGGCCACGTCGGCGGCGATGGTGGTCGAGCTGGCAAAGCTCTGGGCCGAGCCTGATTGGAACGCCGACGCGTAGCGTGCAACAAGGGCGACGGCTAAAGCAGGCGAAGCCGGTTTAGACGACGCCAGACCTATGCGGGCGGCGACGCTTCAGCGCCGCCGCCCGCACGGGAGAGACAGTCTTCGTTCAGTGCCTACAGGGCAGCCAGTCGTGGCCGAACTCGCGCATCGCGTCGATGATCGGCAGGAGGGCGGCGCCCTTCTCGGTGAGCTCGTACTCGACGCGCGGCGGCGACTCCGGGTAGCTGTGGCGCTCGACGATCCCTTCGTCCTCGAGCACGCGTAGCCGCTCCGAGAGCGTGCGTGGGCTGATCCCGGCGCAGGAGTGCTCCAGCTGCGAGAAGCGGCGCGGGCCCTCGGACATGTCGTGCACGAGCAGCGCCGTCCACTTCGCGCCGATGATCTCGGCGCACGCGGCGACCGCGCAGGAGGTCGACTCGTGGACCGGGTTCATCGTGCGCGCCATTGCCCTCATCTTAGTCGGCGGTGCGGCCGCGTCCGGTGCCAGGCACTGGACGCGGCCCGTTAGCCCCAGGGTGCCGGGTTGTGCACCCAGCGGCCGCCGACCATCGTCGCGACGACCTGGACGCTCGGCAGCTCCTCCGCCTCCAGCTCGAATGGGTCGCGGTCGAGCACGACCAGGTCGGCGAGGTAGCCGGGCAGGAGCTTGCCCCTGCGGCGCTCGTCTCGCGCCAGCCACGCCGGGTTCACCGTCGTGGCGATCAGCGCTTCCTCGAGCGTGAGGCGCTGCTCGGGATGCCACGGCGGCCGGTCGTCGATCGTTCGCAGGACGCCGGCGCAGATCCCGGCCCACGGGTCGAGCTCCTCGATCGGCGCGTCCGAGCCGTTGGCGAGGAGGGCCCCGCTGTCGAGTAGCGAGCGGTAGGCGTAGGCGCCGTCCGTCTTCCGGGCCCAGAAGCGGTCCGCCAGATCCCGGTCCGACGGGGCATGGCTGAACTGGACGGACGCGGCCACCCCGAGCGCGGCGAACCGACCGATGTCCTCGGCCGCCAGGAGCTGCGCGTGCTCGATGCGCGGCCGCAACCCCAGCGCCTGCCACACCTCCCGCGTCGCCTCGAACGCGTCGAGCGCGTCCCGGTTGGCAAGGTCGCCGATCGCGTGGACGGCGACGGGCAGTCCCGCCTCGGCCCCGCGACGGATGATCTCCTCGAGCTCGGCGCGGCTCGTGATCTCGACACCCGATCCGTCCAGCATCCGGGCAGTCTGGGAGCCGAGCGTCCCGTCCATGAACGCCTTCAGGTAGCCGACGCGGAGCAGGTCGTCCCCGAAGCCGCTGCGAACGCCGAGCGCCGCCGCCTCCGCGACCTGCGCGTGCGGGATCGACTGCCAGACGCGCAGGAGGAGAGATCCCTCGTCGTGCAGCCGCTGGAAGACACGGAGCGCCCCCAGCCAGCCGTCCTTGTCGTGGACCGCGGTGACGCCGCGTGAGACGGCGAGCCGCATGCCCTCCCGGGAGGCTTCGACCATCTCGTCGTCGGTCGGCCGCACGTGCGTGTCGCGGAAGTGCCAGGCGCATTCCTCCCGGAGGACGCCCGTCGGCTCGCCGCGCTCGTTCCGCTCGACGACGCCCCCCTCCACCTGCAGATCGCCGTCAGCCCGGGCGAGCGCGGCCGAGTTGAGCCAGAGCGAGTGGTAGTCGCGGGCCATCAGCGCCGCCGGAACGTCGCCGGTCACGCGGTCGAGCGCCTCCTTCGTGGGCTCCGTGGCCGGCGACCAGTCGCCGCTCCGCCAGCCCATCCCGCGCAGCCAGCGGCCCGGCTGCACGTCGCCGGCCGCGCGCGCAACCCGTTCCAGCGCCTCGTCGAGCGTGCGCGTCCCCTCGAGCCGCACCTGCCGCTGCGCGAGCGCCCAAGTTGGGAAGTGGACGTGCGAGTCGTTGAACCCCGGCAGCACACAGCGGCCGCCGAGGTCGACGGCTTCGGGCGAGGCGAGCGCCGTCTCGTGGACGCCGACGCCCCCGGCGATCCGGCCGCCGGCGATCGCGAGGGCGCGCGCCGCCGGCAGCGACGCGTCCATGGTTCGGACGATGCCGTTCTCCAGGATCATGGTCTGGAGAACCTAGCCCGGAATCGGAACCTGTATTACCATCGCTGCTCCGAGAACCGGGGTCTATTCGAGGGGAGGAGCAAGAGCGTGAAGAAGATTCTCGCCGCACTCGCGGCAGTCGTGGGAGCCGCCGTCATCGCGGGCGGAGCGCTGGCGATCACCTACGGCCAGCTCGACGGCAACCGGCACCCGGAGGTCGGCGCGCTCGTCGGCACGTTCTCCAGCGGCACGTTCCCGTACTGCTCGGGGACGCTGATCTCGCCGACCGTCTTCCTGACGGCGGCCCACTGCGACATCGGCAGGTCGACGGTCTCCGTCACCTTCGACTCGCAGTACACATCGCGCTCGAAGCTCTACACCGGGACGTACCACGCCGATCCGCTCTTCGGCGGCGGCCAGGGCGACGCGCACGACATCGCGGTCGTCGTCTTCTCGAAGCCGATCAGCGGTCTGACTCCGGCGTACCTGCCGACGGCCGGCCTCCTCGACCGGATGAAGTCGGATGGGACGCTGAACAACGCGACCAAGTTCACCGCGGTCGGGTACGGCGGCCAGGAGCGGAGCTTCGCGGACCAGGGCACGTGGTTCATCGCCTACCAGGACGCCCGCGAGTACGCGGTCTCGTCCTACAACTCGCTCAACAAGGGCTACATGCGCCTCTCGCAGAACCCGTCCCACGGCGACGGCGGCACCTGCTACGGCGACTCGGGCGGGCCGAACTTCCTCGGCGCCGGCGCCGGCGAGACGACCACGATCGCCGGGATCACGATCACCGGCGACACCCCGTGCACGTCCACGAACGTCATCTACCGGCTCGACACGCAGTCGGCGCGGGCGTTCCTCGGACAGTTCGTCACGCTTCCATAGCGGTGACGGAAGGCGCTCCCTCGGTGCCGTAACCGGGGGAGCGCGGCCTCCGTTATCGAGGCGTGAACGGGGTCGTGATTCTCCTGCTGGTCGTGGTCGGTGCGGCCGTGGTCACGTACTGGCCGACGAGCCACTAGCTGGGCGGGACTAGCCGCAGGGCTGCGGCAAGACTTCGCCGCCGGGGCCGTGCTTGCTCGCGACGGCGTCGCCGACGCGGCTCTCGAAGCAGTAGTCGTCCCGTGTCGTGAAGACGACGTCGACGTCGTGGAGGCCGTAGTCGTACTGGCTGCGCAGCTGCTCGAGCGTCGCCCCTTTGTAGCCCGCGTGGTCGGCGTTCCAGGCCTCCATTGCCGGGACGGCGGCGCGGACGTTCGTCATCGCCTGGGACGCGTCGGCCTCTTCGGCGGAGACATAGAGTCCGCCACCGCGCGAGCTCTTCTCCTTTGCCGGGGGCGGAATCACGTAATGGCCGATCAGGATGCCCGCCGTCATGGCGGTCAGACATGCAGCGACGACGATGAGGACAAGACGGTGCGGCGCGGCCATGCGCCCGGTATCGGCGGCGCGGCCTGAGGGCTTGAGAGCCAGGACAGCGCGTGAGGGCCTCGGCACGGATCCGGCACGTCCGGGTTCCGTTTCGCGGATTACGGTGGTCGCGATGGCGCGGCCTGGTCCATCCAACGCCTCCACTAAGCTTTCCACCTCACCGAGGAGGCCGACGGACTTGGACGAAGAGCACTTCGCAGAGATCGACGCAACGATGCTGTACATCGAGGAGGCTCGCGCGCGCACCGAGCGCGGCGTTGCTGCGCTGCGGCGTGGCGGGGGCGAGCAGCATCTGATCGACGCACTCGAGGAGACGCAGCGACAGCTTTCGGAGGTCGCGCGCGACCTTCGCCAGGGCACGCTCTTTGCAGTTCCGAGCGGCCAGGCAACGCTCTAGCCTGCTTCCATGTCTCGCTCCGGCGCGGAGATCCGGCGCGATCTCGCCGAGTTCGCGGCACGTTGGGGCGGCTACCAAGGGTCGGAACGGGCCGAGGCGCAGACGTTCCTGAACGAGCTGCTCGCGTGCTACGGCACGAGCCGACACGACATCGGCGCGCGGTTCGAAGAGCCCACGGGCGACGGATTCATCGACATGATCTGGCCGCGCGTCTGCATCATCGAGCTGAAGCGGCCGAGCGAGTCGAAACGCTTGCCGGCGCACCGCGAGCAGGCACTGGAGTGTCAGCGAGGCGGTCCGCTCGATATTCGCGCGCCGCTCGGAGATTTGCATTGAGGGGCAGATCGGACTGACACAGCTCTACAACGAAATCGACGACGGCCCGTATCGCGATCTTCGCGAGCTCCATCGATGCCTCGACGAGGCGGTCGCCGGTGCGTACGACTGGCCCGCGAGCGTAGCGCACGACCCGCGGACACGAACGGCCGCCTGCTGGAGCTGAACCGCGAGATCGCCGCGGGCAAGATCGAGTATCACCCCTTCGATTAGCCTTACCGCCGTGCCGTATGACCCGCTCAGCGACGAGCAGCGCGAGATCCGGGACCTCGTTCGGGAGCTCGCGCGCGAGCGGATCGCGCCCCGCGCCGCGGAGATCGACGAGAAGCACGAGTTCCCCTGGGACGTGGTCGAGCTGTTCCGCGACCACGAGCTCTTCGGGCTCCTGTTCGAGGAGCAGTACGGGGGCACGGGCACGGGGACGCTCCTCGCGCTGGTGGCCATCGAGGAGCTCTCGAAGGTCTGCGCGACGAGCGGCCTGATCCTGGCCGTGCAGGAGCTTGGCTCGCTCGGGATCAAGCTGGGCGGCACCGACGAGCACAAGGAGCGCTGGCTGCCAAAGCTTGCATCCGGGGAGTGGCTCTGCGCCTATGCGCTGACCGAGTCGGGCTCGGGCTCCGATTCGGCGGCGATGCGGTCGAGCGCCCGGCGCGACGGCGACGAGTACGTTCTCAACGGCTCGAAACGGTTCATCACGAACGCGGGCGTCGCGCACGTGTACACCGTCTTCGCGAAGACGGATCGGGAGGCGGGCCACGCCGGCATCTCCGCCTTCGTCGTGGAGGCCGACGCGCCGGGGTTCGAGGTCGCGCGGCTCGAGCCGAAGATGGGAATCAAGGGCTCGACGACGGGCGAGCTCGTCTTCGAGGAGTGCCGGGTTCCCGCGGACAACCTCCTGGGGGAGGAGGGCGAAGGTTTCAAGCTGGCGATGCGGATCCTCGACCGCTCGCGGCCGGGGATCGCGGCGCAGGGGCTGGGGATCGCGCAGGGCGCGACGGACTACGCGGTCGAGTACGCGAAGACCCGCGAGACGATGGGGAAGCCGATCGCCCAGCACCAGCTCGTCGCCGCGATGCTGGCCGACATGGAGACAAAGTGCGAGGCGGCACGCGGGCTCCTGTACAAGTTCGGCCAGGCCGCGGACGAGGGCCTCGACGGGCCGGATCTGACGAAGCTCTCGGCGATGGCGAAGCTGTACTGCACGGACGTGGCGATGGAGGTCACGACCGACGCCGTCCAGGTGCTCGGCGGCTACGGCTACATCTCCGAGTATCCGCTCGAGCGGATGATGCGTTCGCTCCTGCCCTAGGTACGCCGCTCATCGCGGAGAACGCGCGCGGGCAAAGCCCGCGCGCTCCTATCGAGGCGCGGCTGGCGGCTGCTCCCGGTGTGCGGGCGGTGGCGCTTCGCGTCCCCGCCCGCATCAGTCCGGCCGACGGCTAAACCGGCTTCGCCTGCTTTAGCCGTCGGCCTCTGGCGTCCGCTCGAGGACTACGGATGGTGGAAGAGGCGGAGGCGCGACGGCGCGGCCTCGGACTCGCAGCGGGCACCCGGGTAGTTGCTTCGCTCGACGTCCCGTCGGGTGCCGAAACGCGCTTCGAACAGCATCGGCCGGCCGGGGCCGCAGTAGTTCTCCCACTCGAGCCTGAAGACGTTGTTCCGGCCGGGACGGAGCCTCGCGCGCATCGACTTCGCATGTGGGTTACCGACGATGCGGAGGAGCCGCCGCGTCTTCGCGTCCCTGAGGCTGGCGACCATGCGCCCGCGGGCCGTACAGGCATGGCCGCTCCTGTTCCAGAGGGTCGCGTAGACGTAGATCCTGCCGCTCGCGCCATTCGTATCCACGCGGGGTTCGAGCTTCCGCGCAGAGCAGGGCGCCATGACCGCGCTTCCGGACGCAGCGCCAGTGCTCGTCAGCGCGGCCGCGGCGAGCGCGGCGATCCAGAGGTGTCGCGATCTCGGCACAGTCGCGCCACAGCGTAAGCCGTACGGTGAAAATCCCGCCCTGGTTTCGGTTCAGCTGACTCGACGACAGCGGGCCACCAGGGCCGGAGGCTAGAGCGAGCGAAGCCGGTCTAGCCTCCGGCCGAACTGATGCGGGCGGGGACGCGCAGTGCCACCGCCCGCACGACGCAGGCAGACGCCAGCCACGACTCATAGGAGCGTGCGGGCTTTGCCCGCGCGCGTTTCGCCGCGGAGCGGCCGTTCCCAGCTCCGAGCGAAAGCGCGAGCTTTCGCTCGGCTACCGGAGGCCCAGCTTGGCGCCGCAGGCGGGCCAAGCGAGCCAGCCCTGAGCGGCGAGGACGCGCTGTGCGACCGTGATCTGCTGGTCGCGCGTCGCCATGTGCGCGGAGGGCGCGTACAGCTCGCCACCGAAGGCGCGCCACGTCCCCGGCTCGAACTGAAGGCCGCCGAAGAACCCGTTCCCGCTGTTCGTGCTCCAGCGGCCATTCGACTCGCAGCGCGCGACGAGATCCCAGACGGAGGCGGCGAAGATCTCGTCCGGCAGCGTGCCGTCGAAGTCGCGCACGCCGGTGATCGGGCGTTCCGGCTCCGCCGGGCCGATCGGCGCGGCCGACACGGGCAACGCCAGGGTGCCCGCGGCCGCCGCCTCGGGCGTGAGCGCGCGCGTGAGCGATCCCGGCTCGAGGCCGTCCGCGCTGGAGATGTCGGACGCCGCCAGCAGGATCGCGCCCGCGGCGGGCGCCGGCCGCCGGCTCCAGCCAATTCCGGCCGGTGCGGCCGCCTCGACCTGGAGGGCGCGCTGCCAGCGCTCGAGATACGAGGTCGGATCGACGGCGCCGTCGTAGCCGAGGCCGAGCAGGCCGACCGGGTGGATCTCGAAGTGGAGGTGGTAGGGGGTGCCCGCCGCGTCGCCGGTGTTCCCGACAAAGCCGATCACGTCCCCGGCGCGCACCTTCGCGTCCTCGACGGCGAGCGTCGAGAACGCCGCCAGGTGCGCGTAGTAGAAGTAGTTCCCCTCACGGTCGCGGAGCCAGACCCGGTTCCCGCCGATCTGGTTCCAGCCGACCGAGAAGAGCGTTCCGTCGGCCACGGCGAGGATCGGCGACCCGAGCGGCGCGAAGATGTCGTCACCGTGGTGCCAGGAGACGTCGGCCCGCGGCGCGCCGAACGTGTCCGAGAACGCGACGGGCCCGTAGACGGGAAAGACGTAGGGCCCGCCGCCGAGCGCCGGCGTTGCGAGCTGCGGCGCGGTCCCGGGCGGCGGTCCCGGGGCCGGCGTCGGGGGATTGGCGCGTCGGCTCGGAGCCGGCTTCGCCTCGTCTGGCGGCGCCACCGAGGTCGAGGCTTGGCGGTTGGGGACCAGGTAGTCCGGCTCGGTGGTCGTCGTCCCGGTCGAGTCGGTCGGGGTCGTCTCCGTCGTCGTGCCCGTCGTATCGGTCGGGGTCGTCGCCGTTTCGGTCGTCGTCGTGGTCGTGCAGGCAGCCGCATCCGGAAGGCACGGGACATCCGCCCCGGACGAGTCCGCCGTGGCTCCCCCCGCCGACACGAGGACAACCAGGAGGTAGGCGATCGGCAACGCCAGCCGCAGAGTTGTCGCCACGGCCGGGAACATAAATGACACGGTTCGAGCATGCGACGCGCGGTCGTGATCGGCTCGGGGCCGAACGGACTCGCGGCCGCCGTCAGGCTCGCGGCCGCCGGTCTCGAGGTCGAGGTCGTCGAGGCACATCCGGAGATCGGCGGCGGCACACGGACGGCGGAGCTGACGCTGCCTGGCTTCCGCCACGACGTCTGCTCGGCGATCCACCCGCTCGCGCGAGCGTCGCCGGTCTTCCGGGAGCTCGACATCGAGTGGGCCGAGTCGCCGGCGGCCTGCGCCCATCCGTTCCACGACGGCACCGCGGTCATGCTCGAGCGAGGGGTCCAGGAAACTGCGGCCCAGCTCGGGGCCGACGCCGCTGCCTACGTACGCCTGGTGACGCCGTTCGTGCGCGCGGTCGAGAGATTCGCGGCCGGCCGCTTGCCGCTGGCGAACGTGCTGGCTGCGCTCCGCCCTGCGCGCGCCCTCGCGGAGGCGCGCTTCACGGGAGAGCGCGCCCGCGGCTTCTTCGCGGGGCACGCTGCGCATTCGATGCTCCCGCTCGAGCGCCGGCCGAGCGCCGGCTTCGGCTTCGCCTTGGTTGCGCTCGGTCACGTTGTCGGTTGGCCGTTCCCGCGTGGCGGGAGCACGGCGCTCGCCGAGGCGCTCGCGGCGAGGCTGCGCGGGCTCGGAGGGACGATCCGAGCCGGCGCGCCGGCGCAGGAGCTGCCTCGGGCGGACCTCGTTCTTTGCGACGTGATGCCGCGCGAGCTCGTGCGGCTCGCTCGCGGGAGGCTGCCGGCCCGCTACGAGCGGCGGCTGCTCCGATACCGGCACGGGCCGGGCGCGTTCAAGCTCGACTGGGCGCTCTCGGGGCCAATCCCGTGGCGGGCCGATGCCTGTCGCCGCGCCGCAACGGTCCATCTCGGCGCGACGCTCGACGAGATCTCGCGTTCCGAACGGGAGAACCGATCGCCGATCCCATTCGTGATCCTCGCCCAGCAGAGCCTGTTCGACTCGACGCGCGCGCCGGAGGGTCAGCACACGGCCTGGGCCTACTGCCACGTTCCGAACGGCTCGGGGACCGATCGGGTCGCCGCGATCGAGGATCAGGTTGAACGGTTCGCGCCGGGTTTCGCCGGCCTGGTCCTTGCCCGGTCCGTTCACGCTCCGGCGGACCTCGAGGCCGAGAACCGGAACTACGTGGGCGGGGACATCAACGGTGGTCTCATGGACCTCGGCCAGCTCGTCTTCCGGCCGAGTTCGCTCCCGTACCGGACGCCGCTGCGCGGCGTCTACCTTTGCTCGTCGGCGACGCCGCCGGGCGGGGGGGTGCACGGGCTCTGCGGCGTGGCTGCGGCCCGTCTAGCGCTGCGGGGCTTGCGTTAGGACGCCAGTCAGCCACTCGGCGACCTCGCGCAGAAAGTCCGGGTCGAGCTGGTGGGACATCGGTGTCTCGCGGTACAGAACCTCGGCGCCGGCCTCCTGGAGCAGGTCGCGTGCTCGACGGCCCCACTCGACCTCGATCACCGGATCGTGCGTGCCGTGCCCGATCGCCACCGGCGGGAGCGGCGGCGAAAGGTCGAGCTCGAAGCCTTCCACCTGGGGGATGAAGCCGCTGAACGCCGTGATCGCCGCCGGGCGAGGCCGGTTGCGACCGAGCGCGAGCGAATACGACATCACGGCGCCCTGCGAGAAGCCTCCGAGAACGAGTCGCTCGGCGCTCAGGCCGTGCTCGGCGAGGAACGCCTCCAGCCACTCGGTCGCGGCGGTGTAGCTCGTGTGGAACGTCGTCGGCTCCGGGGTCGGAATCCCGCCGAGCGCGTACCAGTGGCGGCCCCCCGGCGGAAGCGTGAGCGGGCCGCGCGGCGTCGCGCCGCTGAGCCGCCGCTCAGGATCGAGCAGGTCGAGCAGCGGGAAGAGGTCGTTCTCGTCCGCGCCGCGCCCGTGGAAGAGGACGAGGGCGCCGGCGGGATCGCCGTCGGCCGGGCGGATGCGGGCGTCGAGGGCCACCGGGCCTAGATCTTGCCTTGGTCGGTAGAGTCGAAGGGTCGATGCGGTTCGAGGGGATCCATCACATCACTTGCATCACCGCGGACGCGCCGGGCAACGTCGACTTCTACGTCCGTGTCCTCGGACTCCGGCTGGTGAAGAAGTCGGTCAACCAGGACGACCCGACCGTCTACCACCTGTTCTACGCCGACGAGAAGGGGAGCGCCGGCAGCGACCTGACCTTCTTCGAGTATCCGCAGGCGCGGCGCGGACGGGCCGGGCGCGGGATGGTGCACCTGATCGTTTTCCGCGTGGCCTCCGACGAGGCGCTCGACTTCTGGGCCGAGCGGCTCGCAGTGGAAACCGTCGACGTCAGGCGCGAGGATGGCCGCCTCAGCTTCGAGGATCCCGAGGGGCTCGGGCTCCAGCTCGCGGTCGTGGACACCGACGACGAGCCGCTCGTCGCCGAGCATCCGGAGATCCCCTTCGAGCTCGCCTTGCGGGGCTTCGACGGCGTGCGTGCGTACGCCGACCCAGAGCCGAGCCGCCGCTTCCTCGAGGAGAAACTCGCCTTCGAGCCTCGGGGCGACGGACGATGGGAGATCCGCGGGGATTCGCGCGGGTCGTTCTACGCCTACGACGATCCGCCGGACGAGCCTCCCTATCCCGGCGCGGGCACAGTCCACCACGTCGCGTGGGCTTCCCCGCCCAACGAGCACGAGGCATGGCACGAGGGCGTCATCGCCTCCGGAGCCCGTCCGACGCCGATTATCGACCGCTTCTACTTCAAGTCGATCTACTTCCGCGAGCCGAGCGGCGTCCTCTTCGAGATCGCGACGATCGGCCCAGGCTTCACCGTCGACGAGCCGCTCGAGACGCTCGGCGAGAAGCTCTCGCTCCCGCCCGACTACGAGCACCTCCGGGATCAGGTCGAGCCGGTGCTGACGCCGCTGCCGACCCGGGCGGATCTGCTCCAGCCGGTCAGCTCGCGCGGCAGCACCTAGAAGAGTGCCGTATCAGGGTTAGCGGTCGGCGAGGACTTGCGCCAGCGCCTGCGAGGCCTGGCGGATCATGCCGGAGTTGGTGTCCCAGTAATACGGCAACGCCATCACGGCCTGGAAGAGCGCCCAGCCGCGGCCACGTAACCATGACGCATCGTCGACTTGGAGCTCGGCTCGGTACCGCATGCGGCTGTCACCTGCGAAGACGTTCCAGGCAGGCTGCAAATCGCAGGCCGGATCGCCGACGTTGAGGCAACCGAAGTCGATCACTGCTGACAGGCGGCCGTCGACGACGAGCAGGTTGCCCGCCAGCAGGTCTCCATGCACCCAGACCTCTTCGCCGTCCCATCCCGGGGCGTTGAGGGACTCCTCCCATGAGCGGAGGGTGGCATCGCCGTCGACTCGATCGCCGAGCTCTGCGATCGACCGACGGACCGGCTTGTCCAGCTCCACGAGAGGTGCGCCTCGACCACCACGAGCACGCAGCGGTGCGTCGGCCGTGTCGATCCGACGAAGCGCGTTCACGAACGCGGCGAGATCGACGGCCGCCTGATCCAGATCGTCGATCGTGCCGTTGGCGTTCTCGCCGGGCAACCACTCGTAGACGGACCATTCGAAGGGGTAGCCCTCAGCCGGATGCCCCATCGCCAACTGCACCGGAACCGCCAGCGGCAGGTGCGGCGCGAGTTTCGGCAGCCACTCCGCCTCCTTTGCCGCCTGCTCGGTGGCCCACCCGATGCGCGGCAGCCGAGCGGCGAGGTGATCACCGAGCCGATAAATGTCGTGATCGGTCCCGTACGACACGACCGGATCGATCGCCAACTCGGCCCATTGCGGGAACTGCCCGGCGAGCAAGCGACGCACGAGGTCGACGTCGGTGTCGATCTCGTCGGCGTGCATCTTGGCTGCGGCCACGGCCTCATCATTCCCGAGCGCCGAACCGCTTCCCGATTTCTTTCGCCAAGCCCTCTTACTACTAGGAGAGCACTCGATCGGAGCCGGCCGCGCCGGCGATGTCGGCTGTCGTCTCGCGGCGCGTTCGTGTGTGGACGAAACGACACACTTCCGTTCCACGTCGGCCATGGCCCCAGCGGCCAGGGGTAGGGACAGTCCCTTGTGGTTCGGTTGTTACAGAGATGGCACGAGTCGGCGCGGCGGCGCACCTGCTTAAGCTCGGGACACCAACTCGCAATCGGCGCCGACGAGATCGCGGCGGTCGGCGACGACGGAGTCCCGCCCTGGCCCGCAGCCGACGACGTCGAACGCCCCATCCCGAGCCGAGATTCGGTCGTCTCCATCTCCGCCGAAGATGCGGTCCGACCCGGCGCCGCCGGAGAGTACGTCGGCGCCTCCAAGTCCGCAGACGAGATCGGCGCGCCGGGTTCCTCGCATCCGATCGGGTCGTGTGCTCCCGCGCACCGTGCACGCGGGCTGCCAGTCGGGATAGAGGTTCTGGGCCCGCGTGTCTGGAGTGATCTGGGTCTCGTCGCTGCCGTCCGGACGGACGACGAAGAGGAGCCCGTTCCCGGTGTTGGCGCCGACGTTGCTCGAGAACGCGATCCAGCGGCCGTCCGGCGACCACGCGGGGAACTGATCCGACCACACGCGGCCGTCGGGCGATGAGGCCCTGAGGATCCGACGCTGTCCCGAGCCGTGGGCCCTCATCACCCAGAGCTCGGGATTGAAGAAGCCCGGTGTGCGGCCGCTCGTGAACACGATGCGGCGGCCGTCCGGTGACCAGGCGGGGCCGAGCCGATCGCCCCCGCGAGCTTCCGGAGGTGCTCCCCGTCCGCGTCCATCAGCCAGATTCCGCCGGCCGCGGTGAAGGCGACGTGACGGCCGTCGGGAGACCAGGCCGGCTCACCTTCCGGCCGCTTGGTGCGCGTGAAGCGGCGCAATCCTCCGCCCTCGGCGAGGATCGAGAACAGATCGCCCCTGCGCCCGAAGGCGATCCTGCTGCCGTCCGGCGACCAGGCAGGGCGCTGCTGGATCGGAAAGCGCGTGAGGGTCCGTCGCCGCGACCCGTCGGCGCGCATGACGACGAGTCGCCCCAGAGGGCTGAGGAAGGCGAGCTCGGCGCCGTCGGGCGACCAGGCGGGAAAGAATCCGCTCGCCAGGCTGTGGTCATTCCCGACCCGGGCGACAGTCCGGTGCCCGTCGATCGTGAACATGCGGAACGGGCCCTGCAGGATCCAGCTCGTGTAGGCAAGGCGTGTTCCGTCGGGGGACCAGCCGGCCTGCCGGCAACTGCCCTCGCGATCACGCGCAACCCGCTCCCGTCCGGCCGGGCAACGGCGAGCACACCACTGCGGACGAAGGCGATGCTGTCGCCGGCGGGCGACCAGGCCGGGCCTGACTCGTAGCCGGCCCCATCCGTGAGCGCATGGGCGTCGGACCCGTCCGCGTCGATCAACCAGAGTGCCGAAGCCGGCGCGAGCGCGTCGCCGCGCGCGAAAGCGAGCCGACGACCGTCAGGCGACCACGCGGGCGACCTGTCGACCTGGGTCGACGCCTGGCCGCCGATCGAGGTGAGGCCACGATCCCCGCTGCCGTCGGGACGGACGACACGGATGCCCGCGCCGGGGCTGGCGATGCGCGCGTAGGCGATCAGGGAGCCGTCGGACGACCAGGCCGGCTCGACGTCGCCCGGCCGCGGGATATTCGGATTCGGCGACGGTGTCGTCTCATTCGTCGTCACCCGCGTGAGCGCCGCGCCGTCAGATGCGTCGACGACGTAGATCTCACTTGCACCCGTCCCGCGGCGGTTGGTCGCAAACACGATCCGCCGGCCGTCCGGCGACCAAGCCGGGAAGCGATCGACCCCCGGGGCATGCGTCAGCTGTGTGACCGCGCCCGTCTCGTCACGGACGAAGATCTCGGTGTCGCCGGTGCGGGTGCTTGCAAAGGCGAGCCGCCGTCCCTCGGGCGACCACGCCGGATCGAACTCGTCGGCGAGGCTCGTAACGCCCGCCAGCGGCGCAGCCCCCCGGCCGTCGCTGCCGACGACGTACAGCTCCTCGTTCTGCAGGTTCGGGGCTCGGTCGCTGACGAAGACGAGCTTTCCGTTCCACCCCGGCCACAGTAATAGCATCCCGTTAACAGCAAGAGGCCGGTTTGTAAGGACTCGTCACAGCGGCACTAGAAGACGCAGGCCCTTCCCGGGACAATCAGAAGCGCTCGCCACCCCGGCTCGGGCATCGTCTCTGCTCCCGTGCTGGCGCGGGCGACCCATGAAGGCCAGTTCAAACTCAAGCTCCGCGATTCGTCCGCGGCAGCGGACTCGGTCGTCCAGCAGATCACGTTCGCTCCGGGCGGCCAGAGCGGCTGGCACACGCACCCGGGACCGGTCATCGTCCTCGTGAAATCGGGGACGTTCACGCTCTACGACGGCGACGACCCGAGCTGAATCGGTAAGAACTACGGGCCGGGCCAGGCGTTCGTGGATCGCGGCTACGGCCACGTCCACATCGGCCGAAACGAGAGCCAGACGGAGAACGTCGAGATCATCGCCACCTTTCTCGACGTCCCGGTTGGTGGCGCCACCCGCATCGACGCGCCCAACCCGGGCAACTGCCCGTTCTAGACTCGGCGCATGCCGAACATCTACGAGCCCGACCTCCGGCCCAGCGACGCCGGCGGCAGGAGTCGTCTCGCCGAGGCGGCCGGCGCCGAGCATTTGGGCGCGACGCTGTACGAGCTCGCCGCTGGCGACGGGATGCACTTTCATTACCACCTCGGCCGCGAGGAGCTTTTGATCGTCCTCAGCGGACGCCTGTCTCTTCGCACCGGCGACGGCTGGGCGGAGCTCCCGGAAGGCGAGGTGGTCGCGTTCCCGCGCGGCGAGCGTGGGGCGCACGGCTACGAGAACCGAACGGACGAGCCGGTCCGCGTCCTCGTGGTGAGCGAGCAGAACGCCCCGAACGTGAGCGTCAATCCGGACGAGAACCGGATCGGCGTGTTCGACGCCGCCCACCCGAAGGACCGCCGTTTCGGGGCCGCTTTCGACATCGCGGATGCAATCGAGGATTACGGGGGCGGGCGCGCCGAGATCGTGCCTCCGGGCTCGAGCGGCAGGTCGAGCCGCGGGTAGAGAGCTCTGACCTGATCCACGTAGGCGGCCATCCGGTCGGCGAGGGCCGCGTCCTCGATCTCGAGGACATTCTCCGCGTTCTCTTCGCCCGAGTGGGACAGATTGAAGCTGCCGATGAAGACGTGGTCGTCACAGACCGTCACCTTCGCGTGCATGTAGTCGTGCACGGCGCCGGGCGCGTACGGGGTCGACCGCTTGCCGGTGAAGTTGGCCCGGTCCATCAGGAACCGGAGAGCCGGCTGCTTCCAGGTCGCGTTCCCGTTGCGCCACCACTGCTGCAGCACCTCCCGGATCTGGGTCGCGTCGACGACCCCGGCAAGGTCGATCTTTCGGTCCGCGGCGACCTCCGCGAGCGTGCCGAGGATCGGCCCGGAAGAAATCACCGGTGACGCGACTCGGACGCGCCTCTCCGCGCCGCCGATCCGGGTTGCGATCTCCTGCGCGAGCTTCTCGCCGCGCTTCGGCGAGAACCAGGGCCGCACGGGCACTCCGTCAACGTCCACGGCCGACGTGTCGACCCGGCCGCTCTTCTCCACGTCGCGCTTCGTCCAGAGCTGCTCGAAGTCCGCGGTGAATCGCGCCGCGATTCCTGGGGAGTCGACCGTCACGATCACGTTCTCCTCGCGCGACCACGAGTCGTCCGTCCAGTTCGTCGAGCCCGTCCAGACCGAGGCTCGGTCGCGGATGACGTACTTGTGGTGCATCAGGTCGGGCCAGCCGGGGACTGCGGCCGTTGGGAAGGGAAGCGCCTCGACGAGGTCGGGCTCCGTCTTGGGCGGCGGCGGCACCGGCACGCGGTGCTTGTCCTCGTCGAGGTTGTAGAGGAGCCGCACGCGCACGCCGCGCTCCGCCGCGCCCACGAGCGCGCCGCGAACGACGTCCGCCGTGTCGTCCCGCAGACGAAGGTCGTAGAGCGCGAGGTCGAGGGACTCCCGGCCCGCGTCGAGGTAGGCGGCGATCGCGCGAGCGATCTCGAGCGGGGTCTGGCCGCCGTCCGTGAGCGTGCGGACGTCGATCAGGTCTGCTTGGCCGGGAGAGACGGAAGGTTCGGGCGTCAGGAGAGCGCGCGCTCGAGAGCGGCTCGGTCGGTGGGCGCCCCGTGCGTCGGAAGCACGAGCTCGACCGGCAGCTCGAGCAGCGGACGCAGCGCCTCGAGGATCTGCTCGGGCGGCACGCCCTTGTTCGCCCAGTCGGCCGGGAACTCGAGGCCGTGGCCGCGGTCGATGAGCGTGTCGCCGGCGACGAGCGCCCGGCGGCTCTCGCTCCAGAGCACGAGGTCGTTCGGCCAGTCCGGGTGCGGTGCCTCCCAGTGCCACACGCCTGTTTGCAGCTCCCGCACGGCGGCATGCTAAACGGATGGACGCAGTCGAGGCGCTCTCAGAAGCAGAGGCCCGTGCAGAGGACGGCGCCCCGTCGGCCGTTCATGGCGAGTCGCTTACGGCGACATCGGCGCCAAGGCTCGCGCCGCCGCCAGAACCGCGCTCTCGCTGCCAGCGTCGATGCTGATCTGGATTCCGTCTCTCTGCAGGAACCCCGTCCGTCCGCCGGCGGCGATGAAGACGGATCCCTCGGGTGGCACGTAACTGCCAGCGCCGCGGCGGAACGGCGACGCCTGGGTCGTCTCGGTGACCGACAGGTACGGCTTGTCGAAGAGCGGGATCGAGTCTTCGCGGGACGTGCTCGCGTCGTCGCCGACGGTGCCGTAGAAGAAGACGACGCCCTTTTGCTCGTCGCGCCACTCGATCGGGCCCTCAAACGTGAAGACACCGTCCGGGCGCACCTCGACCGAGGACGTCAAGCCGAGCGCACGGAAGCAGTCGCCGCCACCGCCACCACGTTGCTCGCTGCACTTGATCGCCGCCGCCGCCGCTCGACCGGTCACGCGCACGCGGTGCTGGTGTCCGACGCTGGTCGTCTCGCGGTATACCCGCGTCAGCGGCAAACCTTCGTGGCTGCGTCCGAGCCAGAGCGGCGTGCGGCCGAGCACGGCCGGCGCCTGCTCGAGTGAGATCGGCTCGCGACCCTGCTTGAAGGCGGTCCCCTCACGCGATGGACGCGAGGTCGTGAAGTCACCGTCTCCGCGTGCCAGCAGCTCGAGCTGGAGCACGCGCTGCTGCGTGCCGGGGCCGGGCTGGCCGTCACGCGTCTCACGGAGCGCGACCGCTTTGAACGTCCGCTTCGAGACCGCCACCTGCTGCGCCCACTCGTGATCCTTCCCATCCGCGACGTCCGGCAGGAGCTCGCTGTGGATCGTGACCCAGACGACCGGCTCGCCATCGATCGTGTCGTCGCCGGTAATGCGGGCCGTCCCCGAATCGAGCGCCTGCCTGTACTCGCGTCCGAGCGCGGCCAGCTCGGCCGGCGGCTTCTTCGGCTCGGAGAGCTCTTCGTCCTGGACGACGCCGCCGAGGCGCGCGACCGAGTGTTCCCGCCCGTGCTCGGTGTCGTACCAGATCTCGGTGTCGCCGTAGACCGGTCTGCGATCACCGTTGTCGAGGTCGATCAGCGTCCCACCCCACTCGCCGCGCAGGACGACGTGCAGAACCGGCCCGTCGCCTACCGCCGCCAGCGCGCGATCGAGCACGCTGCCATGTTCGCTGCCAAACGGCCAGGCCAGCACCAGTGCGGCGGCGGTGCCGATCGCGGCGACGAGGACGCCGAGCCGCAGACGCGTCGAGACCGGAATCGCACGACGGCGCGTCTCGCGAGCGGCAGCGGCGACGCGCTCCCAGTCGCCATGGCGATCGTCGTAGCTCGGCGTCAGCTCGTCGAGCAGTTCGGCGATGCGGGTGTCGGTCATCGTTCCACCTCCAGCAGTTGGCGACGGAGCGCGGCACGGGCGGCGTGCAGCGTCGCCGCCACCGTCCCCGGTTTGACGCCGAGGGCGGTTGCGATCGCGTCGTAGTCGAGGTCGGCGTAGTAACGGAGGAAGAGGACGAGCCGCTGCCGCTCGGGCAGCCCAGCGACGATCGCCTCAACGGCGCCGCTCTCGCGATGGCCATTCGCCGTCGCCGCCACCGCCGCGCTATCGAGCAGCGATGGCGGCGACAGCGGCGCCGCTCGCTCAACCGAACGCCGCCGTCGCGCCTCGTTGACGACGATGCGCCACAACCACGCGTCGAGCGAGCCGCGCTCGTCGAAGCCGCGCCGATGGCGCAACGCGCGGACGAAAGCATCGTGAACCGCCTCCTCAGCGAGCTGCTCGTCGCGCAGGATCGCGACGGCGACGCGCAGGAACTTGCCGTAGCGGCGACGATAGACGGCCTCGATCTCCGCGCTCGGGTCTAGTTCGCCCACCTCCATCACCTACCAGACCCTGAAGCGTGCGCGTTTCCTTTAGCTGCGCCTCCCTCAGGACTGTTGCTTTGCCCGTAGTGAGGCTTTGTACGCGCGCTTCCGCGACTACCGCGCCAGAAGGCGGGGACACGGCGGCGGCGCGCCCCGTCTCATCCTCGAGCGGAGAGGAGCTACGGCTGACTCAGAAACAACCGCTTCTCAGTGCCGAGGTGCGGCGCCCACGCGAGCCTGTCGGCGCCCGCGAAGCCGAGGTACGCGCGCAGCGCGTCGCGCATCGCGTCGACGAACCCGTCAACGCGGCGTGGCACGAACCCATCCTCCCACCAGACATCGAGCACGTGCACGCGAGCCTCGGCCCGGTCGATCCGCGGCTCGATCCGGCCGACGAAGCGGTCCCGGAAAACGATCGGCAGCACGTACCAGCCCCAACGGCGTCTGACAGGTGGGAGGAAGAGCTCCCATACGTACTCGAAGTCGAACAGGCTCTCAAGGAGGCCGCGATCCCAGATGATCGGATCGAACGGGGGAACGAACGCTACGGAAGGCGGCGGGTTCGGCGGCGCTTCCAGCAGTTTGGCGTCCTCACTGACGGCAAGGCGTTTTCCGCGGACGCCCTCCACCTCGACGGAAACGAGGTCGCCGCGTTCGACGAGTTCTTCGCGCAGAGCGTTCCGTCCTGGGTACCCCGGCCACCGCGCGTCCGGCTTCGCCGGCCCGAGGCCCCCGAAGACATCTCCGCCACCGCCGACACCGAGCAGACCGTGCGCGCGGTACCGCGACAGGAGCTTGTGCCGGACTTGTTCTTCCAGCGGGAGTTTGCGGGCGAGCACGTCGGCAGGTAGCAGCCGTTCGAGCAGGTCGTAGTACCTGCGGTTCCCGTCGCGCCGCGCGAGGCCGAGCACGCCCGTGACGGCATAAGCCTCGAGCACGGCGCGTACGGCGTTTGTCGCCATCCCGAACCAGTCGGTCGTTGTCCCGCGCTCGCGCTCGAAGTCGAGCGCCGACAGCGGGCCATCCGCGCGGATCCGCTCGAGCACGCGCCCGGCCACGTCGCCGTTCTCGGCGAGGGTTCGCGACGAGTTACGGCTCAAGGTCCCGCGGAACCACGCGAACTCGCTCGTCGGTACGAGGGAGAGACCCTTGTTGTACGCCTCGAAGATCTCGCGGCGTTCGTAGAGCCGGTCGCACCAGCCAGGGTCGTAGTCGGCGACCCGCGCGTGCAGCACGAGGTCGTGGTTCCGGCCCGCGACCGCCAGCGGGTCGAATTGGACCGACCCGAGGCGGCGAAAGACTTCCAGAACCGCGTCGGGTCCTCCGTCGAGAGAACGTGCCGGCGCGAGCAGGTGGCGTGCGACCAGGAAACGCCGGGCGGCGTCCGCGGTGACTTTCACAGCAGGGCCCCGACCGGCAGAGGCGTACCGTCAGGAAGACTGCTTCGCGCGCATCTCAGCCTTATGCGCCCGTTTCTTCGCCTGGTAGTCGGCGAGCGCCTCGGCCGAGTCGACGTCCCCGAGCGTGGGGTGGTTCGGGACGAGCTCCTGCGCCGCCTCGACGCCGAACCGCTTCGCCAGCACGGAGCCGAGCGCGATCACCTTCATGTTCCCGAAGCCGGGCAGGGCCTCGATCCGGCGGCGAAGCTCGGCGCCGTCCGACGCCTCCCGCCAGAGCCGCTCCGCATCCCCGCCGTACTCCGCGACGACGTGCGCCGCAAGGTCCTGGACGCGCTGCGCCATCGTTCCGGGGAAGCGGTGGATCGCTGGCTTCTCGCGGAAGGCCCCCTCGAGCTCGGCCGGATCCGTCGTCGCGATTCGTCCGGGCTCGAGCGTCCCCACGCGCTGCTTCAGCTTCAGCGGCCCGGTGAACGCGGTCTGCACCGGCACCTGCTGGTCGAGCGCGAAGCCGATCAGCAGCGCCATCGGATCGCTCGCGAGCAGCGTGTCGGCCTCGTCGTTACCGGTGAAGTGGAGCGCGTCGGGCTTGGTCGTAGCGGCCACGTCCAGATCCTAGTGTCGCTTCAGGTGATGCTGCCGAGTTTCTGGGTCGCGAGCACCAAGCGATGCAAGGACGCAGGGAGCGCCCATAGCTGAAGCTATGGGCGTGACTGAATCCGATGAAGGAGGGCCTCCCGCGGAGCGAAACTCCGTGCGTCCTGTACGAGACGAAGGGAGGCCCCTGCGATGTTGTACGTCGGATTGGATCTGAGCCGCAAGCGTCTTGACTGGCAGGCGCTCGAGCGTGAGGGAGGCCGCGTCGGCATCGGCGCCGTCCCGCCCGATCGCGATGGGCTGGCGAAGCTCGTCCAGCGACTGGGCGATGCAGGCGATCGCGTGCTGGCTGTGATTGAGTCGATGAGCGGCGCGCGTTTTGTCCACGACGAGCTCGAGCTCGCGGGCTGGGACGTCAGGATCGCCGACGCTGCGAAGGCGCGTGGGATCGCGCCGCTGGCTTGCAAGACCGACACGATCGACACCTGGGTGCTGGCCGAGCTCGCCCGGCTCGACCTCGTCCCGGAGATCTGGCTGCCCGACGCGACGATCAGGGCCGAGCGTGAGCGGGCGCGCTTCCGGCTGCACCTGGTCAAGCACAGAAGCTCGCTCAAAAACCGCGTCCACGCGATCCTCTTCCAGCACGGCGTGCCCAACCCGAGCAGCGACCTCTTCGGCGCCGGCGGCCGCCGGCTGCTCGAGCGGCTGCAGCTGCCAGAGCCGTGGGCCTCGACGCTGGCCGCCTCGCTCGCCCTGATCGACACCCTCGACGAGCAGATCGACCGCTGCCAGCGCGAGCTGCGATCGCTCGGCGCCGACCACAGATACATCCCGCTGCTGTTGACCTGCCCCGGGATCGGCTGGATCCTCGCCTTCACGATCGCCTCCGAGATCGGCGACATCCACCGCTTCCCGACGCCCCGCAAGCTCACCGGCTACACCGGCCTCTGCCCACGCGTCGAGCAGTCGGGCGGACGCGACCGGCGCGGCCCGCTGCGCAAAAACGGACCCAACTACCTGCGCTGGGCGCTGGTCGAAGCAACGCACACCGCCCTCCGCCACCCGCTCTACAGCCCCATCCGCGAGCGCATCCACGCCCGCTACGGCCAAAAGCGCGGCACCAAGATCGCCGCCATCGACGTCGCCCGCCGCCTCTCCGAGGCGATCTGGCACATGCTGACCACCAATCAACCGTTTGCTCCGGCAGGCGCCCCCGCGTCCTTGGCCGCATGACGGCCCCGAACTGAATTGCGCTACCGGAGCAGCCTCCCACCAACTCATCACCGCAGCCGACGGCGCCATAGAGAGATGAGCCCTGCTCAAAGCCGACACCCCCGAGGAGACGAAGCCGATCGAGAAACCCACGCTTGACAACCGGCCCTCCTTCATAGAGAGGACGCCGCATGGCGGGCTCGTGCTCCGCCAGAAATGCCCTGACTATTGCCGGATGGGGCACCTACGTAAGGACCCCGAGCTCGGCGAGCAGGGCATCGGCGTCGGCGGGAATCTCGACCGGCGCGAGACGGTCGCCGACCGGCCCGGGCGTCTTCAGCCCGTCTCCGGTCACGAGCAGCACGACGCGCTCGTCCGGTGAGACCTCGCCGCGGCGAATCGCCTCGCGCAGGGCGCCGAGCGTGACGCCGGCCGCCGTCTCGCCGAAGACGCCGGTCGTCTCTGCGAGCAGGGCCATGTTCTCGCCGACCTCGGGCTCGGCGACGGCATGGATCGAGCCGCCGGAGCCACGAACGGCCGCGATCGCCGCGTCTCCGTCGGCCGGGCTGCCGATTGCGAGCGAGCGCGCGACCGTGTTCGGCCGCACGGGCTTGACGCGCCGCTCCTCAGCGAATGCCGTAGCGACCGGCGCGCATCCAGCCGCCTGGCCGCCGACGAGCCGAGGCGCCGGGCCGTTCGCGAGCCCGAGGGAACGGAAGTCCCTGAAGCCGCGGTCGACCTTGGCCAGCAGCGATCCCGATGCGATCGGGCAGACGACGACGTCGGGCGTTTCCCAGCCGAGCTGCTCCGCGATCTCGTACGCGACCGTTTTCGAGCCTTCCGCGTAATAGGAGCGCAGGCCGACGTTGACGAAACCCCAGTCGAGCTCGAACGAGAGCTCGACGGTCAGCCGGCTGCAGTCGTCGTAGGTGCCGCGGACGGCGTAGATCGTCGCGCCGTAGGCCGCGGTCGCGACGAGCTTCTCGCGCTCGAGGTCGTACGGGCAGAAGACGACGGCGTCGAGCCCTTCGGCAGCCGCTCGGGCCGCGATCGCGTTCGCAAGATTCCCCGTCGAGGAGCAAGCGAGCGTGTCGAGGCCGAGCTCCTGCGCCTTCGCGCAGGCCACGGCGACGACGCGGTCCTTGAACGAGTGGGTGGGGTTCGCCGTATCCAGCTTTAGGTACAGCTCGGCGAGTCCCAGCTCCGCGGCGAGCCGCGGCGCGCGGACGAGCGGCGTCAGTCCGGGCGCGAGCCGCGGCTCGGTGGGCGGCTCTACGGGCAGGATCGGCGCGTAGCGCCAGAGCGACGGCGGCCCCGCCTCGATCCGTTCGCGGGTCAGGTTCCGGCGAAGGGCGTCGGCGTCGTAGGCGGGCTCGAGCGGCGCGAGGCAGCGCGGGCAGGCGCCGACCCCCTCGAGGGGCAGCTCGGTGTTGCAGCGGGTGCAGGAGAGGTGCGTAGCGGGCAAGGATGGCCTCCTTCGGTTGTCTCGCTCTACATCGTCCGGGTGCTTGCTCCCGGCCGGCTTGGCACCTTGCGGATCCCGCAGGTTGCCGAGGCGTCGTCGGGCCGGTTCCCTCGGCCTCTCTTGATGCGGAGACGGGACGAGCCCGCTCGCTGGTCGCACTATAGAGTAAGGCGACCATTGATGTAGAAAGTAAAGAAACACAGCTCCTGGCGGCTTTGGAGCTCGTCGAACAGGAGGCCGCCGGGGCGGGCCGGGCCGTCTCCCACCTCGAGCCGGCCGCCGTCGCGGACGCGCTCCACGGCGCGTCGGAGCTCCTGCGCAAGCGGTCGGTGGAGATCCTGGCGGCGAACGAGGCGGACGTGGCCCGCGGACTGTCGCGCCTGGATGCGGGGGCGCTCGACCGGTTGAGGCTCGACGAGGGACGTGTCGAGGGGATCGCCGCGGGCCTCGCCGCGACGGCGGCACTGCCGCCGCTCGAGCGGGAAGTCCGGTCGTGGCGGCTGGCCAACGGCCTGCAGGTGTCGGAGCGCCGGGTTCCGATCGGCGTCGTCGGCGCGAACTTCGAGGCGCGGCCGAACGTCGCGGCCGATGTCGCGTCCCAGCTGCTCAAGAGCGGCAACGCGGTCGTCCTCCGTACCGGAGGCGCCGCGCTCGCGACCGTGACGGCGCTCGTCGACGGGGTGCTTCGTCCGGCGCTCGAGCAGGTCGGCTTGCCCGGCGAAGCGATCGGCCTCGTCCGGTCGCCGGGCCGGGAGGGAGCCGAGGCGCTCGTCTCCCTGCCGGCGCTGATCCCGCTCGTGATCCTGCGCGGCAGCGGGCCGTCCACGGCCGCACTCGCGCGCCGTGCAGCGCTGAACGGCGTCCGGACGCTCGCGCACGCCGAGGGCGGGGGTGTTCTCTACGTCCACAGAGCAGCGGCGCCTGAGCGCGTCGCGGCGGTCGCGCGGGCGAGTCTCGATCGGCTCGGGGTCTGCAACCGCCTGAACCTCGCGCTCGTCGACCGCGATGCCGCAGCGCTCCTGCCGCCGCTGCTGCAGATCTTCGAGGAGCACGGCCTGGAGGTGCGGGGCACCGAGACGGCGGACGGCATCGACGGAGTGCTGCCGCTGGGCGAGCCGCTGGGCTTTGAATGGGCCGCCGACTCCGAGCGCGTCGAGACGGTCACGCTGCACCTCGTCGACGGGCCGGCCGAGGCGCTGCAGGTTGCGAACGACGAGACCTCCGGCCTGGCCGCCGCGATCGTGACCGAGGACCCGGAAGCCGCTTGCCTGTTCCTCGACGGCTACCGCGGTACGGCCGCGTTCTGGAACGCCACCACGCGGTTCACAGACGGATCGGCGCTGCTGGGGACGCCTGAGACCGGTGTCAACGTCGACCGCGCGCCAGGCCCGCGCGGGCCGATCACCTACCGCGACCTCTGGTTGAGGCAGTACCGCGTCGTCGGCGACGGGAGCCAGCACCGATGACGGTCGTCGTCAAGCTCGGCTCCTCGCTCGTCGTCGACGGGAGCGGTCGGGTGCGGCGCTCTCAGCTCGCCTCTTACGCCGCCGAGGTCGCTGCGCTCGTCGGCGCCCGCGAGCACATCTGCATCGTGTCGTCCGGAGCGATCGCGCTCGGGATGCCGCGACTGGGCCTGACGAGACGTCCACACGCGACGCCGCGGCTGCAGGCGGCGTCGGCGGTCGGCCAGGCGCGGTTGCAGGCGGCGTGGGCTGCCGCACTGCGTGCGCAGGGCCTCGAAGCCGGGCAGATCCTCCTCTCCGCGCTGGACCTCGCCGAGCGGGCGAGCTATGTCAACGCGCGCAACGCGCTCGAGACTCTGTTGAAGCTGGGTGTCGTGCCGGTCGTGAACGAGAACGACGCCACGGCCACGGACGAGATCACCTTCGGCGACAACGATGCGCTCGCGGCCCAGGTCGCCGTGCTGACGCGCGCGCGTCTCCTGGTCCTGCTGACAGAGGTGGACGGCGTCTACAGCGAGCATCCCGCGTCCCCGAGGGCGCAGCTGCTGGCCGACGGCAAAGCGGCGGACGAAGCGGTGATCGGCGCGGCGAGCGACCTGGGTCGTGGCGGAATGGCGAGCAAGATCGCCGCCGCGCGGCTCGCCGCGGCCGCCGGGGTGCCGACGGCGATCGCGTCCGGACGCGGCCGGCACGTGCTCGTGCCCATCGTTGCGGGCGAGCGCCGCGGCACGCGCTTCGTCGCGGAGAAGCGAAGCGGTGCGAGCGCCTTCAAGCTGTGGCTGCGTTACGCGAAGCCGATCGCCGGCCGCCTCGTCGTGGACGGGGGCGCTCACAGCGCGCTCGTCGAGGATGGACGGAGCCTGCTCGCCGTGGGGATCGTCGCCTGCGACGGCGAGTTCGGGGCGGGTGACGCGGTGGAGCTGGTGGCGCCGGACGGCACCGCCTTCGGCAAGGGGCTCGTCGGTGTCGGTGCGGCAGAGCTCCGCGGACGGCCGCGCGGCGTCGAGGTCGTCCACAGGGACCGCCTGGTGCTCTACGAGACTCGCGCGCGCTCGGGTTCGGGCGAGCCCGTGACGGCGCCCTCGGAAGCCGACCCGACGAGCGCCGCGTACTTCGCGAGCACGCCCGAAGCGTAACGCGGCGGCGGCGGCGACCAGCCCGCGAGGCGGCGCTCGAGCTCGCCGTCGGGAAGCTCCACGCGGAGCTCGCGGGCGTCGACGTCGACGACGATCTCGTCGCCCTCCTCGACCCCGGCAAGGGGTCCACCTCGGGCAGCTTCGGGCGCGACGTGGCCGACCATCAACCCGTGCGTCGCCCCGGAGAAGCGTCCGTCCGTGACGAGCGCGACCGCATCTCCGAGCCCCTCGCCGACGAGCGCGGCGGTGACGTGCAGCATCTCGCGCATCCCGGGCCCGCCGGCCGGGCCCTCGTACCGGATCACGACGACGTCACCGGGCTCGATCGCGTTCGCGGCGACGGCGGCGAAGCACTCCTCCTCGGAGTCGAACACGCGCGCAGGGCCGCGGTGCAGCCGCCGTTCGTGACCGACCAGCTTCGCGATCGCTCCCCCCGGCGCGAGATTGCCTCGCAGCACGGCGAGGCCGCCGGTCCGCTTGAGCGGCCGCTCGATCGGAACGACGACTTCCTGGCCGGGTGCCTCGCGCGCGGCGGCGGCGATCTCCGCGAGCGTGCGCCCGTCGACGGTGCGCGAGTCTCCGTGCACGAGGCCGCCGTTCACGAGCTCTCGGACGACGAGTGCGACGCCCCCAGCCCGGTGTAGGTCGGTGGCGACGAAGCGGCCGCCGGGCTTGAGGTCGGCGACGACCGGCGTCCGCGCCGCGATCTCGTCGAAGTGGTCGAGGTCGAGCCGGACGCCCAGCTCGCGCGCGATCGCGAGCAGGTGCAGGACGCCGTTGGTCGAGCCTCCGGTTGCCGCGATCGCGGCGATCGCGTTCTCGAGCGCCTCGCGCGTGAGGATGGCGGACGGCCGGACGTCGTTCCGAACGAGCTCGAGGGCGAGCTCCCCCGTGCGCTCCGCCGCCGCGGCCTTGGCCGGGTCGAGTGCGGGGATGTCGTTTAACCCGGCGGGGCTGATGCCGAGGAACTCGAGCACGACCGCCATCGTGTTCGCGGTGAACTGGCCACCGCACGCACCGGCGCCGGGGCAGGCGACGCCCTCCAGGTCGTGCACGTCGTCCGCGCTCAGCTTGCCGGCCGCGTGTGCGCCGACGGCCTCGAACACGTCCTGAATGGTCACGTCCCGCCCGCGGAAGCGGCCCGGGGCGATCGAGCCGCCGTAGAGGACGAGGCCGGGCAGGTCGAGCCGAGCGAGCGCCATTACCGCCGCCGGAATCGTCTTGTCGCAGCCGACGACGCAGACGAGCCCGTCGAGAAGATGCCCGCGCGCCACGAGCTCGATCGAGTCCGCGATCACCTCGCGCGAGACGAGCGATGCGCGCATTCCCTCGGTGCCCATCGACACGCCGTCCGAGATGGCCACGGTGTTGAACTCCATGGGCGTGCCGCCCGCCGCGCGGATGCCGCGCTTGACGTCCTGCGCGAGCTCCCGGTGGTTGAGGTTGCACGGCATCGTCTCGATCCAGTTCGTCGCCACGCCGATCAGCGGACGCGCAAGGTCGTGGTCGTCAAAGCCGGTGCCTTTCAGCATCGCGCGTGCACCGGCACGCTCGATGCCGTCTGTCAGGGCAGCGCTGTGCCGCTTCGCCGGGTCGGAAGGGCGCTCGTAGGCGTTGCTCATAGCTGGCCAGCTCCTATCGGTGAGATCGAAAGGGGAAGGACGTCGGCGTCGGGAAAGCGTTCGGTGAGCTCGGCGGCGGCTGCGGTGACGCTCTCCCGCCGGGCCCAGACGATCACCGTCGGGCCCGATCCCGAGAGCGTCGCCGCGACAGCTCCCTCGGGTAGGCGGTCGCGGACTGCAGCGAGGAGGGGCGCGTGGGAGGCGCGGTACGGCTCGTGGATCCGGTCGTCGGCCGCAGCGGCAAAGAGGTCGGAAGAGGCGGATGCGACCGCCGCGCCGAGCAGCGCTGCGCGCGCGACGCTGAACGCCGCGTCGGCGTGCGAGACCGTGTCGGGGAGGGCAGCGCGGGCGGCACGCGTCTGGACCTCGGTATGCGGCACGACCGCGACCGGCGCGAGCGGCGCGTCGTCTGCGATCCGCGTGACGTTGCCGTCCCACGTGAGACAGACGCCGCCGGCCAGCGCCGCGGCGAGGTTGTCCGCGTGCCCTTCGAGGTCGACCCCGAGTGCGAGCAGCTCCGCCGGTTCGGCGTCGCGCCCTGCTGCGATCGCGCCGGCAACGAGGCCGAGGGCGATCGTCGCGGCGCTCGACCCGAGACCCCGCGCGCGCGGAATGCGGTCGACGAACGCGAACCCGCGCCCGTCGGGTGACGCAAGCCTGGAGAACGCGCGGACGGCGAGGTGCTGCGGATCGGCCTCGCCGGCGCCTTCGCGGACCTCGAGTTCGTTCCAGAGATCGAGCGCCGCTCCGGCGCAGTCGAAGCCCGCGCCGAGGTTGGCGGTCGTGGCCGGGGCGCGCACCCGGATCGTCACGACTGCTCCAGCGGGAGGTCGAGGGCGTCCGGATCCTTCAGACCGTGGCCTGTGAGCACGCAGACGACCTGTGTGCCGTTCCCGGCTGCACCGCGGCCGAGGCCCGCAATCGAGGCCGCCGCGGCCGGCTCGCAGAAGAGGCCTTCCTCGCGGGCGAGCAGCCGCCACCCGGCAAGGATCTCGGTGTCCGTGACGGAGACGACCGAGCCGCCGCAGCGCGCGAGCGCCTGCTCGACCTGATCGCGGTGGACGGGAGTCGGGATCCGGATCGCCGATGCGATCGTGGCCGCGCGGTGCTCGGCCTCCACCGGCAGCAGCTGCGGCGTGCCGTGGCCGGCCTCGAGGAAGCCCTTTGCATACGCCGTCGTGTTGCCGCCGCCGCCGTATGGAAGCGCCAGCAGGTCCGGGGCCTCGCCGAGCTCCTCGACGATCTCGAACGCCGCGGTCTTCTGCCCCTCCAGCCGGTTCGGGTTCGTCGAGTTCACGACGACGTAACCCTCTCGGTCCGCCAGCTGCTCCGCGCCGGTGAAGGCGTCGTCGAACGAGCCCTGAACCTCGATCAGGCGTGCTCCGGTCGCCCGGGCCTGTGCGAGCTTCGCGCCGGTCGGCCCCGCGGCCGCGTGCACGATCACCGCCTCGACCCCGGCGCGCGCGGCGTACGCGGCCGCCGACGCGGCCGTGTTGCCGGTCGAGGCGCAGACGATCCCGGGCGCGCCGTCCTCGACCGCCTTCGCGACGGCGACCGCCATGCCGCGATCCTTGAACGAGCCGGTCGGGTTGGCGCCCTCCCACTTGAGCCAGACCTCGACGCCGAAGCGTTCGGAGAGCCGGTCCGCCCGAAGCAGCGGCGTCGAGCCCTCACCCAGCGTCACGATCGGCGTCGAGGGCGACACGGGAAGTGCGTCACGGTAGCGCTCGAGCAGCGCCGATCCCAGGTCAGAAGCCTCGTTCCGCGATCACGCGTACCGCCTCGGGGCGGGAGCGTACCTCCGGAAGCTGCGCGGCCGCGTCCAGGGCCGCGTCGACGCGGCCGACCGCCGCCTCGTGCGTGACGAGGTCGAGCGACGCGCTGCCGTTGACGAGGTGCTGGGCGAGCCTGGCCACCGATACGCCCTGCTCGGCGAAGCATTCCGCCACCTGCGCGAGCACGCCCGGACGGTCGGCCACCTGGATGTGGACGTAGAAGGGGGTCGGGAGCTCGCCCGGCGGAAGCCGCTCGAGCGAGCGCCAGCAGGCGTCGTTCTGCAGGAAGCCGGTGCCGGTCGTCCCGAGCACGCTGACCATGTCGGCCACCACCGCGGACGCCGTCTCGATTCCGCCGGCTCCGGGCCCTTCGAGGGTGATCTCCCGAATCGCGTCGCCCTGGAGCATCACGGCGTTGAATGCTCCCTCGACTGCCGCGAGCGGATGGTGTCCGTCGACGAAGGCCGGTCCGACGCGCACGTCGACCGCGCCGTCGACGAGCGTCGCCGAGCCGACGAGGCGGACCACCGTCTCCAGCTCTCGCGCGGCCGCGATGTGGTGCGGCGTGACTCCCTCGATGCCCTCGTACGCGACCTCGCCGAGCTCGACCCGAGAGCCGAACGCGACCGTGGCAAGAATCGCCATCTTCGCGGCGGCGTCGGCGCCGGAGACGTCGTCGGTGGGATCGGCTTCCGCATAGCCGAGCCGCTGCGCCTCGGCGAGAGCCTCCCCGTACGCGGCGCCCTGCTCCATCCGGGTGAGGATGAAGTTCGTCGTGCCGTTGACGATGCCGAGGACGCGGTGCACGTTCGTGACCACGAGCGACTCGCGCAGCACCTTGATCACGGGGATCGCGGCGCAGACAGAGGCCTCGAAGCGAAGCTGCACGCCCGCGTTCGACGCGGCGGCGAAGAGATCCGCGCTCCGGCGCGCGAGCAGCTGCTTGTTCGCGGAGACGACGGGCTTGCCGGCGCGGAGCAGATCGAGGACGTAGCCACCGGTCGGCTCGACGCCGCCCATGACTTCGGCGACGACACCGACCGAGTCGTCTTCGAGGATCGACCGAACGTCCGTCGTCAGCACGCCGTCGGCCGCAGGAAAGTCGCGCTCCTTGGCGGGATCGCGGACGAGTGCGCGGGTCACGCGAAGCCGATGCCCGGTGGCGCGCTCGATCTCGTCGCCGTTCTCGACGAGGAGCCGGTTGACCGCCGCGCCCACCGTGCCGTAGCCGAGGAGCGCGACGGGGACGTCAACCGACGCCATGGGTCGCCGCGCCGAGGAGGCCCTCCTTTCCCGCAAGGGCGCGCAGCTCGGCACCGACCTGCTCGAGCAGGCTGCCCGCGTTGCGGCGCCTGAGCTCCTCGAAGCGGGGCCGTCCCGCCTCGTCATCTGCGAACAGCTCGCGCGCGAACTCTCCGCTGCGCACCTCGTCGAGCAGCTCGCGCATCGTCTCCTTCACTCGCGCGTCGACGACGCGCGGGCCGCGGGACAGGTCGCCGTACTCGGCGACGTCGGAGATCGAGTGGCGCATGTACTCGAACCCGCCCTCGTAGATGAGGTCGACGATCAGCTTCAGCTCGTTCAGGCACTCGTAGTACGCGATCTCGGGCTGGTAACCCGCCTCGACGAGCGTCTCGAAACCGGCCTGGATCAGCGAGGTGACGCCGCCGCAGAGGACGGCTTGCTCGCCGAAGAGGTCGCTCTCGGTCTCCTCTGCGAACGTCGTCTCCAGCAGTCCGACGCGCCCGCATCCGATCGCAGTGCCGTACGCGAGCGCGAGCTCGAGCGCCTGGCCGCTCGCGTCCTGGTGGACGGCGACGAGGCCGGGGGTGCCGGCACCGGACTCGTACAGCTCGCGCACGCGATGACCCGGCGCCTTCGGCGCGACCATGACGACGTCGTGCTCCGGAGCCGGGACGATGCGGCCGAAGTGGACGTTCAGCCCGTGCGCGAACAGGAGCGCTGCGTCGGCCTCCAGATTCGGCTCGATCTCGTCGCCGTACACCCGCGCCTGCACATGGTCCGGCACGAGGATGGCGACGACCTGGGCATCGTGCGTCGCCTCGGCGACGCTGCCGACGACGAGGCCGGCGTCCTCGGCGGCCTCGCGCGAGGGGCTGTCCCCGCGCAGGCCGACCTCGACGTCGACGCCGGAGTCGCGGAGGTTGAGGGCGTGGGCGTGACCCTGGCTTCCGTAGCCGATCACCCCGACCTTCCCGGAGAGCAGAGCGACGTTCCCTTCGTTGTGGATGGTTGCCAACGATGGCTCCTTTCGGTGCTAGCGCAGCACGAGCTGGCGGCGCCGGATGGTCGAGTTGGAGGACGCGCGGCTGAGGCCGACGCGCCCGGTGCGGACGAGCTCTTTGACTCCGTGCGGCCGGACGAGCTCCTCGAACGAGTCGATCTCCTCGGGCGCGCCCGCGAGCTCGAACACGAGCGAATCGGGGCCGAGGTCGGCGACGCGCGCCTGAAACACCTCGCCGAGGGCCATCAGCTCGGTCCGCCGCGAAGGGGGCGCCGACACTTTGATCAGCGCGAGCTCCCGCTCGATCGCGTCGCCGGCCCGGAGCTCGGTGATGCGCAGCACGTTGACGAGCTTGTGCATCTGCTTCTCGATCTGCGCGAGCGACGCCTGGTCGCAGGCGACCCGAAGCGTGATCCTCGAGATTTCGGGCCGCTCCGTCGTGCCGACGGCCAGGCTCTCGATGTTGAAGCCGCGGCGGGCGAACATGTTCGAGATGCGCGCGAGCACGCCGGGCTTGTTCTCGACGAGGACGGCGAGCGTATGCCTCACACCGCGACCGCCTGCTCGGTCTCGCCGGGAAACTCCACGAGGTCGAGGGCCGCGGCGCCGGCGGGGATCATCGGGAAGCAGTGCTCGTGCGGGTCGACGCGGCAGTCGACGACTGCCGTGCGGCCGCAGGCGATCGCATCGGCGAGGGTGTCCTCGAGCTGATCCTCGTCGTCGACGACGAAGCCGCGCGCACCGTAGGCCTCCGCCAGCGCCGCGTAGTCGGGGAGATGGTGCGTCAGCTCGATCTGCGAGAAGCGCTCCTCGAAGAACATGTCCTGCCACTGCCGGACCATGCCGAGATGGCCGTTGTTGACGATGACGACGACGATCGGCAGTCGTTCGTGCACGGACGTCGCCAGCTCCTGCTGCGTCATCTGGAAGCAGCCGTCGCCGTCGACGCAGATCACCGTCGCCTCGGGTCGCGCGGCCTTGGCGCCGATCGCCGCAGGGATGCCGAAGCCCATCGTGCCGAGGCCGCCGGAGGTGACGAACGAGCGCGGCCGGTCGCAGAGCAGGTACTGCATCGCCCACATCTGGTGCTGTCCGACGCCGGTCGTCCAGATGACGTCGTCGCGGTCCGCGGTCAGGCGCTGCAGCGTCTCCAGCACCGGCTGCGGCTTCATGTACTCGCGCGCGCGCCCGTAGCGGAGCGGGAACTCGTCTCGCCAGCCGCGGAGCTGTGCGAGCCACGGTTCGGTCGCGTCCGGACGGGCGAACGCCCGCAGTTCGCGGCCGAGCTCCTCGAGCACCGTCTTCAGCGGGCCGACGACAGGTATGTCGGCGCGGCGGAGCTTGTCGATTTCCGCGGAGTCGATGTCGAGGTGGACGACGGTCGCTCCCGGTGCAAACGAGGCGAGCTTGCCGGTCACCCGGTCGTCGAAGCGCGCGCCGACGGCGACGAGCACGTCGCACTTGTTCAGGGCCCAGTTCGACCACTTCGGCCCGTGCATCCCGGGCCACCCGAAGTGGAGCTCGTGCGTCTCGGGGAAGCCGCTCTTCGCCATCAGCGTCGTGATCACGGGCAGTCGCGCTGCCTCCGCCAGCTGCCTGAGCTCGGCGCAGGCGTCTCCGTTGAGGACGCCGCCGCCGACGTACAGAACCGGGCGCTCCGCCGCGGCGATGCACTTCGCGGCTTCGCGGATCTGGCGCGGGTGACCGCGACGCGGCGGCCGCCAGCCGGGGAGGTCGACTGCATCCGGGTAGTCGAACTCGAGCTCGGCCTCCTGCACGTCGCGCGGGATGTCGACGAGGACGGGGCCGCAGCGGCCGGTCCGCGCGACGTGGAACGCCGCCTTGAGCACCTGCGGTATCTCCTCGACGTGGGTCACGAGCCACGAGTGCTTGACGACCGGGATCGTGATCCCGGTGATGTCGCACTCCTGGAACGCATCCGTGCCGATCAGGTTCGAGCGGACCTGGCCCGTGATGCAGACGAGCGGCGTCGAGTCCATCCACGCGTCCGCGATCGGCGTGACGAGGTTGGTCGCGCCGGGCCCCGAGGTCGCGATGGCGACGCCGACACGGCCGGAGACGCGCGCGTAGCCCTCGGCCATGTGACCTGCGCCCTGCTCGTGGCGCGCGAGCACGTGACGCACCGTCGTGCCGCGGGCGAAGGCGTCGTAGGTCGGCAGGATCGCCCCGCCCGGGATCCCGAAGACCACCTCGACGCCTTCGGCTTCGAGCGAACGCAGGACGGCGTCGGCGCCGTTCATACGGCCTCGCGGTGGAACTCGGCGTTCTCGAGCGCGAGCGGCAGGTGCGCGAGGATGACGTCGGCGTGGTCGCGCGCGAACGGCCGGGCCGTCCCGTTGCCGCCGGCCAGGCCGACGGCGCCCGAGAGCGTCGCCGCGGCGCTCCGCTCGCCGAGCCCCTCTCCGAGCATCAGCGCGGCGGCGAGGAGCATCGAGCTCGGATCGGCGACTCCGTGGCCTGCGAGCTCGTCGACGGCGCCGTGCGCTGCGCCGAAGATGCTCGGCCTCGTCGGCGAGAGCCGGCCCCACGCCGCCGTCCGAGTGTGGGCGAAGCTCGCCGCGACCTCGGCCGCCGTGCGCGCCAGCTCCGGTGGGCAGACGACGACGTCGAAGCGTTCCGGGGTGAACACGAGCGTCCGCATGGCGGCACGCGAGTCGAGGCGTTCCACCTCGAGCCCGTCGTGCATGAGCTCGTACGCCGCGCTCTCGAGCTCCCAGGACTCGTCGATGCCGACGAGCGCGACCCGGCCGCGACTCGTGCGCGCGAGCGAGAACGACCGCTCGAGCGCGAACTCCCAGCCGTCGGCGCCGAGCGGGGCCACGAGCGAGAGCTCTGACCGCCCGTCGAAACGGACTCGGACGATCGAGGCGCGGAGATCGAGCTCCGCCTCCAGCGTCGCCAGAGCGGCGTCGCTCCTGGAGGCGACGAGCACGGCATCGGCGGTGAGGATCTCCCGCCGCGACGAGAGCGGGAAGGCGCGGCCGAACTGCGTCACCGCGTCCGCGCCGAACGGGACGTAGTGCTCGTCGACGTGGAACCCGTGCAGCCGCGAGGTCGCCGAGAGCGCGCGGCTCGCCGCCGCCATCACCTCGGGCCCGATGCCGTGCCGTGCTAGACACGTGATCGTGTAACTCCGTTGACTCATGCTGCGCTCACCTCCGCGAACAGGTCTTCGAGCGCGACGCGCTGGCCGGTGTCGGCGAGCGCCTTGAACCGTTCGAAGGCGCTGGCCAGCCGCTCCTCGTCGAGGCGGATCCCGGCCTCGGTGCAAGCGCGCGCGAACGCATGGCGTCCCGAGTGCTTCCCGAGCGGCAGCGTCATCGCGGCGCCGAGCTCCTCCGGATCCATGATCTGGTACGTCGCGGCGTCCTTCAGCAGGCCGTCCTGGTGGATCCCGGCCTCGTGCGCGAATGCGTTCGCGCCGACGATCGCCTTGTTGCGAGGGACCGCGTACCCGGTCAGCCGCTCGACGAGCGCCGAGGCCGCCTTGATCTGGGCGGGATCGATGTCCGTCTCGACCCCGAGGCGGTCGCGTTGCAGGCGGAACGCCATCACGACCTCCTCGAGCGCGGCGTTCCCGGCCCGCTCGCCGATGCCGTTGACGGTGCACTCGACCTGATCGGCGCCGGCACCGACAGCAGCGAGCGAGTTCGCGACGGCGAGGCCGAGGTCGTCGTGGCAGTGGGCCGAGAGAGTGACCCCGTCGAGCTCCGGACAGAGGCGCCTGACTTCGTGCAGGAAGCCCGCATACTCATCCGGGAGCGCGACGCCGACCGTGTCTGGCAGGTTGACGACGTCTGCTCCCGCGGCGACGACGGCGCGGCAGACACGCGCGACGAAGGCCGGATCGGAGCGAGTCGCGTCCTCGCAGGAGAACTCGACCTCATCTGCGCGCCCCCTCGCATAGGCGACAGCCCACGCGGCCTGCTCGAGGACCTTGTCGGGCTCGAGGCGCAGCTTCTTCTCCATGTGGATCGGGCTCGTGGCGAGGAAGATGTGGAGCCGCGAGCGCCGCGACCCACGCAGCGCCTCTGCGCCTGCGTCGATGTCTTCGCGCCGCGTGCGGCAGAGCGAGGCGACGGTCGCGCGCCGGACGGTACGGGCGACCGCGCGCACGCCGTCGAAGTCGCCGGGGGAGGCGGCCGCAAAGCCGGCCTCGATCACGCCGACCCCGAGCCGCTCGAGCTGCTCCGCGATCTCCTCCTTCTGGTGTGGCTGCAGGGCGATGCCCGGCGACTGCTCGCCGTCGCGAAGCGTGGTGTCGAAGATTGTGATCTTGCGCGAACTCACTGAACCTCCTTGCGGGCCGCCCGAGGGCGTACCGGTGGCGACAAACGGTCGGTGTGTGCGCCGGCGGCGCGTGGTTCGCGTCTCCCCCTAGAGGGGGAGAATCGAGAGGACGAGCACGGTCGACCGGGACGACATCGTCCGGGTCGCGCGCGGGCTGGAGGCGGAGCCTGTCCTCACCGTCGTCCCAGTGTCGCCGACGTGCTTTACCTTGTCAAGTCGCTTTCGTGCGTACAGATTTCTCTAGACAAGCCTGTTTCGCGTTGCCTAGCGCTCGCTCAGCCTCTATCCTGTCGCGCATGGCTCGCGCGCTCGACCGGCTCGTTTCGTTTTTTGGCGCCGGCGCGCGTAAGCGCGTCCGCTAGTCGGCGGCTTTCCTCCTCCCGCCCTCGCCGACTAGCTCCAGATTCCGGGCGGGGCTTCCTCCTTCGTCCGACAGAGGTCTGCACGTGTCGCGTTTCACGTCATTCGATTCATCGGTCGGCGAGCGCGATGCCTGCGGCATCGGTTTCGTCGCCCGGCTCTCCGGTGAGCCCTCGCGGGCTGTTCTCGACGCCCTCCTCGAGGCCCTGCGTCGCGTGCGCCACCGGGGAGCCGTGGCGGCGGATCACCACTCCGGCGACGGAGCCGGCCTGCTGCTGCCGCTGCCCACCGGGCTCGTGACGGAGCCCGGACTCGGCGTGGCGATGGTGTTCCTGCGCGCGCCGAGCGGACGGCGGGCGGTCGAGGAAGCATGCCGGGCGGAAGGGATCGTGGTTCGGCGCTGGCGGGCGGTTCCGGTCGACCCGGAAGCCCTTGGCCCGGTCGCGCGCTCGTCGGCGCCGACGATCGCGCAGGCGTTTCTCGAGCCACCCGCCGGCGCGGCGGACGGCGGCGAGGCCGCGGCGTTCCGTGCGCGCAGGCGCGTCGAGGGCCGCGCCGACGTCTACGTGGCCTCGCTCTCGTTCCGCACCGTGGTCTACAAGGCGCTCTGCGCCGCCGACCAGCTCGCGGCGTTCTACGCCGACCTCCGGGATCCCGGGCTCGAGGTCTCCTTCGGCGTCTTCCACCAGCGTTTCTCCACGAACACCGAGCCGTCGTGGGAGCGCACGCAGCCGTTCCGGCTGCTGTGCCACAACGGCGAGATCAACGCGATCCGCGGCAACGTCAACTGGATGCGCGCTCGCGCGGGCACGCTCGAGGTCGAAGGTCCCGTCCTCGACGAGACGAGCTCCGACTCGGGCATGCTCGACAACGCGCTCGAACTGCTCGTCCGAGGGGGCCGCGACGTGCGGCGTTCGCTGGCGATGCTCGTTCCGCCTGCCTGGCAGAGCGACCCGGAGCTCGATTCGGAGGTTCGCGACTTCTATCGCTTCCACTCCGGCCTGGTCGAGCCGTGGGACGGCCCGGCCGGCATCGTCTTCACGGACGGCCGCGTCGTCGGCGCGGCGCTCGACCGGAACGGCCTGCGGCCGCTCCGCTACGTCATCGCCGGCGATCTCGTCTGCTGCGCATCCGAGGCGGGCGTCTTCGACGTTCCCCCGGGCGTGCGCGCGCGCCGGGGCCGGCTCGGGCCGGGAGAGATGCTCGCCGTCGATCCCGAGCGCGGGTTCGAGCTCGACGCGGCGATCAAGCGCCGCCTCGCGCGCTCCCAACCCTACGGGCGCTGGCTCGAGGACTGGCGGCGGGAAGCCTCGACCGGCGAGCCCGCTCCGCCGCCCGAGGAGGATCTCGCCGCCCGCCACGTCCTCTTCGGCTACACGCGCGAGGAGCTGTCGGTGATCGTGCGGCCGTCGGCAGCGCACGGGCACGAGCCGACGTCGTCGATGGGGGACGACACCGCCCTGCCGCCGCTGGCCGGCCGTGCCAGGCCTCTGTACAGCTACTTCCGCCAGCGGTTCGCGCAGGTGACGAACCCCGCGATCGATCACATCCGCGAGCGCTTCGTGATGTCACTGGCCACCCTGCTCGGCGCCCGCGCGCCGCTGCTCGTCGACGCACCGGAGGCGGCCGCGGGCATCGAGCTCGACAGCTTCTTCCTCTTTCCCTCCGTGTTGGACGAGCTCGCCGTCGTTCGCCTCGACGCGAGCTTCGAGCCGGAGGAAGGGCTCGAGCGTGCGTGCGAGCGGATCGGGGACGCAGCCGAGGCGGCGGTGCACGACGGGCACGGCATGCTGCTCCTCTCCGACGCCGAGGCGTCGCCCCAGCGGCCGCCCGTGCCGATGCTGCTGGCGACGGCGGTCGTCCACCACCGGCTGGTCGCAAGCGGGCTGCGGACGCTCGCGACGCTCCTCGTCGAGAGCGACGAGCCGAGGGAGGTCCATCACGTCGCCTGCCTGCTCGGCTTCGGCGCCGAGGCGCTGTGCCCCCGCCTTGCCCTCCAGACGGTCGCCGCGCTCGCGGAGGCCGATCGGATCGGCGGCGACCGGCCGTCTCCAGCGGAGGCGCAGTTCCGCTTCAAGCGCTCGATCGAGGACGGCGTGCTCAAGGTCATGTCGAAGCTCGGGATCTCAGACGTCGCCAGCTACTGCGGGGCGCAGGCGTTCGAGGCGCTCGGCCTCGACGCGGCACTCGTGGAATCGTCTTTTCCCGGCACGGCGTGGTCGCTCGGCGGAATCGGCCTCGCGGAGCTCGAGGCCGAGACGATTGCGCGCGCCCGAGCCGCGGCCGAACAGCGGCCCCGTCTGGAAAACCCCGGCTACGTGAAGTTCCGGAAGGGCGGGGAGCCGCACGAGACGAATCCCGACGTCATCGACGCGGCGCATGCGCTCCGGCGGGCTGTGCGAACGAACGGCCACGACCACTACCGCGAGTTCGCGCAGCTCGTCAACGGCCGTGCGCCGATGGAGGTGCGAGATCTGCTCGAGCTCCGGACGGCGGCCGAGCCGATCCCGCTCGAGGAGGTCGAGCCGGCCGAATCGATCGTCCGCCGCTTCTCCGCAGGCGGGATGTCGCACGGGGCGCTTTCCGCCGAGGCCCACGAGACGATCGCGATCGCGTTCAACAACCTCGGCGCACGCTCGAACTGCGGCGAAGGCGGCGAGGACCCTGCCCGCTTCCGGACCGGCCGGGACTCGAGGATCAAGCAGGTCGCCTCGGGCCGCTTCGGCGTCACCGCCGCCTACGCAGCCTTCGCGTCCGAGCTTCAGATCAAGATCGCGCAGGGGTCGAAGCCGGGGGAGGGCGGACAGCTTCCGGGCCACAAGGTGACGCGCGAGATCGCGCGGCTCCGGCACACCCAGCCCGGAGTCGCGCTGATCTCGCCGCCTCCGCACCACGACATCTACTCGATCGAAGACCTGGCGCAGCTGATCTTCGATCTGAAGCAGGTCAACCCCGACGCCGACGTGTCGGTGAAGCTAGTCGCGGAGGCGGGCATCGGCCTGGTCGCCGCGGGCGTCGTGAAGGCCCTCGCCGACGTCGTCCACATCGCGGGGGCCGACGGCGGCACGGGGGCGAGCCCACTCTCCTCGATCAAGAACGCAGGCGCCCCGTGGGAGCTCGGGCTCGTCGAGACTCAGCGCGCGCTCGTCCTCAACGGGCTGCGAGGCCGCGTGCGCCTCCGCGTCGACGGCGGCATCAAGACCGGACGCGACGTGGTCGTGGCCGCACTACTCGGCGCGGACGAGGTCAGCTTCGGCACCGCCCTGCTGCTCGCCGAGGGGTGCCTGATGGTGCGCTCGTGCCACGTGGATACGTGCCCTGTCGGGATCGCGACGCAGCGTCCGGAGCTGCGGGCGAAGTTCGCCGCCACGCCGGAGATGGTCGAGAACTACCTCCTGCTCGTCGCCGAGGAGGTGCGGCGCCACCTCGCGTCCGTCGGCCTGCGGACGTTCGACGACGCCGTCGGACGCGCCGACCTGCTCCGCCGGCGCCAGACAGACGGGCGGGCGAGGATGCTCGACGTCGCGTCGCTGCTTGCGGCTCCGGAGGGAGGCGCGCTGCGCCACGTCGGCGCCGAGAAGCCGCTCGCGACGGGCGGCGAGCTGGGGGAGCGGCTCGCGAGCCACCCCTTCGGGCGGGCCGCGGTGCACGCGATCTCCAACCACGACCGCGCCGTCGGTGCCAGGCTGGGCGGTCGCCTCGCGCGGCTCGGCGGCGCCACCGGCTCCCGTCGCTTCAGCTTCGTGGGGACGGCGGGCCAGAGCTTCGGCGCCTTCCTCCCGGACGGAATCGAGTTCCTGCTCGACGGAGAGGCGAACGACTACGTCGGCAAGAGCCTCAGCGGCGGCCGGATCGTCATCCGTCCGCCCGCCGACGACGCCGGCGACCCCTGTCTCGCGGGCAACACCGTCCTGTACGGCGCTACAGCGGGCGAGTTCTTCTGTGCGGGCTCGGCCGGGGAGCGGTTCGCCGTCCGCAACTCGGGTGCGACCGCGGTCGTCGAAGGCGTGAGCAGCAACGCATGCGAGTACATGACGAAGGGGACGGTCGTCGTGCTCGGCCCGTTCGGCCGCAATCTGGGCGCGGGCATGACCGGGGGCGAAGCCTTCGTCCACGACCCCGAGGGCGTTTTGGCGCTTCGGTTGAACGACCAGCTCGTGACCGCCGAGCGCCTCGGAGCGGTAGCCGCCGAGCGCCTGCGCGGGCTGCTGGAGCGCCATCGCGCGTACACGAGCTCGGCGCTGGCTGCGGACCTCCTGGCGAGCTGGCCCCGCGCGGCCGACGACTTCCGGCTCGTGGTCCCGCGGGCCGAGGTCGGCCGGATCGAGGCTTCGTCCGAGGGGACGGAGCAGGCAGAAGTGCCGGTCGCCATTCCCTAACCCTTCGAGGGAGCGAGTCCGGCCGCTTTAGGAGGTAAACTCTTGTCCGTGCCGGTTCCCGTTGCGGACACCACGGACGAGCGCCGCGAGGCGGTCGCTGCGGCGCTGGACATCATCGGAGCGAAGTGGACTGCGCTCCTGATTTACGACCTCGCCAGCGGGACACGCCGTTTCCGCGAGCTCGAGCACTCGTGCGCGGGGATCAGCAGCCGGACGCTCGCCGAGCGGCTCCGCGCGCTCGAGCGCGCCGGAATCGTGCGCCGTCGCAGCTATCCCGAATCGCCGCCGCGCGTCGAGTACGAGCTGACGGACAAAGGCCGCGCGCTCCTCCCGATCATCGACGCGATGACGGACTTCGGGCGCTCGTGGCTCGTACCGACCGGCTCGCTCGAGTCCGTGACTAACTAGCGCCGAGGGCGGCCAGCGCCGCGTCGACGTCGCTCTCGATCTCCCGCGACGCGTACCCCTGCTCGTAGCCGTACGGCTTCAAGCCGCTGCCGGTGACGACGAGCACGACGCGCTCCCCCTCGGCGATGTCGCCGCTGCGGACGAGCTCCACCAGGGCGCCGAGCGCAACGCCGCCGGCCGAGTCGGCGTAGACACCCGTCATCTGTGCGAGGAGCGCGGTTCGGCCGGCGATCTCCTCCTCGGGCACCGCGTGGATCGCGCCGCCAGACATGCGGGCAGCGCCGACGGCGAGCTCGCCGTAGGCCGGATCGCCGATCGCGAGTGAGCGGACCTCGGTGTCCGGTCGGACCCTCGAGAGCGGTCGGTCGTCCGCCCAGGCGGTTGCGAGCGGCGGGCACCCGCCTGCCTGTGCCCCGTAGAGCCGCGGTTGCGGCCCCTCGGCGACGCCGATTGCGGCGAGCTCGCCGAACCCCTGCGCGAGCTTCGCGAACAGCGTCCCCGAGGCGGCGGGCGCGACGACCGCGTCGGGGAGTCGCCAGTCCAGCTGCTCGCCGAGCTCGTGTGCGATCGTCTTCGCCCCTTCGGAGGCGATCGCGTGCAGGTTCCCCTCGACGAAGCCCCACGGGAACAGCCGCTCGAGCCGGCGCTCGAGCTCCCGGCAGTCGTCGAACGTGCCGGCGACACGGAGCACCTTCGCTCCGTAGGTCGCGCTCGGGACCGGGGAGGGATCGCCCGCGGGCGAGAGGAGCACCGCCTCCAACCCGACGCTCGCGCACCGCGCCGCGACCGCCTCGCCGAGGTTGCCCGTCGACGAGCAGCAGACCGTCTCGAAGCCGAACGCCTGGGCTGCGGCGACCGCGGTCGCGGCGATCCGGTCCTTGAAGGAGTGGGTCGGGTTCGCCTCCTCGAGCTTGAGCCGGAGCGCGATGCCCAGGGCATCGGAGAGTCGAGGCGCGAGCACGAGCGGCGTCAGGCCGGGAGTCGCGAGGTCGGCCGAAACGTGAGGAAGCAGGTCGCGGTAGCGCCACATCGAGCGCGGCGCGCCGTCTCCGTCGCTTCGCAGTTGTGCCCCCACGAGGTCGTACTCGACGTCGAGCGGACCGCTGCAGATCGAGCAGGTCGACCGGGGTGCGAGCGGCTGCGTTCGCTCGCAGATCCGACAGCGGAGAGCGGCGTGCGTCATCGCCGGCGCCTCGGGCGGGAATCGAAGCCCTCCGCCTGAAGTGCTGGTGCTAGTCGGCGCGGCGGAGGGTGCGAAGGGCCGGCTAGCGCACGTGCGGGCGCACGATCGCGAGAAAGTCCATGCAGAGAAGGACCGTGCGCTCCATCGAGCTCACAACCGTACTGGACGAAAGCCCTCCGCGCAAACCTCCGAGTCAGCCGGTATTCCTCAGCGCCGCGGCGATGCCCGCGATCGAGCGCATCAGCGGCAAGCGTGCATCGTCGTCGCCGCCGCGAAAGCGCCTCAGCAGCTCGACCTGGATCGCGTTCATCGGGTCGACGTACGGATTGCGCAGCTGGATCGAGCGGCGCAGGACCGGCTGCCGTTCGAGCAGCGAGTCGCACTCCAGGGTCTGCAGGACGGCGTCGACCGTACGCTCGTGCTCGGCCGCGATCGCCGCGAACAGGCGATCCGGCTCGAGCTCGGCGGGAACGAGCTCGAGATACTGCGCCGCGATCTCCAGGCTGGACTTCGCGAGGGTCATCTCGAGCGTGTCGACGACCGAGCGGAAGAACGGCAGTCGGGCATACAGGCGCCGAAGGTCGCGCACCTCTCCCGCGTCGACCAGGCCGCCCAGCGCAGCGCCGCAGCCGAACCACGAAGGCAGGATCGCCCGGTTCTGCGTCCACGCGAACACCCACGGGATGGCGCGCAAGGAGGCGAGGTAGTCGGTCGTCTCGGGCCGCCGGGCCGGGCGCGAGCCGATCTCCAGCAGGGCGAGCTCGTCGACGGGAGTGAAGGCGCGGAAGAAGTCGACGAACCGGGGCTCTTCCTGCACGAACGCGCGATAGCGGTGTTCCGCGCGCGTCGCGAGCTCGTCGAGCGCGGCGCGCTCGCCCTCCGTCGGCGCGCGCGCGGAGACCTCGGGAAATGCCGCGAGCAGCGTCCCTGCCAGGGCCGCCTCGAGGTTGCGGTAGGCGAGGCCGGGAAGGCCGTACTTGAAGGAGACGGTCTCGCCCTGCTCGGTCAGCCTCAGCCGTCCGGGCGGGTGTCCCGCCGGCTGCGCCAGGATCGAGGCATACGTCGGGCCGCCGCCGCGACCGGCGCTGCCGCCCCGTCCGTGGAAGATCGTGAGCTCGACGCCGGCTGCGGACGCGACCGCCGCGAGCTGCTCCTGCGCGCGGTTGATCGCCCACTGTGCGGCGAGGTAGCCGCCGTCCTTGCCGGAGTCGGAGTAGCCGACCATCACCTCGAGCCGGCGCCCGCGGCGGTCGAGGAGGCCGGCGAAGCGTGGGTCGGCGAGCAGCTCGCGGACGACGGCCGGCGCACGGGCCAGGACCTCGATCGTCTCGAACAGCGGCACGACCGAGAACGGCTCGTCGGTCAGGTCGAGCACGGCGAGGACGTCGGACGCCGACTCGGTGCCGGAGACGATGACGGTGTCGAGCGCCTCGGGCCCGTATCTCCGTCGCGCCTCTTCGGCGACGGCCAGAGCCTCGCGGGCCCCGGCGCTCGGTTCGCGCACCTCGCGCGCGTGCAGACGCAGGTCCAGCTTGGCGAGCCGGAACCCGAACAGCTCCACGCGTCGCCGCAACCCTGCGAGCCGGCCGGCGGCGATCCGGGCGCCGCGGTTCCCGGCCAGGCTGCGCGCGAGCACATCGAGGTCGGCGAGCAACCCGGCGGCGTTCTCGTAACCGTCGTTTCCGAGCCGCCACCACATGAAGCTGAGCTTGCGCCGGTACGGCTCGAGCTCGCTCTGCCGCCCGATCGCCGCTGCGTAGTCCGGCAGCTCGCGCTCGTCGCGCGCGATCGACTCGTCTAGCTCGCGCGAGACGTCGACGAGCGAGCGGTGCATCGCGAGTGCGGTTGCCAGCCCGCGCACCTCGCCGCGGTAGCGGTCGACGGCGAGCTCGCGCGCGCGGGCGAGCGCCTCGCAGATCGTGTCTGGCCCCGCGAACGGATTGCCGTCCATGTCGCCGCCGATCCAGGTCCCGAACGACAGCGGTGGCGGCGCGTCCGGCAGATGCGCCCGGTACTCGGCCAGCAACCGCTCGGCCGCGTCGAGCAGGCTGTGCTCGAAGAACCAGAGCCCGTGCCGGATCTCGTCGGTCGGGCGCTGCCGTCCGTGGCGCACTTCGTCGGTCTGCCAGAGGATCGTGATCTGCTCGCCGAGCTCGTCCTCGAACCGACCGCGCTCCTCCTCGGTCGCGGCGGCGTCGAGCGCGGCGAGCAGCTCGGCAATCCGCACGTGCGCGAGCAGGATCGTCCGCCGCGTCGCCTCGGTCGGATGCGCAGTGAGCACGAGCTCGAGCGAGAGTCGCGCGACGCGGGCCCGGAGCTCGTCCTCGTCGATATCGCCGAGTCGCGTGAAGGCATCGGCGAGCGATTCGCGCGGAGGGCCCGGCTCGGCGGCGTACTGGCGGCGGCGGCGCATGCGGTGATGCTGCTCGGCGATGTTCGCGAGCTGGAAGTAGACGCTGAAGGCGCGGAGGACGGTGGCCTGATCGTCCTGGGACAGCGTGCGCACCGCGGCTCGGACGGCGCCGACATTGCCGGTTCCGCGCGCGTCTCGCGCGCCGAGCCGGATCCGCTCCTCGGCCTCCAGCAGCTCTTCCCCTTCCTGCTCGACCAGCACTCGGCCGAGCACCGCGCCGAGCAGCCGCACGTCGCGCCGGAGCGGCGCGTCGGCTTCCGTGGGTGCGATTGCCGTCACGCCGCTGGTTTAGCGGCCGCCGCCCGCCGCCGCTCGAGCTCGTGCTCGACGGCGGCCGGGTCGAGCCCGCGCGCGGCGAGCAGGACGTAGCTGTGAAACCAGAGGTCGGCGAGCTCGGAGATGACCCGATCGTCGCTCTCGCCCGCGCCGGCGAGGGCGGCCTCGAGCCCTTCCTCGCCGACCTTGCGCGCGGCGGCTGCGACGCCCTCGTCGAGCACGCGGGCCACGTAGGAGCCGGCGGGCCGTGTCGCGGCGCGCTCGGCGACGACCCGCCAGAGCCACGGCGCGAAGCACGATTCCGCGCCGGTGTGGCAGGCCGGGCCCGCCGGCCGGACGCGGAGCAGGATCGCGTCTCCGTCGCAATCCTCACGGAGCTCCTCGACCGCGAGGGTGTTCCCGGAGGACTCGCCCTTCCGCCACAGACGGTTCCGCGAGCGGCTGAAGAAGTGCGCCTCGCCGGTCTCCCGGGTCAGGCGGAGCGCCTCGTCGTCCATCCACGCGAGCATGAGGACCCGGCCGCTGGCCGCGTGCTGGACGATCGCGGCGCGCAGCTCACGCTGCATCGCGCAGCGGGACCCCCAGCCCACGCAGCTCCACGCGCAGTGACACGAGCCTCGCCGGCCGCTCGTGCAGCATCGACGCGAGCAGCGCGGCCTGCGCGACGCCGAGCGCCTCGCTGACGTGCCGCGCACCGCCTGCGCCGCCCGAGGCGATCACCGGCACCGAGACGGCGTCCGCGACCGCGGCCGTCAGCTCCAGGTCGTAGCCGTCCCTGGTTCCGTCGGCGTCGATCGACGTGAGCAGGATCTCGCCGGCGCCGCGCTCCTGCGCCTCCCGCGCCCAGGCGACGGCGCTTCGGCCGGTCGGCTCCGTACCGGCTCGCGCCCGTACTTGCCCGCCGGCCGCGTCGATCGCGACGACGACCGCCTGCGAGCCGAGCGCGCGGGCGAGCTCGGAGACGAGCCCCGGCCGTTCCAGCGCCGCGCTGTTGACGGAGACCTTGTCCGCTCCCGCGCGGAGCAGCGCCTCGCCGTCTGCGGCGCTGCGCACGCCTCCTCCGACCGTGAACGGGATCGCGATCCGGTCGGCCACCCGCATGACGAGCGCGAGCAGCGCCGGCCGACCCTCGAGAGTCGCGGTCACGTCGAGGAAGACGAGCTCGTCGGCGCCCGCCTCGGAGTACGAGGCCCCGAGCTCAACGGGATCGCCGACGTCGCGCAACGCTTCGAAGCGGACGCCTTTGACCACGCGGCCCGCCGCCACGTCGAGGCAGGGGATCAGGCGAGGGAGAGGCATCGCTCCAGGAAGCGCGCGCCCGCGGCGCCGCTCTTCTCGGGATGAAACTGGACGCCGACGAAGCTGCCGGCGCGGGCCTCCGCCACGATTCCCTCGGACACTGTTGTCGCCGCCTCCGTCTCCACCCCGTAGGAGTGCGCGAAGTAGTAGACGTCACCGCCGGGGTCGACGGCCGCCCAGCCCATCCGCGGCACGCGGCCCTGGCGGAGTCGCACGGCCCGGCCGGGGAGGAGGCCGAGTCCTGCGACGCCGCCGTCCTCGTCCGTTCGCTCGACTGCCAGCTGGAGGCCGAGGCAGATGCCGAGCGTCGGCCCGCCGGCGGCGACGCGTGCGCGCAGCGCCTCGTCGAGTCCGCGCTCGCGCAGCCCTGCCATCGCGCTCGCGGCCGACCCCACGCCGGGCAGGACGGTCAGGTCGGCGGCGGCCACGGCGTCCGGCGTCGCCGCGACTCCGGCCTCGGCGCCCAGCCGTTCGAAGGCGGCGAGGACGGATCGGGTGTTGCCGGCGCCGTAGTCGCACACAGCAACCCTCATAGCACGCCTTTCGTCGACGGAATGGTCGCGCTCTCCGGCCGCGCCGCGGCGCGGAGCGCGCGGCCGACCGCCTTGTACGCCGCCTCCGCGACGTGGTGCTCGTCCCGGCCGCTCGACTCGACGTGCAGGGCGAGGCGCCCGGACTGCGCGAGGCTGCGCAGCGCGTGCTCGGCGAGCCCGGGGTCGTGCTCGAGCCGAACATCCGCCCACGCGCGGCCGCCGAGGTCGACGGACGCCCGAGCGAGGGCGTCGTCCATCGGGACGACCGCATCGCCGTAGCGTGCGATCCCGCGGCGGTCGCCGAGCGCGCCGTCAAGCGCCTCGCCCAGCGAGAGCGCGGCGTCCTCGACGGTGTGATGCGGTCCAGTCTCGAGATCGCCGGCGGCCTCGAGCACCAGGTCGAAGCCTGCGTGGAACGCGAGCTGCTCGAGGAGGTGATCGTAGAGACCGGCGCCGGTCGCGACCCGCACTCGGCCTGCTCCGTCGAGCGCCAGGCGGACGCGGATGCGCGTCTCGGCCGTCGCGCGCAGGTGCCGCCTACTCCGCCCCCCTGCGGGCGCGACGGGGGTCGGCCGCTCGAGCGCGCGCGCGAGCCCCTCGAGCAACAGGTCGTCGTCCTCGCGGTCGCCGACGCTGAAGCGGATCCCGTCCGGGAAGACGCGGACGACGAGCCCGCCGCGGAGCAGCGCTTCACCGACGGTCTCCGGCTCCTCGAGCGGGACGAACAGGAAGTTCGTCCACGACGGCAGGGGCTCGAGCCCGAGTGCGCGCAGCGCCTGCGCGGTCCGCTCCCGTTCCTCGACCTGACCGGTCACGTCGGGCCGATCGGCCAGCGCCGCGAGAGCGAGTGCGGCGGAGACGGCCGACACGGGCAGCGGTGCCTGTCGCCGGTTCAGCTCGGCCGCGGTCTCGGCGTCCGCGAGGCCATAGCCGACACGCGCGCCGGCGAGCCCGAAGGCCTTGGAGAACGTGCGCAGGACGACCACGCCGTCGTCGATCAGCCCGCACGCCGTCTCGCCCGAGTACTCCCAGTAGGCCTCGTCGACGACGAGCGGGCGCGCATCCGGCAGCGAACCGAGCGCGCCGGTCGGGTTGTTCGGGCGGCAGCAGAACGTCACCGCGGGATCGGCCGATCCGACCTCCGCGCCGGCGAGCCCGGCGGCGACGCGGTACAGCGGATACGTCCGCTCCGGGTCGATCGCGACGCGGTCGCTCGGGGCCGCGAACGTGCGCGCGCAGAGGAGGATCAGATCGTCGGCGCCTGCGCCGAGGACGACGTTGTCCGGTTCCACTCCCGCGTACGCCGCGATCGCGCGCACCAGCTGCGGGTAGCCGCCGTGGGCGTACTCGTTCACGTGCGCGAGCGCCGCCGCGATCGTCCCCGGGCGAGCCGATGCAGGCGGCTGAGCCGGTACGTTGCCGTCGAAGCGAACGATCTGGATGGGGTCGAGCCCGACCCTGCGTGCCAGCTCGTCGGTCGACGGCGCCCAGCGGTAGGGCGCGAACTCGCGGGGCAGCGTCCTCACCGGCCCACGGCCTCCGCGTGCGCGGGCATTCCCTCGACTGCGGCGAGCGCCTCGACGATCGGCCGCAAGCGGGCGAGACCGTCGCGCGTCACCCGCTGGACGGTCACGGGCTTCATGAAGGTCTCGAGCCCGAGACCGCCCGTCGCGCGCGCCCAGCCGCCGGTGGGGAGGACGTGGTTGGCGCCGGTCGCGTAGTCGCCCGCAGCGACCGCCGACCACCGTCCGACGAAGACGGCACCTGCGTTGCGCACGCGGAGCGCAAGCGCCTCTGCGTCGTCCCCGAGCAGGACGAGGTGCTCGGGCGCGAGCGACTCGACCTCCGCGAGGGCCTGCTCGGTGTCGCCGTCGAGCTCGACGAGCCAGCAGCGCGTGTCGGGGCCGTGCTCGGCTTGTGCCGCGAGCTCGAGCTCCACGACGAGCGGCTCCGCATCCCGCCCGGCGAGGACGGCCACCTCGGACGGGCCCGCGGGCAGGTCGATGGCGACGTCACGTGCGACGAGGAGCTTGGCCTCGTTCACGTAGGCGTTGCCGGGGCCGACGATCTTGTCGACGCGGGCGATCGAATCGGTCCCGTACGCGAGTGCGGCGACAGCCTGCGGGCCGCCGAGCGCCCAGACCTCGCCGATCCCGAGCAGCTCCGCCGCGGCCGCGACGAGACCTGCGCCAGCAGGCGGCGTCGTCACGACGATCCGCTCGACGCCTGCGACCTCCGCCGGGACGGCACACATCACGAGCGTCGAGACGAGGCCCCGCGGCACGTAGATCCCGACGGATCGAAGCGGGATCCATCTGCGTTCGAGCTCGACGCCCGGTGCGATCTCGAGCCGGGCGTCGGGAGGACGCTGGAGCGCGTGCCAGCGCCGGACGGCGTCGGCGAGCGCGAGCAGTTCCGTGGCAGGCAGGCCGGAAGCAGGCACGGCACGGGCGGGCTCGACCCCGTCGAGGCGGAGCGCCCAGTCGCGCAGCGCCGCTTCGCCCCGCTCGCGGACGTCGCGCACGATGCGCTCGACATCCGTCATGCCAGCATCCGCTCGACGGGGAGGAGGAGGATCGACGACCCGCCGGCGGCTTCGAGCCGAGGCAGCAGCCTCCAGACGTCGGCGGCCGGCACGAGCGCATGCACCGCCACCATGCCGGGCTCCGTCAGCGGGATGATGCTCGGTGCGCGCGACCCGGGGACGAGCGCGCAGATCTCCGCAAGCGCCGTCTCCGGCGCGTTCAGCATGAGGTAGCGGGCCGACCGCGCCTCGACGACGCTGCGCAGGATTCTCGCCAGCCGCTGCGCGCGGTCGTCCTCGCCCTCGCGGCGGCAGATCAGCATCGCCTCGGACGAGAAGAGCACGCCCAGCGAGCGCAGGCCGTTCGTCCGCAGCGTGTTGCCGCTCGAGACGAGGTCGACGATCGCGTCCGCCAGGCCGAGGCGCGGAGCCACCTCGACCGACCCGGTGACCTCCACCAGCTCCACGTCGACTCCACGCTCGCGGAGCGTCGCCCTTGCGAGGTGCGGATACACCGTCGCAGCGCGCAGACCCTCGAGATCCGAGAGTGTGCGAGCCGGCGACTCCTGCGGCACGGCCGCCTCGAGCGTGCACGCACCGAACCCAAGGGCGAGCAGCTCCTCGACGTCGGCTCCCCGCTCGCGCACGAGGTCGGCGCCAGTGACGCCGCAGTCGACCACGCCGTCCTGCACGTACTCGGGGACGTCCGCAGCGCGGACCAGCAGCACGTCGACGGGTGCGTTGCGGCACGGGAAGGCGAGTGCGCGCTCGCCGGGCTGCTCCGGGCCGAGGCCCGCATCCTCGAGCAGCGCGACCGCCGGCTCGCGCAGCCGTCCCTTGGCCGGAATCGCGATCGTCAGGCGGTCGGGGCGGGTTTCCGAGGCTTCCGCCGCCGGTCGAGCATCAGCCGATAGCCGCCCTCGCCGTGGCGCAGCCAGTGCGCCACGCGGGTCACGGTCGTCGTCGACGCGCCCGTTCTCGAGCTCACCTCGTGGTACGGCAGCCCGCGGTCGACCAGCTGCGCCGCCTGCCAGCGGTGCGCCATCGCCTCCAGCTCCGAGAGCGTGCAGAGATCCCGGAAGAAGCGTTCCGCTTCGCCCACCGTCTTCAGCGAGACGATCGTCTCGAGCAGGTCTCGTGTCTCTCGGGTTCGCCATGCGGGATGTGATCCTTCCGCCATCTTTGTATTAGCATACTAACATGGCATCACGGCGCTTCCAGGTCGTCCCGGCCGTCGACCTGCTCGGGGAAGAGGCCGTGCGGCTCGAGCAAGGGAGTATCCGTCGCATCGCCGCGCGCGCAGAACCGGAAGAGCTCGTGCGGCGCTTCGCGGCCGCCGGCGCCGAGCTGATCCATCTCGTCGACCTGGACGGTGCGCGCCGCGGCGGGATCCGGGTCGACCTCGTCCGACGTCTCACGGCCGCCGCGCGGCCCGCGCTCGTGCAGGCCTCGGGCGGGATCCGCTCGCTTGCGGACGCCGAGCGGCTGCTCGCCTCGGGCGCCTCTCGAGTGGTCGTCGGGACAGCCGCGCTTGCCGACGCGGAGGCGCTCGAACGGTTCGCCAGGGCACTCGGCGACCGGCTGGTCGTCGCGATCGACGTCCGTGGCGGTCGCGTCTCTGTGCGCGGTTGGACGGAAGACACCGGCGTCGACCCGACGGACCTGGCCCGGCGCTGCCACCGCGTCGGCGTCACGCGCCTCCTCTGCACGGCGATCGGACGCGACGGGATGCTCGCCGGGCCCGACCTCGAGCTGCTGCGCGAGCTCTGCGAGGCGTCGCCGCTGCCCGTGCTCGCTGCCGGGGGCGTCCGTTCCGAGGCGGACATCGCCGCGGTCGCCGAAACCGGTTGTGAGGGGGCAGTGGTCGGCCGCGCGCTGCTCGACGGCTTGCTGCCGCTGTCCGCCGTCGCCCACTAAGGAAGTCGGTGGGTCGCGATCTACGGCGGCACCTAGGCAGGCGCACGCACCCTAGGCGCAAGATCGGCGAGAGAGCCCACCCGCGCGACGTCGTCCGGTGCTTCGCGGTGTGGAAAGTGAACGCCTTTCAGGCGATCCGCCTGTGGATCAACCGGCGCACTCTTGCCACACCTGGGTCTGACCCATCCGCTCCGGCCACGGCCGCTGCGGACACGAAGGCGGCCCCTTCCAAGCGATCCGCCTGTGGATCAGCCGGCGCACTCTTGCCACACCTGGGTCTGACCCATCCGCTCCGGCCACGGCCGCTGCGGCCACGAAGGCGGCGCCTTCCAGACGATCCGCCTGTGGATCAACCGGCCCACTCTTGTCACACCTGGGTCTGACCCATCCGGTCCGGCCACGGCCGTTGCGGACACGAAGGCGGCGACCGACGCCGTGAAGCAGTACCCGCCGGTAGCCGCTGGTGAAGAACCGTTCCTGGTTCGCTGATCCGGAAGGCTCTTCGCAACGGTCGTCGGCGACCTGGACTGGATGCTGCCTAGCTCGCTCTTATGCCGGAGATGTCGTAGGCCACGTTTCCGGGTCCTTCCCTGCCCTCATCCGGCCTCCCGGGAGCCACTCGAATGTCGTCCGGCCGTTCACGTTGTCGACTTCAGACTCCAGGGTCCGCCCCTTCATGTCCCACGTCCCCACAAACCGGTCGAGGAGCTTGAGCGCGGGATCGGGCCTGGGCGGCTGCTGCGGCTGCGCGTTCTGGTCTGACATCGGTTCCTCCCTCTATGTGATCGATTCTGCATTGCGACTCTTTAATCCGCCGGGGCGCGATGCTGTAGCAGTGCGCACCGACCTCCCGACCGGGACCGTCACCTTCTTCTTCACGGACGCCGAGGGCTCGACGAAGCTCCTGCACGACCTTGGCGCGGAGAGATACGCGGATGCCCTCACCGAGCACCAGCGCGTCGTGCGGGAGGCGTGCGGAGCGCACGACGGTGTCGAGGTGGACACGCAGGGCGATGCGTTCTTCGTCGCCTTCCCGGCGGCGGCGGGTGCGCTCGCGGCCGCAGCCGAGATCGCGAAGGGGGTGGCAGCAGGACCGATCCGCGTGCGCATCGGGCTGCACACGGGGACGCCGCTAGTGACGGGCGAGGGTTACGTGGGCGACGACGTCCACCTCGCCGCTCGGGTTGCGGCCTCAGGTCACGGAGGTCAAATCCTCGTCTCCGCTGCGACCGCCGCGCGCGTCGCGCAAAGTGGCTCAGAGCCACAAGCGTTGTCTCTCCTCGATCTCGGCGAACACCGGCTGAAGGACATCGAAGGAGCGGTCTCCATCTTCCAGCTCGGGGACAGTTCCTTTCCACCGCTCAGGACGATCTCCAACACCAACCTCCCTCGCCCCGCGAGCTCCTTCGTGGGAAGGGAGCGCGAGCTCGAGGGTGTGCTCGCAGGCATCGCGGGAGGCGTGCGCCTCCTCACCCTCACCGGCCCCGGCGGCTCCGGGAAGACCCGCCTCGCGATCGAGGCTGCCGCCTCTCTCCTCCCCGAATACAGGGCGGGGGTCTTCTGGGTGGGACTTGCCGCGCTGCGTGATCCCGCCCTCGTCACCGAAACGATCTCTCGAGCTCTCGGCGCGAGGGACGGGCTCCCCGAGCACATCGGGGAGCGCGAGCTGCTCGTCCTCCTCGACAACCTCGAGCAGGTCATCGCGGCCGCGCCCGAGCTCTCGGCGCTCCTTTCTGCCTGCCCCAATCTCACGCTCATCGTCACGAGCCGCGAGCTTCTTCGCGTGCAGGGCGAGGTCGAGTTCGCCGTCCCTCCTCTCGCCGAGACCGATGCTGTCGCCCTCTTTTGCGAGCGGGCGCACGTCAAGCCTTCCGAAGAGATTGCCGAGCTCTGCGTACACCTCGACTCGCAGCCACTCGCCGTCGAGCTGGCCGCCGCGCGCGCGAAGGCTCTGTCCCCCGCCCAGATCCTCGCGCGGCTTTGGCAGCGGCTCGACCTGCTCAAAGGCGGCCGCGACGCCGACCCCCGGCACCAGACGCTCCGAGCGACGATCGAGTGGTCGTACGACCTCCTCTCGGACGACGAGAAGCAGCTCTTTCGCCGCCACGGGCATCTCGCCGAAGTGCGCGAATGGGCCGAGGCGGCGCTCGACGCACGCGATCGGCTCTCGGGCCGTGGCCTCGCCGAGACCCTCGTGGGCGGTGGTGAGATTGCGCGCTTCGCCGGTGACCTCAGCCGCGCAATCGAGCTCAAAGAGGAGCTGGCGTCGGTGCAGGGCGACCTCCGGCGCCCCAACTGGAAGGCGGCGACGCTGGCCGATCTCTGTGAGATCGCGCTCGATCAGCGTGACTTCGCCCGCGCTCGAAGCTACGCCGCGCAAAGTGCGGCTGCCGGCGGAGGCGCACGCGCCGCCCTGTGCTTCGCAGAGCTCGCGCTCCGCGTCGGCGATCTTGGTTCGGCTGAGTCCAACGGCCTCGCCGCGCTCGCGGATCTGGAAGAGGGAGCGTTCAACCACGCTTGCGCTCTGGAGATGCTGGGCGAGACCGCTCGCCGGTCGGGAGACGCGGCGCTGCCGCGACCGCTTCTGTGACGCACTTCGATCCTTCGCGGAGCTACGCGATGGTGGTGGCATCGCCGACTGTCTCGACGGCCTCTCGCGCCTGGCCGCCGCCGCCGGCGACAACGGACGCGCGGGACGTCTCTGCGGCGTGGCTCAACGATTGCGCGAAACCCGGGGACGGAGACCGATTCGCGCGGATGTACCGCTCCCGGACGTTCCGGACTCCGCACGAGACGAGGGACGTGCGATGACCCTCGAAGAGGCGGTCGACTACGCACTCCACCGCCGATGAGTTTCACGGCCCGGCGCAGTCTGATAGGTACCAAGGATCTCGACGCGGAGGTGAGACGGGTATGCCACGGACGTTGCTGCTGGTCGGCACGCGCAAGGGGTGCTTTCTGCTGGAGAGTGACGAAGATCGGCGCGATTGGGCGTTGCGCGGGCCATTCTGCGAGGGCTGGCCGGTGTACCACGCGATCCACGATCGCTCCACGGGTGCGATCTACGCGGCAGGTGCGAGCGAGTGGCACGGCTCGGCCGTGTGGCGGAGCCCCGACCTCGGGGAGACGTGGACGCTCTCGAGCGAGGGCCTCGCGTACGACGACGAGGGTGGCCGGAAGCTGTCGAAGGTCTCGACGCTTGCGGTGAACGACGGCCGCGTGCTTGCCGGCGTCGAGGCGCCGGGGATCTTCGAGAGCCGTGACGGAGGCGCGACGTGGGCGTTGCTCACGACGCTCGCCGGCCAGCCGGGCAGCGACGGCTGGGACGATCCCGCGAACCAACCTCCGGGCCACCTCGGCGTCTCCGCGCTGATGCCGGACGCCGACGATTCGTCGCGCTTCTGGACGATCGTGCAAGGAGTCGGACTGTTCGAGACCGGCGACGACGGCAAGTCGTGGACCCCCCGAAACAAGGGCCTGCGCGCGGACTGGCCTCGGGAGCACGAGGAGGTCGGCTTCTGCGTCCACAAGCTCGTGCGCTCGCCCGCCGACGGCGACCGCATGTTCCAGCAGAACCACGTCGGAATGCACCGCAGCGACGACGCGGGCCACACGTGGGTCGAGATCACCGAGGGACTGCCGACGGAATTCGGTTTCGCGGCGGCCACGCATCCGCACGACCGCGACACGTTCTACGTCATTCCGCTCGACCCCGGCCACGGGCGCTGCATGCCGGAGGGACGCGCAGCCGTCTGGCGGACACACGACGCGGGGGAGAGCTGGCAGCGGCTCGACCGCGGCCTGCCCCAGCGGGACGCGTACGTCGGCGTGCTGCGCGAGGCGATGGCCATCGACTCGTACGACGTGCCCGGCCTCTACTTCGGGACGAGCACGGGCCAGCTGTTCGCGAGCGCTGACGAGGGAGAAAGCTGGGGCGAGATCGCGAGCTACCTGCCGCCGATCTCGTCGGTCGAGGTCGCCCACATCGACTGATGGCCGACCTACACCTGCCGGGGACGCTGACGCCGCTCTTCGCAGGCCTGCCGCGCCGCGTGGACGTCGACGCGGCAACCGTTGGGGAGGCGATCGAGCGGCTCGACAGACGGTGGCCGGGCCTACGCGACCGGCTGTGCGAACAGGGGCCACTGCTCCGTCGGCACATCCACGTCTACGTCGACCGGGAGCGGGCGACACTCGACACGCCGCTCGAGCTGCGCTCCCGCATCGACGTCATCGCCGCGATCAGCGGCGGGTGAGGGGCCGCGGCTGGAGGAATCGCACCCGAGTTGGTCGAGGTCGGCGATCGTCGTCATGGCGCCACTACTTCGCGGGCAGGGATGCGGCGAAGTTGACGCCCATGCCGATCCAAGAGCGCAGCTGCTCGTCGGAGGCGACGCCGTCCGATCCGACCAGCAGCCATCCCCTCATCGGGCGCCCAGTCAAGTCGAAGATCCGGACGTACGGCTCGCGGAGTGCGTCCTCGGCCGACTCGGGATCGACGCGCACGATGACCTCGTCGTCGTGGACGCCGCAGCACATGTTGCCGTTGACGAGAAAGGCGACGCCGCCGAACATCCGCTTCTCGGCAAGTCCTTCGGTCCCGCCCAAAACGTCCCGAATTCGAGCCGCGAGCACCTCGTCGAACGCCATCGGTCGAGCTTACGCGAACCCGTCTCTCACTCCTTCTTCAGCACCTCGCGAAGACTGCTCGTCGCCGTGGAGCTCCGCCAGCCGCCGCTCGAGGAAGCGCCGCTCGGCGTCCGAGTGAACGAGCTCGAGCGCGCAGGCGTACGCGGCGCGGGCGTCGTCGATGCGATCGAGCCGGCGCAGCAGCTCCGCGCGGGTCGCGTGCAGATAGTGGTAGCGATCGAGCTCGAGGCTCTCCACGAGGGCGAGCGCGGCCTCGACCTCGCCCGCTTCGGCGATGGCGACCGCCCGGTTGAGCTCCACGACCGGCGAGCCGGTGAGGCGGGCGAGCTCGCCGTACAGGGCCGCGAGCTGCGGCCAGTCCTGCCGCTCATCTAGGTGGAGGGCCGTGATCGCCGCCTGCAGCACGTAGGAATCGCGGCCGCCGAGGGCCAGCGCGCGATCGAGCGCGGCCCGTCCCTCCGTGATCTGGTCGAAGTCCCAGAGCGATCGATCCTGATCGCGGAGGAGGACGACCGTGTCGTCGGCGAAGCGCGCGTCGCGCCGGGCGTCGTTCAGCAGCATCGCCGCCAGCAGTCCGTGCACCTCGGGCTCGTCGGGCATCAGCTCGGCGAGCGCGCGTCCGAGCCGGATCGCCTCGGCCGCAAGGTCTCCGCGGCCGCCGTAGCCCTCGTTGAAGATCAGGTAGACGACCGCGAGCACCGCGGCGAGGCGGTCGGGGAGCAGGTGAGCCGGCGGCACGCGAAACGGGATCCCGGCGGCCTTGATCTTGTGCTTCGCGCGGGTGAGCCGCTTGGCCATGGTCGCCTCGGGGACGAGGAAGGCGCGGGCGATCTCCTCCGTCCTCAGACCGCCCAGCAGCGTCCGCAGCGTCAGCGCGACCTGGGCATCGAGCGGGAGCGCCGGATGGCAGCACGTGAAGACGAGCTCGAGCCGCTCGTCCGGGATCGTCGTCTCGTCCACGTTGTCCTCCATCGCTTCTGGCAGGTCGAGCAAGCGCGTCTTCACCGCGAGCGTGCGATCGCGGCGGATGCGGTCGATCGCGCGGTTGCGCGCGGTGGTCACCAGCCAGGCACGCGGGTCGGCGGGCGTCCCGTCGCGGGGCCAGCGCTCCGCGGCGATCGCGAACGCTTCCTGGGCGGCTTCCTCGGCGAGGTCGAAGTCGCCGAGGAAGCCGATCAGGCTGGCGAGGACGCGGCCCCACTCGTCGCGGAAGACCTCCTCGAGGATCGCTATTGGTCCTTCACCGGGCGCACCTCCACCGCACCGCCCATGCGCGCCGCCGGAACGCGCGACGCGAGCTCGATCGCGGCGTCGAGGTCATCGGCCTCGAAGAAGAAGTAGCCGCCAATCGCCTCCTTGACGGCGACGAACGGCCCGTCGGTCGTCAGCGTCTTGCCGTCCTGCACCCGCACCGTGGTTGCCGTCTCGGGGGGCTGCAGCCAGACGTCGGAGGGGGTGACGCCGGGGGTCTCGTTGATTGCCTGATAGTCGCTGTAGACAGCCTTCTGCTCCTCCTCCGAAAGCCGCTCCCACTCTGGCGACCCTGGCAACGGGGAAGTGCCCTGCTGAATCAGCAGCATGTACTTCATCGTTTCCTCCTTCTCGGAATGGTCGCCTCTAAGACGAACGGCGGACGAGGAAAAGGACAACCGCCCCTGATCAGCGATGGGCCACCGCGACTGGCACGCCGACGAAGAAGAGCGCCGGCTTGGGATTCAGCACCGTGCTGATCAGCCTTGCCGATACGGATTGCCGCGTCTCGGGACGAGCTTCGGGACAGTTGTGTCCGTCGCGGCTCGGGTTCGCCGCGCCTGGCGTAGCGCCTGTAGGCCGAGGAAGACGAGGTAGGCGGCACCGGCGAGCTTGACCATGCTGTAGGCCGTCGCGGAGGCGACGAGAACCGCCGACAGGCCGACCGTGAGCGCGCTCGCGTGGACAACGAGCCCGGAGAGGTTGCCGAGGATCGTGGCCTGCGCCGCCCGGCGACCCCGGGTCACCACCTGTCTCGTGACGAGCGCCATGTCGGGTCCCGGCACGACCGTGACGACGAGCGAGCCGACGAGGAAGACCAGAAGGTGGTGCGGCACAGGCGGATCCTACGGAACCAAGATCTCCGGGATCTCCTCGAGGACGTCGAGACCGCAGCCGGGTCGTGCAGCAAGCGGCTCGTCGGGCCTGGCCGCGGCACCACCGGCCGCACGTTGAGCGTGCCCTCGCCGGTGCGGACTGCGTCATCGACGTGGCCACCGGACCCTCGCCCGAGCAGGAGGCGGCTACGGCGTTCTTCGACACCGCGGCGCGGAACCTTCACGAGGCCGGCGAGCAGGCCGGCGTGGGGCGGATCGTCGTGGTGTCCATCATCGGTTGCGATCGATTCACGGCAGGCTATGGCGCCGCGAAGCTCGCCCACGAGCAGGCCATGCTGTCGGGCCCGATCCCGGCGCATGTGCTGCGCGCGGCGCAGTTCCACGAGTTCGTCGAACAGCTCGTGGAGTGGGGCAGGCAGGGCGAGGTGAGCTACGTACCGAAGATGCGTACACAGCTAGTCGCTGCCAGGACCGTCGCCCAGGCGCTCGCCGACCTGGCCACTAACCCCGATGCGGCGCCGGTACCGGACTCATCCGGGCCGGCGATTCCGGAGATCGCCGGTCCGCGGGAGGAAAGCCTTGTCCACATGGCGCGGCTGTTCGCGGCCCGGCGCGGTGATCCGGTGCGGATCGAGGGCGTAAGCGACCCGGCCGACCCCGACCACGGTCTCTATGAGACGGGTGCCCTCCTGCCCGGCCCGGACGCCACGCTCGCCGGCCCGACCTTCGAGGAGTGGCTCGACTCCACGTCCTGACGTGCGCCCTCGTTACTGGTTGTCCGACAGTTCGTCGGTTGCGCTTCGTCCGGCGTTTGCGGTGCGCTGGAGAAAGTCGGCGAGCAGTTCGAGTTCGCTCTCGTCGTATCCCGCGTAGATCTGGTTCATCGAGCGGTTCATTCCCGCGTAAAGGCGCAAGAGATCCGGGTAGCGGTCGCGTACGGCGCGGACGACGACGGCGCGGCGGTCGGAGGGGTCGCGCTCGCGGGCCACCCAGCCGCCGCGTTCGAGCCTGTCGAGGATGCCGGTCATCGTGGCGGGGTGGAGACCGGCCCGTCGCGCGAGCGCGCTGGGGCTGAGCGGGCCGTGACGGTCGATGAGGTCGAGGCAATCGAGGTCGACGTCCCTGAGATCGAGTTGTGCGCCGACCTGGTGGTTGAGCAGCGATAGCTGGATGGCCAGCTCGCGTAGTGACTCTCTGATCGCTGCCGCCAACCGCCTTCGCCGCAGCGCCGCCTCCACGCCCTGGTCGGTTTCGGCCTTCGTCTGCTGTCGACGGCGAGCTGTGCCCTTGGATTCAGATGATCGGGAATACATATACTACGACATTCGTATTATACGGCATCCGGAGAAACCTTGCCTCTCACCGCAACCAAGAAGGGAACCCAGTTCATGAGCGCAGAGCCCTACCCCACAATGATGTCCCCCGATGAGGCGCCGGAGGCGTCGTCGCTGTCGTCACGGCGCGGCGTAGCGATCCTTCTCCTGCTCGGCCTCGTCCAGTTCATGGACGTCCTCGACGCCTCGATCCTGAACATCGCGCTGCCGTCGATCAAGCGCGACCTCGACTTCAGCCAGCAGAGCCTGCAGTGGGTCGTCAACGGCTACATCCTCACCTACGGCGGCTTCCTGCTGCTCGGGGGCCGAATCGCCGATCTCCTCGGCCGCCGCCTCGTCCTCGTCACCGGTCTGGTCGTCTTCGCCGGCTCTTCGCTGATCGGCGGTTTGGCGCACAGCGGCTCGCTGCTCGTCGGCGCCCGCTTCGCCCAGGGGCTGGGTGCCGCCATGCTCTCACCGGCCGCACTGTCTACGCTGACCACCACGTTCCGTTCTGCCCGTGACCGCAACACCGCCCTCGGCGTCTGGGCGGCGGTCTCCGGTCTCGGCGGTGCCGCCGGTGTTCTGTTCGGCGGTCTGCTGACGGAGGGGCCCGGCTGGCGTTGGGTCTTGTTCGTCAACGTCCCGTTCTCCGCGATCGCCTTCGTCGGCGCCTTTGCCCTGCTCAAGCGGGAGCGCAAGACAGCACGCCTGGAGAACTTCGACGCCCTCGGGGCCTTCCTCGTGACCGGCGGGATGCTGCTCTTGGTCTACGCGCTCGTGAAGGCCCCGGACGTCGGCTGGGGCGCGACGCGCACGATCGCCGAGCTCGGCGTCGCCACACTGACGCTGGCCGCCTTTGTCGCCAACGAGTTGCGCGTGGCCAACCCGCTCGTCCCGCTGTCGATTCTGCGCGTCAAGGGAGTCGCCGCCGCCGACGCCACGCAGATGGTGGCCCTTGCCGGCTTCTTCCCGATGTTCTTCTTCCTGACCTTCTACATGCAGACCGTGCTCCACTACTCGCCGATCCAGACCGGGACCGCCTATCTGCCGCTGACAGGTGGGGTGATCATCGCGGCCGGCATCTCCTCGCAGCTGTTCGCTCGTATCGGCACCAAACCGGTCATCATCGTCGGCACCCTGATCGCGGCCAGTGGCCTCTACTGGCTGTCACGGATCCCGGTCCACGGCTCGTACGTCTCGGACATCCTGCCCGGTCTCGTGGTTGCCGCGCTCGGCCTCGGCGCTGTCTTCGTCGGCGCGACCACCGCAGCCAACGCCGGTGTCGGCGAGGACAAGGCCGGTCTCGCCGCCGGACTGCTGAACACCGGGCAGCAGCTTGGCGCCGCCCTCGGCTTGGCGATCCTCTCTGCCCTCGCCACCGCGCGCACCAACTCGCTACTCGACGCCGGTCGCGACACTGTCGCTCGGGCGGCGACCGACGGGTACAAGCGCGCGCTCATGGTCGGCGCCTTGTTCCTGCTCGCGGCCGGCGTCGTCGCGCTTCTCGCGCGTAACACGCGTCAGGCAGCGCCCGTCGTGGAGGAGGAGCCGGCGCTCGACCTCGCAGCCTAGAGACAGTGGGGGGAGCCGCACGCGGCTCCCCCCACCAACCCGCGGTTGTACTGCTACGTAGACCCGCCTTCGAGGACCTGTGCGAAGGCCCACTCGTGCCCCTGGGGGTCGCGGCAGGTGTAGCGGCGGTGGCCGAACGGCAGGTCGACCAGCTCTTCGGTGATCGTCGCGCCCTCCGCTCTGGCGTGGTCGTGATGCGAGTCGACGGCCGAGACGAGGACGTAGACCAGCGACGTCCGGCCCACGTCGGCTGGGTTGCGAAAGCCCTCGGGCGGCTGGCCGGCGTAGACGCGCCCGTCAAGTTCCGTCTCGAACTCGAGATGGACGCCGCCGGCAGCGCCAGTCACGCGGTCGACCTCTTTGAAGCCGAAGGCGCCCGCAGGCTAGGCGGCCGCGGCGGCAGTGTCTTGGAGAAATGTTTCGGGCGTTTGACCGGTGAAGGCTCGGAACTCGGAGATGAGGTGTGGCTGGTCGGCGAAGCCGCACGTGAACGCGAGCTCGCCCCAGCTCATTGTTCCGACGAGGCCGCGCGCGTGCTCAAAGCGCAACAGCCGCCCTACGGCCTTCAGCGGGAGGCCGAGCTGCTCGCGAAAGCGCGCGACGAGCCGTTTCCTGCTCCAGCCGAGCTCCTGGTTAAGCGCGGCGACACGCACTTGCCCGTGCGTGTCGCGCAGCCGCTCCCAGGCCCAGACCACCTCGGACGAGGCATCGCGTGCATCGGCGAGCTGCCGCACGAAGAATGCGTCGAGTAGGGCGAACCGCGTCTCCCAGGTCGGCGCCCCCTCGAGACGCGCGACGAGCTCACCCGGCAGCAACTCCTCGAGCGGCACCGTCGTCTCGGCCAGCTCGTGCATCGGGATCCCGAGCAGCCGATACGCGGCCCACGGCACGAGGTCGATCTGCATCCCGCACGACCGCCCGGCGTGCTCCGTCGTCACCTGCGACGTGCGCAGACCGCCGATGAAGGAGTCGCGCCGCTCTCCGTCGACCAGCCAGTCGTTCCCGAAGCTGAGGACGACGGCAACTGCGCAGCCCGGGCCTTCGTGACGATGCGTCGGCCCCGGCGTCACCTCCTCGTAGCCCCAGCAGCCGCTGACGTGGTCGCGCAGGCGCTCGGCCGGCGGACGCTCAAGTAGCACGGCTAGACGGTACCCATGCCACGCGCGAAGCAAGCCGTGCCGGTGGCCCGGGAGTGACGTGGCCGGCGCGCCAAGACGTCGTCTGTGCCGAAGATGTGCGACCAACCGATGATTTCGCCGGTTCCGGGCGGTCTCATGAATCGAGGAGCCAGGAGAAGGGAGTGCAGATGCGTAGCGAGGTGCCGTTGGAGAGCGATGCGGGCAACCGCTTGCTCGTCGGGGAGTGTGGATGTGGCGCGGTTCGCTATCGGGTCGCGGACGCGTTCCTGTACGCGTCGAACTGCCACTGTTCGCGTTGTCGCGCGGCGACTGGCTCGGCGTTCAAGCCGTTTGCCGGTATCGAGCAGGAGAAGCTCGAGATCACGGACGGCCTCGATGCGCTCCTGGTCTTCGGAGAGGAAGACTTGAACGACACGCGGTGCGGGGCGTGTGGCTCCCTCCTGTTCTCCGTGGTGCGGGACGGCGCCTATGTGCACGTCGCGATGGGGTCGCTCGTGGATGCTCCCAGCATTCGGCCGACGAAGCACATCTTCGTCGGCTCGAAGGCACCGTGGTTCGAGATCACCGACAACCTGCCGCAATTCGAGGAGCACGCGACATAGGCGGCGAACTGCACATCTAGAATCGCGGAGCCGTGACGCGCCGGGGACGCGAGTGACGTTCGATGGCGCCGACGTACGGGCCGTTGTGCTCGTCGAAGGAATCAGCGACCTGTGCGCGCTCGAGGCGCTCGCCGAGCGCCGTGGCCCGAATCTCAGCGCCGAGGACATCTCCGTTGTGCCGATCGGGGGTGCGCAGGCAATCGGACGGTTCCTGAACCTGTTCGGTCCTGACGGGCTTGACGTCAGGCTCGCCGGCATGTGTGACGCCGCAGAGGAGGACGAGTTCCGGCGCGGTCTCGAGCGCGCCGGCTTTGGCTCCCACCTCACCCGCTCCGACATGGAAGCGCTCGGTTTCTACGTCTGCGTCGCAGACCTGGAGGACGAGCTGATCCGTGCTCTCGGTGCCGCCTCAGTGGAACAGGTCGTCGACGCTCAGGGCGACCTCGGATCGTTTCGCACCCTCCAGAAACAGCCCGGGTGGCGGGGACGGCCGCGGGAGGAGCAGCTTCGTCGCTTCATGGGCAGCGGCGGCAGCCGCAAGATTCGATACGCGCGTCTGCTCGTCGATGCCCTTGATCTCACCCGCGTGCCTCGGCCACTGGATCGAGTGCTTGCTCATGTTGCGCGAGAGCCACCCGTATGAGCGTCGAGCGCCGCCGCACGAGCGCACCGACCGGCCGAGCGCATCGTCCGGCGACCGCGCGATGACCCCGTGGTCGTGTGCTTCCTGGGCGGGTCATACTTCGACGCCTGACGGCGACTGGCGCGAGTGGGCGAACGAGAGGGAGGGACGATGCCGCTCTATCTAACGAGGTTCAGCTACACGCCGGAGACTTGGGCCAGGCTGATCGGCAATCCAGAGGACCGCCGAAAGGCCGCTCAGTCGTACATCGAGTCGGTCGGTGGGAAGCTCCACGGGTTCTGGTACGCCTTCGGCGAACACGACGGCTACAACCTGTGGGAGGCCCCCGACAACGTGTCCATGGCCGCGGTTGCGCTGGCGATTAGTGGCGGCGGTGCGCTTAGCTCGCTCGAGACGACAGTCCTCCTGACCGTCGACGAAACGATGGATGCTCTGCGCAAGGCCGAGCAAGTCCGGTACCAAGCGCCCGGCGCGTAGCGGCTCGCGCGCCCCGGTCACGATCTCGATCGGTGACGCGGTTCGTCTGCGGGTAAGTGGCCCCTGTCCTCGCTGCGTCATGACCAGGTTCACGCGGCACGGGCGCGCGATCCTGCGCCGTGGCGCTAGTCTCAGGCCTTGATCGCGAAAGCGCTGTTCGGGAGGACTGGCCACGAGAGCTCGCGCACGCTCTTTGGAGCGGCGTCGCTCGGGTCCGTCTCGCAAAGCGAGGCAGACCGCACGTTCGAGACGCTCCTCGAATACGGCGTGAACCACATTGACACCGCAGCTTCCTATGGCGACTCCGAGCTCAGGCTTGCGCCGTGGTTGGCTCAGCATCGCGACCGTTTCTTCCTCGCGACGAAGACCGGGCAGCGCGACCACGCCGGCGCGCGCGAGGAGATCCGCCGCTCCCTCGACCGTCTCGGCGTCGATCGCGTCGATCTGCTCCAGCTGCACAACCTTGTCGACGTGATCGAGTGGGAGACCGCGTTGCGGGAGGGCGGGGCGCTCGAAGCCGCGGTCGAGGCCCGCGAGGAGGGCCTCGTCCGCTTCGTCGGCGTCACCGGACACGGGGTCAGCGTCGCAAAAATGCACCTGCGCAGCCTCGAGCGCTTCCCCTTCGACTCGGTGCTCCTTCCCTACAGCTATGTCCAGATGCGGGACGAGCGCTACGCCTCCGACTTCGAGACGCTCGCCGCCGTTTGCGTCGAACGCGGCGTCGCGGTGCAGACGATCAAGAGCATCAGCCTCGCTCCCTGGGACGGGCGCGAGCAGACGGCGGCCACCTGGTACGAGCCGCTTCGCGAACAGGACGACATCGAGCTCGCGGTGCACTGGGTGCTCGGCCGGCCGGGGGTCTTCCTCAACACCGTCGGCGACGTGACGCTGCTCCCGAAGGTCCTCGAGGCCGCGAGCCGCTACGAGTCGCGCCCAGACGACGGGGCGATGGACGAGCTCGCCTCGCAGCGGAAGCTCGTCCCGCTCTTCTCGTAGCGCAAGCGCTCTCCGCGGCTTTCCCGGCGATCGGCCTCACATTGGCGTATTGCGCCGCTGCAGTTGGCGTGGCCGCCGGTCTTGGAGGCTGATCTCCCCGCGAATGAGAGGCCGGCTTCGCTGGGCTTAAGATGCGCGCCGGTGACGACTCCCGACGTCGACGCTGCCGCCCGGTTTCTCGCCGGCAACGCCCGGGTCCTCGACCGTCGTCGCTTCGAGCGGCTCTTCTCCGGCGGAGATGCTCGACCTGTCCGCGACGCTGTCGCCGCCTTCCGCAACTCCGACGGCGGCTTCGGTCATGCGCTCGAGCCGGACGGGCGCACACCGGCCAGCCAGCCGGCCGCAGTCGCGATGGCTTTGGGCACGCTCGACGAGGCCGACGCATGGGACGAGGAGCTTGTTGCAGGCGCATGTGAGTGGCTCGCGGCCAACGCCCCCGCAGAGGGCGGCGCGTCGTTCGTGGAGCCGACGGTCGAGGGGTGGCCGCACGCTCCGTGGTGGGAGGCGGAGGAGGGGCGGCCGGCATCGCTCTTGACCACCGGGCAGATCGCGGGAACGCTGCATGCGCGCCGTGTCGAGCATCGGTGGCTCGACGGCGCCACGGACCTGCTCTGGCGGCGGATCGACGATCTCGACGACCCGGGGCCGTACGGGTTCCGCGGCGTGCTGAAGTTCCTCCAGCACGTGCCCGATCGCGGCCGGGCGGAGCTGGCCTTCGAGCGCGTCGGAAGGCTGCTGTTCGACCGGGACATGGTCGCGCTCGACCCCGACGCCGAGGGCGAGGTCCACACGCCCCTCGACTTCGCCCCGAACCCCGACTCGATCGCCCGGCGTCTCTTCGACGAGGCCACGATCGAGGCGCACCTCGACCACCTCGCCGGGAGTCAGGCAGACGACGGAGGCTGGACGTTCAACTGGCTGGCGTGGTCGCAGGTCGCCGCGAGCGAGTGGCGCGGGTCGCTCACCGTGGACGCTCTCCGCACCCTCCGTGCCAACGGTCGTCTCTGAGCGGGGCGACAAGCCTGAAAACGAGATCGCCCGCGATCCGTAGGCCTGTAGCGCCGCACTACTATCGACGACATGAGCCCGGTACGCCCAGCGGTGCAGGTCGTGGGTCGGCGGATGGATGCCGAGCACTACCGTCTTCGCGATTTCCTCACGCGCACCGCGCAGCCGTACGAGTGGCACGAGGCGGGCTCGGCCGAGGCCGACCTCCTGGTTGCGAGCCTTGGGCTGGTCGATACGACCCTGCCGGTCCTCGTCGACGGCGACCGAACTTTCACGGGTGCGACCGTCGAGACGATCGCGGCGGCGTGGGGTGGCCTGGAGCCGGCGAAGCGGGCGCATTACGACTTCGTAGTCATCGGCGCCGGGCCCGCGGGCCTCGCTGCCGCCGTCTACGCGGCCTCCGACGGCCTGTCGACGATCGTGTGCGACCGGGATGTGCCCGGGGGCCAGGCCTCCTACACGGCCATGATCGAGAACTTCTTCGGCTTCCCGGACGGGATCGGCGGCGCCGAGCTGGCGCGGCTGGCCGGTCGGCAGGCGGAACGCTTCGGCGCCGAGCTGATGCTCCTGCGTGGCGTCCAGGGCAGCCGGCTCAAGGGCCAAGACGAACCAGTCGAGGTGATCCTCGATGACGGCTCCGAGGTGACTGCGTCAGTCGTGCTGGCGGCGACGGGAATGGATTGGAGGCGGCTCGACCTGGACGGCGTCGACGAGCTACTCGGCCACGGCGTCTATTACGGAGCGGGCCGCAGCGAGGCAGCGCAATGCGCCGGGCAGAGCGTCGTGGTCGTGGGCGCCGGCAACTCGGCCGGCCAGGCGGTGCTCAACTTCGCGAACGCGACGGCCCGCGTAACCATGCTCGTGCGCGGCGACCGGCTCGGGACGACGATGTCGGCCTACCTGATCGAGCGGATCGAACAGCACCCACTGATCGACGTCCATCTGGGGACGCAGCTGACCGAGCTGCACCCGAACGGCGACAGGATCGCGGCCGTGACCTTCGCCGATGCGGCCGGCAAGGCCGAGACGCGCGCGGTGGACGGCGTCTTCCTCTGCATCGGCGGTCGTCCACACACCGACTGGTGCTCGCGCGAGCACGTCCTCACCGATGCCGCCGGCTACATCCTGACTGGACAGGATCTCCTCGCAACGGGCCCGCCGGACTGCTGGCCGCTCGCTCGCGATCCGCTCCCGCTCGAGACCAGCCGCGTGGGGCTCTTCGCCGCAGGCGATGTCCGTCACGGCTCGACGAAGCGTGTGGCCGCCGCGGTTGGAGAAGGCTCGATGGTCGCCGCGCTCGTCTTCACCCGCCTCGCCGAGCTCGGTGTCACCGTCTGAGCTCGTCGTGCGCGACGGCGGACGGAGGACCTGCTGGAACCGCTCTCGGATGAGCAGCTGACGCGCCAGATCTCGCCGCTCCAATCGCCGCTCGTCTGGGATCTCGCCCACATCGGCCACTTCGAGGAGTTGTGGCTCCTGCGACCGTTGCCCTCGTACTTGGTGACGCGTACGCCGGAAGCCAAGATCACGCCAAGTAGAGAGGAGACGGCATGTCTGCAGGCGGTTCCATCTGCAGCCACCTCGACCAGATCGAGGTGACGGCGCTACCGGACAAGATCGACGGCTGCGCGGAGTGTCTGAAGATCGGAAGCGGCTGGGTGCATCTCCGCATGTGCATGACGTGCGGGAAGATCGGCTGCTGCGACTCATCGCCGAACAAGCACGCAACCGCCCACGGACGCGAGAGCGGCCATCCGATCATTCGGTCTGCCGAGCCCGGCGAGGACTGGAGCTGGTGCTACCTCGACGAGGTGGCGTTTACGTTCGCGCGGCAGTAGGCCCGGCTCGCAACGGTGTTTCACATGTCCAGCTCGAGCCGCGCGTGAGTCGGCGCGGGAATAGCAACCCTGAGAGGACGTTTGAGCAGTCAAGTATCTCGTCCAGAAAAGGGGGTAGGACGGTGAACACCGCACTACTGGTACTGCGGCTCGTGCCGGGACTTCTTTTCATCGGCCATGGGCTGCAGAAGCTCGTGCCCGCCGAATCTTCGCCGCCGCTGTTGCACGCAACCGGTCCGCGCGCCACGGCAGGCTTCTTCGAACAGCTCGGTCTGAGGCCGGGACTGCCCTTTGTCTTCGGCGCGGCGCTGGCTGAGATCGGCGGCGGCTTCTTGATCGCATCGGGTCTTGTAACCCCGCTCGGCACGGCGTTGCTCGCGGCCGTGATGACCGTTGCCGTTCTGGCCGTGCACCTGCGCCACGGAATCTGGGTCACTGAGGGTGGTTTCGAGTTCGCGCTCTTGATGCTGGCGAGCGTCTTCGTCGTCAGCGCCCTCGGACCCGGCAGCTACTCGATCGACTCCTGGGCCGGGATCGGCAACTGGACCGGCATCCACTGGGCCGCAGAGGACGCCACGCGGGCCGGCGCCGTGGTCGGCATCGGGGCTGCCGCCGGTGTGTTGACTCTGGCGGGCGGACTCGCACGCAAGGCATGGGACGCGGAGCGGCATGCTCCCTCCGCTGCCCACTGATCCTGGACTTGTCGCGTGGCGCCGTCTCCGGACGGCGTCGCGCGAAGTGCCGGATACGGTGCCGGGTCGCCCCGGTCGCGGTAGCAGGAGCCTGGCGATATCTCTCTAGGTTTCACGCGCGCGCGCGACTACCTGATCGCGCTGGGCCTCGCAACCGATCGGACGAGCGCACCGAAGTGCCCATCGGGGTCGCGCGACCGGTGCCTAATCGGCCCGACAAGCGCGACGAGGTTCGCCAGCACGGGATCGCGAGCCGCCACCTCAGCGATCGCCGCAGGCAGCGAAGTCCGGGTCACATCCTCAGACGGTTCCTGCGCCCGTCTCGGCGAAGCGCGCCAGTACGTTCACGAGTGAGCGCAGCTGACGGCCGCGCTGGGTGAGGCGGTATTCGACGTGGGGCGGGCGGGCATCGATCACCGCTCGCTCGAACACACCGGCCTCCTCGAGGTCGGCCAGCCGCTGCGCCAGTGTCGCCGGCGGAATGCTGCCGAGCGCCTGCAGGAACTCGTTGAAGCGGACGGCGCCCTCGTGCGAGACGTAGAGGATCGAGACCGTCCAGCGCCGCTCGAGGAGGTCCGCGGCGCGGCGGACCTCCTCAGGGAGTGGCCGGCAGCTACGACAGCGCATGCGCCGAGTGTGGCTCGAGCGAGAGCTCGAGCACCTCGTCGAGGCTCATCACCGGGTGGAAGCTCATCTCGTTACGGACGTCCTCGGGGACGTCGTCGAGGTCGGCCCGGTTTCGCTCGGTGATGATCACGTCGGTGAGGCCGGCGGCGTGGGCGGCGAGCGCCTTCTGCTTCAGTCCGCCGATCGGCAGCACGCGACCCTGCAACGTGACCTCGCCGGTCATGCCCACAGTGTGCTTCACCGGCCGGCCCGTGAGCAGGGAGGCGAGCGCGGTCGTCATCGTGATCCCGGCGCTCGGGCCGTCCTTCGGGATCGCGCCCGCGGGCACGTGCACGTGGAAGCTCGCGTCCTCGAAGGCCTGGTCGTCGAGGCCGAGCTCCTCTGCGTGCGAGCGCACGTAGGAGAGCGCGATCAGCGCCGACTCCTTCATCACGTCACCGAGTTGGCCGGTCAGGACGAGCCCGTCCTTGCCCGGCATCTTGGTCGCCTCGACGAACAGCACGTCGCCGCCCGTCCCGGTGACTGCCAGGCCGGTCGCTACGCCCGGCACCGCCGTTCGCTCGGCCGACTCCTGGTAGAAGCGCTGCCGCCCGAGCGCCTCGCGCACGGCCGGCTCGCCGATCGAGATCGGCGGCTCGGCGGTGCCGGACGCCACGGTGGTCGCCGTCTTGCGCAGCAGCTTGCCGAGCTCGCGCTCGAGCTGGCGAACGCCGGCCTCCCGCGTGTACTGGCTGACGATCAGCTCGAGCGTGATGTCGTCGATCGACACCTCGTCTTCGCGCAGGCCTGCCCGTTCGCGCTGGCGAGGCCAGAGATAGCCGCGTGCAATCGCGACCTTCTCGTCGACCGTGTAGCCATCGAAGCGGATCACCTCCATGCGATCGAGCATTGTGCTGGGTACCCGGTTCTCCAATAAGTCCAGAGCGTTTCCACCTACTGCGCAGCCGTGAGCGCGAGCTGCGGTTCGAGGACAGTTGCGATGATTTTCCGGGTCGCCGCAAGTCTTATTTCGTGATCCCGGTAGCGTCCGATCCGACGATGGGATCGGCTCGCACGGGACCGTTCGAGTCCGACGAAGGGAGATGAGATGCCCGAACAGAAGATCGGAACCCGCGAGGAATGGCAGGCGGCCCGGGACGAGCTCGCCAAGCTCGAGGCCGAGCAGGCGGAGCGAAACGAGGAGATCAAGAGAAAGCGTCTCGATCTCCCCTGGGTCCCGGTCGAGAAGGAGTACGAGTTCGACACCGAGGACGGCAAGAAGACCCTTGCCGAGCTCTTCGACGGGCGCTCACAGCTGCTCGCCTACAACATCATGTTCGGCCCCGACTACACGCTCGGCGCCTGCCCCGGCTGCACCAATCTGGGCGACGGGCTCGACGGCTCGCTCGTCCACCTGAACCACCGCGACGTGACGCTGCTCTGCTTCTCGCGGGCGCCGATCGAGCGACTGACCGCCTACAAGCGGCGGATGGGCTGGCAGTTCCCCTACGTCTCCACCTACAACACCGACTTCGCCTTCGACTTCGGCCTTGCGCTGACCGAGGAGCAGGCGCAGCAGATTCGCGAGGTGAAGGAGATGATCGACAACCCGCCCGAGTGGCTCCAGGAGTGGTCAGGCCAGGTCGGGGCGGAGCTCAAGGACGGGTTGCGCGAGGGCCCGAGCTGGATCGCTTTCGCGCGCGAGAACGGCACCGTCTACCACACCTACACGGTGATGGCGCCCGACCCGTTTGTCGCGCCGTACTACAGCTTCCTGCTCGAGCGAACGCCGAAAGCCCAACCCGCCGAGCCCCGCACGTGGCGGAAGGACGAGTACCCGGACTGACGCTGATCGACTCGGTTCGCGGCTAATAACCTGGCTCGCGGAAAAGCGCGGCATATGAGTGCACGCTGGAGTCTGTGCAAATAGAGCTGAGGGAGAAGGCGTAAGCGTTCAGTCGGCAGGGACCCGTTTCGGGGTGGCGAATGAGCGGGTGTGGAGCGGTCGGACGCGGAGGCGATCTACGCGCAGGGACGCGAGGCGGTCGTCGATGTCGTGCTGGCCTTGTCGGCGAGGTTGGAGGCGCAGGATGCGCAGCTGGCGGCGCTGGCGGAGCGCGTTGAGGAGCTCGAGCAGCGGCTGAAGCGCGACTCGCGCAACTCGTCGCTGCCGCCGAGCCACGATCCGCCCTGGCTGGGGAAGC
>WNGF01000464.1_pt1 | contig 73461 bp, 80 predicted proteins | sample 5400641 | NCBI WGS metagenome assembly WNGF01 (sample SAMN13153371, study PRJNA577476) | soil metagenome | isolation source: 80 cm soil or saprolite under grassland replicate 2 | place: USA:California | collected 2016-06-15
GCTAGGGTGGAGAGATGACAACCGACCTGATCAGCAGGGCGCGGGCCGGGGACGGCGAGGCGTTCCGAGCGCTGACCGAGCCGTACCGTCGAGAGCTACAGGTGCACTGCTACCGGATGCTCGGTTCCCTCCAGGACGCCGAGGACGCCCTCCAGGACACGCTGCTGGCCGCCTGGCAAGGCCTCGGAGGGTTCGAGGGCCGCGCCTCGATCCGCACCTGGCTCTACCGGATCGCCACCAACCGCTGCCTCAACGCGCTTCGCTCGGCCAACCGACGCCCGGCCAAGGAGTGGGACATGCCCGAGGTTGAACCGCCCGAGCCGGGTCGGCTCGGCGAGGTCGTATGGCTCGAGCCATATCCCGACGCCCTCCTCGAGGGTGCGATCGACGTGCCGCTCGGCCCGGAGGCCCGCTACGAACAGACCGAAGCCATCTCCCTGGCCTTCGTCACCGCCCTTCAGGTCCTGCCGCCTCGCCAGCTCGCCGTGCTCATCCTGCGCGACGTCCTCGGATTCCACGCCAACGAGGTGGCCGACATGCTCGACTCGACCGTCGAATCGGTCAACAGCGCCCTCAAACGGGCCCGCGCCAGCCTGCAGCGCCGACCGCCGCCGACCGACGAGCGCGAACCGGCTCCCGCCCCCGACTCAACCTCCGAGCAGGCGCTCGTGGCAGACTTCGTCCGCGCCTACGAGTCCGCCGATCTGGACGCGCTGGTCGCCCTGCTCACCGACGATATCCACGTCTCCATGCCACCGATTCCCCTCGAATACCAGGGCCGCGACGTCGTGGCCCGCCTCTTCGCCAGCATCTTCCGCTCGGGCAGGAGGGTTGACCTCGTGCCGACGCGAGCCAACGGTCAGCCGGCGTTCGGGGCATTTAAGAGTGCCGCGAAGAGTGCCACGTCAGGCGACGTTTGCCCCGGTTCACTGCATGAGACCGGGTGGTCGCGCCGTAGTCCGCGAGGACCACCGTCGGTCCAGTGCGCGTCCCGTGCGAACTGCTGGGCAGGTACGGCACGCCGAGCCAGCGCTGCAAACGTCGGGTAGCGCGGCGAGTATGGTGTGACCGAAGGCGTGGTGGTTAGGTGCGGATCCATCTCGACACCGATCTTGGGGGCGACACCGACGACGCCTGCGCCCTGGCCATGCTCCTGGGCTGGCCTGGGGTGGAGCTCGTCGGCATCACCACCACCGCCGACCCGGGCGGCCGCCGGGCCGGCCACGTCGCCCACTGCCTCAAGCTCGCGGTGCCCTCGTCGAGCAGCGCTGGGGCCGCAGAGTCGGTGCCGCTCGCGGGTAGCGTCGGTCGCCAGATCAACCATTCTGGCCTTGCGGCCAGCGCGACGTAACGGAGTACTGCTAGCGCTTCAGTTCCCGTGGCGGGCGTTCGCGTCGACCGGGCGGCCGGTGCGGGGGCGGCCGGTCGGGTCGAGGCCGTGCCGCTCCATGCTGTAGAGGTGGATCTCGGTGCCGTCGGGGTCATGGAAGACGAGCAGCCAGCCGACAGTGGCGTCGATCACCGGCGAGTGCGGGATGCCCAATTCGTCGAGCCGGTCGGCCCAGGCCTGGGCGGCGTCACGGTCGGCGATGGCGAAGCTGACGGGGTCGAAACCGGTGATGCCGCGCGCGGCGGCCGGGTTCTCCCGCAGGGCGACGCCCACCTCGGGCAGGCCGGGGATCTCGTAGGCGATCCCCCGCACCACGCCGTCCTCCTCGTCCGCGAACTCGAGCACCGGCCGCAGGTCGAAGACCCGCTCGTACCAGGCCCGGCTGCGGGCCAGGTCGCTCACGGGGAACTTGACGTGGTGAATGCCGACCAGCGCCGGTGGCTGCATGGTGCCCCCTCAAGTTTAGGTGCAGTATCTCTGCATCGAATGATGCTATGCTGCACTGGATGTCGAGACCCGTCAAGCGCTCGTACCGGTCGGCCCTCCGCGAGGAGGCGGCCAGGCACACCCGCGTCCGCATCCGCGAGAGTGCCGCCCGCCTGTTCGTCGAGCAGGGTTTCGTGGCCACCACCATGAAGCAGGTCGCGACCGCGGCCGGGGTCGCCGAGCGCACCGTGTACGCGGCCTTCCCGAGCAAGGCCGATCTGTTCAACGAGGCGCTCGGGGTGGCGACGGTCGGTGACGACCTTCCCGTGCCGGTCGCCGACCGGGCCGAGTTCCGCGCCGCCTTCGACGAGCGCGACGGCCGCCGCGCGTTGACGCTGGTCGTCGACTACGGCACCGCCCTGCTCGAACGGGCCGGGCCGCTGATCATCACCAGCATCGAATCGGCCGGCGCCGATCCGGACATGCGCCGCATCGCCGACCAGGGCGCCCACGCCACCGCGGTCAACCTCGGCGCCTTCGCCCGCGCGCTCGCCGACCACGGTGCGCTGCGGCCTGGTCTGGACGCCCAGCAGGCCGCCGATGTCCTGCTGGTGCTCAGCTCACCACACGTGCACCATCTGCTCCGCCGCGACCGTGGCTGGAGCGTCGAGCGCTACCGGGACTGGCTGCTCGACACGCTCACGAGCACGCTGCTCCCCGACGCCGGCGGACGGAGCGCGCCCTCGCGCTCGACCCGGTCAGCGACTCCGGAGGGCGGCGGCGCGGTCGTGGGCGGGCCCTGATCCATTTCCGGGCCGGTACCCGGGGCCGGGGCGGTTGCGATGCCCGTCGCCGTTGGTGGTGGCGTTCCCGTTGCCGTTGGAGCTGTGGCCGAACCGCGCCGGGCCGTCGCTCAGGGCGTCGAGGATGCGGGCGGTGATCTCCTCCACCTGGCCGACGGCGTCGACGACGCTGAGCAGCCGCCGGTGCATGTAGTAGTCGACCAGCGGCCGCGTCTTGGTGGCGTAGACCTCCAGCCGGTGGCGGATGGTCTCCTCGCCGTCGTCGGAGCGGTTCAGCTCGGCGGACCGCCCGGCCAGCCGGCGGAACAGCTCCTCGTCGGCGGCCTCGAAGCACAGCACCGCGTGGAGCGGCGTGTCCTGGGCGACCAGGTTGAGATCCAGCGCCTCCGCCTGGGCGACCGTGCGAGGAAAACCGTCGAGCAGGAATCCACGCGCGCAATCAGGCGAGCTGAGGCGATCCATCACCATTGCGATGACGACTTCGTCCGGTACGAGATCCCCCTGATCCATGTACTGCTTGGCGATTTGGCCAAGCTCTGTACCGTCCGCGACATTCGAGCGAAAAATATCTCCCGTCGAAACATGAGGACAGTCGAAATGCTGTGCAAGGCGGACAGCTTGTGTCCCTTTGCCAGCTCCGGGCGGGCCAAGGAGAACGATGCGCATCGGGCCTCCGCTCGGGTCGGCATGGCGAGGTCTGGAGGGTAGGGGTTGTGCTTGCCATCAGTCCAATAGTTCGTTTTGATTACCAAGATCGGAATCACTGATAACCGGGGATGGCGTGCTACCGCAGATTCAGGCCTTTCTCGAAGTAGCCCGGCGCGGAAACCTCAGTCGCGCAGCCGAAGCGCTGTACGTCTCCCAACCGACGCTGACCGCTCGACTCCAATCGCTCGAATCCGAGCTGGGCGAGCAACTCTTCGTGCGTACCCGACGCGGAATGCGGCTAACCGAGGCAGGCGAAGCGTTCCTGCCGTTCGCCGAGCATTCGGTGCAGGCGATCAGCGACGGTCGGGACCGCCTCAGCGAGCTGCGCCGCGGCACCCTCGGCAAGCTGGTGCTGGGCGCCCCGCCGACGGTGAGCACCTACGCGCTGCCGGCCCTGCTGGCCCGCTTCACCGCCGAGCACCCCGGCGTGCGCCTGACCGTCATGACCGGCACCTCGGAGGAGATCCTGGAGCTGGTACTGCACGATCGCGTCCAGATCGGCCTGATGCGCGCGCTGGGCAACACCGAGGTCGAGGCGGTCCCGGTCTACTCGGACGCCCTACTGGCGATCGTCAGCCCCGGCCACCGGCTGGCCGGGCGCGGGGTGCGGCTGGCGGAGCTGGCCGGCGAGCCGCTGGTGTTGTTCGGCCGCAGCTCGAGCTACCGGGTCTTCACCGAAGCGGTGTTCCGGCAGGCGGGCGTGATGCCGGACAGCGTCCTGGAGCTGGACAACATCGAGGCGGCCAAGAAGATGGTGGAGCACGGCATCGGCATCTCGCTGGTGCCCCACAGCGCCGTCACGGGCGAGCTGGCCAGCGGGGTGCTCTCGCTGGTGGAGCTGGTCGACACCACCCTGCCCCGCCGCGAGATCGTGGCGGTGCGCCGCCGCGACGCCGGCCCGCCGTCCGGCACGGTGGCGACCTTCATGACGCTGCTCACCGAGGTGGGCAGCCTGATCGTGGGCAGCGAGCCGCCGCCGCGGGCCGCCAGCGTCAAGGCTGGCGCCCGGGCCGAGGCGTTCCTGCCCGCACTGGACACCTGAGGATGCGACCGGTGCTCCGGCGGATGAAGTTCTGGCTCGCCTGGTACGTGCCGCTGTTCTGGCTCTGGCTGCTGTTCGTGGACACGCTGGCCGCCGAGGAGCTGATCCTGGGCGCGATCGCCGCGGCGGTGGCGGCGACCGCGGCCGACGTCGTGCGGGCGCAGGACCTGGTGCGCTTCCGGATGCGGGCACGCTGGCTGCGGGGGCTCGGGGTGCTTCCCAGACAGGTGCTGACCGACTCGTGGCTGCTGGCGGTGGCGCTCTGGCGGCAGCTCCGCCGGCCCGGCTCGGTGCGCGGTCTGTTCCGGGTCCTGCCGTTCCCGATCGAGGGCGACGACGCGGTCGCGGCCGCCCGGAGCGCACTGGTGACCGGCCTGGTGTCGGTGGCGCCGAACACCTACGTGGTGGGGATCGAGCGGAATGAGGGGTTCATGCTGGTGCACCAGCTCGCCCGCCGGCGCGGCGGCGAGGTCCCCGGCAGCATGCTGGAGCGCTAGCTCGGGAGCGGCGCGGCCCGTGGCGTCAGGACAGCGCCACGACCACGCTCGCCGCGAGCAGGACCACGCCGGCCAGGCGCGCCACGGCCACACCGTGGCGGCCGGCCTTCTCGTAGACCATCACGCCGGCGAACAGCGCCATCCACAGGACCTCTGGGCTCCCCAGCGCGAAGACCACCAGCATCAGCGCCCAGCCCGACCCGAGGCAGTCCAGACCGTGGCCGAGGCCGAGCCGGAGCGCGCGCTGGGACCCGTGCGGCTCGGGCGCGCGCCGGCAACGTGACAGGCAGCGCCGCTTGCGCTCGGTGAGCTGGAAGGCGCCGGCGACGATGAGCGCGTCACTGATCACGCCGGCGTGCACGGCGCCGGGCGCCGGCGAGCCGTCGAGCATGGTGTGGAGACCGAGGTCGCCGACGAACAGGGCGAAGCCGAACAGCGTCCAGACCGCCACGTAACCGGCGAGGAAGGGGGTCAGGCGCGCGGCCCGGTCGGAGAGGTGGCCGGCACCGGCGGCGAAGGCTCGAACCACGGTATAGGCGGACGGCAGCATCATCGCCACCACCATCGCCACCCAGGCCACGCCGAAGATCCCCAGCGCCGCCACCAGCGGCAGCGGGCCATCGGCGAGCGCGTCATGGCTCATCGGGGCACCGAGAAGCTCCGCGAGCAGCAGGCCCGTCCACGCGAGCCCGACGCTCGCGGGGATCACGGCCGGCACCACCCCCCTGGCTGGTGCCGGCCGCACCTCCCGATTGACGACGGACGCGCTCATGATCGAGGAACCGGTCGGATTTCCGTCAGTCGGTGTAGCAGTAGGAGTCGCTGGAGGCGTCGCCGGCCTGCAGGCGGGTCTGGTGGACCCGCAGCCCGCGGAAGTCGTCGCCGTTGGGGAAGAACCGCGTGTCAGCGGCCAGCCCGCCGCCGTCGAGGTTGGCGTCCAGCTTGGCCATCCAGGCGCCGACGCCGTCGGGGTAGAAGACGTCGTCCCACGCCCCGTACAGCGAGTTGGTGACGTAGACGCGGCGGCCGTCGCGGCTGATCTCGACCATCTGCGGGCCGCCACTCAGCGGCTCGTCCGGAGCCGCCGGATGGGGCTTGCGCCCCACGATGCCGCCCAGCCGCACCGAGCCGGTCTCGCGCGGGTGGAAGGGGTCGCTGACGTCGTACTGCTTGAGCTCGCCAGTGCCCCAGCAGGCAACGTACAGCCAGCGGTCGTCCACCGACAGGTCGATGTCGGAGATCAGCGGCGCCACCGCCGAGAACGGCTTGAGCGCCGGCGGCAGCAGGTCCGGGTCGGCCGGCTCGGCGGGGATGGTGATCACCTTGGTCGCCGTCCAGCGGTCGCCGTCCTGATGCCACAGCCAGATCGATCCCGACAGGTCCTCGACGCTGATGACCACCCCGACAAACCCCCAGGTCTTGTTCGGGTCGTGGGAGGGTCGCACCTCCAGCACCATCTGGTGCTGGTCGCCGAGATCGACCCGCTGGGTGAGCGTGCGCTCCGACATGCTCCAGAAGTTGAGGTGGTGGCCGAACTTGCGGCCCAGCAGGTCGTCTGGGTTGAGGCCGTTCTCGACCATGGAGGGGGTCCCCCACTCGGAGGTGATCACCGTGTCGTGGTTGAGGTGCCACCAGCCGTCGTAGCCGAACCACTGGTCGCCGCGGTCGCGCTCCCAGGCGCCGACGACCTCGAAGGTGTCGTGGTCCAGCAGCGCCACCCCGCCGGGGCCGTCGTTGCCGTTGGCGCCGCCCAGTGAGAACAGGAAGATCCCGCCGGGCCCGCAGTGCACCGTGTGCGGTCGGGAGTAGCCGGCCTTGCTGGCCAGCTCCTCGGCCTCGATGGTGCGGACCAGCTTGGGGTTGCGCGGGTCGGGCTTGGTGTCCAGCACGTAGGTCCGCGAGGAGCGCAACCCGGGGACGATCAGGTAGCGGCGCTCCAGGGGGGCGCCGTGGTCGCCGTGCCCCTGGTGGCACAGCGCGCTGGAGCAGGCGTTCCAGCCGAAGTGGTGCAGTTCGTTGCCGGCGGTCGGTAGCTCGCTCCAGCCGACGACCTTGCCGTAGTCCGACGACGACGGGTCACAGTCGATCACCGTCATCGCGTCCTTGGCCTTGCCGGCAGGGTCGAACGCCGCAACGTAGGCCAGCCGCTCCGGCGGGGCGGCGATCGCCGCCAGCGGACTGCGATAGAACGTAGGATCGGTTGATTCGGACATGACCCACCTCCCCGTAGGGCCGCGTGGCTGGCCCTGGATGCTACGACATGGATTCGGTCGCTCGACCGAGCGGGTAGATTCTCGGCAGCAAGTCGGCTATTGTCAACCCTGATCGGTCGACCGACCATCCAAGATACGGAGATCATCGTAAGGGAGGGAGAGCGTGGCGGATGCCGCCGTGGACACCCGGGCGCTGATCCTCGAGGCCGCGCGGAACCGGCTGCTGGCGGACGGCTACGCGGGCATGTCGACCCGCAAGGTCGCCGCCGAGGCGGGAGTGCCGCTCAGCCAGGTCCACTACCACTTCGGCTCCAAGGGCGGGCTCATCCTGGCCCTGCTGGAGGAGGAGAACAAGCGTCGCCTGGACCGCCAGACGCGCATGTACGCCGAGGACCGGCCCCTGTGGCAGCGCTACGAGCAGGCCTGCGACTTTCTCGAGGACGATCTCGACTCGGGCTACGTCCGCGTCCTGCAGGAGATGATCGCGGCCGGATGGTCCAACGACCAGATCGGCAAGGCGGTCCACGACCTGCTGGCCGGCTGGTTCGCGCTGCTGATCGAGGTGGCGCGTGAGGCGGAGCGCCGCCATGGCCCGCTCGGGCCGTTCACCGCCGACGAGGTGGCCACGCTGATCGGCACCACCTTCATCGGCTCCGAGTCGCTGCTGCTGCTCGGCTTCGACCGGCAGGTGTTCCCGATCCGCTCGGCGCTGCGGCGGATCGGTGTCGTCATCAGGCAGCGCGAGGAAGGGCCGGCACCACCGGGGAGGGGGAGCGATGCGGGCCTGCCAACCGATCCTTGACGGCTACGTCGAGCGCCAGGGCGTCAAGGTCTACTACGAGGTGTTCGGCGCCGGCGAGCCGACGGTCGTGCTCCTGCCCACCTGGTCGATCATCCACTCGCGCCACTGGAAGCTCCAGGTCCCGGACCTGGCTCGGCGCCACCGGGTGGTCACCTTCGACGGCCGTGGCAACGGCCGCTCCGACCGGCCGGCCGGGGTCGAGGCCTACCGGCCGACCGAGTTCACGGCCGACGCGCTGGCGGTCATGGATGCCACCGGCACCGACCGCGCGGTGCTGGTCGCGCTGTCGCTGGGCGCGACCTGGGCGCTGGAGCTGGGCGTGCTCCATCCCGAGCGGGTGGCCGGCATCGTCTTCGTGGGCCCCGCGCTCCCGCTGTCGGTGCACCCGGCGCGCGCTGTCTACTCGTTCACCGAGCGCCTGGCGACCACCGACGGCTGGGCGAAGTTCAACCAGCACCACTGGCGCGAGCACTACCGGGAGTTCCTGGAGTTCTTCTTCGCCGCGATGTTCAACGAGGCGCACTCCACCAAGCCGATCGAGGACGCCGTCGGCTGGGGACTGGAGACCGACCCGGAGACGCTGATCGCGACCAACCTGGCGCGCGACGCGGCCGGCGGGCCGGCGTGCACTCCCGAAGGCGCGGCCGAGTGGGCGCGGCAACTGCGCTGCCCGGTCATGGTGGTCCACGGCGACCGGGACGCGATCCGGCCGCACGACAGCGGCGCCACGCTCGCCGAGCTGAGCGGCGGGCAGCTCGTCACGATCGCCGGCGGCGGCCATGGCCCGCACGTGCGCGACCCGGTCCATTTCAACCTGCTGCTCCGGGAATTCATCGGATCGCTGGCGCCGGCGCGCGGGCCCCGGACCAGGTCCTGGACCCGGTCGCTGCGGCGCAGCCCCAGGGCGCTGTACATCTCCTCCCCCATCGGGCTCGGCCACGCCCGCCGCGACGTGGCCATCGCCAAGGAGCTGCGGGCCCTGCGCCCGGACCTCGAGATCGACTGGCTGGCCCAGGACCCGGTCACCCGGGTCCTGGAAGCCGAGGGCGAGCGGGTCCATCCCGCGTCCGCGCTGCTGGCCAACGAGTCGGCCCACATCGAGTCGGAGTCCGCCGAGCACGACCTGCACTGCTTCCAGGCCATCCGCCGCATGGACGAGATCCTGCTCGCCAACTTCATGGTCTTCCACGACACCGTCGCCGAGGGCCAGTACGACCTGGTGGTGGGCGACGAGGCCTGGGAGGTCGACCGCCTGCTGCACGAGAACCCCGAGCTGAAGCGCACGGCGTTCACCTGGATGACCGACTTCGTCGGCTGGCTGCCGATGCCGGACGGCGGCCAGCACGAAGCCGACCTCACCGCCGACCACAACGCCGAGATGATCAAGCACATCGCGCGCTTCCCGGGCGTGCGCGACCGGGCGATCTTCGTCGGCAACCCCGAGGACGTCGTCCCCGAGCGCTTCGGCCCGGACCTGCCGGCCATCCGCGACTGGACGCAGGCGCACTACGCCTTCTCGGGATACGTCACCGGCTTCGACCCGGCAGCGCTCACCGACACCGAGCTGCTGCGGGCCGAGCTCGGCTACCGGCCCGACGAGCGGGTCTGCGTCGTCACCGTCGGCGGCTCCGGCGTCGGCAGCGCACTGTTGCGCAAGGTGATGGCCGCCTACCCGCTGGCCAAGCGGGCCGTTCCCGACCTGCGGATGATCGTGGTGGCCGGGCCTCGCCTGGACCCGGCGAGCCTGCCCTCCAGCGAGGGCCTGGAGGTGCGGACCTTCGTCCCGCACCTCTACCGGCACCTGGCCGCCTGCGACCTGGCGGTGGTCCAGGGCGGCCTGGCCACCTGCATGGAGCTGACCGCCAACCGCCGGCCGTTCCTGTACTTCCCGCTGGCCCACCACTTCGAGCAGCGCTTCCACGTCGCCTACCGGCTCGACCGCTACCGGGCGGGCCGGCGGATGGACTACGCGGCCAGCGACCCCGACGCCATCGCCAGCGCCATCGCCGACGAGATCGGCCGCCCGGTCGACTCCCGGCCGGTCGAGACCGACGGCGCCGCCCGGGCCGCGGGCCTGATCGCCGAGCTGCTGTAGCCCGCGGGAGGCCCTGCCACGGCCGACGCCGCCACGGCGGTGTGATTCACTCTGGTCGATGGCCGGCACCTCCGCGGACGGGAATGGGGCGATGGGCTGGTGAACGAGTGGCTGGTGGCCGCGCCGGCGCTGCTGGCCGGGCTGATCCCGTGCGGGATCGTCTGCCTGCGCGGCGAGCCGACCGAGCGGCTGGTGGGGCTGACCATGGCCGGCACCATCGATGCGCTGGTGCTGCTGCTGCTGGCGGTCGGCTACCAGCGCACCATCTACCTCGATCTGGCGCTCGCGCTGGCGCTGCTGACCTTCGCCGGCGGGCTGGTGTTCGCCCGCTTCCTGGAGCGCTGGGGATGACCCCGCGGGCGGTCGCCGCCGTTGCGCTGCTGGTGCTGGGCGTCGGCATCGAGCTCGCCTGCTGCGTGGGCGTGCTGGTGATGCGCGGGGTCTATGACAAGCTGCACTACACCGCGCCCGCCACCACCCTCGGGGCGTTCGCCATCACCGGAGCGGTGCTGCTGCGGTTCCCGATCGTCCAGTACGGGATCAAGGCGATCCTGATCACGCTGGCGCTGCTGATCACCAATCCCGTGCTCACCCACGCCATCGCCAGGGCCGCGCGCATCCGCCGCTTCGGCGCCTGGACCACGACGGAGGCGGAGGAGGGCGAGGCGGTGGTGATCGAGGTGGAGCGGTGATGGTGGTGGGCGCCCCGTGACCTTGGAGGTGGAAAAGCCGTGACGGTCCTGCTGGCGGCGGTGCTGCTACTGGTCGCGGCGGGCGGCACCGCGGTGGTGCTGACCCGCGACCCGCTCAACCAGGCGATCATGGCCAGCTTCTTCGGCCTGCTCCTGGGCCTGGCGTTCCTGGTCCTGCAGGCCCCGGACGTGGCGCTGTCGCAGATCACCGTCGGCGCGGTCGCGCTGCCGCTGATGATCCTGCTGGCCCTGGCCAAGGTGCGGCGGGGCAGCCGATGACCTCGGTGTTCCGTCGCAGGGTCTTCCTGGCCGCTGCGGCGGTGGTCGGCGCGCTGCTGGTCTGGGGCATGACCGGGCTGCCTCCCAACGGCGTCTACCGGGGCCCGTACGGGCTGGTGCTCAACCAGGTGGCCGTGGCCGAGCGGCACGCCACCAACGTGGTGGCCGCGGTGACCTTCGACTACCGCGGCATCGACACCATGGGCGAGGAGTTCATCCTCTTCGCCGCCGTGATCGGCGTGGCGATCCTGCTGCGCGCGATGCGCGGGGAGGCCGAGCACCCGCCGGAGGAGGCGGCGCGCGGGCGCCGCGTGCCCGGGACCTCCAACGCGGTCCGGGTGGGCGGCCTGGCGCTGCTCGGCCCGATCGTGCTCTTCGGCATCTACGTGGTCACCCACGGGCACCTCACCCCCGGCGGCGGCTTCCAGGGCGGCGTGGTGCTCGCCACCGGCGCGCTGCTCGTCTACCTGTCCGGCGAGTACGTGACCCTGCGGCGCGTCCGCCCCGTGAACAGCATCGACCAGACCGAGGCGCTGGGCGCCGGCGGCTACGTGGTGGTTGGCCTGTTCGGGCTGGTGGCCAGCGGCGCGTTCCTGGCCAACGCGCTGCCGTTCGGCGTGGCCGGGACGCTGCTGTCGGCCGGGACGATCCCGGTCATCAACCTGGCCGTGGGGCTGGAGGTCGCCGCCGGCTTCACCCTGCTGCTGTCGGAGTTCCTCGAGCAGACGCTGGTCCTCGGACCGGGGAGGAGCGGTCGGTGAAAGTCCTGGACTACCTCCCCTACCTGGTCGCGGCCTGGCTGTTCCTGATCGGCCTGTACGGCATCGTCACCAGCCGCAACCTCATCCACGCGGTCACCTGCCTTGCGGTGGTGCAGTCGTCGACCTACGTGCTGCTGCTGGCGATCGGCTACCGCCGTGGCGGGACCGCCCCGATCTTCTTCGACGTGCCGGTCGGCACCAGGGCGGTTGACCCGGTGGTCGCCTCGCTGGCGCTCACCGACGTGGTGGTCGGGGCGACCGTGACCGCGCTGCTGCTGGCGCTGGCGGTCCAGATCCACAAGCGCCTGGGGACGCTGGACCCCGACGAGCTGCGCGCCATGAAGGGCTGAGCGTGCCGGCACTTGCCGCCCTGCCCGTCGCCATCCCGCTGCTGGTCGCCGCCGCGCTGGTCGGGACCGGCCCGCTGCTGCGCCGCCGGGTGGCCGACATCGTGGCGATCGTCACCGCCGTGGCCGTGACCGGCCTCGGAGCGACGCTGCTGGCGCGCACCCTCGGCGGCACGACCGCCGTCTGGTTCGGCGGCTGGACCCCGAGGTCGGGCGTGGCGCTGGGCATCGCCTTCGCGCTCGACCCGCTCAGCGCCGGGATGGTGACCTTCGCCGGCCTGCTGATGGCCGCGGCGCTGACCTTCTCGTGGCGCTACTTCGAGACGGTCGGGAACCTGTTCCACGCGCTGATGCTGGTCCTGCTGGCCGCGGTCGCCGGGTTCTGCTCCAGCGGGGACCTGTTCAACATGTTCGTGTTCTTCGAGCTGCTGAGCGTGTCCGCCTACGCCCTGGCCGGCTACAAGATCGAGGATCCCGGCTCGCTCCAGGGAGCGCTCAACTTCGCCGTCACCAACTCGATCGGCGCGGTGATGGTGCTCGCCGGCATCGCCCTGCTCTACGGCCGCACCGGCGCGCTCAACCTCGCCCAGATCGGGACGGCGCTGGCCTCCTCGCCGGCCGACCGGCTGGTGGTGGTGGCCTTCGTCCTGCTGATGGTCGGGTTCTTCGTCAAGGCGGCGGTGGTGCCCTTCCACTTCTGGCTGGCCGACGCCTACGCGGTCGCGCCCACACCGGTGTGCGTGCTGCTGGCCGGGCTGCTCAGCGAGCTGGGCGTCTACGCGGTGGCGCGCGTCTACTGGACGGCGTTCAGCGGCCCCTTCGGGGCGCACACCCCTGGGCTGCGCGCCGCGCTGCTGGCCGGAGCGACGCTCACCGCGCTGGTCGGCGGGGTGATGTGCATCCTCCAGCACCATCTGGCGAGGCTGCTGGCGTTCGCCACGGTGAGCCACGTCGGCCTCACCCTGGTCGGTATCGCCCTGCTGGGGCCGGAGGGCCTCGCCGGAGCGGCGCTGTACGCCGTCGCCGACGGGCTGGTGAAGGCGGCGCTGTTCGTGCTGGTCGGCATCCTCGCCCACCGCTTCGGCACGCTGAACGAGCTGGAGCTGCGCGGGCAGGGGCGCGCGCTGCGGTGGGCGGCGCCGCTGCTGGTGATCGGCGCGCTCGGCCTGGCCGGCACGCCGCCCTTCGGCACCTTCGCCGGAAAGGCGCTGATGGAGGAGGCAGCCGGCGCCGGCGCGCACTGGGTGGCCGCGCTGTTCACGCTCGTCTCGGCGATGACCGCCGGCGCGGTGCTGCGGGTCGCCGGACGCGTCTTCATGGGCTGGGGGCCGACCGTCTTCGGCGGCAGGGACGAGTCCGCCGAGGAGGCCGCCAAGCGGCACGAGGCGGAGGAGGGCGATGAGCTGCAGGTGTCGCGCTCGATCATCGGCCCGTCCATGCTGGTGCCCGCGCTGGCCCTGCTGGGCGCCTCGATCACGATCGGGATGGTGCCTGGCCTGTCCGACCGTACCGTGGTGGCCGCCGCGCGCTTCGTCGACCGGCCTGGCTACGCCGCCGCCGTGCTTCGCGGAATCCGGGCCGTCCCGGCCGTGGCGGCGCCGACCCCGGGCGGCGGCCGGCTGGTGGCCTCGGCGCCGTGGGCGGGCGGCGCGCTGGTGCTGGCGGTCGTCGGCGCCGCGGCCGCGCTGTTGGGCCGGCGACTGCCCGCCCGGCCGCGCCGGCGAGCCCTGCGGTTGACGATTCCCCTGGTGCGCGCGCTGCGCGGGTTGCACAGCGGGCAGATGGCCGACTCGGTCACCTGGCTCACGATCGGCACCGCCGGCTTCGGAATCGTGCTCGCCGCCGTGCTCCGCTGACGCAAACACCCGATCTATGGTCGACGACTCATCGTCCGTGGCTTCACCGAGCAGCGGTCGTGCCTCCCTTCCGGGTCGGCACGAGATTGACGCATACCTCTCATACTCTAAGAATGGCCAGATCGCGCATTTGGCTGTGCCGGGAGCGCGGCGACGCCGGGGATGTGAGGCTTGGATGTCACGGGTGGCGGTCCTCAACATCGACATCTACAAGTCGTCGCTGCTCAAGGTATCCAGGGAAGCCGAGGTCGAGCACGCCGGGGACCGGGATCCGATGGGCGCGTACCACCGGGCCCTGGACGAGCTGGCCAGGATGCACAAGGGGCGGGTGTGGCTGCGCTCCGGCGACGGCGCGATCGTGCTGTTCCCGGCCGCCAGCAAGGCGCTCACCGCGGCGATGGACCTGCTCGACGCCGTGGGGGAGATCAACCGCAAGAGCGCGGTCCAGCTCGACGGGGCCGTGCTCTTCACCAGGATCGGCCTGCACCTGGCCGATCACTCGCTGTCCTCGGTGCCGAGCAAGGACCGGGGCAGGGTCGACGACGTCGACCTCGACCTGGCCGGCAAGCTCCAGAAGAACTGCCCGGTCGGCCGCATCGCCGTCTCCTCCGAGGCGTACGACGCCATCAGCTTCCGCGGCCCGCTGTTCCGACCCGCGCTGATCGACGAGATCCAGGACACCCCTATCTTCGTGCTGGCGGAACGCCTGGTCGCGCCGCAGGAGGAGGCGCTCTTCGAGGGCATGCCGGCGGGCCAGAAGCGGATCATGCCGCCGATCCCGTTCCTGTCGTGGAGCCGCATCCGGCCTGACGGCAACCTCAGCCTGCGCCACGTCTCGGGCCTGCTGCAGGAGCCGCTGCTGATCATCCTCGGCGAGTCCGCGCAGGGGCGCGACCACCTGGGAGTGGGCGCCACCAGCGACGCGGTCGGCGTGATGGAGGCCATGGCCGCGCTGCCGTCGAACCGGGACGTGCGCGTGGCGGTCGACGTCTGGCCCGGCACGGGAGACCTGGTGTCGACCCGCCGGAATGTGATCCTGGTCGGGTCCGGCCACGTCAACGCCTATGCGTTCGCCATCAACGACATCACGCCGCACCTGCGCTTCGTGAAGAGCGAGGGCAGGATGTTCGGCCAGCTCGCGATGGCCTCCAGAGATGGGGAGACGCGGCTGGGTCCCTACACCGGCGACGAGCGGGACGCCGGCTTCGTGTCCGTGTCGCGGAGCCCGTTCAACGCCTACCAGAGCCTCATCTGGGTCGCCGGCATCAACGGCAGGGCGACGCAGGCGGCGGCGCTGCTGCTCAAGGACCTCGCGCTCGACGCGAAAGGATGCCTCGCGAGCATCGGGCTCGGTGGGTCGAACCCGATCGGCTGCGTCGTGGTGCCGCGCATCGAGCCGATGAGCGGCGACCGCGCTCCCGGCGAGCCTCCCTATACCAAGTGGTGGATCAAGCGCTACAGGCCCATCTGGGCCGTGGACGACCTCGGCAGGAGCCTCAGGATCGCGCCGGCCCAGGCGTCCCCCGGCTGACCGGTATCTCAACTCAATTACCGCACCGGGAATCGAGGGCTAACCGGTCCCACACCGGCCCCGTCGGCAATCGCCTTGAAGATCGAGGTGCTTTGGGTCCAAGCGAACGCGAAGCATACGTTCGAGCTGTCCTTGCTCGACGCCGACGGCAACCTGCCAAGACATCGGACCATCCGGCTTCGGTGCTCAGGCGCCCGGCGGGCTCTCCGGGCCCGGCCCGCTCGGCGGGCTCTCCGGGTCCGGCGCCGTCTGGGCCGCCTCGGCGCGGCGGCGGTGGGCCCGCTCGCCGAGCATGCCGCCGGCCAGCGAGCCGAGCAGCATCGCGATCAGCGACCAGATGGCCGCCTTGGTGGCGACGTCGCCGAAGCTGATGCCCTGCCCGGGAGGTGTGGTCGGCTGCCGCAGCCCGGTGCCGACGCTCACGGGCCCGGCCATGCCGAGCAGGAGCAGTCCGAGCACGCCGAGCACCAGGACAGCGAGCGCGAACACCCGAAGGCCGTGCTGGAGGCCGTCACGTCCCCCGAGCCGGGCCGCTACGTAGCCGCCGAACAGGTAGGCCAGCAGCGAGACCAGCGCGGCACCGAGCGCGATCACGGTGGCCAGGCGATGCCAGTCCTGCGGCGCGAGGTCCAGCGGCATACCGATGAGCGCGATCGAGGTCGCGCCGACGATCACGGCCAGCACCAGGAAGCTGCCGAACGCGGCCAGCACGCCGGCCACGGCGGCCAGCATCGATGCGTTGCCGCGCACCCGCAGGGGGTCTTCGGCCTTCGGTTCGGAAGTCTGGCTGGTCACAGGGCTCGAGAACAGCAACACGGACGTCTCCAGGCAGGTCGAATGCGTCGGTCACCCCGTTCAACGCGGTGGGGTGACACCCTCCTGGGTGCCCTGATTCGACCACCAGGAAACGGCCGAGCGCGCCAAGCCGACCGTCGGGAGCGGTCAGGCGGTGGTCCCGGGAAGCCCCGCCTCGCGCTCCGCTTCGAGCCTCGCACGGATCTTGCCCTCGTCCATCTCCGCTCCTTGCCATGCTGGATCTGGAGTGCGTGGGTATCCCACCCGCCCGCCAACAAACTCGGGTGCGGATCGCCACTGGCCGTATCGCCTGACGCGGGGGTCGGGTACCTTGGGTGCGGGGACCGCACCCTACGTTCGCCCTGCGTGGGCCTGCCCTCCGGCAGCCACCCGCGCCGCGCGGCGTCGAGCCTGAGACGACGACACATGAGCCCTACGGCATCCCATACCGGGCGCCGCGCGGACGACCGGCGCGGGGCCGACACCAGGCGTGCCACGGAGGTCAAGCGCACCGCCCAGGACTACGAGCGCGAGCTGCGCCGCCAGGAGCTGGCCATCGGCCGCTCGCTGACCAGCGTGCTGCCGTCCGACCGGCCCGCCAGGATCCGCGAGCTGGTCGAGGCGCGCCGGGTGCTGTCCGGCGCGGTCCGCGACCTCCAGCGGCTGACCCGCGACCTGGAGGCCGACCTCGCCCGCCTCAGCGCGCAACGCTCGCACACGCAGCGTGAGGTGCTGGCCTACGAGGCGGTCGCCGGCGAGATCGAGGAGGTCCTGCTGCGCTGGGACGCCCGCCGCGAGCAGCTCAGCGCGACCATCGAGCGAGGCAACCGCCGCCAGGGCCGCGGCGAAGGCCGCCCCGGCGCCGCGCCCAGCGGCCGGCCTGGTGCACCCAGCGGCCGGCCCGGCGCACCCGGCGGCCGCCAGGGTAGGCCGGGCGGCACGCAGGGCAAGGGGGGCGGGACGCAGGGTAGGAACGCCGGCGGCCAGGAGCGGGACGCCGGCCGCGATCGCGCGACCGGCGGTCAGGGGCGGACCGCCAACCGCCGGCAGGGCGGCGGCAGGCGGGGAGGGCCTCCAGGCCGCTCCGCAGGCGGAGGTGGACGGTCCGAGCCGCCGCGGAGCGGCTGAGGCTCAGCGGCGGCCGTCGTCCTCGTCATCCAGGGGGACCGGTAGCGACTGCTCGTAGGCGTCGGCCTCCGGCGTCTCGTCGCCGATCCGCGGGCGGGGCCGCTCGGACTCCTCCGAGGGCAGGACCGGCTCGTCCTGCTCGTGGGCGTCGGCCTCTGGGATCGCGTCGCTGCTCATGAAGCCTCCGTCACCGCTTCTTGCGGTCGGCTTGGCGCTGCCTGGAGGCGATCGCGCCGGCCAGCTCGCCCTTGTTCATCCGCGAACGGCCACGAACGCCCAGCTTCTTCGCTAGGTCCATCAGCTCCTCCTTGGAGCTGCCCCGCTCGTCGACGCTGCCGGCGGTGCGGCGGGGCCGGGAGCGCGATGACGGCGTCGACTTTACCGCCTGGGGATTGGTGGCAGGCATGTGCTCACCCCCTTCGCGGGCTTGGCTACCCGTTGCGGGACCGCCTGAACCTGGTCGGTCCCGCCGCTCGGGTGGCGACAGCGGCTCCGGGTGGCGCCGAGCGTGCCCAGCTCGGCGACGTCCCGCGGGAAGGCCGCGGCGACCGCCCAGTCCAGCCCGACGCCGTTGTGCTCCGACAGGTTGACCAGCAGGCCCAGCCCGCGAACGCGAAGCGGCGGCGCTGCCCGTGCCCGAGGGTGGATGCCAGGTTGTCGGCGCAGACCCTCGCCTGGCGCAGGGCGTGCTGCGCGGTGGGCGGGGCCGTCCTCGGCTCGGGGCCGGCGATCGGCACGGCCGCCACGTCGCCGACCGCGAAGACGTCGTCGCGGCCGGCCACCGCCAGGTGCTCGTCGACCACGATGCGGCCGCGCTCGTCGCTGGCCAGGCCCAGCTTGCCGGCCAGCGGATCGGGCATGACCCCGGCGGTCCAGACGATGGTCGTCGCCGGCATCCACTCGCCGCCGGTGAACCGCACCCAGTCCGGGCCGACCTGCTCCAGGGTCGTCTCCAGACGGATCTGGACACCACGGCCGCGCAGCACCTGGAGGGCGCGGTCCGAGAGGCGCCCGCCCAGCTCCGGCAGCACCCGCGGCGCCATGTCCGCCAGCACCCAGCGGGTGTCACTGTGGCGCAGCGCCGGGTAGAGCCGCAGGGCGCGGCGCACCAGCGCCTGCAGCTCGGCGATCAGCTCGGTGCCGGCGTAGCCGGCGCCCACCACCACGAAGCCGAGCCGCGCCGTGCGCTCGTCGGGGTCCTCGGTGGCGTCCGCCAGCTCGAGCTGCTCCAACACGTGATTGCGCAGGTGGATGGCCTCAGCCAGGGTCTTGAAGCCGACCGCGTGCTCGGCCAGGCCCGGGACCGGGAACATCCGGCTGACCGAGCCGAGCGCCACCACCAGGCGGTCCCAGCCCATCTGGCGCTCCGACCCGCCGGCGGTCACGTAGGTGCAGGTGTTGTGGTCGAGATCGACGGCGGTGACGTTGCCCACCCGCACCCGCGTGCGGCGCAGCGCCTGCCGCAGCGGCACCACCACGTGGCGGGGCTCGATCGTGCCGGCCGCCGCCTCTGGCAGCAGCGGCGTGTAGAGCATGTAGTTCTCCGGGTTGATCAGCACGATCTCCGCCTCGTCCGGCGGCAGGCGCCGCTCCAGGCGCCGGGCCGTGTACATCCCGCCGAAGCCGCCGCCGAGCACCAGGACTCGCTTGCGTGAGGTCGTGGAGGTCATGCCAATACCGTACCGGCATCCAGGCGGCCGAGCCGTTTCAGCGCCATGGTTGCCGGCAAATCGAGGGCCAGGACGACAAGGACCGAGTACGCAGCCGAGGAGGCGAGCGATGGCGCAGAAGCAGCAACCGCGCAAGTCGGGCGACCCGTTCGAGGCCCGCAGCCGCTCCAACGGGGGCAAGCGGTCCAGCCAGCCACTGCTGCACCAGGAGGGCGTCGAGATCCAGCGCTTCGGCACCATCCGCGACCTGCCGATCGCGCTGGATCACAAGGCGCGGACGACGAGCTGCCAGGTGCTCAACCAGACGCTGGCCGACTCGATCATCCTCTACAACCTCTACAAGAAGCATCACTGGCTGGTGCGCGGCCACACCTTCTACCAACTCCACCTGCTGCTGGACAAGCACGCCTCCGAGCAGCTCGCGCTGGTCGACCTGATGGCCGAGCGGGTGCAGACACTCGGCGGCATCGCCGTCGCCGACCCCCGGCACGTGGCCGAGATCACCAACGTCCCCCGGCCGCCCAATGGCGCCGAGGAGGTCCCGGCGATGCTCTCGCGCCTGCTGGAGGCCCACGAGACGATCATCGCCGAGGCGCGCAAGGGCGCCGACCAGGCCGACCAGGTCGGCGACCAGGGCACCAACGACATCCTGGTCTCCGACGTGCTGCGCACCAACGAGCTGCAGACCTGGTTCGTCGCCGAGCACCTGGTGGACACGCCGGCGGTCAAGGCGTAGCGCCGCGGACGCCCCTCGGCGGGCGCTTCCGGCTGTGGTCCCGGCGGGACCACAGCGGCCAGGCGTCAGCGGAGCTGGGCGGCCAGGGCGTCGGGCTCGGTGACCGGCTGCTGGCATGCGAAGTGCTCGCAGACGTAGGCGGTCGCGTGCCCGTCCAGGGTGGGCCGGTCCGCCAGCAGCGGCACCGCGCCCAGCGCCTCCTGGTCGCCGGGCGCCGCCAGCGCGATCACCTGGTTGGGCCGGTAGCCGCGCCGCGCCTCCGCCAGCAGGGCCTTGGTGTCGCCGGCGTGTGGGTCGCCCACGATCGCCACCTCGCGGACGCGCGAGAGCGCGAAGTCGGCGACGCCGAGCGCGTACCCGAACCCGGTCGGCGCCCGCGCCAGGAGCTCTCGCACCGAACGGAGCGCGCCCAGCGCGGCCGCCTCGTAGCGCTCCTCGCCGACCAGGCGGCCGAGCCGCAGCAGCACGTCGGCCGCGACCGACGAGCCCGCCGGCACGGCGTTGTCGAACAGCTCCTTGGGCCGCACCACCAGCCGCTCCGCGTCGCTGCCGGTCTGGAAGAAGCCGCCGCGCGGATCGGCGAACAGCGCCAGGATCCCGCCGGCGAGGTCGACCGCCTCGCGCAGCCAGCGCGGCTCGAAGGTGGTCTCGTACAGCGTCAGGCAGGCCTCCGCCATGCAGGCGTAGTCGTCGAGGTAGCCCGGGCCGCCGAGGCGCCCTTCCCGCCACGCCCGGGACAGCCGCCCGCCGGGTGCCCGCATGCTGCCGAGCACGAACTCGGCGCAGGCCTGCGCCGCTTGGACGTAGGCGGGCTCCGGGAGCACCCGGCCGGCCTCGGCCAGCGCGGCGATCGCCAGGCCGTTCCAGGAGGCCAGCACCTTGTCGTCGGTGGCCGGGTGGACGCGGCTCGCCTCACGGTGCTCGAACAGCTTGGCGTGGCCGGCGCGCACCGCCTCCTCCAGCTCCTCGACAGCGACCCCCGCCCGCTCCGCCACCGCCTCGGGCGGCAGCGGGGTCCACAGCACGTTGACGCCCTCCCAGTTGCCCTCCGGCTTGGCGCCGAACCAGCCGGCCACCAGCTCGCCAGCCACCTCCGACAGCTCCTGGAACGACCACACGAAGAACTTGCCCTCCACGCCCTCGGAGTCGGCGTCCTGCGAGGAGAAGAACCCGCCGTCTCGATGGCGCAGGTCGCGCAGCAGGTAGGAGGCCGTCCGGCGCACCACCTCGCGGTACCGCTCGGCGCCGGTGACCTGCCACGCCCGCGCGTACAAGCGGACGAGCTGCGCGTTGTCGTAGAGCATCTTCTCGAAATGCGGGACCAGCCAGCGATGATCCGTCGAGTAGCGGTGGAAGCCGCCGCCGAGCTGGTCGAAGATCCCGCCGGCCGCCATCCGGTCCAGCGTGAGCTGCACCATCTCCAGCGCCTTCGGCCAGCCCCGAAGGTGGCAGCGCAGCAGGAACTCCAGGGTCATCGGCTGCGGGAACTTGGGCGCCGCGGCGAAGCCGCCCCACCTGGGATCGAACCCCTGCCCGATCCCCTCCAGCGCCTGCCGCAGCACCCCCTCGTCCAGCTCGCCCGCGGCCCCGGCGAGCGCGCCGGTCTGCATGGCGATGTGCTGAGCGACCTGCCTGCCCTGCTGGCGCGCGTCCTCGCGGCGGTCCCGCCAGGCGTCCGCGACCGCCAGGAGCACCTTGCGGAAGCTCGGCATGCCGAGCCGGTCGCTGCTGGGGAAATAGGTCCCCGCGAAGAACGGCTCCCCCTCGGGCGTCAGCATCACCGTCATCGGCCAGCCGCCCTGACCGGTCATCGCCTGCACCGCGCTCATGTAGATGGCGTCGACGTCCGGCCGCTCCTCCCTGTCCACCTTGACGCTCACGAAGTGCTCGTTCATGAGCGCCGCGGTGTCCGGGTCCTCGAACGACTCGTGCGCCATCACGTGGCACCAGTGACAGGCCGCGTACCCCACCGACAGCAGGATCGGCTTGTCCTCGGTCCGGGCGCGCTCCATCGCCTCGGGACCCCACGGGTACCAGTCAACCGGGTTGTCGGCGTGCTGGAGCAGGTACGGGCTGGTCTCGCCGGCGAGGCGGTTGACGCCGCGCCCCTCGGCTCGCTCTCCCATGTGCATCTCCACGCGTTCCGGTGCCAGGTCAAGGCCACACTACGCGCACCAGAGCGCCGGCCGAACCGGGCATCCAGGGTGAAACCGCCGCCAGTTTGACCTGATGGGCCTCCTCCAGGGAACCTGGCGAGCGAGCTCTCCCCCCAGCCCGCGAGTCTGCTTGGAATCCGAGGAGCCAGATGGACGCTGTCACCCGCTATGTGGCCGCGGTTATGCGCGACGACCGCTACACGGAGCCTCGTTTCGTCGCATGGGTGGACCAGGCGATCGCCGAGATGCGCGACTGCCTCGACGACCAGGGCCTCCATCTCGACGGCGAGGGCGTCGCCCCCGCCGCCCTGGTGGTCCTCATGTACCTGCGCCAAGGGCTCGACGAGTACGTGGTCTCCAGCGGCCTCGCCCAGGAGGACGTCGCCATCGAGACCATGACCGGCGGGATGGTGGCGCTGGCCCATCTGATCCATCAGCAGCGCACGCCCCCGCTGCTGCCGACCACCTCGCGCGCCTCCAACCCGATGGTGGGCATCCGGCGCGCCGCGCTCGGCGGCTCGATCCTGCGCCGGCTCCGGCAGGCTCGCGTGGGCAGGGCCCTGCGCCTGCTCCGGAACGTGGAGGCGCGCCTGGCGTGGCTTCGCCGCGGCGAGGCCCAGGTGCAGCAGGAGCTGGCGGGCTGCCTGGACCCGGACCGGCAGACCGACCTCAAGCGCCGCCTCGACCTCGTCCGCGACGAGATCACCCGGACCGAGGGACTGCTCCGCTAGCGCCCCCCGGGACGCCGCCGTGGACGCCTGGGGAACCGCACGCTCAGCGGGCGGTGGCCGTGCCAGGCCGGCGGCGCACGACCACGGCGACGCCGCCGGCGGCTACCAGGAGGACGGCCGTGCCGGCAAGGATCCGCGGCCAGAGGGCCGGCGCGCCGGCCGTCGCCGGCCGAGCCGATGCGGGGCTCGCGCTCGACTTGGCCTTCGCGCCGGCGGCCGAGGCGCCGGCGCTCACCGCCGGAAGGACGTTGGGCGCCTTGCCGGGCAGGCCGAGTTCGATCAGCTTTTCACGCAGACTGTCCGAGGCCTTGTACCAGCCACCTCTGGTGGCCTGGTCGAACACCGGCTGGCCGGGCTTGGTGTAGGTGACGGGCGCCCCGGCCGCATACGGGTAGACGTCCTGGCGGACCTTCTTGGCCGTGCCGATGCCGTCCGGGATCGTCCAGGTGATCGTGTAGCGCGGGCCGAGCCGCTCGGCCGGCGTCGGCGAGGCGTCCAGCATGGGGTCGGGCGACTGCCCGAACATGGCTGGGAAGAGTCCGGACAGGTCGGCGAGCGTGCCGAGATCGGTACCGCTGCCCGGCTCGCCGTCGCCTCGTAGGACGATCGGCCCGTTCGGGCCGTTGCCCGGGCCGCCCGGCCCGCCGCCGTCGATCGTGGCCGCCGAGGCTCCCTTGGCCAGCGCCGCCGTGGGCGCCAGAGCCAGCAGCGCGAACGCGGTCGCCACGCCGGCCAGGACCGGTCCCAGGACACGACGCTTCACCTTCGGCATCTCCGGCTCCTTTCGTCGCTCCAGAGATCCTGTGTCGCACCTGGTACACCAGCCGGACCGCCCGGGTTCCCATCCCAGCAGCATGCGGCCCTCCCGCGCAGCCTTCCGTGGCATGATCGCACTGCGCCCGGGGAGCCAACCTCGACGGTCGGCGCAGCCGCTCGGCGTGGTACCGGTATTTGCCGGCCCGTCCAGGACGGCTCAGCGCGCGGACACCGGCATGCCCACGGGTGTCCGTTCGAGGGCCGCGTGCCTGCGTGCGTTGGTCTGCGGCCCGGCATTCCAGGTCGGAAGGGCGCGGCACAGCGTCGGCGGGCCGCTGAGCTGGATGGCGCCGCATCGCAGCGCCGCGGCCCACTCGACCCGTCCCATGTGCCAGTGCGTGAACATCAGCGGGTCGCTGATGGTCACCACCAGGTCGTCGCCGAAGCCGGGATCGGTGCGGCAGAGCTCGCCCTCGCGCCCCTCGAACAGCAGCCAGACCTTCCAGCGCCGGCCACGGAAGGTAAAGTCGAACCGGACCACCACCCGCCGGTCGGGCAGCAGGTCGCGGCGCAGGAACTCCTGACACCACGACCACAGGACGATCTCGGGGTCGGCGTGCTGCGTCGTCAGCTCGGTCCACTGCTCGGCCCAGCCGCCCATGGCCACCAGCACCCCCATCAGGTCCTGCCCCGCAGGGGTCGGCTCGTACAGCGACCCGTGCCCGTCGGGCTTGGGGCGGATCTGGATCACGCCGGCGTGCTCCAGCTCGTGGAGTCGCCGGGTCAGCAGCGCCCGCGACAGCCCGGGCGCGCCCGCCGCGATCTGGTTGAAGGTGCGGCAGCCCAGCAGGATGTTGCGCAGGATGATCGGCGTCCACCGCTCCGCGAGGATCTCGGAGGCTCGCGCGATGGGGCAGAACTGACCGTAGTTGCGCATGCACGCAGTCTCCCCGGCCGCCGTGACCGCCGTCCAGTTCCAATCGTGAACCGTGCAGTCATGGGAGAGAAGTTCACAAGCTGTCCTAGGCAGCCGCTCCGCCGTCCCCGACGATCACCGGCGACGCGACGGAATCCCGAAGGGAGCCAGCCATGATCGAGATCGTCGCCTGCCCCGACCCGGCCTGCGGAGCCCCGGCCCGGATCGTCGACCGCTGGACCTGGGGGTCCACCCACGGCCCGGTCGAGCACGTCAAGACCGGCTGCGAGCCTGGCCACTGGTTCACGCCCACGGTCGACTCGCTCGACCCGCGGCCGGCGCCCACCGCGGCCGACCCGTCGTCGGTGCCCGTCGGATGAAGGAGAAGCGAGCGGCCATGCGCAGACAACCGATCGTGCAGGGCGGTGGTCGTCGCGCGGCCGGCGACCAGGCCCGGCAGCGGGTGCTGGCCGGTCTCCCCGTCACCGAACGGCGACGCCGGCTGGCCGGGGTGTCCACCGCCGTACTGGAAGGCGGCGACGGCCCGGACATGGTCCTGCTGCACGGCCAGGGCGGCTGGGCGGCAGGGTGGCTACCGGTCATCCCCGACCTGGTGCGGACCCACCACGTCGTCGTCCCCGACCTGCCGGGGCTCGGCGCCTCGGAGACGCCCGAGGGGCCACCCGACCCCGGCACGGTGCTGGCGTGGCTGGGCGAGCTGATCGAGCAGACGTGCGCGGCACCGCCGGTGCTGGTCGGGGCCTCGCTGGGCGGCAGCATCGCCGCCCGGTTCGCGGCCGGCCACGGCGAGCGTGTGTCCCGGCTGGTGCTGGTGGACACCGGCTGCCTGGTCGGTCGGGTGCGGCCCGCGCCCGGGGTGCTGCTGGCGCTGGTCCGCCACAGCCTGCGGCCCAGCCGGCCCACCATGGTCCGGTTCCTGCGGCAGGTGACGGTCGACCTCGACCGGGTGCGCCGGCGGCTGGGGGAACGCTGGGAGCCGTTCCTGGTCTACTCCCTGGACCGTGCCCGCACGCCTGGCGTGCAGCAGGCCAACCGCCGCCTGCTGCGGGAGCTGGGCTGGCGGCAGATCCCGCCGGAGGAGCTGGCGCGGATCGACGTTCCGACCGCGCTGATCTGGGGACGGCAGGACCGCGTGATGCCGGTTGGGACCGCCCAGCGGGCCAGCGCCCGCTACGGCTGGCCGCTGCACGTGATCGACGACGCCGGCCACTTCCTGGTGGCCGATCAGCCCGAAGCGTTCCTCGGAGCGCTGCACGCCGCGCTCGGCACCGCTGACCACCGTCCCACCGCAGACGTCCAGCAGCGCGGCACACCAGGCAGCCCAGCAGCGCATCCCCGGCCACCTCGCCACCCGCAGACACCGGACGACGCAACCCGGCCAGCTTCCGGAATGTCCCGTTAGGGGTCAACCAATGGATGCGCCTCCGCTGGCGGACGCGAGGTTCACTCCCCGGTGACAGTGGCGGGACCGCGCCGGACTAGCACCGGCTTCCTCCACTGCCGTCGATGGACGGGGCAGACGATCCCTCACACCACCCGCTCGGTGTCCTGGGTCGGCGCCCACGGCAGGAAGGCCAGGCTCTCCTGCTCGCAGAGGTCGAGGACCGTCTCCGACGACCGGTCGGCAACGACGAGGTCCTCCGGGTCAGTCCGAATCCCACAGCATTGCGGCCAACTCCTTGCACCTTGGGCAGACCGGGAAGCGTTGGGGATCACGAACCGGAGAGAATCGGAAACCACAAAGTGCCGTAATGGTCCCGCCTTCGATGGCGGCGCGGGTGATCTCTTCCTTCCGCGCGTAGTGGGCGTAGCCGTCGCCCTCTCCGGTCTCGGTGTCGGCCAGGTCGGGGCGGGTCTCCGTCGTGGCCATGCGCGACTCCTCGAATGCTTCGACGTGGGGCAGTGGACCGTCCTCATTGTGGTCGAAGGCTCCGCCGGCCGCCACGGACACGGAAGAACCATCACATTTACGGTGATCGGCCCATTGAATTGCGCAGAACCGGATCAGTAGTCTGATCCGCCTCATGCTGGAGGGTCGTGTCGCCTGGTCAGCGGCAACCTTGTTGCGCGCCCTGTCCTACCCCCACGCGGACAGGGCCGATGACGTGGCCGAGGCGATCGCGGTGCGCGACGGGCGGGGGCTCCTCGAGCGCTTCCTGGACCGCTACGGGCAGCGGCTCCGCCTGCGCGGCAACGGCCTCGCGCCGGCGCTGGAGTCCGCCGCCTCGGCGCTGACGCTCCATGCGGCCTGGGATCCTTGGGCCGGAGCGGTGGCCCGCTCGCTGCGGCGGGACGACCCCGTGCCGGAGCGCACCGCGGTCGTGGCCGCGCTGCACCTGACCGCCGGCGGGAGCTCGCTCTCGCCGTGGAGCTGCTTCCTCTACGAGCCGGCGCGGCTGCGCTTCGGCCGCTGCCTGCTCCCGACCGTCGGGCTGATCAGCCTCAGCGTGGACGGCGCGGGCGTGCGGGTCGCCACGCGGGGCCCGGGTGGTGAGCACGAGGTGCGGCTGACTCCCGACGCGACCTGGCAGGCCGATGGGCTCGAGCTGCTGCCGGCCGTCGGCCGGCGGCACAAGCTCACGCTGCTCGCCGAGGGCGAGCCGGAGATCGGCTTCCCGCCGCCCGGCGACCGCGCGATCGCGCCGGGCAGCCTGGGTCCGGAGACGATCTCGTCGCTGGAGGAGGCGCTCGGCCTGCTCGGCAGCGCGGCGCCGGCGTACCTGCGCTGGGTCGAGTGGGGCCTGCGCGACGCGGTGGTGGTGGGCGCCAGGTCCTCCTCGCCGCGCAGCGGCGTGTCCCGCGAGTGGCCGGGGGTCGTCTACCTGTCGGCGCCGCACGAGCCTTGGGCGCTGGCCGAGCGGCTGGTCCGTGAGGCGACGCACCAGTACCTGCACCTCGCGGAGCGGGTCGGGCCGGTCGACGACGGCTCGGACGAGCGCAGCTACTGGTCGCCCCTCGAGGGAAAGGAGCGGCCGCTGAGCCGGCTGCTGGCCGCCTACCACGCGTTCGGCAACGTGGCGCTGTTCCACCGTGCGTGCGTCGAGACGGGCGTCAACGACCGCGGGTACGCCGCCGGTCGCCTGGCGGCGCTGCTCCCGGCGCTGCGGACCACCGAGGGCCACCTGTGGGAGAACCGCGCGCTGACGCCCGCCGGCCGGGCGCTGCTCGATCCCCTGATGGAGCGGCTCGCCACCCTGGAGGGGTGACCCGCCAGCGCGCGGCGGCCGTCACCCGGCTGTCCGGTTCCCGCGGTCTCAGCGGCTGGACGTGGTCCAGTGGACCAGGGCGTCGGCCGGCAGGGTGTTGACGACCCGCTCGGCGGTGACGCCGCACAGGAACGCGCGCTCGCAGCCACCGATCTGCCAGTCGAGCTGGCCAGGGGCGTGCGCGTCGGTGTCGATGGCGACCAGGCAGCCGGCCTCGATCGCCAGGCGCAGCAGGCGCTTGGGCGGGTCCTGCCGCTCCGGCCGGGAGTTGACCTCCACCGCGGTGCCCGTGGCGGCGCAGGCGGCGAACACCGCCTCCGGGTCGAACGAGGACTCGGGCCGGCGGCCGCGGCCGCCGGTGATCAGCCGGCCGGTGGGGTGGCCGAGGACGTCGCTATTGGGGTTGCGGACCGCCCGGACCATCCGGCGGGTCATGGCGGCCCGGTCCATCGCCAGCTTGGAGTGGACGCTGGCCACCACCACGTCGAGGCGGTCCAGCAGGTCGTCCTCCTGGTCGAGGGAGCCGTCCTCCAGGATGTCGACCTCGATGCCGGTGAGGATCCGGAAGGGCGCCAGCTCCTGGTTGAGCGCGGCCACCACGTCCAGTTGCTCGCGCAGGCGCTCCGCCGACAGCCCACGCGCCACCTTGAGCCGGGGCGAGTGGTCGGTGAGCGCGATGTACTCGTGGCCGAGGTCGCGCGCGGTCTCGGCCATCTCGAGGATGTCGCTGCCCCCGTCCGACCAGTTCGAGTGGCAGTGGCAGTCGCCGCGCAGGGCGGTGCGCAGCGCGGCGGCGCCCTCGACCACCGGCGTGCCCTCGATCGCCTCCAGGCGGCGCAGGTAGACCGGGACCTCGCCGGCCAGGGCCTCGCGGATCACCCGCTCGGTGACCTCGCCGACCCCGGGCAGGGCTCGCAGGCCGCCGCCGCCGGCCAAGCGCTCCAGCTCGTCCGGGCCGAGGCGGTCGACGGTGGCGGCCGCCCGCCGGAACGCGCGCACCTTGTAGCTCGGCTCGAGCGCCCGCTCGAGCAGGAAGGCGATGCGCCGCAGTGCCACGGCGGGCTCCATGGCGGTCTGGTCGTCACGCACCACGCCATCATCGTGGAGCGGGCGGCCGGCAACCACCCGCCGGCGGCGACCCATGCCTCCACGGCGGTGATCGGGGCGTCCCGCGGGGCCTGGAAGCGGGCTGCTTCATAACGATCCGGCCGACGGCCGAGCGCCGCCGTGACCACGCGGTTGGCCGATTCGGCGCGCTTGCCCAGGGTGACAAAGGCGGCCAATCAAGGCAGCCCCGCGGGACACCCGCCTTCAGATCGAGGATCCCGCAACCGAGAGCACGCTTGATCGTCGCGTTCGCCACGCTGTGCGCGTAGCGCGGGAGGGGGGATCCCGCCAGGGCGGCCCGCGACGAGGCGGATGGTTGTGTCTCGCGGGAACGGAGGATCGGGAACATGGAGCCTCTGAGAAAGCGCCTTGGACTCGCAAGCCGGCGCGTGCTGATCGTCACCGTCCTCGCCGTCGGGTTGGTCGCGGTGGGGAGCGTGGCCGCGACGGCCCGGGCGAAGGGCAGCGCTGACCGGATGCTCGAGGGAACGCGCATCGACGGGGTGAACGTCAGCGGCATGACCCGCCACCAGGCAATGGAGGCGGTCCTGCGGGGGGTCACGCCGAAGCTGCGGAGCCAGGTCACGCTCGTGGCGGACAAGCGGCGCTTCACGGTCACCCCGGCGCAGCTCGGCGGCGAGGCCGAGGCCTCGCAGACGGTCGACCGGGCGCTGGCGGGGCGCGGGCTCTCCTGGGTCGCCAAGCTCTGGTACCGGGTCAGCGGCCAGTCGACCAACCGCGAGATCCAGATGCGCTACAACTACAACCACGCGCGGGTCGCCTCGTTCGTCGACTCGGTGGCCGGCAAGGTCGACCGGAGCGTCCAGGACGCCGGCATCAAGCTGACGAACGGCCGGCTCACCGTGCAGCACGCGCGCAGCGGCTGGTCGCTCGACCGGACCGCCGCCACGTCGATGGTCGCCGCTGCGCTGGCGGCCGGGCAGCCGGCCAGCGTCGCGATGCCCGCGCGGGTCCTGCGACCGCACGTCACCGACCGCGAGGCCGGCGCGACCATCGCGATCGACAAGGGCAGCAACCAGCTCACCCTCTACAAGGCCCTCAAGGTCGTGAAGCGCTACCGGGTCGCGACCGCGAAGGCCGGCTTCACCACCCCGAGCGGCACCTGGAAGGTGATCGAGAAGATCGTCAACCCGAGCTGGCACAACCCCGCCCCGGGCGGCTGGGGGTCTGGCATGCCGCTGGTGATCCCAGCGGGGCCGGGCAACCCCCTCGGCACCAGGGCGCTGCGGCTGAACTCGCCGGGGATCTTGATCCACGGCACCTTCAACGCCGCCTCGATCGGCACCTACGCCTCGCACGGCTGCATCCGGATGCGCATCCCGGACTCCGTGGACCTCTTCTCGCGCGTCGCGGTCGGCAGCAAGGTGCTGGTCTTCCGGGCCTGACCGCCATTCGAAGGGGCCCGTCGCCTGGTGGCGGCGGGCCCCTTCCGTTGCCCTCAGCCGCCTGGGCGCAGCGGCACCGCGGTCGGCTCTGGTGTGGTGCCGAGGAACCGGTCCTGCACGGCGATGACGCCGACCTGGCGCTCCCAGCTCCCGTTGACCTGGAAGAGGTAGGCGGGCACCAGGTAGCCCAGGGACTGCCTGGAGCCGCCGGTTGCCAGCGCGGTGGCGAACTGCAGCCCGAGCCGCACGTTGGTCACCTGGAGCGTGAGCGGCTTGGCCGGCCCGCAGCCTCCGGCCGGAGGCTGCGGCTGCTCCGTCCTGGCGCAGGGCATCCGGCCCGACTCGTCGGTGATCGGCCCGGCGACCTGCCGGTTGCGCAGGCGCTGGAGCGCCTCCCGCACGCTGATGAGCGGGTAGTCGTCACCCTGGCGCGGGCTGTCGAGCCAGCCGGTGGCCGACAGGATCTCGCCCTTGGCGCCGATGCCGGCCGTCCAGATGAAACCGGTGGTCGGCTGGCCGCCGACCCGCGGGAAGGCCGACACCGACCAGCGGTCGAAGCTCTGGACGAGCTGCATCTCGGCTCCGTTCATGGGAGCGGCCACGCGGCCGAACAGGTCGCGGGCGATGCGCTCGGCGCCGGCGCGGTCGGGCAGCGCGACCTGCCGCGGCGCCTGCACGAACCTGCCGGCGCTGAACGTCCACGGCCCGCCCGCCACCTGGTTGACGAACAGCCGCTTGCTGCCGTCGCTGACCGACCAGGCCTGCCCGCTGCTGGTGGGCTGCCCGGAGAGCCCGAGCTTGCCGGCGAGCTCGGCCACCCGTGCCTTGGTGACCTGGTCGGGGAGGGTCCATGCCCTGGCGGATCGTGGCAGGTCCGGAAGCGTGCCACGCACCTGGTACTGGACCCTCCCCGACGGGGGAATCCTCGACTCCGCGGCGTCGACCGGGCTCGACCGGCCGGGCGCCGCCTGCGCCGAGGTCCCTGCCTGGTCACTGGAGCTGGAGACGTCGAGCGCCGGCAGCGTGGCCGGGGTCCGCTGGCCGCTCCTGCTGGCGACCAGGACGCCGACAACACCCAGCGCCACCGCGACCAGGACCCCAACCGCGACCGCAATGATCCGCTTTCCCATGGAGCATCACCTTGGCTCGTCGACCCGGCTCTTCGGTCTGATGGGGTTCGACGCTCCGACGGCGCGGACGGTTCCCAATTGGAGCGATCCTCACGCGACCCGCTGGGCACCGCCGGACACCAGCACGGGAATGATCTCGGGCCGGCGGAAACCGGCGACCTCGAAGGCCGCCAGCACGGCGGTGGTCACGCGGTCGACCAGCGCATCGGGGACCAGTGCCAGCGCGCTGCCGCCGAAGCCCCCGCCGGTCATGCGCGCGCCCAGCGCTCCGCTGGACACCGCCGCGCTCACGGCGGTGTCCAGCTCCGGGCAGGAGATCTCGAAGTCGTCCCGCATCGATGCGTGCGAGGCGGCCAGCAGCGGCCCGAGGCGGTCGAGCCCGCCCGCGCGGAGCAGCTCGACCGTCGCCAGCACCCTGGCGTTCTCGGTGACGACGTGGCGGGCGCGCCGCAGCCCGGGGTCACCGAGGGCGGCGGCGGACGCCTCGACCAGCTCCGGGGTCGCGTCCCGCAGGGCGGGCACGCCGAGCACCCGCGCGGCCGCCTCCACCGAGGCTCGCCGCTCGGCGTAGGCGCCCTCGACCAGCCGATGGGTGGCGCGGGTGTCGATCACCAGCAGGCGCAGCCCCGCCACCTCCAGGCCGAGCGGGAGCTGCTCGGTGGCCAGCGTGCGGGTGTCGAGGAACAGCGCGTGGCCGGCCCGCCCGAGCATGGAGATCATCTGGTCCATCACCCCGCACGGCATGCCCACGACCTCGACCTCGGCGCGGCGCGCGGCCGCGGCCAGCTCGACCGGCCCGAGCCTGCCGAGCGCGCCCCAGAGCTCCGCCAGCGCCAGCGTCGTGGCGCACTCCAGCGCCGCGCTCGACGACAGTCCCGCGCCCGCCGGAACGTCCCCGTCCACCACCAGATCCGCCCCACCCACCGGCTCCCCAGCGGGCCGGGTCAGGGCCCAGGCGACGCCGGCGGGGTAGGCGGCCCAGCCCTCGACCTTCCCGGGCCCGATCGCCTCCACCCGCAGGTCGGCGGGTTCGGGCTCCTGGAGCGACCAGCAGCGCAGCCGGCTGTCGTCGCGCGGCCCGGCGGCCACCAGCACGCCCCGGTCGATGGCGACGGGCAGCACGAAGCCGTCGGCGTAGTCGGTGTGCTCGCCGATCAGGTTGACGCGGCCGGGCGCGAACCAGACGCCCTCCGGGTCGTGCCCGGCGCGGGCGCGGAAGGCGTCGACGAGCTGGTCGGTCGAGCGGCGGATGGCGGCACCTCTGGTCAAATGAACGGCGCTTGGACGGCCCCGGCGATGGATCGCCAGCCAGCTTATCGGCGGGGCCGCCGACCGCACCACTATGACGGGTCTCGACGTCCCGAAGAATAGCAACGAGATATTGACAATCCTCAAAGTCTGCGTTTCTATTTGTAGTCATGAACGAGGTGCAACGAGCGATCTTGCAAGAGGTGGCCGAGGGACGGCTGAGTCCCGAGGAGGCCGCCGTGCTCCTGGACCAGGCAGAGAAGGCCGAACAGGAACAGGGGTCGGAGCACGACGAGCCATCCGAGGAGACCGGCGCCGCGACCGGCGAGCGCCCCCGCGACCACACCACCCCGCCGCCGGCGGGGACCGACACCGGCATCAAGCGGGTCCGCGTGGTGGGCAACTTCCGCTCCGCCCGGATCGTCGCCGACCCCACCGTCCGCGAGGCGATCGCCGAGGGCCCGCACATCGCCAGGCGCGAGGGCGACCTGCTGATCGTCGAGAGCGCCTTCGACGAGGCGGACATGCCGGGCTTCGTGTTCAACCGGGGCATGCGGAACTGGCGCCTGACGATCCCGCCCGACTTCGCCGGCGGCCGACCCGGCCGGCCTCCCCGCCCGCCGCGCCCGCCGAGGCCGCCCCGCCCGCCCAGGGCGGGGGCGGAATGGACCGGGGGCGAGCCCTGGGAGCGCCGCTCGTGGAGCCGGAACGAGCTGACCGTGCGCATGCGGCCCGACCTGCCGCTGGAGGTCGAGCTGTCCGCCGGCACGCTGCGCGCCGACGGGCTCACCGGGCCGCTGCGGTTCGACGTGCGGGCCGGTTCGGCGAGGATCGAGCACGTCCGCGGTCCGATCGAGGCGATGGTCGCCGCGGGCTCGCTCCGGATCGAAGCGCTGCTCACCCAGGGCGCGTCGCGCATCCGCTGCGACGCCGGCTCGGTCAAGCTCCACCTGGAGAAGGGCTCCGACGTGCTGGTCCGGGCGCGGCCCGAGCTGAGCAAGCTGACCCTGCCCGGCCACGGCGTGGTCGGCGGCTTCAGCCCCGGCGAGCGCGACGAGGTCAAGATCGGCAACGGCACGGCTACTCTCGACATCGACGCGAACATGAGCAAGATCACGGTGACGGCGGACACATGAGCGACCGGAGACCACCCCACGACTGCCCGGTGTGCGGCGAGACCCTCGCCCTCACCAGGCTGAGCTGCCAGGCCTGCGGCACCGAGCTGTCAGGCGACTTCCAGGCATGCGAGTTCTGCGCCCTGAGCGGCGACGAGCGCGAGCTGCTGCGCGTGTTCCTCGCCTCCAGGGGCAACATGAAGGAGCTCCAGAACTACCTGAAGGTGAGCTATCCGACCGCCAGGCTCCGCTTCGACGCCCTGCTCGCCAAGCTCGGGCTCGACAAGGGTTCGGCGCCTCCGCCCGCCCCCTCCGGCGATCGCGTCGAGATCCTTCAGGCGCTCGCGCGCGGCGACATCGACCTCCGCGAAGCCGAGCAGCGTCTCCAGCGCTAGCGGCGTCGTGTGGGCCACGGTTTCCATCTGGGCTCGGAAGCTGCCCGGAAATACCATGAAGCCCGTACGTAATGCTGCTGGAGCTTCGGCGGCTTCACGTTGACCCGGACGCGGTCGGCGGCGAGAAGATAGGCCGGTCACCAACCGAGCGCTTCCGAGCCCTTCATGCCATCACCGACGCGAGCCACCAAGGGGGTCGCGCCAGCGCGGGCCACGCGTCTGGGGTGGCTGGCGCTGCTGGCCCTCGGCATTCCCCTCGCGCTGGCCGCCTGTGGCGGCGGTGGCAACCAGCGGCGCGGCGCGCTCGACATCGAGATGCTCGACAACTTCTACAAGCGCGACGTCACCCGGGTGCCGGCCGGCACCCGGGTGCGCTTCTCCAACGGGGGCCGCGCCGTCCACAACGCGGTCGCCGCCAACGGCGGCTGGTCGACGCCGCTGAGCATCCAGTCGGGCGACGCCGCCACGGTCACGCTCTCCAAGCCGGGGGTGTACCGCTTCTACTGCACCTTCCACGGCACCAGCGACGGCCAGGGCATGGCCGGCACCATCGTGGTCGGCGACGTCCGCTACGAGACCAGCGAGAGCACCACCGGCAGGGACCTGCCGGTGGTCCGCCAGGCCAGCGGCGTCACCCGGCGCGTGCCCCAGGACTACCGGACCATCCAGGCGGCGGTGAACGCCGCCAGCCCGGGCGACCTGGTGCTGGTCGGCCCGGGCGTGTACCGCGAGGAGGTCAAGGTCACCATCCCCTCGCTGGTGATCCGGGGCACGGATCGCAACCAGGTGGTGGTCGACGGCGAGTTCCGCCGCCCCAACGCCATCAGCGTCACCGCCGACGGCGTGGCCGTCGAGAACCTGACGGTGCGCAACGCCGTCGCCAACGGGCTGTTCTGGACCGGGGTCACCGGGTATCGGGCGTCCTACGTGACCGCGTCCGCCAACGGCGACTACGGCATCTACGCGTTCGGCAGCCGCGACGGCGTCTTCGAGCAGTCGTACGCCTCCGGGTCGCCGGACGCCGGCTTCTACATCGGCCAGTGCAACCCCTGCGACGCGGTGATCGACGGGGTCGTCTCCGAGGGCAACGCGCTCGGCTACTCCGGCACCAACGCCAGCGACCTCGACATCGTCCGATCCGTCTTCCGCCACAACTGGGCCGGGATCGTTCCCAACACCGGCGACTACGAGCTGCTGCCGCCGTTCAGGGACGTGCGGATCGTCGGCAACCTGGTGCAGGACAACGGCAACCGGGCCGCGCCCGGCGCGCACGTCGAGTGGTCGGGGTTCGGCAACGGCATCGTGCTCGCCGGCGGCAACGACTCCCTGGTCCAGCGCAACCGGGTGCTCGACCACCCCAACCACGGGATCCTGGTGACGCCCAACCTCGACGAGCACTTCTGGACGTCGGCCGGCAACCAGGTCCGCGACAACGTGATCGCCGGCTCCGGCCGAGCCGACCTCGCGCTGGCGGGGCCGGCCGGGGCCGGCAACTGCTTCAGCGGCAACACCGTGCGCAGCACCGTGCCGGTCGGGCTCCAGGCGTTCCAGTCCTGCGGCGGCCTGCGCCTACCAATGCGCATGGACCTTTCCACCACCCTGCAGAGCCTCGGCCTGGTGGCCGAGGCCAACCTGGACGCGTTCCCCCACCACCGCTCGCAGGACGCGCCGCCGGCGCCGCCGCAGCCGCAGATGGCGCACCGCCCCGGTGCGCCCGGCCGTCGACATCTACGACGACCACCGCGTCGACCTCGACCAGATCGCCCTGCCGGCGCCGCCCGCCGATCAGCGCGCCACCGTCCGCAAGGAGCCCACCGTGTTCGGCGTCCCGATCCTGGCTTCATCCGCTTGGCAGGTGATTTTCGGCCTCTACGGCTACCTGCTGCCCTTCGCGCTGTTCGCGGCGTGGGTCTCGCTGGCACTGTGGGACCTGGCGCGTCGCGACGACCTCGGCCGCGGCGCCACCATCGCGTGGGTCGGCGTGGTGCTGGTGGTACCGTTCCTCGGCGTGATCGCCTACCACGCGCTCGGACGGCCGAGGATCCCGGGCTGGCTGCGTGCCACCATGATCGGTGGTGGCATCGTCGCCTATGTGCTCATCCTCGCCATCGGTGCATTGATCGGTGGGATCGTCTAGCGCCTCGACCACGTATCGACATGTGGACCGCGATCCAGAGACCAGGCTGTTATCCAACGATCGTCAGACGGTCGTGTAGCAGATCAGTCAATCGGTTAGCTGTACCAAGGAGTCCCCCATTGCGCGACACCTTCAGCAAGTCAATCGATCATTGGGGAGGACGATGAACGTCGGAGTAGTGTCCACACGCTTCCGCGGGACCGACGGCGTCAGCTTGGAGACCGCCAAGGTCGCTGACGTCATCGAGGAAGCGGGGCATGACGTCGCATGGTTCGCCGGCGAGCTGGGGGAACGGTTCCACCCAGGGACCACCCACCCGCTCGCCCACTTCAAGGCACCAGCAGTCCTCCGCATCACCGAGGCCGCCTTCGGCCAGGGGACCTGGTCGCCGGCCACGCCCGCGGCCATGGACTCGATCACGCGCGAGCTGAAGGAGGCCGTATGCCGGTTCGTCGACGAATTCGACGTCGACGTGCTGATCGCCGAGAACGTCCTCTGCCTGCCGATGAACCTGCCGCTCGGGCTCGCCGTGGGCCAGTTACTGGCCGAGAGCGGCCTGCCCGCCGTCGGCCATCACCACGACTTCGCCTGGGAGCGGGCGCGCTTCCGCCGCACGATCGTCCCGCACCTGCTGTCCAGCGCCTTCCCGCCCGCCCTGGACAACCTGCGCCACATCGTCATCCAGTCGACCGCTCAGCACGAGCTGCAGCGCCGCAGGGGCCTGGACTCCGTGATCCTCCCCAACGTCATGGACTTCGAGCGCGGCCCCGCCAGGCCCGGCGACGGCGCGGCCTACCGCCAGGCCGCCGGTCTGGACCCCGAGGACCTGCTCCTGCTCCAGCCCACCAGGGTGGTGCCGCGCAAGGGCATCGAGACCACCCTGCAGCTCGCCTATGAGCTGGCCGACGAGCACGTCAAGGTGGTCGTGAGCCACGAGGAGGGCGACGAGGGCCCGCAGTACGGCCAGTTCCTGCGCGACGAGGCCGAGCGGCTCGGTGTCGACCTGCGCTTCGTGCCGGCCGCCGTCGACCCCGTCGACGAGCCAGGCAAGCCGCTGCTGGCCGACGCCTACGCCGCCGCCGACCTGGTCAGCTACCCCAGCCGCTACGAAGGCTTCGGCAACGCCCTGCTGGAGGCGTTCTTCTACCGCTGCCCGGTGCTGGTCAACCGCTACCCCGTCTACGCGCGTGACATCGCCCCGACGGGTGTGCGCTGCATCGAGATCGAGGACGGCGAGCTCAGTGGCGAGGCGATCAAGCAGGCCGCCGCCTGGCTCGAGGACCCGCGGCGCCACCAGGAAGCCGTCGAGACCAACTACCAGGTGGGCGTCGAGCACTTCTCCTATGCCGCCATCCGCGAGCGCTTCCTCCCCCTGCTCCCCGCCGCCTCCGGCGGCTGAGCGCCCCCGCACCTGCGCGCCCCGGGGGGTTTCCCCGGGCCGCCATCTGGCAAGCCTCCATCCCGGGAGCCGGCAGGCGTGGCCAGGCGCCACGTGGCCACGCCGCCGGCTCCACCACATCCGGCCGCACCGTCGGCGCGACGCGCGTCAGAGGGGAAGCCGGAGAATGCGCTTCTCGTAAACGGCATACACGAAGGGCCCTGGCTCCAAGCATGCCTTCTCAATGGCCGAAAGGTTTCGAAGGAAGCGATCCGCCATATCGACCGCCGTCAAATCCTGTCGGGTCAGGCAGAAGCAGCGCACCGCGTATCGCTCCACAGCCATGCGCTCGGCATCGTTCCGGCGAATATTCTCATCCTTCATGAACGCGGCCCACGCTCATTTTCCCACTTCCTCGAGCCAGGTCGTGTCGGCGACCTCTTCGTCGGCGGGTATGCCGTAGTGCTCGGCGAGCGTGACGAGGCGAAGCCCAGCGGCACGAAGCAGGTCCGGCACTTGGATGCGTCCCAGGCTTCGATCGATGAAGAGGTCAGGCAGCGCGGCGGGATGCGACACGAAGGGCGTCCTCGAGGTCTGCCACCTGGATCCCGAACTCCCGTGCCACGACCTGGAGGTCTTCCCCGGCCCAGAACCGCTGCAGGGCATCGGCGACACGCGCGCCGCCATGACGGAAGATGGGCTGGCCAAATGATCGGGTGGGGTCAGCCAGGACGTCGGCGCGCCGGTACTGCGGCAGGTGAATCAGGCGGGCATACCCGTCCGAGGCATACTGGATGCGGTGCAGGTAATCCTCGACCACCTCGGCGAAGACGCGCTGGCCGTGCCGGACCACAACGAGGTCGCGCGCGCTGCGGGCTTCAGGACTGTCACCAATCGTCTCGGCGTAGTCGTAGAGAATCTCCGCGCCGTCGGTGTACAAGGCTCGAGAAGCAAGCGCATGCTCGAGGCCGATATTTTCAGTCAGAACCTTCAATGCTGGACGGATTCGCTGCAGAGGGACGCCTCGCTTGCGAATGGCCGCCAGAACCATGCCTTCCACCAAGCCCACGAAGGGGACGATTGGGCTGCGCCGTCCATCCCTGTTTCGAAATGCGGTCACGACCGGCTCACCGGTGACCTTGGGTCGCCCCGGCGGCGTGCGCTTGTAACCGAGTGCCCAGGTAGCGAAGGTCGAGGTCGGGACATCAAGCGCCCTGGCCGCTCCGGACAACGTGTAGAGCGGAACGCTGAATCGTTCGTCACCAGTTCGCACCATTACTCCGCCTCCGACGCGATCATCCCGCTCGCCGCTTGACGAAGCGTAACCCAATGGTGTGACCGAGTCCCGCCAATTCCGCGACTGGGTCAGCCCGGGGACCTGCGGTCGAGGACAACCTGGGCTGCGGCGGGTGGAGGCGTCACCATTGCGGGATGGACGTGGAGGCGGGGATCGAACGGCTGTTTGGGCTGGCGCCTGAGGAGTTCGTGGCGGCCAGGGACGAGCTGGCCCGGCGGCTGCGCAAGGACGGGGACGGGGCGGCGGCCAAGCGGGTGGCCGGGCTGCGCCGGCCGACGGTGGCGGCCTGGGCGGTGAACCGGGCGGCGCGGCGGCGCCCGGAGCTGGTGACCGACCTGATCGAGGCGGGCGAGCGGCTGCGGCAGGCGCAGCGCCGCGCGCTTTCGGGGCTGCGTGGCGGCGCGCTGCGGACGGCGGGCGCCGAGCGGCGGGTGGCGATCGAGCGGTTGCTCGCGGAGGCCGCCGACGTGCTGGAGGAGAGCGGCCGCTCGCCGGAGGCGCACCGCGATGCGATCGCGGCGACGCTGCAGGCCGCCTCGGTCGACGAGACCGCCGCGGCGGCGGTCCGCGCCGGGACGCTCGACCGCGAGGTGGCCGCGCCGAGCGGCTTCGGCGAGGTGGCCGGGCTCCAGCTCGTGCAGCCGGCGGCAGCCGAGCCGGAGGCACCGGAACGCCCCGCCAGACCGGCCCGCCGCCGCGTCAAGCTCGACCCCGCCCGACGCCGCGAGCTGGAGGCGGCCAGGCGGCAGCGCGACCAGCGACGGCGGGAGGCCCGCGCGGCGGCCAAGACGGCCGGCAAGGCTCGTGAGGCCGCTGACCAGGCGGCCGAGGCCGAGGCGGAAACCACCGAGGCGGCTCGGCGGCTTGCCGGCGAGGCCACGCAGGCGCGCCGCGCGGCCGAGGAGGCCCGGCGCGCGGCCGAGGAGGCCCGGCGGGTCGCCGACGAGGCTCGGGAGGCGGCCGACACCGCCAGGACACGGTCGCAGCGGGCGGCGCGGCGCGCTCGTGACGCGGCGGAGGAGGCGGTGGACGCCGAGACCGCCGCCGAGACCGCCCAGCAGGCGCTGGGCCAGGCGGAACGTCGCGTGACGGAGCTGGAATCCGGTGATTGATCCGCCGGCGGTGCTTGTCCTCGCGGCAGGGTGGTAAATAGGAGCCGAAGACCCCGCCAGCAGGGAGGTACGCGCATGTCGGTGAGCCGCTGGGACCCGTTCCAGGACCTCCAGTCGTTCCGTGACGAGATGAACCGGACCCTCAACCGCTGGTTCAGCCGTGAGGAGGGTGACGAGCCGGCGCCGCGGCGCTGGGTGCCCGCCCTCGACGTGACCGAGTCGAAGGACGCCTACCACATCGACGTCGAGGTGCCCGGGCTCCGGCCCGAGGACATCAACGTGACCGTCGACCAGGGCATGCTCACGGTCCAGGGCGAGCGCCGCTCCGAGGAGGAGAAGGGCGACCGCTCCTACCACCGCGTCGAGCGCCGCTACGGCGCCTTCCGCCGCTCGATCAGCCTGCCCCGCGACGTGGACGCCTCCCGCGTCCAGGCGAACTACGACAACGGCGTGCTGCGGCTGGAGATCCCCAAGAGCGAGGGCAGCCAGGCCAAGCGCATCGAGGTCAAGCAGGGCTGAGCCCAGCGCGGGCGGCCGGCTCGGTGTGGGTGCGCCCGTAAAGGGTCGTGCGCTGCTCGAGCCGGCGCCCGAGCGGCTCGACGATCGCGCGGAAGTCGTCAGCCTCCATCATCTGCCCGTGGCTGGCGCCGGCCGCGCGGCTGATGTTCTCGTCCATCAGCGTGCCGCCGAGGTCGTTGACGCCGGCCAGCAGCGCCTGCCGGACCCCGCTGGCGCCCATCTTGACCCACGACACCTGGATGTTGTCGATCACGCCGTGGTAGGCGATGCGGCCGACGGCGTGGATCAGCAGCGCCTCGCGGAAGGTCGGCCCGGGGCGGGACTGGCGCTTGAGGTAGATCGGCGCGCCCATGTGCACGAACGGCAGCGGCACGAACTCGGTGAACCCGCCGGTCTCCTTCTGGAGCGCCCGGGTCCGCAGGATGTGCCTCGCCCAGTGCCTGGGGTGCTCGACGTGCCCGAACATGATGGTGACGTTCGAGCGAAGGCCCACCGAGTGGGCGGTGCGGTGCACCTCCAGCCATTCGTCGGTGTTCACCTTGTCGGGGCAGATCACGGCCCTGACCTCGTCATCGAGGATCTCGGCGGCGGTGCCGGGCAGGCTCGCCAGCCCCGCATCCTTGAGGCGTAGCAGGTAGTCGCGCAGTGGCTCCTGGAGGCGCCGCGCACCCTCGTGAACCTCCAGCGCCGTGAAGCCGTGGACGTGCATCTCCGGCACGGCCTCCTTCACCGCGCGGGCGACGTGGATGTAGTAGTCGCCGTCGAAGCTGGGGTGGATGCCGCCCTGGAGGGTCACCTCGGTGGCGCCGCGGGCATGCGCGTCGACGACGCGGCCGGCGACCTCGTCGAGGCCCAGCAGGTAGGGCGCACCGCGGAGATTGAGGCTGTTCGGGCCCTTCGAGAAGGCGCAGAACTTGCAGCGGAAGGTGCAGACATTGGTGTAGTTGATGTTGCGGTTGCGGACGAAGGTCACGACCTCGCCGGAGGTGCGTCTGCGCAGGTCGTCGGCGACCTCGGCGACGGCCCTGACCTCTGGCCCCCGAGCGGCGAACAGCGCCACCAGCTCGTCCTCGCCCGGCTCCTGGCCGTCCAGCACTCCGGCGAGCACCTCGCCCACCCGGCCGCCCGCGCTGGCACCGGTGAGCCCGATCCCGGCGGCGGGCACCTCCTGGATCACCGTCGGCGGCGGCTCCAGGTCGCCGGCGCTCCAGCGGCTGTCGCGCGCCAGGCCCTCGGAATCGGAGCGGTCCCGCACCGGGAAGCGCATGGCCTCGTCGAGCCAGCGCTCCGGCACGGCGGCCGTCTCCGGGTAGACCGTCAGGCGCGGCGCGAGCGCGAAGCCCGCGGCCTCGGTCACCTGGCGCAGCCGCTCCAGCTCGGGCCATGGGCGCTCGGGGTTGACGTGATCGGCGGTGACCGGGCTGACGCCGCCCCAGTCGTCGATGCCGGCCTCCAGCAGGGCGCCGAAGTCGCCGGTGAGGTTCGGCGGCGCCTGGAGGTGGATGCTCGGGTCGAGCAGGACGCGGGCGGCGGCGATCGTCCAGAGGTACTCCTCCGTGGGGGGCGGCGACGCGGCGGCCATGGCTGTGCCCGGCTTGGGGAGGAAGTTCTGGACGATGACCTCCTGAACGTGGCCGTGGCGACGGTGCGCCGCGTCGATCGCGGCGAGCGCCTCCAGCCGCTCGGCGCGGGTCTCGCCGATGCCGACCAGGATGCCGGTGGTGAAGGGGATCTGGAGCTCGCCGGCCGCCTCCAGGGTGGCGAGCCGGCGAGCGGGCAGCTTGGTGTCGCAGTGGAAATGCGGGCCGCCGCGCTCCAGCAGGCGCTCGGAGAGCGACTCGACCATCATGCCCTGGCTCGCGGTGACCGGGCGGAGCCTGGCCAGCTCGTCGGGCGACAGCGCGCCGGCGTTGGCGTGCGGCAGCAGCCCGGTCTCGGCGACTACCAGCCGGCACGCCTCCGCCAGGTAGTCCACGGTCGACCGATATCCCATGGCGTCGAGCGCGTGGCGCGCCCGCGGGTAACGCTCCTCCGGCCGCTCGCCGAGGGTGAACAGGGCCTCGTGGCAGCCGGCGGCCGCGCCCGCCCGGGCGATCTCCAGGACCTGGTCGGGGTCGAGGTAGGCGCTGGCCAGCTTGGCCGGCGGCTTGGCGAAGGTGCAGTAGCCGCAGTGGTCGCTGCACAGCATCGTGAGGGGGATGAAGACCTTGGGCGAGTAGGTGATCCGGGTTCCGTAGCGCTCCGCGCGGATGCGTCGGGCCAGCGCCAGCAGCTCGTCGAGGGACGTGGACGGGGCGACCGTGATCATCGACATGCCAGCCAGGGTCGGCCCAGTAACTTCAGAAAGTCAAGTAAAATCTTGCGCGATCCGGGGCGGGAGCCGCGCCTCGGGGTTCTCCGCGAACAGGTGATACGGTGCCAAGGTGCCCAAGCCATATGGCGTGTCCGGGCCGGTGGCCCGGGCGCTGGAAGTGATCGGCGACCGCTGGACGCTGCTGGTCGTCCGCGAGCTGCTGCTCGGCGGCGCCCGCTATGGCGAGCTGGAGCGGGCGCTGCCTGGCATTCCCTCGAACCTGCTCGCCGAGCGGCTGCGGCTGCTCGAGGTCGAGCGGATCGCCGAGCGGGACGCCGAGCGCGCCTACCGGCTGACCCCCAAGGGCCGCGAGCTGGCCCCGGTGCTGGCGAGCCTGGCCGCCTGGGGCCTGCGGCACTACGCCACGCCGTCCTCGGCGACCGCCCTCCATTCCGGGTGTGGCGGCCGCGTGCACACGCGCTCCACCTGCACCCGCTGCGGCGCCATCGTGCCCGCGACCGACCTGGACCTGCGTGGCAACCTCCAGGCCCACGGCTGAGCGGCCGAGGGCCGGGGTGCTATCCGAGGGCGACCGGGGTCGCGCCCTGCGCGATGGCCTCGACGATGGCGGCGGCGCCCACGATCTTGGCGCCGAGGATCAGGTCGTCCTCGGTGATGCCGCGAGGGGTGGTGCAGGCGCTGCACCCCCAGATCTCGCCGCCGGAGTCGGCGAAATCCATCATCAGCTGGGCGAGCCTGGGGAAGCCCTCCAGCTCGATCTCCTCGGCGTAGCCGCGCTTGCAGAGCCAGGCGCCCTCGATGGTGAGCAGCACGATCGCCTCCTGGCCGGAGGCCAGGGCGACGTTGGCGGCGATGAACGGGACGATCGCCCGCTCGGGATCCTCGCGCCCGTGGGTGCAGTGGAAAAGCTGCCGCGCCATGGCCGGGCTCTACCTGAATTCCGGGATGTGGCAGCCGACGAAGCCGTGCTTCTCGAAGTAGCGCTGGTGGTACTCCTCAGCCGGCCAGAAGGTCGTCGCCTGGGTGATCTCGGTGGCGATCGGCCGCGACAGCCCGTCCTGCGCCTGCTCCCTGGACGCCTTGGCCGCCGTCTCCTGCTCAGGCGTCAGGTAGAAGATCGCCGAGCGGTACTGCGTGCCGACGTCCGGCCCCTGGCGGTTGACCTGGGTGGGGTCGTGGACCTGCCAGAAGACGTCGAGCAGCCGGTCGTAGGAGACCTTGGCCGGGTCGAACTCGACCTGCACGACCTCGGCGTGGCCGGTGCGGTCGCTGCAGACCGCGCGGTAGGTGGGGCGCTCCGTGTGGCCGCCGGAGTAGCCGGAGGTGACCTCCACGACGCCTTCGACCTGGCGGAACGCCGCCTCGATCCCCCAGAAGCACCCAGCGGCGAACATGGCCTTCTCGGTCGCCATGTCTCTCTCCTCATGTCACGTTTCGGTGGACGTCCCAGGGTATAACCGGTGGGACGCGAACGGAGATTCCCGCCAGCCCGGACGCCTCGGCAAGGGGAGGCTCGCCCGCTTCGCCCTACGGGCTCGGGGGCAGCGTCTCCAGTCCGAACAGCTCGAGGCGGTGCTCCGGGCACAGGCCGAGGCTGGTCGCCTCCGGACGACCGCAGGCGCGCACACTGCCGTCGGGAAGCTCCACGTCGGCCCAGCACACGTTGGACGCCTGCGGCGCACGGAACATCGCCCGCGCCGCCGCCAGCGACAGCGGGGCGCCTGGACCATCCCGTTCTGGGTCCATCGCCATCGAGCCCCCCAGCGCGGCCCCATCACGCAACCGGGACCGCCGGTCGGAAGTGCCTCGATGGCTGTGATCGGCACCAAGGGGTCGGCAGATTAGGGCTGTTTGCATTCGGCCGCACTGACGTTGCGGACTGGTTATCCACAAATACGCCCGGGGTCGTACGTTCCGGGCCAGCCTCGGTTAGGGTGTCGGTTAGGGTGAATGTGAGGCGTGGCCTGTTCCCCGGGCCGGCGATGCGATCCGCGCGATCGCCTGCCTCGACGCTTCTCCTGGGCGAGAGGGACTGACGCGCGATGCTGTTCAACCTCCATGCGATCGACCTGCTGCTGCTGCTGATCCTGGCGGCCACCGCGGTGAGCGGCTGGCGGCGGGGCTTCGCGGTGGTCACGCTCGGCTACGCCGGGCTGCTGGTCGGCCTCGCGCTCGGGGCCTGGGCTGCGGCGCGGGTCGGCCTGTTCATCTCGGCCGAGGACTCGTTGCGCCGGCTGCTGGTCGGCATCGTCGTGTTCTTCCTGGTGGCCGTCGTCTGCCACTCGCTGGCAACGCGCTTCGGCATGCAGCTCCGGTCCACCATCACCGGCCGCGTCGGGGGCAACGTGGACGCGGTCGGTGGCGCGGTGGTCGCCGTCGGGGTGACCGCGATCGCCCTGTGGTTCGTGGCGCTGACACTGGGGAGCGTGCCCTTCTCGCCGCTCGCCAGGGCGCTGACGGACTCCAGCGTGCTGCGCACCATCGACCGGATCGCGCCGCGGCCGCCGGCGGCGCTCTCGCAGCTCCGCGGCCTGCTGGCCCGCTCGCCCTTCCCCGACGCCTTCGCCAACCTGCGGCCGCCGGCGGCCGCGGGAGCACCGCCGGCCGCGCTGGCGACCGCCGGCGTCAAGCACGCCGCCGCCGCCACGGTCCAGATCGAGAGCCAGGGCTGCGGCGGGTTGCTGTTCGGCAGCGGCTTCCCGGTCGAGCAGCACCTGGTCGTGACCAACGCCCACGTGGTCGCCGGCACCGGGCGGCATCGGGTGATCACCACCGGCGGCGCCCGCGCGACCGCCACGGTGGTCTGGTTCGACCCCAGGCGCGACCTCGCCCTGCTCAACGTCCCCGGGCTCACGCTGGACCCGTTGCGGCTGGACAGCGCGGTGCCGTCCGGTACCACGGGGGCGGTGATCGGCTATCCGGGCGGGGGCGCGCAGACGGTCGTGGGCGCCCGCATCGTGGCCAGGACCACGGCGGTGGGCCGCGACATCTACTCGTCGTCGCTGGTCCGGCGCGAGATCTACGTGCTACGCGCCAAGGTCCGCAAGGGCGACAGCGGCGGGCCGGTGGTGGACCGGTCCGGCCACCCCATGGGCGTGGTGTTCGCGGCCTCGACGGTCGACCCGGAAGAGGGCTACGCGCTCACCAACGCCGAGCTCCGGGCCGTCCTGAACCAGGTCGGCTCCAGCCGCGCCCCCGTGGGCGTCGGCGAATGCGCCGCCTGACCCGGCGCCGGCGACCTCACCGCGCCTGCCCGCCCCACCTCGGGCCGCGCCTCCCGCCCCGCCACCTTCGGGCCACGCCTTCTCGCCGCTACTCGGGCCTCGGGACGGTGCCGGCGAAGCCATTGCCGTGGGCCATGGCGCGCAGGTCGAGGGCCTTGTCGAGAAGGTCGGCGGGAACGCCGCGGTCGAGCGCGACCTCGCGGAGCGAGCGGCCGGTGGCGGCCGCCTCCTTGGAGATCTCCGCGGCCTCATCGTAGCCGACCACCGGGTTGAGGGCGGTGACCAGCACCAGCGTGGACTCCGCGAGCTGCCTGGCGCGGTCGGTGTTGGCGGTGATCCCGTCGACGCACTTGGCGGCGAATTCACGGCACGCCGCCGCCAGGTACAGGACCGACTGGAGAAGGTTACGGGCCATCAGCGGGACGTAGACGTTCAGCTCGAAGTTGCCGGACAGCCCACCGATGGTGACCGCGGCGTCGTTCCCGATCACCTGCGCGGACACCTGGGTCAGGACCTCGCACATGACCGGGTTGACCTTGCCCGGCATGATCGACGAGCCCTTCTGGAGCTCCGGCAGGTTGATCTCGCCGAGGCCGGCGCGCGGGCCGGAGCCCATCCAACGGATGTCGTTGGCGATCTTGGTGCAGCTCACCGCGACCGTCTTGAGCGCTCCGCTCAACTCGACCAGCGCGTCCCTGGCGCCTTGGGCCTCGAAGGGGTGCGCGGGCGGCGACAGCCGCAGGCCGGTCGCGGCGGCGACCCGCTCGCGGACCTTGGTCGCGAACTCGGGGTGCGCGTTGAGCCCGGTGCCGACGGCGCTCCCACCGAGCGGGAGCTGGCCGACGCGCGGGAGGGTGCCCCGCACGCGCTCGGCGCCCTCGCGGATCTGGGTCGCGTAGCCGCCGAACTCCTGGCCGAGCGAGACGGGGACCGCGTCCATCAGGTGGGTGCGGCCGGGCTTGACGACGTGGGCGAACTCCTCGGCCTTGGACGCCAGCGAGCGGCCGAGGGTGTCGAGCGCCGGCAGCAGGACGTTCTGGGCGGCGTCGAGGACGGCGATGTGCACGGCGCTCGGGAACAGGTCGTTGGAGGACTGGCTCATGTTGACGTGGTCGTTGGCGTGGACGTCCTCGCCGGCCAGGGTGGCGACGACCTCGTTGACGTTCATGTTGGTCGAGGTGCCGGAGCCGGTCTGGAACACGTCGATCGGGAACTGGTCGTCGTGCTGGCCAGCGGCGACAGCCTCGGCCGCGCCGGCGATGCGCGCCGCCCGGTCCTGGTCCAGCCCGCCGAGCTCGGCGTTGACCCTGGCGGCCTCGGCCTTGAGGCGCGCCAGCATGTGGATCACCTCGCCTGGCACCCGCTCACCCGAGATCGGGAAATTGCGGACCGCCTTCTCGGTCTCGCCCTTCCACAACTGCGTCATCGTCGCGTCCTTCCGCTCGCCTTCGACAGCATGCTACGACCGCCGACGACCCGAGCGCCGCAGCGGGGGGCAGGGGCGTCGCGTCGCCTCTCAGCCCTTACCGCGGAGGACATGCTTCAGGCGGGCCGCGAACGCCTCGCAGACGGCCTGACCTGGAGTGCGGCATCAGCCACACCTGCTGATCGTCGACCGTCAATCCCAGGAAGGGCTTCAAAGAAGTGGTACACTCCTCCCCACGATGCTAGATCTGACGATGCCGGTGGTGGCCTACACCATCGGGCTGCTTCAGACCGATGGGACCCACCAAGGAAGCCTTGATGGGAAGGGCCGAGTGTCGCTGGAACTGGCCGTTCGAGACGAGAACGTCCTTTGGCAGATCGCTGCCATCCTCCCGTGCTACGCCTCTGTCGGACACCGGACGCGTACGACGAACTTCGGCGAGAACCACGAGACCGCCATCTTGCGGTTCTACGACCAGGCAACTCGCCGAGCGCTCGCGAGCTTGGGCGTCTCGGTGGGCCGCAAGACGCGAACGATTCAGCCTCCTGGTGGGCCGCTCGCAACAGCCGACTACCTCAGGGGTTTGCTTGACGGCGACGGTTCAGTCGGCTTCACCCGCAACGGGGAACCATTCGTGAGCATCGTGACAGCCAGCCCGGCAGTGGCCGAGTTCTTCTGCCAAGTGGTGCAGGACGTTTCCGGAGTCACCAGAACCGCGCGGGCGAACCGGCGGGACGGCGTGTTCAATGTCATGGTGAGGAATGCGGCTGCCGCGCATCTTGCCGCATGGGTGTGGCACTCGGCCGATGTGCTCGGGCTGGAGCGCAAACGCACGGCCGCCCAGCAGGTCGCGGCGTGGATACCTCCCAAAGAGAAGGCGGGTCGGTACGGCGTGGTCAGGAAGCCATGGACCGCTCACGACGACGAGATCGTCATGAGCCATAACCAGGCAGAGGCCGCGAGAATCCTTGGCCGAACGGCCTCCAGCGTATCGCTCCGTACGTGGCGTCTCCGCAACGCGATGTCACGACGCGCGGCCCCGTGAAATCCCCGGTAGCGGGACGGCTGTCAGCCGAAGGCTCGGTGAGATCGATATGGGTCCTGGGATCGGATGTGTCGTCAGGGAGGTTGCGTCCTGATGGGTTGCGCGAGTGGTCAGTTAGCCAGACGGCTGCCGGCTGGGTCGGGCGGCCCCCGGGGTGCGTCGCAGGGGTAGGCACGGGGTGAGCGGACGGCCGGCATCGGGCTATCGCATGCTGCCCCATACCGCGGACGTGGTGGTAGAGGCGTGGGCGCCGACGAAGCCGGCCTGCCTGGCCAAGGCAGTGCGCGGGCTGGTCGCGGTCTTTGCGGACACGGCCGGCGTCGTCGCCAGTCGGTCAGTTGTGTTCACGCTGGGGCCCGCTGGGGACGAGGAGCTACTGGTGCGGCTGCTCGAGGAAGTGATCTTCCTAGTCGAGGTGGACGGGGTGGTGCCGGTGGGCGTACAGGTGGAGCCCACGCCCGATGGGAGGCTGCGTGGCCGGTTCGACGTCGCGCCGGTGGAGCCGGCCATCGTGATCGGGCCAGTGCCCAAGGCTATTGCCTGGCACCAGCTCTCGTTCGCGCTCGAGGAGACCGGCTGGGTGTGCCGGGCCACGATCGACGTCTGAGGTCGGCGGACACCTCAGCCCTTAACGACCCCAACGGGGCGCAGAAAGGCGACCCGACGGGCCAGCCCGGCCCGCTCACAGGTCGCGACCACCTCGTCGACGTCCTTGTAAGCCGCCGGTGCCTCCTCGGCCAGGCCGTGGTCGGAGTCGGCGCGCACCTCGACGCCGGCTCGCGCCAGCTCGGCGCGCAGCGTCCCGCCGCGGACGTGGCGGCGCGCCTGGTGGCGGCTCATGCGCCGCCCAGCGCCATGGCAGGTCGAGAAGAACGCGCCACCGTCGGGGACGCCGGCCAGCACCCAGGAGCCCGTGCCCATGGAGCCGGGGACGAGCACCGGCTGGCCTGTTACCGCGAGGCCGGTGGGCAGGTCGGGATGGCCGGGCGGTAGTGCCCGGGTGGCGCCCTTGCGGTGCACGCACAACAGCCTGCGTTCCCTGTCGAGCTGGTGGGACTCGAGCTTGGCGAGGTTGTGAGAGATGTCGTAGACCAGGTCCAGGCGCCGAGTGCCGGTCGCGGCGCCGAACGCCTCGCGGGCGGCGTCGGCGAGCAGGTGGCGGTTGGCGCGGCCGTAGTTGGCGGCCGCGGCCATCGCTCCCAGGTAGGACCGTCCCTCGGGGGAGTCGACCGGCGCGCAGGCCAGCTGCCGGTCCGGCACCTGGATCCGGTAGCGGCTCATCGTGGCAAGCATCGCCTGCACGTAGTCGGAGCAGATCTGATGGCCCAGCCCGCGGGAACCGCAGTGGATCATCACCGTGACCAGGCCAGCCTCCAGGCCGAACGCCGCCGCGGTCGCCTGGTCGTAGATCGCCTCGACGACCTGCACCTCCAGGAAGTGGTTGCCCGAGCCGAGGCTGCCGAGCTGACCCCGGCCACGCTGGCGGGCCCGCTCGCCGACGCCCGCGGGCTCTGCGTCGCCGACGGCACCGCGGTCCTCGCAGCGTTCCAGGTCGCGCGCGTCCCCGATGCCGTGCTCCACGGCCCAGCGGGCGCCGCCGCGGAGCACCTGGGCCAGCTCGGTGTCGTTGCGCAACGACCGCACTGCGCCGCGGCCCAGTCCTCTGGGGATCCTCGCGGCGAGCGCGTCCATCAGCTTGGGCAAGCACTCGGGCACGTCGGCTTGGTGCAGGCCGGAGGCCAGCAGCCGCACGCCGCAGGAGATGTCGAAGCCGACCCCGCCCGGCGAGACCACCCCGCCCGCTTCGACGTCGGTGGCGGCGACCCCGCCGATCGGGAAGCCGTAGCCCCAGTGCACGTCCGGCATAGCGTAGGAGGCCACCACGATGCCGGGCAGGGTGGCGATGTTGACGACCTGCTCCATCGATCGGTCCTCAACCACCTCAGGCAGCAGCGCACGGGAGGCGAACACGATCCCCGGTACGCGCATCGCCCCGCGCGGGTCGATCCGCCAGCGCACCGGCGTCTCCTCGATCAGCTCGACCGTCGTCGCTTCCATCCCTTTCACCTCCCCGACGCCCACCAGCCTGGGCCTTTCGGTCACACTGCGACAACGATGGCGGCGGGATTTCGGGATTGCAGTCTAGCTCGAGGCATCCAGCGCCCTACCCCGTATTCTGCAGGCCGGCGGCGACACCGTTGACGGTGAGGCGCACCAGGTCGGCGACGCGCCCGGCGCGCTGTGGGTCGGCGACGCCGGCGCGCAGCTCCTCGAGGAAGCGGACCTGGATGAACGAGAGCGCGTCCACGTAGGGGTTGCGCAGGTCGACGGCGCTCCGCAGGATCCTCCGCCTGGCCAGCGGGCGGTCGCTCTCGGTGACCTCCATGACCAGCGCCCGAGTGCGCCGGAACTCCTCGCGGATGGCCTTAGTCAGCTCCGGCCGGCCACCAAGATCGAGGTACAGCCCGGCGATCAGCGCGTCCGCCTTGGCCAGGCTCATGTCCGCGTTGTCGATCAGCGAGGTGAAGAACGGCCACTCCGCGTACATCTGGCGCAGCCGCGCGGTCCCGCCGGGCTCGTCGACCAGCACCTGGAGCCCGGCGCCCAGCCCGTACCAGCCGGGCAGGTTGCAGCGGTTCTGGCTCCAGGCAAACACCCAGGGGATGGCGCGGAGGTCCTCCAGGTCCGACCCGGCGCTGCGGCGGGCAGGCCGTGAGCCGATCGCCAGCTCCGACAGTTCCTCGATCGGCGTCACCCGCATGAAGTACTCGACGAAGCCGGGGCGGCCGACCAGCTTGCGGTAGGCGTCCTCCGACGCGGCCGCCATGCGGCGCGCGTCCCCCAGGAAGCGCCGCTCGCAGCTGGCCAGCATGGCCTCGTGGACGGGGGTCGAGGCCAGCAGCACCGCCCAGGTGACCTGCTCGAGGTGGCGGCGGCCGATGGCCGGGTTGCCGTAGCGGGCGAAGATCACCTCGCCCTGCTCGGTGACCTTGAAGCGGCCGGCGACCGAGCCCGGGGCCTGGCCGCGGATGGCGCGGCCCGCCGGCCCGCCGCCCCGGCCGAGGGCGCCGCCACGGCCGTGGAACAGGGTCAGCTCGACGCGATGGCGTCCCGCCCACGCGGCCAGCTCGCCCTGTGCCCGGTAGAGAGCCACGTTGGCGGCCAGGAAGCCGACGTCCTTGGCGGAGTCGGAGTAGCCGAGCATGACCTCCATGCGGCGGCCCGCGCGCTCCAGCCACTCGGCGACGCCCGGGACGGCCAGGTACTCGTCGAGCACGCGCGGGGCCCCCTCCAGGTCGACGCGGGACTCGAACAGCGGCACGACGTCCAGCTCCAGCGAGTCGTCGGGCACGGCCAGGCTGGCCAGGGCCCGTACGGTCGCCAGGTCGACGGCGGTGCGGCTGAAGCTCACCACGTAGCGGCGGCACGCTTGGGTCCCGTAGCGCCGCTGCAGCTCGGCCATGGCCCTGAAGGTCGCCAGCACCTCGGCCACCAGCGCGGACGGGTCGATGGGCGGCGGCGCCGGCCATCCATCCCTGGCCAGGCGGCCGAGCGCCTCCAGGTCACCGGCGGCCCCTGGCGCCAGCTCGGCGATCGCCCGGGCGTGGATCGAGGCGTGCTGGCGGACCTCCAGCGACGCCAGGTGGAAGCCGAAGGTCTCCGCCTGCCACACCAGGTGCTGGAGCTCGCCGTAGGCGAGCCGCGGCGCACCGGCGGCCACCAGCGACTGCTGCACCAGGCTGAGGTCGGCGAGGAAGACCTCGGGCGACAGGTAGGCGCCGGGCCGCTGGTCGCGCGTGGCCGCAAGCCGCTCGGCCGCCAGGGCGAGCTTGCGGCGGTGCGGCTCGTCGGGCGCGCGCGTCCGGATCTCGACGGCGGCCTCCGGCAGGTCCTCCTCGTCGCGTTCGAGCGAGGCGAGCAGCGTCTCCGAGGGCCTGGTCGAGGCGGCGGAAGCGCTGAGCGAGCGGGCGACCCGCCGGGTGACGGCCTCCAGACCGCGCAGCACGTGCTCGCTCTGGACAACCATGGCCGCCCTGGTCACCTCGGCGGTGACGTTGGGGTTGCCGTCGCGGTCGCCACCGACCCAGGTCCCCCAGCGCAGATAGGACGGGAACGCGGGCGCGCGCACGCCGGACCCCTCGCCGTTGAGGGCCAGGTCCAGCTCCCGGTACAGCTCGGGGACCAGGCGGAACAGGGTCTCGTCGAAGGCGGACATGACCGTGCGGACCTCGTCCAGCGGGGTCGGCTGCTGGCGCCGGAGCTGGGAGGTCCGCCACAGAGCGGTGGTGTCCTCCAACAGGCGGCGGCGGGCGTCGGCCTCCTCCGAGGCCGACAGGCGGGGGTCGTCCAGCCGCTCCACCTGCTGGCTGATGCGCCGCAGGGCGTCGACGATCGCCCGGCGCCTTGCCTCAGTCGGGTGCGCGGTGAGCACCGGCCGGATCTCCAGGCGCTCCAGCAGGGCGGCGAGGGCCGCCTCGCCGGCGCCGCCGCGGACCTCGGCGACCGCCGCCGCCAGCGACTCCCGCACCGGCGCGGAGGAGTCCCCCGCCCCGGGCTCCCCCGCCGGTCGCTGCCGGCGGCCGCGCTCCCGCAGGATGCGGACGCGGTAGTGCTCCTCTGCCAGGTTGACGAGCTGGAAATAGACGGTGAAGGCGCGCGCCACCGATTCGGCGCGGTCGAGGTCGAACCCGGCCACCAGGCCGACCACCCGGTCGAGCTGGGCCGGCCGGTCCGCGCTGGTGCGCAGCTCGATCGCGGCGTGGCGCAGGCGCTCGACGTCGGCGAGCAGCTCCGGCCCCTCCGACTCGACCAGCACCTGGCCGAGCACGCTGCTGAGCAGGCGCACGTCGCGCCGCAGCGGCGCGGGGGCCTGCTCCCGCTCGATCCGCGCGCGGGCGGCCGGAGGAGGGCGGCTGCTCATGGCCGGGATGGTAGTCGCGGGTTCAGCCGGTGAGCAGCGAGAGCCGGACCTTGCGCCGGGGGTTGTCGCTGTTGCGGTCGAGCAGGCAGATCCGCTGCCAGGTGCCGAGCGCCGCGCGGCCGCCGATCACCGGCACGGTCAGCGACGGGCTGGCCAGCAGCGGGAGCAGGTGGTCGGCGCCGTGCCCGCGGCTGCCGTGGCGGTGGAGGTAGCGGTCGTCCTTGGGCAGCAGGCGGTCGAGCACCTCCTCCAGGTCCTCCTCGGAGCCCGAGCCTGTCTCCATCACGATCAGCCCGGCGGTCGCGTGCGGCACGAAGACGTGCAGCAGGCCGTCCTCGCCCCCCGCCTCACGCAGAAAGCCGGTGACCTGCGAGGTCAGGTCCACGACGGTCCGGCCGGCGGTGTCGATACCGAGCTCGGTGGTTCGCATCTGGATCCCCCGTTGCTGCTCCGTGTGGGTGCTGACCGCTATGAACGCCGGTCACGCATCCGCGGTGCGCGCCGTCGCCGTGTGCCGTCACCGCACGTGACGCCAGCGCGGCACCGATGCATGACCGGCGTTCAGGCTACAGGCGCGGCCCGGCGCGGACGACAACACGTGAGACGCGACCGGCGGGCGACGCATGCCTGGCCGGCGTACCGGGGGGGCAGGCGCGGCGAGCGCTCCGGCGCTCGTCGCGCCGTAGGCGGGAGGGCTGGATGGTGAGGTGGCGATGACGGCTCCACTGGACCAACCCGGCGGCGGACAGCCGCGAGCCATCGTCGGCGGCGTCAGGCTGTGGGCCGGCGGCGCCGCGACGACCCTGGTGGTGGCGCTGATCGCGCTGGTGGGCGTGCTGCTCAGCCGCGTCGTCGGCGTGCCGGGACTGGCCGGCGACGAGACGGGCACGCTGGCGACCGCGCTGCTTGCCAGCTACGCGGTCATGTGGGCCGGCACGACCCTGCTGCTCACCGGCGGGCTGCACCTGCTGCTGCTGTTCGTCCGGCGACCCTTGCAGCGCTTCGCCTGGGTCGCGTCCGCGCTGGTGCTGCTGGCGGTGGGGGCGCCGTTCACCGCCGTCACCTCGCAGGCGGCCGCGCTGGCCGCCGCGCTCATCAACCTGGTGGCGGGCGGGGTGGCCTGGGTGCTGCTGCTACGCGTCGGACGGGGAGCCGTCCAGGACAGCCGGCGGCGCTTCCTCGCGCCGCCCGCGGGCGGGAACGCAGCCAGGGCCGACGCCAGCGCCAGTCAGACCGGCGCGCGCCGTCCCCGCAGGTAGCCGATCAGGCCGGCGAGGAAGGCGATCACCAGGATCGCCGCGCTCCAGAGCGCTCCGGCGATCGCGCCCGGCCGGCGGCCGCCGTTCACCACCACCGTGGCGGTCACGGTGAGCAGCACCAGGGCGAGCAGCGGGCCGAGCGCGATCCAGCCGAGCAGGTAGACGGGCCCTCCCAGCTCGCCCAGGCCGAACGCGGTCGACAGGGTGGCGGGCGAGACCCGCCCGCGTTGCCCGGAGACGGCCGCGCACAGTACCAGGAGCGCGGCCAGCGGCAGGCAGGCGACCAGCGCCACCCAGGGCGCTGGCCACCCCAGCAGGCCGAGCACCCAGGCCACGCCGGTGCCAAGCGCGCCGACCACGGCGAGCGCGAGCGTCGGCACGACGCAGTGGAGCAGCAGCAGGTCGCCCCAGGCGAGCGGGAGCTGGCGGCTGGCATCGGGCTGGTCCGCCTCGGCCCGCAGCGGCTCGATCAACTGGGCCGCGGCCAGGTACCCGGCCACCGCGGCGGCGGCCACCACCGCCCGCCGGTCGGGCTCGGCCGCGACCGCCACCACCCCGGCCCCTCCCAGGACCAGCGCCCAGCCGAGCCTGGCCGGGGCGCGCAGCAGCGCCAGCGCGTCGCGCCAGGGGATCGCCAGCAGGCGCCGGCGGGGCCGGCGCAGCCGCACGCGCCGCACCCCGAGCAGCGTCCGGTTCGCCCGCCGCCGCGCCTGCGCGGCGCCGCGGGCGTCGAGGCTGTAGAGGCTGGCGGCCAGACCGGTCCGGGCCGTCGCCCGGCGCGCCAGCTCCTCGGTGGTGATCGCCCCCGCGCGGCTCCAGGCCGCCAGCGCCGCCGCGACCGCGACGGCCGCCAGCAGCGCCGCCTGGATCGGCCAGCCGGGCACGCTCCCGCCGGCTGCGGCGACCACCGGGCCCACCGCCCAGCCCCAGGGACCCGACCACAGCACCGCCCGCGCGCCGGCGCCGCCGCCGGGCACCAGCGCCGCCACCGCCGCCGCGGCCAGCACCAGCGGGCTGGCGCGCAGCACCACCAGCGAGGCGGCCGGCGAGCGCTCGACCAGCCAGCCGAGCGCCGCGCCCAGCAGCCCCATGGCCGCCGGACCGAGCAGCGCCGCGGCCAGCAGCGGCCGCGCCGGCACGCCCAGCTCGGCCTCCAGCAGCACGAACGTGCCCAGGCCGAGCAGGGCGCCGGCCGCCACGCCGGCCGCCAGGGCGCGCGCCAGCCGTAGCCGGACCAGCGCGCCGCGGTCGATCGGGGCGCTGAGCAGCCACTGCACGTCCGGGAGCCGGAACACCACCGGCCCCTGCCAGGTGGCGTGGCGCAGCGCCGCCAGCAGGCCGAGCAGCAGGGTGGCCACGCCGATCCGCGCGAGCCCCCCGCCGGTCAGCCAGGAGGACGCGGCGCCGCTCGCCGGTCGCTGGCGAATCAGCCGGAAGGCGATCACCACCCCGATCACCACGTACAGCACCGCCCCGTACGCGCCGATGAGCCGGTCGGACCGCTGCCCCGGCGGGCGGTGCGCTCGCCGCCTTGCCCGCAACTGGGCCAGCACCGGCCCGGGCGCCAGCGGCTGCGCGCTCACCGCAGACCGAGCCGGGCCGCGTGCTTGCCGGCCACGACCGGGTCGTAGTCGCCGGCGTCGATCACCCGCCCGTCGTGGAGCACGACCGCGCGGTCTGCGAGCCCTTCGGAGAAGCGGAGCTGGTGGGTGCTCAGCACGATCGCGATCCCCTCCGACTTGGCCTCTTCCAGCAGCTCCCTGAGGCTCGCCTGGGAGGGCGGGTCGAGGCCGACCACCGGCTCGTCCAGGAGCAGCACCTGGAAGGGGCGCACCAGCGTGCAGGCGATCTGGGTCTTCTGCCGCATGCCCCTGGACAGCTGCACCGGCAGGAAGTCGCGGCGCTCCCGCAGGTCGAGGACGTCCAGGAGCACGGCGATGCGCTCGTCGAGCGCGTCCCCGACGCCGTGCGCCAGGCCGACCAGCTCGAGGTGCTCCGCCACGGTCAGGTCGTCGTACAGCAGCGGGCTGTCCGGCACGAACGCCAGCGCCGCTCGCGCGCGGTGCGCGTCCGGCGCGCGGTGGATGTCGATCCCGGCCACCGTCACGCTGCCGGAGGTCGGTTCGAGCTGGCCGGCCGCCAGCCGCATGGTCGTGGTCTTGCCGGAGCCGTTGTGACCGATCAGCGCCACGCACTCCCCCGCGGCCACCTCGAGGTCCAGACCCTCCAGCGCCACCACATCGCCGTAGCGCTTGGAGAGGCCGCGCAGCGCGATGACAGAGGAAGCCGACATGCCGCGTACCCTACTCCCAGCCCGACCGATTCACCCTCCGGGGCCTCAGCTCATGATCCGCTGCGTGAGGATCACGGCGAAATAGGTGAGCGGGAAGGCCATCAGCAGGCTGACCACCCGGTCCAGGACGCCGCCGTAGCCGATCACCAGCGTGCTGGTTGCGGTGGTGCGGAAGGCCCGCTTCACGAACGCGTCGGTCAGGTCGCCCCACAGGCTCCCCAGCCCGATCATCAGCACCAGCACGACCACCACCGCGATCGACCAGCTCTTCGGCACCGCCACCCACAGCAGCGCCACCGCCGCCGCCGCGCCGAGCAGGTTGCCGAGCGCCCCCGACCAGGTCTTCCCCGGGGCGATCTCCTGGAGCAGCCTCGGGCCCCTGAGCGCTGTGCCGACCACCCAGGAGGCGACGTCCGAGACGGCCACCGCGATCGTCACCACCACCAGGAAATTCAGCCCCAGCGGCTCGTTCGACTTGACGAACACGATGTAGGCCATGGGCAGCCCGATGTAGATGTAGGCGAACAGCGTGTTGGCGACCTGGAGGTGCGCGTCGGTCAGCGCGCGCGACAGGATCGGGAGCAGCGTCAGCAGGATCAGGAAGCCGAATGGCAGGAACACCACGTAGCTGCCGACGAAGGCGGCCACCAGCAGGCCGACCTGGCCCCAGAACATCAGCAGCAGGGCGTAGCGGCGCTGGATGCCCGCGATCCGCGCCATCTCCGAGGAGCCCTGGAGGACCACGTAGGTCGCCAGCAGGAACGACACGAAGCCGCCGATGAACACCGCCACCACGAACAGCGGCCCGATCAGGAACCAGACCCTGGTGCGCGGGAACAGGGTCGAGCGGCGCAAGACCCGCAGCGACCAGCGGCGGCGGGCCACCAGCACGGCCACGAACCCCGCCAGCAGCAGCACGACGACGCGGAGCAGCACAGGCAGGAAGAGGTCGTTGGCGAACGGGTTGTGGGGCACGGGACCGCCTACGCCCCTTCCCGGCGCTTGACCATCGCCTGCGCCTGCTCCACCCCGAGCTCGGCCTTCTTGACCAGCTCGGCGTAGTCGTTCCCGGGAGGGATGGGCTGCCCGATCCCGATCACCACGCCGCCCGGCAGGGGGATGAACGAGCCCTTCGGCATCACCTGCTCGGGGCCGTGCAGGTACATCGGCACCACCGGCACCTGCGCGTCCACGGCGATGTAGGCGAAGCCCCGCTTGAAGTTGAAGCCGGTGGTGCCGGAGCCGCGGGACCCGGACGGGAAGATCAGCACCGACCAGCCGTTGCTCACCAGTTGCTTGAGCATCACCAGCGAGGTCCGGCTGGAGGCCCCCGTGCGCACGAACGGCACCGTCCCCAGTGCCAGCGACGCCGCCGCCCCCCGGACCTTGGTGGAATAGAAGTAGTCCGCCGCCGCGGCGACCACCAGCCGGCGGCGGATGCGTCCGCCCAGCGCCGCCAGGCAGATCGGCGCGTCGAAATGGCTCTGATGATTGGCCACGAACACGGCCGGGCCCTTGAGCTGGTTCAGGTTGCGCCGGCCGACCACCGTGTAGGGCGAGATGAAGTGGAGGATCGGGAGGAGCGCGCCGCGCTGGATCGCCGAGCGAGCCAAGCGCGCGGGCGGCGTCCGTGCCCATCCCCACGGCACCGCCGAGCCCGGCGCGGTCTTCGCCCGGTTCGAGGGAGCCCGGTCCCGTTGACCTCCGTTGCTCACGTCCCCTCCCGCGCCGCGCTGAGATCCGCATTGAACCAGACCGCGAAGCAACGGGGTGGTTACGTTACAGACAGCGACGGTCGAGGATTTCGACCGGGTACGGGCGGAATGATCTTGCCTCGCTGGCGTGGCAAGCTGTCACGATGACCACGGGCGACGAACTGCAACGGCTCGACCGGGAGCTGATCGAGTGCCGCCGGTGCCCGCGCCTGGTCGCCTGGCGCGAGCAGGTCGCCAGGGAGAAGCGCGCCGCCTTCCGGCACTGGGACTACTGGGGCCGGCCGGTGCCCGGCTTCGGCGACCCCGCCGCGCGCCTGCTCGTCCTCGGCCTGGCGCCCGCCGCCCACGGCGGCAACCGCACCGGCCGCATCTTTACCGGCGACCGCTCCGGCGACTGGCTGTTCGCCTCGCTGTGGCGCACCGGCTTCGCCAACCAGCCCACCTCGGTCTCCCGCGACGACGGGCTGGAGCTGCGGGACTGCTACGTCACCGCGCCGGTCAAGTGCGCGCCGCCCGACAACAAGCCGCTCCCCCAGGAGCGGGCCAACTGCGCGCCGTGGCTGGAGCGGCACGCTGCTCGGCAGCTACCACGTCAGCCAGCAGAACACCTCGACCGGCCGCCTCACCCAGGCCATGCTCGACGGCGTCTTCGTCCGCGCGCGGGAGCTGCTGACGCCCTGACGGGTCCCTGGTCGCACGGGACGGATCGGCTGATGGGTCGGCCGGGGAATTCGGTTCAGCGCTGGTGCGCCCAGATGGCCAAGCGCTCGGTGAGCTTGGCCAGCTCCATTTGACCGGCCGCCACCGCGACCACCAACTCGACCGCCTCGTCGGCCGAGGGCGGATCCAGGTCGAAGCCATTCACGTCGTAGAACACGACCACCGCCGCCCAGGCCAGACGTTTGTTGCCATCCACGAGCGCGTGGTCGCGAACAACCGCCTCGAGCAGCGCCGCCGCCTTCTCGTGGATGGTCGGGTACGCGTCCTTGCCGAAGGCGCTCGCCCGCGGGCGGTGCGCCGCTGCATCGAGGAGACCGATATCCCTGACCACCGGCGAGCCGATGACCTCTTCCGCGATCACGAGGAGATCCTCGACGGTGAGGTGCTCCATCAGGACCGTCAGGCGTCCTTGAGGCGGTCGAGGATCTCGCGGTGCTGGGACGCCACGCGATGGGCGGCACCACGAACCCGGTCGTCGTGGTCCTGGCGCGCGATGCGCTCCTGGATCGCCAGCCGCACGACCTCCTGCATGGAGCGACCCTCGCGCTCAGCTTGGCGGCGCAGCAGCGCGGTCTCCTCGTCGGTGAGCCTGAGTGTCATGGCCATGCCCAACATGATACCGCGGTGATACCGGCGGTCCCAGCCGCATGGTTCCTCGCGGGCGGCGGGCCGGCTAAGCTGGCGGCGGATCGGGCAGGCCGTCGGCTGGTGGGAGGAGTGAGGGGGTGGCTGAGCGGATCGCTGAGGTGGAGAGGGCCCGGGACGCCATCGGACGGGGCGCCTGGGCCGAGGCCTACGACCAGCTGCGGACGGTCGATCTGTCGACTCTGGCTCCGCGGGACCTCGAGGCCCTCGCGGACGCGGCCTGGTGGCTGTCCAGGTCGGAGGAGTCGTTCGCGGTCCGGCAGCGGACCTACTCGGCCTACGCGGCGGCGGGCCAGCATCCGCGGGCGGCCTGGTGCGCGGGGCGGCTGTGCGTCGAGCATTTCCTGCGCGGCGAGCCGGCGGTCGGGGCCGGCTGGCTGATGCGCGCCCAGCGGCACCTCCGCGACCAGCCGGAGTGCGTCGAGCACGGCTTCCTCGCCCTCTTCGAGGCCGCGGTGGCGCAGTTCCGCGGCGAGGTCGACGAAGCGGCGTCGCTGGCGGAGCGGGCCACCGAGCTCGGCCAGCGGTTCGGCGACCGGGACCTGGTCGCCATGGGGATCCACCTCCAGGGACTTGCGCGGATCTCGGCTGGCGGGGTCGCCGAGGGCATGGCGCTGCTGGACGAGGCGATGACCTGGGTGGTGGCGGGAGAGCTGAACCCGTACTTCACCGGCGTGATCTACTGCAACGTCCTCTCCATCTGCCTGGAGCTGGCCGACCTCGCCCGCGCCGCCGAATGGAACAAGGCGGCCACGGCGTGGTGCGAGTCGCTGCCGGAGGACGCCCCGTTTCCCGGGCTCTGCCGGCTGAACCGCATCGAGGCGGCGAACCTGCGTGGGGCCTGGTCGGACGCGGAGACCGAGGCCAAGCGGGCCTCGGAGGAGCTGACCTTCAACCCGCGGGCCGCCGGCCACGCCTTCTACGAGACCGGAGAGATCCGCCGCCGCATCGGCAACTTCGCCGGCGCCGAGGAGGCCTTCACCCGGGCGCACGAGCTGGGCTTCGACCCGCAGCCCGGCCTGGCCCTGCTCCGCCTGGCCCAGGGCAAGGCCGAGGCCGCCCTTGGCGCACTCGGGCTGGCGGTTGCCGGCAACTCGGGGAGCCGCCTGCGCCGCGCTCGGCTCCTGGCCGCGCAGGTCGAGGTGGCGCTGGCGGCCGGCGACCTCGACGCCGCGAGGACGGCGAGCCGGGAGCTGGAGACGATCGCCGGTGACTTCGGCACGCCGGCGCTGGAGGCGGGGGCGGCGACGGCTCGCGGGGCGCTGCGGCTCGCCGAGGGCGAGGTGCCCGAGGCCATCGAGGCGCTGCGCCACGCCTGCGTGACCTGGCGCGACCTCAGGCTGCCCTACGAGGCCGCCCAGACCCGGGCGCTCTACGGCCTGGCCCTCCGCAAAGCCGGCCACGAGGAGGACGCCCGGCTGGAGCTCCGCGCCGCCCTGGCGGCGTTCGAGCGTCTCGGCGCCGGCGCCGACGCCGCCAAGGCGGCGGACCTGCTGGCGGGGCCGGCAGCCCTGCCGGGCGGGCTCACGGTACGGGAGGTCGAGGTGCTCCACCTGGTCGCCGCCGGCAGGACCAACCGCGAGGTCGCCGCGGCGCTCACCGTCAGCGAGCACACCGTCGCGCGGCACCTCCAGAACATCTTCGCCAAACTGGGTGTCTCGTCGCGGGCGGCCGCGACCGCCTTCGCGGTCGAGCACGGCCTCGCCTGAGCGCACCGGACATACCGCCCCTGCACACACCGATGGTCAATTCTGACCACGACGCCCACCAGCGGATTGGCTGGTTCCGGCGATGCCCGCCGCCGGTCGATCCACCTAGGGTCATCCCAGAATCCGACAGGGAGGAACGGGATGGACGGCAGCAGGGATGCGGAGCGTTTCGAGACGGTGATCATCGGCGGCGGGCAGGCGGGCCTTTCCATGGGCTACCACCTGCACCGGCGCGGGCGGCAGTTCGTGATCCTGGAGGCGAGCCAACGCACCGGGGACTCCTGGCGCAAGCGCTGGGACTCGCTGCGCCTGTTCACTCCCGCCCGGCACGACGGCCTGCCGGGCTGGCCGTTCCCAGCGGCCTCCTGGTCGTTCCCAACCAGGGACGAGATGGCCGACTACCTCGAAGCCTACGCGGCGCGCTTCGATCTCCCGGTGCGGACCGGCATGCGCGTGGACGGCGTCTCCAGACAGGACGGGCGGTACGTGGTCACCGCGGGTGACCGGCGGTTCGAGGCCGACCACGTGGTGGTGGCTTCGGGCGCCTACCAGATCCCCAGGGTCCCGGACTTCGCCGCCGAGCTCGATCCGAGGATCGTGCAGCTCCACTCCAGCCAGTACCTGAGCCCGTCGCAGCTCCGCGAGGGCGGCGTCCTGGTGGTTGGCGCCGGCAACTCCGGCGCCGAGATCGCCCTCGAAGCCGCCGCCAACGGGCACCCGACGTGGATGTCGGGACGGCACCCGGGCAACATCCCGTTCCGCATCCAGAGCCTCCCGTCGCGGCTGGTCCTGGAGAGACTGGCCCTCCGTGTCCTCTTCCACCGCGTCCTGACGAACAGGACCCCGCTCGGCCGGAAGGTCCGGCCGCGGGTCATCTCCCAAGGCGCGCCGCTCATCCGGATCAGGCCAGGTGACATCGACGCCGCCCGGATCGAGCGCGTCGCCAGGGTCGCCGGCGTCCAGGACGGGCTGCCGGTGCTCGAGGACGGGCGCGTCCTGGAGGTGGCCAACGTCGTCTGGTGCACCGGGTTCCAGCACGACTTCTCGTGGATCGACCTGCCCACCGTCGGCGGGCACGAGCCGGCGCACGAGCGCGGGATCGTCGCCAGCGAGCCGGGGCTGTACTTCATCGGCCTGCACTTCCTCTACTCGATGTCGTCGGCGATGATCCACGGCGTCGGGCGGGACGCCGAGCACATCGCCAAGCACATCGCCGCGCGGGCGCGCACCAACGGGTCGCGGACGGGCGTCCTGGCCGGTGCGTGAGCGCGATGCGCCCGACCACCCGGGGACCCGCGCCGGCGGCGCGGGTCCCCGCGTTCTGCGCTCCTTGGGAGTGCGACCTGCTGAGCGCGGTCGACCTCCGCGCCGGCGATCGGGTCCTGGACGTCAGCCGCGCAACGCGCGACCCGTCGAGCCTCCCGTTCGGCGACGGCTCGTTCGATGTGGTCGTCTGCCGGCAGGGGCTGCAGCTCCTGCCCGACCGGGGGCGGGCCCTCGCTGAGATGTGGCGCGTGCTGGTCCCGTCGGGTCGGGTGGCCGTGGCCTCCTCGGGGCGCATCGAGCGCAGCCCCGCGTTCGCCGCGCTGGCCAACTCGCTGGAGCGCCACGCCGGTGTGCGCGTCGCCGCGGCGGTGCGCTGGCTCTTCTCGCTGTCGGAGGCGGACGACCTCCGCGCCCTTCTTGCCGGCGCCGGCTTCGACGGCATCCGGGTGCAAACCGCCGACAAGACCACGCGGTTCCCCTCGGTGGCCGAGTTCCTCCGGCGCTACCTCCCCAGGTCGATGATCGGCTCCACTGGAACGCATCCGTCCGACGGCGAGCGGAGGGTCGCGGCCGACCTCGAAGCGGAGCTGGCTCCCTGGGTGGACGCCGATGGGCTCCGGATCGCCACCGAGGTCAACACCGGCGTGGCGACACGCTGAGCCGCAGGGCCCGGGGGGCGCCGCGGCGGGGCGCGCGGCAAGACGGTCATCCGCGGGTGAGGCCGAGGCGGTGGGCGACGCCGAGCTTGGCGAGGATGTTGGAGACGTGGACGCTGGCGGTCTTCTCGCTGATGAACAGCGTCTCAGCAATTTGGCGGTTGGTGCGGCCGTCCGCGACCAGGGCGAGCACCTCGCGCAGGCGGCTGGGCGTGACCGGCTCCGACGAGGAGTCGGCGTCGCGCGAGCAAGCGAAAGACGATAAGGTCTTCCCCATCCACCTTCCCCCAGGGCACAATGACTGTAGCCTCGAACTGATGTTCGAATCTAGGGTCAGAAGCGGTCTAAACGGAGGGAGAAGGATGGATATGCCATTCTTGGACGATCATGTCGCCCAAGAAGAGGCAGGTACGGCTCCGCCATGGACCGATCTTGCGTTCGTGAGCTGCACTACATCACTGACATCGCCAACGTCGGCTCGATCCTGGACCGGGGAATCCTCAGCCATCGCCTGGCCAGACGGCGTGTCAACGCACACGTCACCATCGCCAGCGCCAAAGTCCAGAAGATCCGTGCCGTCGTTCGCATCCCCTTCCAACTTCTCGAGAGCCACCAAGGGGACCTCACCGTGCTCGCCGTTCGACCGAACGTCCTTGACCTCGATGGTGTGATCATCGCCGACCGCAACGCGGCCAGCATCATCGCGCGGTTCGACTCGGTCGCGGAAGGCATCGAGCGGCTTGAGGAGGCGGCGGTGTTCGCCAAATGGTGGAACGACAGCATCGATGCGAAACAGCAACGCATGGCCGAGGTACTCGTCCCCGATCGCGTCTCACCGGAGCTTCTGCTCCACGCATACGTCTCGGATCGGGCAGCGGCGCATCGGCTGCGTGACCTGCTCGGGGAACGACGATTCGCGATCCGTGTCAACCCATCGCTCTTCTTTGCTGACCGGAGCCACCAATGATCAAGGCTGTTCATAAGGGCGACTTGTTCGACTCTGGTGCGCAGACCCTGGTGAACACCGTCAACACGGTTGGCGTCATGGGCAAGGGCATCGCGTTGGAGTTCAAGCGGCGTTACCCGGATATGTTCGCCGACTACCAGCGGCGATGTGCCGAAGGCGCAGTACGGCTTGGCGAACCCTACCTATGGCGTGGGCTGTTGGAACCCTGGATCGTCAACTTCCCGACCAAGGAGCACTGGCGCTCCGCCTCGAGGATCGACGACGTCGAACGCGGCCTTAGGTTTCTGGCCGACCATCTCGAGCAATGGGGCGTCGCCTCGCTCGCTGTTCCACCCCTGGGTGCCGGCAGCGGCGGACTCGATTGGCTATCGATCGGGCCGACGCTTTATCGCCACCTCGAAGCGCTTCCGATCCCGGTGCTGCTCTACGTGCCGTTCGACGTTCCTGACGAGCAGGCCACTATCGCGTTCCTGGCCGCGAGAGAGCGACCTATGGACGGCGCCGAGCAGGCGGCTCACGCCAACGGACGGCTTCAGCCGGGGTGGATGGTGATTGCCGAGATCGTGCGGAGGATCAACCACATCCGTTATGCATGGCCGGTCGGTCGCATCCGTCTCCAGAAGATCGCCTACTTCGCCACGATGGCCGGCGTGCCGAGTGGGTTCCAATACGTCGAGGGCAGCTACGGGCCCTTTACGCCCGATCTCGGCCCTGCACTCGGCCGACTCATCAACAATGGCGTGATCGTCGAGAGGCCAATCGGTCGTATGCTCGCAGTCCGGCCCGGCCCTACATTCGACGACGCCTACTCCAGATACCAAGAGGCAATCCAGCCGCACGAAGCGACGATCGACCGGGTCGTGGACCTACTCGTCCGACTCGACAGTCGGCGCACGGAGATCGCTGCCAGCGTCCACTTCGCCGCTGGCGTTGTCGCCACGGAGGTTGGTCGTCCTCCGAGTGAGCGAGAGGTTCTGGAACGAGTTCAACGTTGGAAGCAACGTCGCCGGCCACCGCTCGAGGAGCCGGAGATCGTCATGGCGATCCGCGGGCTGGCGGCGCTCGGCTGGATTGACGTCACCCGGAGCAACGACCTTCCACCCTACGATGAAATGGTGACCGTGGCGTGAGCGGCTCCCACGGGGCTGGAGGCCGCCAGCTCAGCCGCGCTGGTTGATCAGCGCCTGGGAGGCGCTGGTGAGGTAGTCGAGCAGCATGCCGTGGAGCGGCTCCGGCAGCTCGAGGGAGTCGACGGCCTCGGTCATGTGCCGGAGCCAGGCGTCCCGCTCGGCCTGGCCGATCACGAAGCGGGCGTGGCGCATGCGCAGCCTTGGGTGGCCCCGGCGCTGGCTGTAGGTGTTCGGCCCGCCCCAGTACTGGATCAGGAACAGCCGCAGCCGCTCCTCCGCGCCGGCCAGGTCCTCCTCCGGGTAGAGGGGTCGCAGCAGCGGGTCGGCGGCCACACCCTGATAGAAGCGGGACACCAGCCGGCGGAAGGTCTCCTCGCCGCCGACCGCTTCGTAGAAGGTGATCTGTTCCTGGATTGGCACGCCTCCAAGCTACCCTCCGGCGGCGAGCTGGCGCAGCGCCACCCCCGCGTAGGTCGCCACGCCCACCGCCAGCGCGTCCTCGTCGAAGACCACCTGGCGGGAGTGGTTGGACGGCGACCGCTCCGGGTCGAGGCCCGGCGGGCAGCCGCCCAGGAAGCCCATGGCGCCTGGCACCCGCTGGAGCACGTAGGAGAAGTCCTCGGAGCCCATCACCGGGTCGGGCAGGGCCCTGACCCGTTCGGAGCCGACCAGCTCGGCGGTGACGTTGCCGAGCAGCTCCGCCGCTGCATGGTCCCGGACATCTCGGCCGTCTCCGGGATGATGTTGTGGGTGGTGCCGGCGGCGATCCGGGCGATGGTGATCACCGCCGGGTCGAACACGTCGACCTTCCTGGTCACCAGCACCTGGAGCGCCTGCACGATCTCGCAGGCGATCGGCACCGGGTCCAGCGAGCGGTACGGCGCCGAGGCGGGGCCGCTCCTGCCGTGGACGACCATCTCGATGCGGTCGCCGGAGGCCATGGTCGGGCCCGGCCGCAGGTTGAGCGTCCCTGACTCGTACTGGGTGCTGATGTGCAGCGCGAATGCGGCGCCGACCGGAGAGGCGCCCTCGACCTGCGAGGCGAACTCCAGCCCGGTGTCCTCGCGCAGCGGCAGCGCGTCCATGTCGCCGCGAAGCAGCACCGTGGGCCCGGGGCTGGCGCCGTCCAGCACCGCCGCAGCGCGACGGTCCGCGGTTGCAGCTCGCGCGCGTCGTCGAGCAGCCCGTCGAGCTTGACGTCGACCGTCATCAACGGCTCCTATCGTTGGGCTTCGAGCTTCACGACCAGGTCGTCTATGAACGCCTCGCGGGCCTCCGGAGCGGCGCCGGCGACGGCCATGCCGATCAGGTAGGCGGTGACCGGGGCGGCGCGGCGCTCCGACGAATGCGCCGCGACGCGCGCCACCTCGAGGACCGCCTCGATCTCGCCCTCGCCGACGGCGGGCGCGGCGGGACCGAGGAGCGAGCGGACCTTCTCGATGAACTCCTCCATGGGTCGTCCTCCCTCGAGCGTGCCGCCCTGGCGGGCACCTGGGTGCGATCACCCTACCCAATCGGGCGGCCTTCGCCACCCGGCCGGGCCGCCTGGAACGCTGCCAGGTCGGCGGGATCGTCCAGGTCGACGAAGGACGCGCCGGCCGGGTCCACCCGCCGCCACTCCGGCTCCTCGACGACCCTGGTCCGCAGCGCGCCGAGCAGGGCGCGCAACGACCGGTCCGCGCCGGCCTCCAGCAACGCATTGACCGCCGCCAGCGCGGCGGAGCGCTGGTAGACGGCCACCAGCGGCTCCAGCCGGGGGCCGCGGCGGCAGGCGACCGCCTCCCCAGAGGAGCGCTCGGCGACCAGCAGGGCCAGCAGCTCGGGGCGGAGCTCGGGATGGTCGGCGGCCAGCACCAGCAGGTGCGGCGCCTGGATCCCGTGCAGCGCCGCGGCGATCGCCACCAGCGGCCCCTCCCCGGGATCGGGCAGCCAGCCGGCGCCGGCCCGCTCGGCGAGCGCCACCGCGGGATGGCCGCGGGGCGCCACCACGACGACCGGCTCCGCGACGCCGCCGGCGACCTCGATCACCGCGCGCGCCAGCTCGACCCCGCCGACGCGCAAGGTCGCCTTGTCCCTTCCCATGCGGCGGCTCGAACCGCCGGCGAGCACCGCGGCGGCCACCTCGCCGAGCGCCGCCGGGATACCTGGCCGGCCCGGTCCCACGACGAATACTCCCTGGTAGCGCCCATGGATAAGGCACCTGCCCGATGCCGGCGCCTACCTCAGAAGCGGATCATCGAGTCATCAGGAAACGAGTGAGGATCCAACCCAGAGGAGTCACCATGATGTACCCGGAGGCCACCAGGGCAGTGGCCGCTGACCGCATCCGCCAGTACCGGGCCGAAGCCGATGCCTGGCGGCTGGCCCGTCTCGTCCGGGCGGCGCGCGCCGCCCGGACGTCCAGACATCCATCACGCCCCAGCAGCCGTACCGCGCCCGCGCACACCGGCACGGTTCCCCGCCGCCTCGCCGAGACCCGCGGCTAGAGCTCGAGCTGGGAGGTGGCTGCTACGCTTCGACATATGCTCGCGGGCCGGACCGGGCTGTGCCCGGTGATGGTGGGGCGCGGCATGGAGCTGGCGCGCCTCCAGCGAGCGCTGGCCGCCGACGAGACCCAGGTGGTGCTGGTCAGCGGCGAGGCCGGCGTCGGCAAGACCCGCCTGCTGCGCGAGCTGTCCGCAACCCTGCCGGTGGGCGCGCGGGTGCTGGCCGGGCAGGCGAGTCAGGGCGTGCCGGCGCGGCCCTTCCAGTTGCTGCTGGAGGCGATCGGCCCCAGCGTGTCCACATGGCGGCAGGTGCCCCAACGGCTCGCCGACCGTGAGGAGCCGCTGCGGCTGCTGCTGCGGCCGATCCTCGGCCATCTGGAGCCCTTCACCGACCGCGAGTACAGCCAGGAGGAGCTGCTCGGCGCAGCCGTCGCCCTGGTCGAGGACCTGCTCATCGGCACCGGCAGAGGGGTGCTGGTGTTCGAGGACCTGCACTGGGCCGACGCCCAGAGCGTCGCGCTGTTCGGCCGCCTGGCGCTGACGCCGAGTCTCGGCGCCCTGCTGGTCGGCAGCTTCCGGCCGGAGGCGGTCGACCGCAGGCATCAACTGGTCGCTACGCTCGCCGACGTCGGGCGCCAGCGCGAGATCACCCAGGTGGCCCTGGACCGGTTGGACCAGCACGCCGTCGCCGAGCTGCTGGCCGCGGTCTACGGGCACCCGGTGCCGTTCCGGGTCGCCGAGGCGATGCACCGGCGCACCGGTGGCAACCCGTTCTTCCTCGAGGAGCTGCTGGTCACCGCCGGCGACACCGACCCGGAGCGGCTCCAGGACCTGCCGCTGCCGTGGAACCTCTCCGAGGCCGTCCTGCGCCGGCTCGACCACCTCGACCCGGCGCAGCTGCGCGTGGTCGAGGCCGCGGCCGTGCTCGGCGAGCGCATCCCCTTCGACCTGCTCGCCTCGGTGACGGGCAGCGACGAGAACGAATTGATCGACACCCTCCGCAAGCTGGTCGCCGGCGGCGTCGTCCTGGAGGACGAGCCCGACGTGTTCCGCTTCCGTCACGCCCTGACACGCGAGGCGATCGCCGGCGAGCTGCTCGGTCGCGAGCGGCGCCGACTCCACGAGAAGGCCCTGGCCGGCCTGCACGAGGCCGGCTCGACCGACTGGGCGGCGATCGCCTGGCACGCCCGCGGGGCCCGGCGCTACGAGGACCTGGTCTCGGCGGCGCGCGTCGGCGCCGCCAGCTACCTGCAGCGGGGCGCGAGCCTGGAGGCGCTGCGCCTGGCCGAGGAGGGGCTCAGCGAGGCGGGCGACGACCCCGAGCTGGAGATGCTGGCTTCCAAGGCGGCCTGGCTGGTCGGCCTGATCGACATCGCCATCGAGCACGGCGAGCGCTGGCACACCATCGCCAGGCAGGTGGGCCGGCCGGAGGACGAGGTCGGCGCGCTGATCCACCTGGCCCGGCTCTACTACGAGGCCGAGGACCGCGAGCGCCAGTGGGAGGCGGTCTGGTCGTGCATGCGCGTGGCCGAGCCGCTCGGCCGTGGCGAGCCGCTGGCCAGGGCCTACGCCCTGGTCGCCGAGGCGTACATGCTCAGGGACCAGCGCGACGAGGCGGTCGAGTGGTCCGACCGGGCGCTGGAGCTGAGCGAGGAGATCGGCTTCCGGCCCGCGCGCGTGACCGCGCTGGTCAACAAGGGCTCCGCCCTGATCGAGCAGCCAGGCCGTCGCCAGGACGGCGTCGAGCTGCTGGAGCGGTCGATCGCGGAGGCGGAGGCCGCCGGCTACGACCTGCTGCTGTACCGGGCGCTGCACAACCTGCTGTGGGGCACGCTCGGGGAGTGGCCTCCGGAGCGCAGCCGCCAGATGCTGCGGACCCTGCGCGACCTGAGCGAGCGCAAGGGCCGCGGTGGCGCCCTGGGGAGGCTGGACCTGCTCGCCATGGAGATCGCCACGGTCGAGGGTGACCTGGCCACGGCCAGGGCCGCTCTGGAGGAGGAGCGGCGCCGGCGGCTGCCGGGGATGGACCACCTGATCCCGCTCCAGGTCGCGAACTGGCGGGCCCGGCTCGCGCTGGAGGCGGGCGACCTGGCGGAGGCCGGGGCGGCGCTGGAGGAGCACACCGCCGCTGAACGGGACGCCGACCCGTACGTGACCAGCACGGAGTCGTTGCTGCGGCTGGAGCTGGCCGCTCGCCTGGGTGACCGCGACGGCGTCCGCGCCCTGCTCGACGGCCTGCGCGCCGGCGCGGTGGCGCAAGCCTGGTGCTCGCCCCATCTGGGCATGGACTCGCTCACCGGCGGCCTGCTGGCGGCGATCCGGGCCGGGCTGGAGCCCGCCGTGGCCCGCGGCTTCCTCGCGGAGGCGGAGCGGGCCGTCGCCGAGCTGTCCCAGCCGGCCGCCGACGAGATACGGGCGGGCGAGCGTCCGCTGGCGCCCGCCCGCCGGCACCTGGAGGCCGCCCTGCTCGAGGCCGAGGGCAACCACTCCGCCGCGCTCGACGCCTACCTGGAGGCCGGCGGGACGGAGGGCCAGCGGACGGTGCCACTGCGCGCCGACTGCCAGCTCGGCGCCGCGCGCTGCCAGGTGGCCCTCGGCCGCTCCGAGGAGGCCAAGGCGCACGCGCGGGCAGCCGAGGAGCTGCTGGCGCGCTGGCCGGGCTGGCGCCGCGACGAGGCGCGGGCGCTGCTGGTACGGCTGCGCGCGGTGCCGCGGCGCGGAGCCGGCCCGCTCACGCCAAGGGAACGCGAGGTCGCCCAGCTCGTGGCCGAGGGCCTGAGCAACGGCGAGGTGGCCAAGCGCCTGTTCATCTCCACCAAGACCGCCTCGGTGCACGTCTCCAACATCCTCGGGAAGCTCGGGATGAGCTCGCGCGCCGAGATCGCCGCCTGGGCGGTCGGCACCGGGCTGGCCATGGTCGGCCAGGGGCAGCGATAGACCCCAGCCTCCGTACAATGTCGGTTGGCCGGCTTCCGAGCGATCGAGTGTTCATTGAAGCGTCTGCTGTTGCTGCGTCACGCCACCACCGACCACACCGGGAAACGCCTGTCGGGCTGGACTCCTGGCATCCACCTGGGCGAGAAGGGCCTCCAGGAGGCGCGCGCCCTGGCCGAGCGGCTGGCGCCCGTCGAGCTCCACGCCATCTATTCGAGCCCGCTGGAGCGCTGCCAGGAGACGGCCGCGGCGGTGGCGGAGCCCCGGGGTCTCAAGGTCTCCACTATCGAGGACGTCGGCGAGGTCCGCTATGGCGACTGGACCGGCAAGGAGCTCAGCGAGCTGGCGAAGACGGACCTGTGGCGGACGGTCCAGTTCCATCCCTCCGGCGCCCGCTTCCCCGAGGGCGAGTCGATCCACGAGATGCAGACGCGCGCGGTGCTCGCCTGCGAGCGACTGCGCGCCGCCCACCCTGGCGAGACCGTCGCGGTGTGCAGCCACGCCGACGTGATCAAGGCCGTTGTCGCCCACTACCTCGGCATGCACCTCGATCTCTTCCAGCGCCTGGTGGTCGGCACCGCCAGCGTCACCGCGCTCGGCTTCGGGCCGGTGCCCTACCTCCTGCGGCTCAGCGACTCCGGGACGACCCGCGACCTGAACCCGCCTCCGGAGCGTCGCGAGCAGCCAGAGACCAGGGAGCAGGACGATGCCTCCGCATGACCTGGACCCGGTGACCCGCCTGACCGCGGACGCGATCGGCGAGCCGGGCGCGCGGACCTTCCTGCTCCAGGCGGCGTCCGGGCTCCAGCAGATCACCCTGCTGGTCGAGAAGGACCAGGTGCGGGTGCTTGCCGAGCGGGTGATCGCCTGGCTGCCCGAGCTGGCCGCCGAGAACCCCGAGGACCCCGGCGAGGTGCGCGCGGCCGAGGCCGGCGACCTGAGCCTGAACGAGCCGGTGGAACCGGATTTCCGGGTGGGGCAGCTCGCGCTGACCTACGACCGCGACCGGGACCGGGTGGTGGTGATCGCCACCGAGCTGGTCCCCCAGGACGACGACCTCCCGGAGCCCACGCAGGAGGCCAGGGAGGTGCGGCTGTGGGTGACCCGCGCGCAGCTCCGGGTGATGGCCCGCCATGGCGCCCAGGTGGTGCAGCAGGGTCGGCCGCCGTGCCCGCTGTGCGGCAACCCGCTCGATCCGACCGGCCACGTCTGCCCCGCCCAGAACGGCCACCGCCCCACCGTCGTGTGACGTGAGCGACGCCGCGGCCCTGGAGCTGCTGACCGAGGGCGAGCTGGAGGTGCTCGGCCGCATCCCCTGGGCCTCCAACGCCACCCTGCTCGCGCGCGTCTGCCGCCGCGAGGAGACCAGCCTGGCGATCTACAAGCCGCGGCGCGGCGAGCAGCCGCTCTGGGACTTCCCGGAGGGGACCCTCTACCGCCGCGAGGTGGCCGCCTACGTGGTCAGCGAGGCGCTGGGCTGGGGCCTGGTGCCGCCGACGATCGTCCGCGGCGGCCCCTTCGGGGTCGGCTCGGTGCAGCTCCACGTCGAGGCCGACGCGCAGCTCACCGCCTTCGAGCTGGTCGAGCACGGCAACCAGGCGATGCCGCTGGTGGCCGCGTTCGACGTGGTGATCAACAACGCCGACCGCAAGGGCGGCCATTGCCTGGCGGAGACGGTGGACGGGCGGGTCTGGGCGATCGACCACGGCGTCTGCTTCCACGAGGAGCCCAAGCTGCGCACGGTGCTGTGGGACTTCGCCGGCAAGGCGCTGCCGGCGGGCGTCGTCGCCGACCTGGAGGAGCTGGCGGCCATGGTCCGTGACGGCGCGCTGCGGCGCGAACTGCGCGGCCTGCTCGAGCCCGACGAGATCGCCGCGCTGGGTGACAGGGCCTCGACGCTGGCCCATGCCGGATGCCTCCCATTGCCGAGCGGTCGGCGCCCGTATCCCTGGCCGTTGGTCTGACCAGCGCATCTGCCGCGATTCCTGGGCAGACCTTACCGAGCAGGGAAAATGGAAGCAGTACGGCGTAGCGCCGACCTCGGGACGATCTGAGAGAATTCTTATGAACCTCCACCAAAGGCATGACGTACGATGCGGCCGCTCGACCGCTTTTTCAGGTCCTGAGCTGCGTTGACGTGCCGACGGGGCCTGGCTCGCCCATCGGGCCCCGCGGCCGACAGGTGGGAGGTGGACGGAGCGTAGCTGCCCCGTAGCGACGGCACAAACCAATTTTCCCCCGTTTGGCCGGCCGCTGTCCCGGTCCAGGCAATGGCCGGCACTGCTGCCGTCTCGAAGTCGATCGCCCGGCTCCAGGTGGGCATTCGCGGCGATCGTCCCCAAAGAGGAGG
>WNGF01000666.1_pt1 | contig 73334 bp, 70 predicted proteins | sample 5400641 | NCBI WGS metagenome assembly WNGF01 (sample SAMN13153371, study PRJNA577476) | soil metagenome | isolation source: 80 cm soil or saprolite under grassland replicate 2 | place: USA:California | collected 2016-06-15
CGGACTTTGCCGCCGCGATGGCCTACGCCCGGCAGAAGTTCGCGTCCCATTACGCCGAGGTGCGCGAGTTCGTCGCCGCGGGCGGCGTGCTGCCCAAGGACGGCGACTTCATCACAGGCGAAGGCGAGGACTGACCACCGGTGCCCGGTGCAGGGCAGCCACCCTGCACCGGGCCTTACCGGCCCCGACTGCCTAGGGCGAGGCGATATGACTTTCTCACGCGACCCGGCGACCTGCGCATTCCCCCCGCACCCTGACCTGCCCGGGCCGGGCGGCGTCGACGGCGAGGCATTGCCGGAAGCGCCGCTGCTGGCGCCCGGCTCGGCGCTGAGCCGGATGCGGGGCTGGTTCCGGCACGCCCCGGCCGAGCGGGTACCGCCGGCCGTCGTGCCGGTGGTGTGGACCGCTGCGGAGATCATGCACGCCGCCGGCGTGTCCGGGCTGGTGCCCGGCGCGGCGGCGCTGGCGGCGGCAGGCATTGCGTACGGGGCCGGCGAGGGGCACGCCCGGGACGCGGACGAGGAGCACCCGCGGCTGCGCGGCGCCGAGCTGGCCGCCGTCACCGGGGCAGCCGGCGCGTGGGTGACCGCCGCCACTATATGGGGACCCCTCGCAGGCCCATACGACCCGCTGTCAATCGCGTATGGCGCCGGCGCTGCAATCGGGTACTGGTGGCTGCGCCGGCATGAAGCCATCCGGGCCGCCAGGCGGCGCCGGGATGAGGCGGCTGCCGCAGCTGCCGAGGCTGCCGAGCGCGAAGCGGAATGGACGGCCCGTAAAGCTGAGTGGCATCGCCTGGCGGCCCGGGTCGGCCTGCGCGGGTCGCATCTGCTGCACCTCGACCCGAACAACAACGGCGAAGAGTGGCAGATCGACACCTACAGCGCCCGGCAGCTTGCCTCGCAGGTGCACTGCTCACAGGTCGCGCAGAAACTCGCCGGGGAGCTGGGCCTGCGGAAAAGCCGCGTCGAGGTGCACGCAGACCCGGACTGGCCGTACAAGCTCATGATCCTGGTCCGCAGGGGCGACCCGTGGAAGGGCGGCAGCGCGGACGGGTGCATATGGCACCCGTGGGTGTCCGGCGCCCTCGATCCGCAGGCGCCCTGGGCGGAGATGACCCCGGAGGCGCCGTCGATCCTTGACCCGGCCGTCATCGGCGGCGACCCGGAGACCGGCGAGCCGCTGCAAGTGCCGCTGTACACCAGGAACGGCGCGGAGCGGGTGCTGGTGGTCGCAATGTCCGGCACGGGCAAGTCAATGACGCTGGACGACCTGTGCGAGCGGATCACCGCCTGCCGCGATGCCCGGCTGCTGCAGCTCAACTTGTCCAAAGGCGTTGAGGATGCCTGGTGGGCGCCGCTGGCCGAGGCCAGCGCCCTGGCCAGCGACCCCGACCCGGCCGCGCGGGCCTTGCGCATCCTGGACTTCGTTTACGACGTGATCCTCACCCGGCCGCAGTCCCGCAAGCCTGGCGTCCGCACGCACCAGCCGACCCCGGAAGAGCCGGCGTTCGTGCTGAAAATCGATGAGGTCGACGTCGTAGCCGCCGACCCGGAGCGGCAGCAGCGACTGGCGGAGATCGCCTCCAAGTGCCGCAGTGAGGGCGTCGTGCTGCTTCTCGGCGCGCAGCGGCCAGTGAACAAGTGGATCGGCGGCGCGGGCGTGCGCGCGAACCTCAGCCGCATCGTGTGGGGCAAGATGCGCGCCGGCGACGTGCGGCACGCCGCCGGCGGCGAAGGTATCACGCTGCCCGACATCGGCAGTTACGGCGGCGGCAACCCAGGCGTGTTCGGCGTCTGCGAGCACCCGACGTTCAGCGGGATGCCGTTCTCCCGGGGCCGCAGCTTCCACTGGGGCGAGGATTCCCCGGGCCTGATGCGCCTGATCGCCGCCCGCGCGGCCACCAGGCGGCCGTACGTCCTTGAACCTGCCCTGGCCGGCCTGGCGGACGACTGGGCGGCGATCACCGGCAGCGCGCCCGCCCGCCAGCCCGCAGCCGGGCCTGAGCCCACGCCCGGCGCGGCTGAGCCTGCCACGGTTCCAGTGCCTGCCGCCGTGGACCCCCGGTACGACCTGATCACCACCAGGACCGGGAAGACGGTCCCCGGCACCGCCGGCATCAGGGCGAACCTAGCGCAGGCGGCGGCGGCGGAGACACCGCAGATACCGCCGGTGCCGTCCGGGATGGAGGCCCGCGCCGCTGCCGTGCTCGTGCAGCGGCGGGCCGAGCACCTGGCCGCCTACACCGACGAGAGCGCCGAGCTGCCGGCCGACCTGGGCGGCCCGCTGCGGGCGATGCTCGCCGCGCCGGGGGGCGTCAGCATCCGGGCCGCTGCTGAGCAGCTGGGCATCGGCCGGGACCGGGTGCACCGCCAGCTGATGCGCTGGCGGGCGCAGGGCACCGCCGTGGTGCGCGGCGAGGGCGGGCGCGCCCGGCGCTGGCACGCCCATCGCCCGGGTGACACCCTCGCCGCGTACCCGCCGCTGCAGGCTGTCGAGGACGCCGGGGAGGGCAGGTCATGATCGCCAGGAATGTCCGGCGGACATTCCGCCGGGGATTGTCCGACGACACGTTTCCCCAGGTCAGCAAAACATCGAAACAAGATCATCGGACAATCCCGCTCGCGCGTCCCCCGGTTCGGAGTGATCATGAGTGCTGATCATGAATGGCGGCTTCTCGCGCGAGCGGAGGAGCTGGCTGACACAGACGACCTGGCCGAGACGGTCACCTGCATTCTCGGCGGCGCGCGGTCGGCCCGGCTTGACCCCGACGCACTCGGCGGGCTGACCGGCGCGGCCCTCGCGCTCGGCGAGGATGGCCGGGCTGTGTACGCCGCCGGGCCGCGCGGCCTGATGAGCGCGTTCGCCGACGATGCGGAGTTCCTCGGCGCCGTCGCCGAAGCTGAGGACGAGGTAGCCGGGCTGCTGGCGGCGGCACGCAAGCTACAGGCTGAGGCCGCCACTGCCGTGGCGGCGGCACGGGCGGCCCATGCGGCGGCACGGGCCATGCCATCTGGCACGGCGGAGCAGGCAGGGGCCCGTGCCGCCGCGCTCGCCGATGCCGCCGGGCGGATCGCCCTGGCCCGCGACGCGGTACAGGTCACCGGCACGCTGGCGGGCCGCCTGGAGCGTGCCGCGTGCCGCCTGGCCGCCGTGCCGGAAGACCTGGGCGAGACATACGAGGCGGTGTACGCGCTGCTGCACCGGGGCGGTGTCATGCCCAAGGATGGCGACTGGCTCTCCGGTGACGACCCGCCCGGCCAGCCCCTGCCAGGCAGGCGGGCGGGCCCGGCGAACCCGGTACACGCCGGGCCCGGCCGCGCGCAGCCCCCTGACCGGATCAGGACAAGACCCAGCCGCCCGGAGGCGGCCGCGGCAGCCGAGGGCCGGTCATGAAGGCGGGCCACCCGGCCCGCGGGCCGGTGGCACGGCCCGGCGGCACGGGTAACCCCCCGGGCGGCACGCGGCACAGGCCAGGGTGGCCCGCCCGGCGCGGTGGCCCGCTTCCCGGAGCGGTGGCACGCGGCACGGTGGCACGCCTCCCGAACCCCGTGTGCCCGGCCGGGCTTCCCCTCCGGCCGGGCACACGGGGCGCTCAGGACGCGACCCGGAGAGATCGGCCAGCGGAGGTGAACGATGGCTAGGCGCGGCCCGCTGAAGGCCGGCAATCGCGTGGAGTCCGGCACGTTCGGGCCGGGCGGCGGTAACCGGCTCGATGAGATGAAGCGGCCCGAGCGCAAGCACCCCCAGGACGGCTACCTGATCATCCCGCCGTCACTCACCCCCGGCGATGGCTACCCCCGATGTGGTACCCCGCGGACCGGGTGCAGCCGTGGCAGCCGGACCGGTGGTCCTGCAACGCCTTCATGCTCCGGCACCGAGGCCAACCTCGGACGATCCTCGGTGCCGGTCCATGAGGAGATCAGCCAGCCCGCTGCGATCGAGAGAGGCACCCATGTCCACTCGGCAGTCGTTCAGGAACGAGTCGGGCTCAGCTCCCGGCGGCGCGGCCGGGCTTGCCTGCTGGTCCCCCGATCGCCGGTACCGGTGGTCGCTGCGCCGCGCCTGGCCGCCCGCCGGCCCGCACCCTGGCCCGTCGCTCACGTTCGTGATGCTGAACCCGAGCACGGCCGGGGCGACCCGCGACGATGCCAGCATCCGGCGCTGCCGGGGCTTCGCCGAGCGAGAAGGCTGCAGCAGCTTCGAGGTCGTCAATCTGTTCGCCCTGGTGTCGACCGACCCGAGGGGCCTGCTGGCCGATCCGGACCCGGTGGGCTTCGCCTGCGACCAGGCGATCGTGAGCGCGTGCACCGGCCGCGATGACCGCACCGTAGTGGTCGCGTGGGGCGCCAACGCGGGGCATCCGCGGCTGCGGCCGCGCGCGCTCCAGGTCCTGGAGCTGCTCGACGGGCACCAGGTGCCCTGCCAGGTCCTCGGGATCACCGCTGACGGCCACCCTGCACACCCGCTGCGGCTGAGCAGGAACGCACCACTGCGGCCCCGGATCCTGCCCGCGCCGCATCGGGGAAACCAGCGCCATGGGCCCGGGAACCCGGCCGGGCCGACCCCGTCGATCGCCGGGCAAGGCGTCTCCGAGTCTCCCGGCTCCCGCGCGGCAGGCGCGACATGACAGCCCCGGAGCGGCACCGGACACTCGCCGAGGTCTGCGACCTCTACTTCCCCGGCGTCACGCCATGCGCCCTGCGCTGGATGATCAAGCGCCGCGGATACGCCCACAGCCGGTGGGGCCGGGAGTACCGGCTGACCGACTCGCAGGTCACCGCCATCCAGCAGGATCTAGCGCGGCCCCCTCGGCAAGCCACGGCAGGCCCGCCGCGCCCGCGCGGCGCGGGCGCCCGCAAGCAGCCCGAGAGCATCCAGCGTCCCGGGGAAGCCGTCAGCCCGCCAGCCCGGCGCCGCCAGCCGGCGGCGCCGCGCGCGGATGTGAAACAGGCGCTGGCTGAACAGCTGGCATCCCCGCTAGCCGTAACTGCTGCCCAGCATCCGCCGACCCCGCGCCGCCGGGAAGCATGATGTCCCGGACCCAGTGCTTCGCCGAGAAGCGCGGCTCCGCCTGGCGTGGCCGCTACCCCGACGCCGAAGGCCGGCTGCGGTCGACCAGCGGCTACCCGACCAGGAACAAGGCCCTGCAGGCCGCCCGCGACGCTCGCGCCGCCATCGAGGCCGGCACCGCGAGAAAGGCCGCCGCACAGGGCCAGATCACGGTGGCCGAGTGGATCAGCGAGATCTGGCCGGCCTGGGACATCGAACTCACCACCAGGGCCAACTACTCCGCGCCGATCAGGCGCTTCATCCTGCCAGCCTTCGGTGACCGCCCGGTCAGGTCGCTTACGCGCGAGGAGATCGACCGCTGGGAACGCGCGCTCATTGATGAGCGCGGCTACTCCATCGAGTACATCCGCGGCGCCCGGCGCCGCCTGCATACGATCCTGGCCGACGCCGTCACCGCCGGGCACCTGGAGGTGAATCCGGCCAGCCGCCAGCGCGGCCGGGGCCGCAAGGCCAGCCAGGACCGGGCCCGGGGCACGGCGGAGAAGATCTGGGCCACGGAGGACGCCGCGCTGCTGCTCGCCGAGCGCTGCGGGCTCCTCGGCGGCGAGGCCGAGTTCATCCGGGTCCTGCTGATCGCCTTCACCGGGCTGCGGTGGGGCGAGGTGAACGGGCTGCAGGCCTCTTATGTCCGCGGCCCGGACCGCCGCCGGAATCATTTCTATATCCGCGTCGAATGGCAGATGATCGAGCTGAATGGCAAGTTCTACCTCGCGCCCCCAAAGGAGGGCTCGCGGCGGGACGTCGACATTCCCGGCTGGCTTTTCACCCTCCTGCAGCGGATCAAGGCTCATGGCCGCCGGTGCCGGTGCCCGCGCCGCGACGACGGCACGAGCGCCTGCGGGTCGCGTGAGGCGTTCCTGTTCCTGGGGACCGAGGCCGGTCACGCCCGGCGGTCGAAGTACGCCACCCGGATCTTCCGGCCCGCAGCCGACGGCGTCTACCCGGCGGAGAAACGCCGCCGCGGCTACCACACCGGCCGCTGGCGGGTGCACTGCAAACGCGACCCGTTCCCCGGCATCCCGGTGCCGATGAGGGGCATGCACCGGGCGAAGGCCGAGCAGCTGGCCGAATGCTCGTGGGCGGCGCTCATTCCGGGCCTGACACCGCACGGCCTGCGGCACGGCCACCAGACGGCGATGCGGCGCGACCGGGTCCCCCGGGTTCTGCGCCGTGACCGCCTCGGCCACGGCGCCTCGGGCGACATCGCGGACCATTACACCCACATCGCCGACGAGATGATCGAGGAAATGCTGGCCCGCCAGACGCGGCGATGGCAGGCGGCGGTCGCGGCACGGGCGCGCATCGACGAGGCCCGCGGCGCCGGGCCACGCTCGGCCGTGCCCGCTCTGAACGAGTGGCTGGCCGCATTCCGGGAGGGCGACGGGGAATCCAGCTCCCATCTGCGCTCCCATCGGCAGGATCCGGAGGTGGAAGCGTGAGCGTTTTGCCTGGTGGGCGCAACTGGGATCGAACCAGTGACCCCTCGCTTGTAAGGCGAGTGCTCTACCGCTGAGCTATGCACCCGTGCGGACCGCCCGGGCAGCGACGGGCGACGACCGGGGACAGCGTACCTCCCCGGCGCGGGTGGCGGCAGCCGCGCACGCGCCGGGAACAAAATGGTCCGCGGGCTGGACCAGGCCAAGCACGCCGGCGATACTGTTGCCTATGTCAACTAAATCACTGCTGCAGGCAACTATCCCGGATGATGTACCGGACCGGGTGGCAGCAGTTCGCGAGTTCAACCGGTTCTACACGAACGTGCTCGGACTGCTGCGAGAGGGCCTGCTGGAGACCCCTTACTCGCTCACCGAGGCCAGGGTGATCTTCGAACTCGCCGCTGCCGGCCAGGCGGACGCCACCGAGTTGCGCCGCTCGCTCGACATCGACGCCGGTTACCTGAGCCGGGTCCTGGCCAGGCTCGAAGGCGGCGGCCTCATCTCGCGGGAGCGGTCGCCGGCGGATGGCAGGCGCCAGATGATCGGGCTGGCTGAGCCGGGCAAGGCTGCGTTCCTGATGCTGGATACCCGGTCATCCGGCCAGATCAGCGAATTGCTCGCCCGCCTGCCCGGCACTGACCAGCGGCGGCTGATCAGCGCGATGGCCACCGTGCGCGACGTCCTGGAGGATCGGCCACGGCCTGCTGGCTACGTGCTCAGGGCGCCACTGCCGGGTGACCTGGGCTGGGTGATCCGCCAGCATGGCGCCGTCTACGCCGACGAGTACCGATGGGACGCGTCCTTCGAGGCGCTGGTCGCCAGGATCGTGGCCGACTATGCGGAGCGCCACGACCCGAGGCGGGAGGCAGCCTGGATCGCTGAGGTGAACGGCGAGCCCGCCGGGTGCGTCTTCTGCATGCGCAAGAGCGACGCGACCGGGCAGCTGCGGCTGCTGCTTGTCGATCCGCCCGCGCGCGGGCTCGGCATCGGCGAGCGCCTGGTCGACGAGTGCGTCTCTTTTGCCCGCCGCGCCGGATACGCCGATCTCGTGCTCTGGACCAACGACGTGCTGACCGCCGCCCGCCACCTCTACGAGAAGGCCGGCTTCGTTCTCACCCGCACCGAGCGTCACCACAGTTTCGGCCATGACCTGATCGGCCAGACCTGGCGGCTGCCGCTCGGCTGAAGCCAGCTGAAGCCAGCAGGACCTGGCTGGGCAAGGACCGTCCAGGGCCAGGCCGCGCTCGTCAGCCGATCCCCGCGGTCCGCCGGGCGCTGCCCAGTACCCGGGCCAGCGCCCGCTCGACATCCTCGGCGAGCCCGGGCGCGCCGCCGCCGGGTCCGGCTCCGGGATCACCGCCCGGCGGCCCGGCCTGCCCCGCGGCCGCCCCAGCACCGGCCGAGCCAGCACCAGCCGCCGCGCCGCCAGCACCAGCGCCGAGGCTGTCCGCGGGCTCCCGGACATCTCCGCAGTCCTTGCACTCAATCTCGCCGAGCCGCCGGACGAGGTGCACCCCGCCGCAGACCGGGCACCGGTCAAGGTCGGCCGCCCAGTCGAACGTCTCCTGGCAGCCGGGGCAGATGAGCACCTGATGCGCCGCGCGCACCCCGCGCTTCCACGGGCTCTGCCCGCGGTCCGGGTCAACCTGCCGCGTGCCGCAGCGGTAGCAGGGCATTCAGATTGTCCGATCTCTGCCGATCCGGTAGCGCGCTCGCGCTACAAACTGGCCAGCGCCTTCTGGTAGTCGGCGATGTCACGTGCCTGCGGAATGGGGTTCACTATCTTCCACCGAACCACGCCATCCTTGTCGATGATGAAGGTCCCGCGCGCGGCGATACCCAATTTCTCGTCGAATATCCCGTACGACCTGGCGACGCCGCCGTGCGGCCAGAAGTCGGACAGCAGCGAGAAGCCGAATTGCTCAGCGTCCGACCAGGCGCGCAGCGCGTACCCGGAATCCACCGAGACGGTCAGCAGCTCGACGTCGTCCCGCGACGCCTCGGGGAATTCATCGCGCATCGCGGCCAGCTCAGCCGAGCAGACGCCGCTGAAGGCGAGCGGGTAGAACACGAGCACCACGTTCTTCTTGCCGCGGTAACCCGACAGCCGCACCGGCGTGCCGTGCTGATCCTTCAGCTCGAAGTCGGGGGCCTGCTGGCCGACCTCCACCGCCATAACGAGTCCTTTCCGCAAGGGGAGCCCATCCGGGACGCATTCAGTGTGCCACCTAATGGCAACATGGTGCCCACGGCGCCGTTGCGCCGCAGCCAACGACGCGGCAACGCGGCATGCCAGCAGGCGGCACGGCAGATGACGGCAGCGCAGGAGAGCTGACCGGCACGACCACCGTCAGCGGCGGGCCTTGGGCGCGACCAGGCGGGTGCCCGACCAGTCGCGCGCGGCGCTGACGCTGGAGGTCTGCGAGAGCCCCGCGGTTGGCGCGGCCTCCCCGATCTCGCTCGGCTCCACATGGCCCTCTCTGCCCGCCTTGGGCGTAAGCAGCCAGATGTAGCCACCGTCGGCAAGCGGCGTCAACGCACCGAGGAGGGCATCAACGAGGTCACCGTCGCCATCCCGCCACCACAGCAGGACGACGTCCACGACATCGTCATAGTCCTCGTCGACGAGCTCGACGTCCTTCCCCCCGGCGATAGCGTCGCGCAATTCCTCGTCGCAGTCGTCGTCGTAGCCAATCTCCTGCACCACCTGACCCGGCTTGATTCCGAGCCGTCCGGCCAGGTCGCGATGATCCTGCGCCTGGCCTGCGGTCGCGCTCACTGACGCCCTCCCTGGATCCTTTCCCGCGGCCCGCCGCGGCCGGCCCGCATCCCGGCGCTCGGGTGGCGTGGGCCTGACGCGGCGTTTGCGGCATCGGCACTTCTTGATGGGACAGTCCACACTGGGTAAGCGCGGTGCGCAAGTCACAATTCGCGCAGAGTTCGAAAACTGCGGTCATGATTTGAACTTCTCCCCGTCCCGGCCGGGCTGTCCGGCGGCCCGCCGCCACGCCCCCCGTGCGCCCGGACCGGCAGGAGGCGACCGCCCGGAACTCGTGCCGCGCGACCGCCCTAATAATCCAGTTTAGTGCCCCGCATCCACGGGCTGTCACACCGGGTGGCCGCGGCGTCACGATCGCAGAGGTTACTGACCGGTAGAGATGCGCCGGCGGCCACCGCGTACGAGGATTGGTCTGGACGACTGCGAACGCAGACCGGCGGTGAACAGCCACCGCCTCACCACGAGCTCGGGGCCGGGTTGTCCGGCCACCGCGGAAGGCGAGGACACACCGTGGCCTCCGGAAGCCAGCGCTTCTCGATCATCAGCGACGGCCTGCCCACCCAGCTGCCGGATATCGACCCGGACGAGACCAGGGAGTGGATCGAGTCCTTCGACACGGTCGTCCGGACCCGCGGGCGGGCACGCGGCCGGTACGTGATGCTCCGCCTGCTGGAGCGGGCCAGGGCACAGCAGGTCGGCGTCCCCGGGCTGCGCAGCACCGACTACATCAACACGATCCCGCCGGAACGCGAGCCGTGGTTCCCCGGCGACGAGCACGTCGAGCGGCGGATCCGCGCCTACATCCGGTGGAACGCCGCCGTCATGGTCTCCCGCGCCAACCGCCCTGGCATGAGCGTCGGCGGCCACATCGCCACCTACGCATCGGCCGCCAGCCTGTATGAGGTCGGGTTCAACCACTTCTTCCGCGGCAAGGAGCACGGCGAGTCGGGCGACCAGGTGTTCTTCCAGGGCCACGCGGCTCCCGGCATCTACGCGCGCGCGTTCCTTGAGGGCAGGCTGACCGAGCATCAGCTGAACGGCTTCCGCCAGGAGCTCTCGCATCCCGGTGGCGGCCTGCCGTCGTACCCGCACCCGCGGCTGATGCCGGACTTCTGGGAGTTCCCGACCGTGTCGATGGGGCTGGGCGCGATCAACGCCGTGTACCAGGCCAGGTTCAACCGGTACCTGCTGGCCAGGGAGCTGAAGGACACCAGCCGGTCGCGCGTCTGGGCGTTCCTCGGCGACGGCGAGACCGACGAGCCCGAGGTGCTCGGCGCGATCGGCCTCGCCGCCCGCGAGGAGCTCGACAACCTGACCTTCGTGATCAACTGCAACCTGCAGCGGCTGGACGGGCCGGTCCGCGGCAACGGGAAGATCATCCAGGAGCTTGAGGCGTCATTCCGCGGGGCCGGCTGGAACGTCATCAAGGTGATCTGGGGACGGGAGTGGGACCCGCTGCTCGCGCAGGACGTCGACGGCGTGCTTGTCAACAAGATGAACACCACCCCGGACGGCCAGTTCCAGACCTACGGCGTCGAGTCGGGCGACTACATCAGGGAGAACTTCTTCGGCAGCGACCCCCGGCTGCGCGCGATGGTCCAGCACCTGTCCGACGACGAGCTGCGGAACCTGTCCCGCGGCGGCCATGACTACCGGAAGGTCTACGCCGCGTTCAAGGCGGCCACCGAGCAGGTTGGCCAGCCGACCGTGATCCTGGCGCACACCATCAAGGGCTGGACGCTCGGCCCCGACTTCGAGGCGCGCAACGCGACCCACCAGATGAAGAAGCTCACGCATCCCGAGCTGAAGGCGTTCCGCGACCGGCTGTACCTGGACATCCCCGACGCCGCGCTGGAGGCGGAGCTGCCGCCTTACTACCACCCGGGCGAGAACTCCGACGAGATCCAGTACATGAAGGAGCGCAGGGCCGCCCTCGGCGGCTACCTGCCGCGGCGGGTCGTCCGGGCCAGGCCGCTGGCGCTGCCGCCCGACTCGTCCTACGACGAGCTGCGGAAGGGATCGGGCAAGCAGGCTGTCGCCACCACGATGGCGTTCGTCCGGTTGCTCAAGGACCTGATGCGGAACTCGGATATCGGCGACCGGTTCGTCCCGGTGATCCCGGACGAGGCGCGCACGTTCGGCATGGACTCGCTGTTCCCCACCGCGAAGATCTACTCGCCGCACGGCCAGGGCTACGAGGCGGTCGACCGCAACCTGCTGCTGTCCTACAAGGAATCCGAGAAGGGCCAGATCCTGCACGAGGGGATCAGCGAGGCCGGGGCGATGGGCTCGGTGGCCGCCGCGGGCACGGCGTACGCGACGCACGGCACGCACATGATCCCTGTGTACATCTTCTACTCGATGTTCGGCTTCCAGCGGACCGGCGACCAGATGTGGGCGCTCGGCGACCAGCTGGGCCGCGGCTTCCTGCTCGGCGCGACGGCGGGCCGGACAACGCTGACCGGCGAGGGGCTGCAGCACAACGACGGCCACTCCGTGCTGCTGTCCTCGGTCAGCCCGGCCTGCATCGCCTACGACGCGGCCTGGGCGTACGAGCTGGCCTACATCATGCGGGACGCGCTCCGCCGGATGTACGGCCCCTCCCCCGAGCATCCCGACGGGGAGAACATCTTCTACTACCTGACCATCTACAACGAGCCCTACGTGCAGCCGCCGGAGCCAGCGGACTTCCCTGGCGGCCAGGCCGCCCTGGCCGAGGGCATCCTGCGCGGCCTGTACCGCTATGCGGCAGCTCCGGACGCACCCGCCGGGCAGGCCGGCGCCCACGCCGACGCCGGCGCCGACGCGAGCGCGCTGACCGTCCCCGGTCCGCCGGCCGGCCCGGACGCCGCCGGCGGGGAGCCCGCGTCCGCTGAGGGCGCCAGCCCGGCCGGCGCCACGGACCTGACCAGCGTTTTCCAGACCATCCGCAGCGGCACCGATTCCGGCTCCGCCCCCGAGCGGCCGCACGCGAAGATCCTCGCCTCCGGCGTGGCGCTGCGCTGGGCGCTGGAGGCCCAGCGGCTGCTCGCCGAGGACTGGGGCGTCGCCGCTGAGGCCTGGTCCGCGACGTCCTGGACGGAGCTGCGCCGTGAGGCGCTCCGCTGCGACGAGTGGAACCTGCTGCATCCCGACGCCGAGCAGCGGGCGCCCTACGTGACCCAGGTGCTGGAGGGCAGCCCGGGGCCGGTCGTCGCGGTGAGCGACTGGATCCGCGCGGTGCCGGACCAGATCGCCCGCTGGATCCCCGGCCCGTACACCTCGCTCGGCACCGACGGCTGGGGGTTCTCCGACACCAGGCCGGCGGCCAGGAGGTTCTTCCACGTGGATGCCGAGTCGATCACGCTCGCGGTGCTGAGCCAGCTAGCCCGCCAGGGCGAGGTCAAGCCCGAGGTACTCGGCCAGGCGATCAGCAAGTACCGGCTGGATCTCGCCGTCAGCGACGCCCTGTAAAGGACGCCAGGGCCGGGCTCGGCTGAGCCTTGCCCCGGCACCGTTCGGGGACGGCTCGTTCTTTACCGGTTTCATCCGGCAGGCCCGGCGGCATCAAGCGCCGCGCGATCGCGGGCATCCGGCCGGTGCGGCCACGGCAGCCGGCCCAGCGCGCGACGAGCATGCCAAGGATTATTTACGAGAAGTGCACGGCCAGTGCCGCGGCCTGGCCCGTGATTCACCGCCGTCGCTGCCGGTGCCACGGAAGGTAGCCAGGCAGGCGCCGGAAAAGGGGTTCGCCCTGGCCATGGCCGGCCGAAATACTGGCAGCATGAACCGGCCCGCCAGCGGCGACGAGGTCCGCCAGACGTTCATCGAGTTCTTCACCTCGAGGCAGCACCAGCAGATCGGCGCTGCCTCGGTGATCCCGGTGAACGACCCGACGCTGCTGTTCATCAACGCCGGCATGGCCCCGCTCAAGCCCTACTTCCTCGGCGAGGCGGTCCCCCCGGCGCCGGACCTGTGCAACGTCCAGCCCTGCGTGCGCACCGTCGACATCGCCGACGTCGGCGACCGGCACCACCTGACGTTCTTCGAGATGCTCGGCAGCTGGTCGATCGGCCACTACTTCAAGGACCGCGCCGTCGAGCTTGCCTTCGAGCTGCTCACCGACGGCTTCGGGTTCACCGCCGACCAGCTGTACGTGACCGTCTACCAGGGCAGCGAGGAACTCGGCCTGCCCCCGGACGACATCTGTGCCGCGGCCTGGCAGCGGGCCGGGATTCCCGGCGACCACATCGTCTACCTGGGCGACGAGGACAACTTCTGGTCCGCTGGCGACACCGGGCCGTGCGGCCCGTGCACCGAGGTGTTCTACGACACCGGCGCGGAGCACGGCCCGCCGTATCAGCCCGGCGGTGAGTTCGACAGCGCTGGCCGGTACATCGAGATCTGGAATGCCGGGGTCTTCATGGAGTTCAACAGGCTCCCCGGCGGCTCCCTCGAGCCGCTGCGGTTCGCCAGCGTGGATACCGGCTCCGGGCTGGAGCGCATGTGCATGGTGCTGCAGGGCCGCGACTCGGTGTACGAGACGGACCTGTTCGCCCCGATCGTGGCGGCGGCTGAGTCCGCGCTGGCCGGGACGGCCGCCAGCCAGCGGGACGTCAGGCTCATCGCCGACCACGTCAGGGCCTCCGCCTTCATCCTCGGCGAGGGCATCGTCCCGTCGAACGAGGGCCGGGGCTACATCCCGCGGCGGCTGCTCCGCACGGCCATCGCCACCGCGACCCAGGCCGGCGCCGAGTCCTTCGACCTCGCCCACATCGCCGGCACCGCCATCGACCAGCTGACCGGCAACTACCCCCGGCTCGCCGAGAGCCGCGAGCGGGTACTCGCGCTGCTGAGCAGCGAGCAGCGCGACTTCGGCAGGGTGGTGCGCCGCGGCCTGGACCGCCTCTCGGCGCTGGCTGCCACGCCGGGTTTCGAGATCAGCGGCGAGGATGTCTTCGCGCTCTTCGCCACGCACGGCATGCCCGTGGACCTGATCCGCGACTTCGCCGCGAGCCGCGGCGGCTCGCTGGACGAGCGGCGGTTCGCCGAGCTGTTCACCGAGCACCGCGAGCTGTCCCGGCCGCGCGCGGCCCGGTCGGGGGCGGGACCGGGACAGGGCACGCCGGGTGCCGTCGAGCCGGAACTGATCGCGGCGGCCGGGCCGGAGCCGACCAGGTTCCTCGGCTACCAGGAACTCACCGCGCAGGCGAGGGTCGTCGCGCTGGCCGGGCCGCACGGGCCGGCCAGCCTCCTCACCGCCGGCGAGCGGGGCCTGGCGATCTTCGACCAGACCCCCTTCTACGCCGAAGGCGGCGGCCAGGTCGGCGACACCGGCCAGGTCACCGGGCCTGGCGTCGCCGCGGCCGTGCTGGACACGCAGAACGCCGACGGCCGCCACGTGCACGCGATCGAGGTCAGCAGCGGCGAGCTGCAGCCGGGCGACAGCGTCAGGCTGGCCGTTGACGCCGCACGACGCCAGGCCGTCATGCGGAACCACTCAGCCACCCACCTGCTGCACGCCGCCCTGCGGCAGGTACTCGGCGAGCATGTCCGGCAGGCCGGGTCGCTGGTCGCGCCCGACCGGCTGCGCTTCGACTTCCAGCACCCCGGCGCGGTGTCGCAGAGCGCGGCTGACGAGGTCGAGCGGCTGGTCAACGCCGAGGTGCTGGCCAACATCGAGCGGCGCACCGAGGTCAAGCCGTTCCGGGACGCCGTCGGCGGCGGCGCCATCGCGTTCTTCGGCGACAAGTACGGCGACGACGTCAGGGTCGTCTCGTTCGGTGACTTCTCCGCCGAGCTGTGCGGCGGCACCCACGTGCACGGCACGGCGGAGGTCGGCCTGTTCCGGATCGTCAGCGATGCCAGCATCGGCGCTGGCGTCCGCCGGATCGAGGCGGTGACCGGCGAGGCCGCCATCGCCTACACGCTGGAACGCGAGAAGCTGCTCAGGGCGCTCGCCGCGCGGCTGCGGGTCTCCGTCGACGAGCTGCCGCGGCGCGTCGAGGCACTCGCCACCAGGAACGGCGGGCCACGGCGCGCCAGGATCGCCGCGGAGACCCTGGCGGGTGCCGTCCGCACGGCACCGTCCGGCCAGCGCTACCTGATCACCGAGAACCCGGGCATCGAGCCCGCCGACCTGGCCGCCGAAGCGCGGCGGCTCAGCGCGGAACTCGACGCGGTCGTCGTGATCCTGCTGCCGGACGCCCGCGCAGCCGCGCTGCGGGTCGGCGTCAGCGTGCCGGCCGCCGCGCCCGGGCGGCTCGACGCGAGGACGGTGCTGAAGCAGGTGCTGGCGGTAACCGGCGGGCGCGGCGGCGGCAGCCGGACGTTCGCCCAGGGCGGCGGCGCGGAACTCGCCGACCTGCCCGCTGTCGCCGCCAGGCTGCGGGCTGCGCTTGGCCTGGGCGGCGAGCAGGCCCGGCCCGGCTGACCGCGCCCGGCCGCGCCCCGACAGCACTCCGGCCGCCGCGCCCGGCCCGGCTGACCGCGCCCGGCCGCGCCCCGACAGCACTCCGGCCGCCGCGCCCGGCCCGGCCTCCGCGCGATGGGCCCGCCCGCCATCCCCGGGCCGGCCGCCAGCCGCCGGCATGGCAGGCTGGCAGGGTGACAGGCGCAACAGAGCCAGCAGGCACCGGCGGCATTCAGCCGGCAGGATCGCGCGCCGGGAGGCGCGTCAGCGAGGAGACGATACGCAGCCTCGAGGCGTCCATGAGCTCGCTGGGCACCGCCGCGATGACGTCCATGGACCGGCGCCTGCCGTGGTTCCGGCGAATGTCGGCGGAACACCGGTCCTGGCTGGGCCTGGTGGCACAGGCCGGGGTCGCGGCCTTCGTCGACTGGGTCAAGCACCCGGAACGGGGCAGGCCCGCGGTGGCAGGCGAGGTATTCGGCACCGCCCCCCGCGAGCTGGCCAGGGCCGTCAGCCTGCAGCAGGCCGTGGAGATGGTCCGCGTCATCATCGACGTGGTCGAGTCGCGGGTGGACAAGCTCGCGGCGCCCGGCGGCGAGGCTGAGCTGCGCGAGGCCGTGCTCCGGTACACCAGGGAAATCGCCTTCGCCGCCGCCCAGGTATACGCGCGCACCGCCGAGGCGCGCGGCGCCTGGGACGCCCGGCTGGAAGCGCTCGTGGTGGACTCGCTGGTCCGCGGCGAGGTGGACGAGGGCCTGCAGTCCTGGGCCTCCGCGCTGAACTGGTCATCGGCCCCGGTCTCCGTCATCGCGGGCATCGCCGACGGCAGCGAGCCGGAGGGGCTGATCGACGAGCTCCGAATGATCGCCCGCCGGTCCCGGCTCGACCTGCTCGCCGGGGTGCACGGGCACCGGCTCGTGGTGGTGCTCGGCGGCACGACCGAGCCGCTGAAGGCCGCCAGCCACCTGGCCGGCCGGTTCGGGCCCGGGCCCGTCGTGGTCGGCCCGCCGGTCGCCGACCTGCAGTCGGCGGTCGTGTCGGCCGGCGCGGCACTGGCCGGCCTGCGGGCCGCCACCGCCTGGCCGGAAGCGCCGCGGCCGGTCGAGGCGGTCGACCTGCTCCCCGAGCGCGCCCTGGACGGGGACGAGTCAGCGCGCAGGGAACTCATCGACGACGTCTACGTGCCGCTGCTGGACGGCGGCCCTGCGTTGCTCGATACCGTCACCACGTACCTGGAGCAGGGCAGCTCGCTGGAGGCGACCGCGAGGCTGCTCTTCGTGCACCCGAACACGGTCAGGTACCGGCTGCGCCGGGTAAATGAGCTCACCGGGCTGACGCCGGCCAACGGCCGGGACGCGTTCGCCATCTGGCTTGCCGTAGTGCTCGGCCGCCTCGCGCACAAAGGAACTAAGTTGTAGAATTCATACAGATAGCCACGGCAAAAGTTCGTATGCTTCGGCATTCGTATGGCGGAGTTCTACAGTGCAGGCTTAAGGGATGCTGTTGATCGCCGCGCCTGGCCAGGGCGCGCAGGCCCCCGGCTTCCTTTCCGCGTGGCTGGAGCTGCCCGGATTCGCCGACCGCCTCGGCCCCTGGTCCGAGCTCGCGGGCTGCGATCTCATCCGGTGCGGCAGCACCGCCGGCGCCGACGAAATCAGGGACACGGCCATCGCCCAGCCGCTGCTCGTCGCCGCCGCCATCGCCACGGCGGACGAGCTCTTCGGCGGGCTCGGCCAGGCGGCCAGGCTGGCCGGCGCGGCGGCCGGCCACAGCGTGGGCGAGCTGGGAGCGGGCTCCATCGCCGGGGTGATCAGCCCCGAGGACGCACTGCGGCTTGTCCGGGTGCGCGGCCGGGCCATGGCCCGCGCGGCGGCAGCCGAGCCGACCGGCATGACCGCGGTGCTCGGCGGCAATGAGAAGGACGTGCTCGCCGCCATCGAGGGCCACGGCCTTACCCCGGCCAACGTCAACGGCGCTGGCCAGCTGGTAGCCGCCGGGACCATGGCCCAGCTCGCCGCGTTCGCCGCTGACCCGCCCGCGCGGGCCAGGCTCATCCCGCTTTCGGTGGCAGGCGCGTTCCACACCCGGCACATGGCGCCGGCGGTTGAGGACCTCCGCGACGCCGCCTCGGCCATCACGGCCAAGGACCCGCGCCTGGTGCTGCTGTCCAACCACGACGGCGCCGTGGTGCGCAGCGGCACCGACTGGCTGGAGCGGATCGTCACGCAGGTCAGCTCCCCGGTCCGCTGGGATAAGTGCATGCAGTCGATGACCGGCCTGGGCGTCAGCGCCCTCGTCGAGCTGCCGCCGGCCGGCACGCTGACCGGCCTGGCCCGGCGGGCGCTGCCCGACGTGCAGCGCATCGCGCTCAAGACGCCGGATGACCTGCAGGCCGCCCGCAGCCTGATCGCCGAGCACGGCCAGGCCGACGCCGACAGCGACGCGCCCGAATGGCGGCTGCTCGTCGCACCGCTGGCCGGAATCTTCCGTGCCTGCTCGGACGGGCAGCCCGGTGTCATGATCAGCAGCGGCGACGAGCTCGGCCACGTGGAGATCCGCGGCGGCAGTCACCTGGTCACGCCGACCTTCCCCGCGACCATCATCGAGTGGCTGGTCGAAGACGGCGACCCGGTCAGCGCGGGCCAGCCGCTGATCCGGCTGCTGCCGGCTGGCACCGAGTGAATCCCGGCACGCCGGCGGCGAATGCCGCCGGCCTGGCACAGGAAGGCAGGACCCGGATGCGACTCACCGAGGGCTCAGCGGGCGCGCGGATCCTGGCATTCGGCGGCTACCAGCCCGCCAGGGTCGTCACCAACGACGAGCTCGCGGCGACGATGGACACCAACGACGAGTGGATCCGCAGCCGGGTCGGCATCGCCAGCCGGCGGATCGCCGGCCCGGACGAGACCGTGGCCGACATGGCCGTGGCGGCGGGCGGCAAGGCGCTGGCGGGCAGCGGCCTGTCCCCCGCCGACATCGACCTGGTGATCGTCGCGACCTGCACCCCGGAAGTGCATATCCCGAACACTGCCGCCACGGTGGCCCGTCGGCTCGGCATCGCGGCGCCCGGCGCCTACGACCTGAACGCCGCGTGCGCTGGCTTCTGCTACGCGCTCGCCAGCGCCAGCGACGCCGTCCGCACCGGCACGGCCACGCACGTGCTCGTCATCGGCGCCGAGAAGCTGTCCCAGTGGGTCGACTGGACCGACCGCTCCACGGCCATCATCTTCGCCGACGGGGCCGGAGCCGCCGTCGTCGGGCCGGTCGCCGACCCGGCGGACGGGCCCGGCATCGGGCCGGTCGTCTGGGGCAGCGACGGTGACATGGCCGACAAGATCTACGTCAAGGACCGCAACTCGTTCATCTTCCAGGAGGGGCAGGCGGTGTTCCGGTGGGCCACCACCGCGCTGGCCCCGGTCGCCAGGAAGGCGTGCGAGGCGGCCGGCATCGCGCCAGGCGAGCTGGCGGCGTTCGTCCCGCACCAGGCCAACCTGCGGATCGTCGAGGCCATCGCGCGCAGGCTCGGCGCCCCGCAGGCCAAGGTCGCCGACGACATCGTGACTGCGGGGAACACCTCGTCGGCCTCGATCCCGCTCGCGCTGTCCCGGATGATCGAGCGGGGCGAGCTCGGCTCCGGGGCGCCGGCCCTGCTGATCGGGTTCGGCGCGGGCATCTGCTACGCGGCGCAGGTGATCATCCTGCCCTGACCCACGGCCTGCCGGAGCCGCAGGCCCGGCGCGGTGACGAGAACAAGCGCACCCGGGCAGCTATCCGGAGGCTTCGACCGCCGCCTGAAGAGAAGAACACCGAAGTTAAGGAGAGAGCAAGCACATGGCCATGACGGAGCAAGAAATCCTGGCAGGCCTCGGCGAGATCATCGACGAGGTTGCGGGCGTGCCCGCCGACCAGGTCACCCCGGAGAAGACGTTCGTCGACGACCTGGACATCGACTCGCTGTCCATGGTCGAGATCGCCGTGGCGGCCCAGGACAAGTTCGGCGTGGAGATCCCTGACGACCAGCTGAAGGATCTCAAGACCGTCCAGGACGTCGTCGACTACGTGCGGCGCGCTGGCGTGTCCGCCTGACGGGCAGCAGTACGGCGCGGCGCCGCCGTTGCCAGCACGGCGCCGCGCTACCGACCTGAGGAGTGATACCGCAGTGGGCACAGACCGGACGGACGTCGTCGTCACCGGGGTCGGGGCGATCACGCCGCTGGGTGCCGACGTCGCGTCGACCTGGCAGGCGCTGCTTGCCGGGCGCAGCGGCGTGCGCGCGCTGACCGATGACTGGGCAGCCGAGCTGCCGACCCGGATCGCAGCCTGGGCGGCGGTCGAGCCGACCACGCTCATCGACCGCGTCCAGGCTCGCCGCCTGGACCGCTGCGAGCAGTTCGCGATCATCGCCGCGCGCGAGGCATGGGCCGACGCCGGCCCCGGGGACGTCGATCCCGAGCGGCTCGGCGTGGTGGTGTCGAGCGGCATCGGCGGCGTGGCATCGACGCTGGCCGCTTATGACACGCTCAAGGAGAAAGGCTGGCAGCGGCTGTCCCCGTACACGGTGCCGATGCTCATGCCGAACGGCTCGGCCGGGTGGATCAGCCTGGAGCTCGGCGCCCGCGCGGGGGTCCACACCACGGTCAGCGCCTGCGCTTCCGGGGCCGAGGCCATCGGCTACGCGATGGAGATGATCAGGTCAGGGCGCGCCGACATCGTGCTGGCGGGCGGGACTGAGGCGGCGATCATCCAGCTGAACATCGCGGCGTTCGCCGCGATGCGGGCGCTGTCCACCCGCAACGGCGAGCCGGAGCGCGCGTCGCGGCCGTTCGACAAGGGCCGCGATGGCTTCGTGCTCGGCGAGGGCGCGGGGATGGTGGTACTCGAGTCGGCCGAGCACGCGGCACGCCGGGGCGCGACCGTGTACGCGGTCGCCGCCGGGGCCGGCTACTCCGCCGACGCCCACCACATCGCCCAGCCTGACCCGCAGGGAACCGGCATCGTCAGCGCCATCGGGCGGGTGCTCGCCGACGGCCGGATCAGCCCGGACCAGGTGGTGCACGTCAACGCGCACGCGACATCCACGCCGGCCGGCGACGTGGTGGAGGCCCAGGCCGTCGCGGCAGCGCTCGGCGACGCCGCGGCCGGCGTGGTCGTATCAGCCACCAAGTCGATGACCGGCCATCTGCTCGGCGGCGCCGGGGCGGTCGAGTCCGTGGCGGCGATCTTGGCCCTGCGGGACAAGGTGGCGCCGCCCACCATCAACCTGGAGGACCCCGACGACGACGCCGGCCTGCAGATCGCGGGCGAACCGCGCGAGCTGCGCGCCCGGGCCAGCGGCCCGATGGCCGTCCTGAACAACTCATTCGGCTTCGGCGGCCACAATGTCTCGCTTGCCTTCACCGCCGCCTGACCCGTATGTGCCCTCCGCATCGAAGGAGACTGACGTGACCGTTCTCGACAGCCGGATTCCCGTGGCGCCGCCCGCGCCAGCAGCACCGCCAGCGCCCGCCACGGCAGGCGCCGCCCGGAGCTCGGGCGGGCCCCGCGACCCGGCGGTCAGGCTTGAGGCGCTATTCGACGCTGGCTCGCTGGCCCTGCTGACCGAGCCGGACACCAGCGGGGTGCTGGCCGGCACCGGGACGATCGACGGCATGACCGCGGTGGCGTTCGCGAGCGATCCGCGGATCCAGGGCGGCGCGATGGGCACCGCGGGGTGCGAGGCGATCGTCGTGGCCTATGACTACGCGATCATGACCGGCGCCCCGGTCATCGGGCTCTGGCACTCAGGCGGCGCCCGGCTGCGCGAGGGCGTGGAAAGCCTGCACGCCGTGGGCACCGTCTTCGCGGCGATGACCCGCGCGTCCGGGGTGGTACCGCAGATCTCCGTCGTCCTCGGCGCGGCGGCCGGCGGTGCCGCCTACGGCCCAGCGCTCACCGACCTGGTGATCCTCTCCGAGAAGGGCCGGATCTTCGTCACCGGGCCTGACGTGGTGCGCAGCGTCACCGGCGAGGATGTTGACATGGAGCGGCTCGGCGGCCCGGAGCCGCACAGCCGCCGCTCCGGCGTGGTGCACCTGGTCACGGCGACGGACGCGGAGGCGGTCAGCGCCGCGCGGCGGCTCGCGGTGCTGCTCGGCCAGCAGGGCGTCATGCCAGGCGCCTGCACCGGCCTGCCAGCAGCGGTCCCGGCTGGCGCGGGCGCGGATGGCGCCGCCAGCCAGTCCCTCGGCGAGCTCGCCGAGGCCGACCTCGCCGCGCTGCTGCCCGACTCCCCGCGGCGCGCCTACGATGTGCACCCGCTCATCAGCGGTCTGCTCGACGAGCCGGGCATCGAGCTGCACCCGCGGTGGGCGCCGAACGTGGTCACCACGCTGGGCCGGCTGGCCGGGCGGACGGTCGGCGTGATCGCGAACAACCCGCTGCGGCTCGGCGGCTGCCTGGACGCGACGTCCGCGGAGAAAGCCGCCCGCTTCGTGCGCATGTGCGACGCGTTCGGCGTGCCGCTTGTCGTCGTCGTGGACGTGCCCGGCTACCTGCCCGGCGTCGGGCAGGAATGGGATGGCGTCGTCCGCCGCGGCGCCAAGCTGCTGCACGCGTTCGCCGAGGCGACCGTCCCGCGCGTGACGCTGGTCACCCGCAAGGCATACGGCGGCGCGTATATCGCGATGAACTCCCGGTCGCTCGGTGCCACCCGGGTCTTCGCCTGGCCGGGCGCCCAGCTGGCGGTGATGGGCGCGGTGGCCGCCGTGCGCATCCTGCACCGGCGCACGCTCGCGGAGGTGCCGGCCGAGCAGCGGCACGGCGCCGAGGCGGAACTGGCCGCCGAGCACGAGCGCGAGGCCGGCGACCTGCACCGGGCGATCGAGCTCGGCGTCGTGGACGAGATCGTCGAGCCGGCCAAGACGCGGCAGGCGCTGGCCAGGGCGATCGCCGCGGTGCCGCCGCACCGCGGCAGCCACGGCAACATCCCGCTCTAAACCGAAGTTCCCCCCAGGCTCATAAGGCCCATCATGTCTGCCCTGGTCATAGAGCTTCAGGTGCCGGACTTACATGCCTACGGTAGTCATGTGCGTCCACGTTCTCCCTGGTGAACAGGGGTGTCAGGTCATCCGGCTCCGGCCTGGCCGGCCAGGACCGGGTCTGGCCAGCGCGGCCGGCGGCCGGCCGCGATTGCCCGGGCTTCGTCACTGGCTTGCCATCCCGGCTGCGACCCGCTGGTAGGCGGCCAGCACCAGGTCCCAGAAGCCGTCCACGTGGATGCCGGTGCCGACCATGGCGTTGTGCCGTGCGGGCGGCGCGGAGAAGTCGGTGACGGTCATCCCGCTGGTCAGCCGCCCGGTAGTCTCGACCTCCACCAGCGCCGGCGCGCAGCTGATCAGCCCGGGACTGGTGACCCGGGCGACCGCGCAGACGTCATGCACGGCCGGATCGCCAAAGCCGGCGGGCGCCCTGGTGTCGCCTGGCACCGCCGGTCCCGCGTCGGCCGGTCCCGCGTCGGCCAGTCCCCCGTCGGCCCTGCCTTCGCCGGCCGGGCCTTCGTCGGCCGGCCCGATGGTCCGGTAGCCGGCCAGGCTGGGCAGCAGCAGGTCGCCGGCCAGCCGGCCGAGGCCGCGCAGCCGGTCGCGTACCGCGGCGGTCACCCGGGCCTGCCGGGTCACGTCGAGCCCGATCATGGTCACCGTCCAGCCCGCGCCGAACACGATGGCCGCGGCCTCCGGATCCGCCAGCATGTTGAACTCGGCGGCGGGCGTGGCGTTGCCCCGGCCGGCCGATCCGCCCATGATCACGAAGTCCCTGACCAGCGAGGTGAGCGCCGGCTCGCGCCGCAGCGCGAGGGCGATATTGGTCAGCGGCCCGACCGCGATGAGCGTGATCTCGTCCGGCGCCGCACTGATCGTGTCCACCAGGAAGTCCACCGCATGTCCGGGCGCCGGCCCGGACAGCGCCTCCGGCAGCTTCGCACCGCCGAGCCCGGTGTCGCCGTGCACGTGCCGGGCGTGCAGCGGCGGCCGCAGCAGCGGCCGGGGGCTGCCCGGCACGACCGGCACGTCACCCATGCCGACGAAATCCCGCACGCGCAGCGCGTTGGCTGTCGTGACGTCCAGGCCGACGTTGCCTGCCACCGTGGTGATCCCGCAGACTTCCAGGCCGGGATCGCCGTGCGCGAAGGCGAGCGCGAGGGCGTCGTCGATCCCCGGGTCGCAGTCAATGATGATCTTCTGGGCCACGCCGCCTGCTCCTCCCGCCGTCTCAGCCCATCGTCGCAGGCCCACCCCTCCATGATCACGGAGGATCCGGCACGCTCCGGGGTGTTAGGGAGGAGACCGGCGTGCTAGTGCAGGTGACGGGACTCTTGGGCGTCTACTCCGATCCCGGGCACATCGTCGCCTACGGCGACGGGGAGATACGGCAGGCATACGAAGTGATGCTCCTGGCCAGGCCAGTCGAAGGAAAGCCGGCCGTCAACGACGAGGCCAGTGATGTCCGGTGGGTAGCGCCTGCTGATCTTGACAGGCTAGATATTCACCCGACCCAATGGCAGCAGCTCAACGACTACCTGGACGGCACGTATCCGCACGTAGATTAGCCTGCCCGTGACCAGGCACTCTTGATGCTGAGGCGGCGAGAGCCTGAGTTCGCTTCCTCGGCTCCTTCAAGCGCCCCGGCCTGGGTAGGGTCCTGGTATGACGGGATCGTGGTGGTGGGACCTGCTGGCCGGGGTGGCCGCTGGATTGTTGCTGGCCTGGGTGGTGCTGATCGCGGCACTGGTGATCGTCCGCCCGCGTGGTGGGCTGCTGCGCGAGGCATTGCGGCTGCTGCCGGATGTGCTGCGGCTGCTGCCCCGGCTGGCCGCTGACCGGCGCCTGCCGCGCGGTGTGCGGGTCCGGCTTGCGCTGCTGCTGGCCTACCTGGCATTTCCTATCGACCTGGTGCCCGACTTCCTTCCGGTGGTGGGCTACGCCGACGACGCCATCATCGTTGCCGCTGTGCTGCGTTCCGTGGCGCGCCATGCGGGTGTCCAGGCGATTCACCGCCATTGGCCCGGCACCGAGGACGGGTTCGCGGCCCTGTGCCGTATCACCGGCTTGACCGCGCGCGACGCATCTCGCTCACCAGAACAGCACCTAGCCCAGGAGGACTGAAGTACCGTCATCCGGGGAAGTTCAGTAGTTCGGCCCTCGTTTGCCCCAGATGGGCGGGCCGACAGCCCGTGCCGGGTGCGCACGGGCTTCCAACAGGTTCATCGTCTCGGGCGGTTGTCTGCGGGCTTAGAGCTGGGCTGTCCATTCGACGATCAGCCGGCGGGCCGGCCGTTTCGGATTTGTGATGACACTCTCCTCGGTGCCGGATCCTTCGTGATCACGGACCCAGCCCGGACGGGCGCCGGGACTCGGCGGTCACCCGGTGGCGTGCAGCCAGCGCACCGGCGCGCCCTCGGCGGCGTGCCGGAACGGCTCGAGCTCGTCGTCCCATGGCTGGCCGAGCAGCAGCCTGAGCTCAGCCTCCAGCGAACCGCCCAGCGCCGGATGACGCGGGCCGTGCCGGTCCCTGAGGCCGCGGATCTCGTCTCCCTGGGGTGCCTCGCCAGCGAGCGTGAGCCCGAATCCGGCCGCGGGGCCAGGGTCTTCGTCCTGGCCGGGCCCGCCGGACCCGGACCCGGGCACGGACGCGAGCCCGAGCCGGGAGCCTGCCGCATCGGCCACCGGCCCGGGTCCGGCGAATCCGGCCGGCGCCGACGCCGACGCGAGCGTCATCGCAGCGCGCAGCCTGCCCTCGGGGACCAGCACGTCACCGTTGGCCGAGATGACGGCGGAGAACGTGCCGAGCGAGGGCGTGCAGCTGTAGCGGACGGCGTCGCAGCCGGGGCTGGCCTCCTCGGTGACCTCGAACCTGAGCAGGTTCCAGCCGGCCAGCGCGGACGTGATGGCCCCGGCGGTGCCCGGCCGGCCCTGCCAGTTCAGCTCCGCGCGCAGCGCGCCGGGTGATGCGGGCTGGTCTACCCAGGGCATGATGACGGCCATGCCGAGAACCCCCGCCACTGCCCACTCAATATGCGGGCTCAGCGCCGGGGGCGCGGAGTGAACCTGCAACACGCCACGAACGGTCACGAGGCCTCCCTGCCAGCGGATGAGGTGCGTCTTCCCCAACGACCTCATTGCCCGCAGGCGGCTGGCAACCGTCAGCCCGTGCTGCTCGCAGGTACGGATCACATTGTGCCCCACCAGGGACGCAGGTGCCAGCACTGGCCCGCACCGATTCGGAGCGCCGTGGCCGCCCGGCCGGCCGCGAGCGGCCAGGCGGCGCCGCGGCACCGGGCGTTCGCGCCCGGAATGAGTGGCTTCGCGCCTGCCGCATGATGTGATGGTTGGGTGATCCCGGCAGAAGGGGCTCCGGCTCCCCCGGCCGGCCGTAACCCGGCCGGCCGTAACCCGGCCGGCCGCGGCTCCGCCGGCCAGCAGCCCGGCCGCGGCCCGGCCAGCGCATTAGCCGGGCGTGCCAGCGCCGGCCGCGACTCCGCCAGCGGCAACCTGGCCGGGAGCGATGTCGCCGGGCTGCTGTTCGCGGCCGAGATGTACGGAGTCCAGCTGGACCAGCTTGCGGCCGTCCTTGACGTCAGCGAGCAGCGGGCGCGGGTCATCGCGGCCCGCTGGCGCTCCCGTGGGCACGCGGAATCGGCCAGGCTCGGCCCCGGCCCGCCGTGGGTCTGGCTGACCAGGGCGGGCCTGGCCAGCTGCGGCCTGCCGTACGCGCAGGCGCCGCCCGCCTTATCGCGGCTCGCGCACATCCGGGCGGTCGTCGCGGTGCGGCTCGCGCTGGAGTCGGCGCCCGGCTACCGCGCCGCGGGCGCCTACTGGCGCAGCGAACGGCGGTTGCGCGGCCGGCCGGGCGGCAGGGTGGGGCTGCGCGAGCACCTGCCGGACGGCGAGGTGCACTGGCCGGACGGCGCACCGGTCCCGTGCGCTGGTGAATGCTGGGCGGTCGAGGCCGAGCTGACACCGAAGACCGTCGGGCGGACCGTGACGATCATGCGCGAGCTGCTGAGCCGCACTGGCGACTACGGCTGCCTGGCCGCCGACGTGCAGGTGCCCGGCAGGCCGCCGCGGCACGCGCGGGTACTCTACCTGTGCTCCGCCGCCGCCCGCCCGACCGTGACCAGGGCCAGGGACGCCCTCGGCGCGGCCGCGGCCAGGATCGAGATCAGGACGCTGCCACCGGGCGCGGCGATGGCCCCGGCCGTCCGGCCCCGGCCGGGCAGTTCCGGCACCGGCCAGCACAGCCGGGGCCGGCCGGGGGCGGGCCGGTGATCGGCCGGTACGTCAGCCTGCTCGCGGTCCGGGCGGCAGCGCGCGGCGCCTGGCGGCTGACCCGGCTCGCGGTCTCGGCCGCGCTGATCATCGCGGCGGCACCGGTCTCGCTGGTCGCGGCCGGCAGCGTGGCGGGCGCCTGGCTGCGGGGCTGGCCGCCCGCCCGGCTGTACCGCGCCGCCGCCTGCTGCGCGCCGATGATCGCCGTCTGGCTGGCGCTGACCGCAGCCGACGCCGGCTCCTGGCGGCACGTCCTGGCGGCGCCGTACCTCGCCTGGCTCGCGATGTGGCATGACGCCGCGGCCGGCCGCTATCTGGCTGCCGCGGCGGTCATCGCGCCCGCCGCGATCCCGCTGGGCCTGGCGGCCGGCGGGCTCGGCTGGTCCTACCGGATTCGCTCGATGGAAACCGGCACCGGAGGCCTGTCGCCCGGCTCGGCGGTCAGCTTCGACCTGCGGCAGTGGCGCCATCAGGCGCGGGCGGCCAAAGCCAGGATCACCGCCCCCGGCTCGGTACCGTTGACCAGCAGGAACGGGGCCGTCGTGGCCGGTGCCGTGATCAGGGCGATCGGCCATCGCGCGGGGCTGATCGCCAGCGTGCCCTACCCGCGGATGCGCTCGCACCAGGTCGTGATCGGCACGACGGGCACCGGGAAGACCACGCTCCTGCTGAGGTTGTGGGCCGGGTTCATGGCCACCGCGCTGCAGCGGCACGCGGCCGGCGCCGGCCGCCCGCCGCTGCTCGTCGTGCTCGACTGCAAGGGCGGCGCGGACGCGAGGCGGATCGCCGATCGCGCCCGGCGGGTGCTGCGCGCGGCCGGCGCCCGCGCGACCGCGATCTGGCCGGACGAGGCCAGCCTGTCGCTGTGGACGCTACAGCCACGGCAATTGACGACCACGCTGCTCGACCTGATCGAGCACGGCAGCGGCGCGGCCGCCTATTACGCCGACGTGATGGAGGCGGTGGTCGCGCTGGCCGTCGATGCTCCGTGCGGGCCGCCGGCCAGCGCCGATGACTTCCTCGCCCGGCTGGATCCAGGCTGGCTCAGCCTCGCCTACGCGGCCGGCGGCCATGACGCCGAGCTTGCCCTCGTCCGCTCGGCCACGCGGCAGTTCGGCGACATCACGCTGCGGTTCCGCACCTTGTTCCGGCGGCTGGGCGGCGGGCTGGACGGGCCTGGCGGGTTCGGCGACGCCGACGCCTGGTACTGCATCCTGGAGGGCACCGCCGAGATCGCGGTCGCCGAGGGCCAGGCCAGGGCGCTGACCGACCTGCTGGCCAGCTACGCGGCCAGCCCGGCCGGCGACGGCCAGGCCAGGGAGATCCTGCTCGCCGTTGACGAGTTCAGCGCGGTATCCCGGCGGCTGCCGATCTGGCAACTGTACGAGCGGGCCCGGTCGCTCGGCCTGGCGGTCCAGGTATCCGCCCAGTCATGGCAAGGACTGGCCGGGGACGAAGACGAGCGGTACCGGATCGCCGCGACCGCCGATGGCGGCATCTGGCTGCTGCGCACCCCGCACCCCGAGCCGGTGACCGGCCTGGCCGGGACGCGCAAGCTCACCGATACGACCCGCCGGCTGCTCGGCGTCCCGGTCTGGGGTCACCAGGGGATGTCGCGGATCCGCCAGGCCCCGGTCGTGGATCCGGCGCTGATCCGATCGCTTGATGTCGGCCAGACCGCCTACATCTACCGGGGGGGCGTCACCTATGTGCAGGTCAAGCGGCTGGTCGGCGGCCCGGCGGCGCTGCCGGGCCCGGCCCGCGTGACCGCCGACGCGCCGCCGGGGACGGCCGGGGGACGGCTGGCCGGGCAGACGTCGGCCGGGCCGGCGCCGGCTGGCCTCCGCCGCGGCCGGGACGGGCCTGCCTCCCCGCCGGTTCCCGCGCCCGCCGCGAGCCAGCAGCCGGGCACGGAGCCTGCGCCACCCGGCGCCAGCCCGCCGCTGCCGGACGTCAGCGGGTTGCTGGATGAGGCATTCGGGCCGGAGGGCGGCCCGTGAGCGGCCGTCCCGGGCGCCGTCGCGGACCCGATCCGTTCGCCGCACTCGGCCTGGATGCCAGGCCGGACCTGACCGACGATGACGTCCGCGCGGCCTGGCGCCGGGTCGCCGCGGCCACCCATCCTGACCGCCCGGACGGCGGCGACCCGGCGACCTTCGCCGCGGCGGCCGCCGCCTACACCGAGCTGCGCACCAGGTTCGGCCGCGGCGAGGCCATGGCCGACGCGCAGCCGGGGCGGCGCGCGGCGCGGTTCCGCCGCTGGCGGGCGGCGGCCGGCGGTGGCATGGATGCGCGCGCCAGGCGGCGGCAGGCCCTGGACGGATCCGCCCGGGCCGGATCTTCGCGGCGGCTCCCTGCGGCTGCCGCGCGGCTGGCCGCGCGGGTCCGCCGGGGGCGTCCGGCGCGACTCGGGCTCCGGGTGCTCGCCGCGGCCGCGGCGAGCGCGGCGGCGTGGGCGGTGGCGGGCTCCGAGCCTGCCGGGCCCGCGCTCATCACCGGCGCGGTCACCTGGCTGGTGCTGACCGCCCGGCAGGACCTCGCGCCGCCGGCTGGCTAGCCCGTGGCTAGCCCCGGTCCGGCCCGGTCGCGACCGGGCGTCCGGGGTCGGCGATCCAGCCAGACCATGATCCGACATACAAGGCGGCCGAGCGCCCCGCCAGCCCGAGGGCCAGCACCTCGTGGGCGGCGGTGACGCCGGAGCCGCAGTACGCGCCCGGCGGGCCGCCGAGCCGCCAGCGGGAGTCGATGACGAGCGGGGGCGCGTCCCCGGCGAGTTCGCCGGCCAGCGCGGCCGGGTCGGTCAGCAGGCTCGCAGCGGCGTTCATGCCTGGGGATAACCTCTTGATTTCTGTGGATAACCGTGTCCGGGAATGTCTGGTTCCCAGCGCCGACTGTGGACAAACGTCTTCATCGGCGGCACCCCTCCGGCCGGCGCCCGGGGCGGCCGGCCGCCGGCCTCGCCGTCAAAATTCAGCGAGTACGAGGTGCGGAACAAGCTGATCCGCCGTGGTCATCGAGCCGTGCATGCCGATCAGCGCGGACTCGCGCGGCTCCGCCCTGGTCGCCACCATGGCCCACGGCCCGGCCGGGGCCGCGACCACGTCGCCGATCCGGTCCGCCATCCGGCCGGCTACCTCACCGAACCAGCCATCCGCTATCGCCTCGTCCCTGGACACCACCCAGGCCCTGGCGCCCAGGACCTCCCGCCAGGCGGCGAGCACGTCGGGCGCCGCGCCCGGCTCGGCGTAGACGTGCCGGGCCCTCGGCTCGCCGCCCAGCAGCGCCACTCCGGCCCGCAGCCCGGGTAGCTCATCGACGTCGATCCGGTCGTGCGGCAGGACGTCCACCATGCCGTGATCGGCGGTCACGTGCAGCACCGTGCCCTGCGGCAGCGCCGAGGCGAGCTGCTCGGCCAGCTTGTCGACATGGCCGAGCTGGTAGCGCCACGCGTCCGAGGTGCAGCCGCAGTCGTGGCCGGTCCCGTCGAGCGCGCCGTAGTACGCCATCACCAGCGCCCGGTCTGACTCCTTCAGGGCGGTCGCCGTCTGGGCGACGAGCGCGCCGAGGCTGTCGGCGGCCCGGTAGCTCGCGCCGCGCATCGCCGCGACCGACAGGCCTGTCGCGCGCAGCGCGGCAGGCGCGACCCGGAATACGGCCACCCCGGCGGCGGCGGCTCGCTCGAAGATCGTCGAGCCTGGCTGCCAGATCACCGGGTCCACCCTGCGGTCCCAGCGCAGCGCGTTGAGCAGCCTGTGCTGCCCGGGCACCGCGACCTGGTAGCCGAGCATCCCGTGCTGGCCAGGCGGCCGGCCGGTGCCCAGCGATGTCAGGCTGGTCACCGTGGTCGCCGGAAAGCCCGCGGTCAGCGGGCGCCCGGTCATCGCGAGCTCGGACAGGAACGGCGCCGCTGCCGGATGATCTCGCAGCAGCTCCCAGCCGAGGCCGTCCACGACGAGCAGGCACACCCGGGCAGCCTGCGGCAGGTCCAGCGGGTTCGGCTCCTCGGTGCCGAGCGACGCGAGCAGCGACGTGGCCAGGTCGGCCAGGGATGCGTCGCCGTAGCGCGGCAGCGTCGGCGGAGCTGTCGGCTGTTCAGTCATCAGCGGTGCTTACGGGCGGCTGGTGGCTTCGGACAGTGCCTGGCCGAATGCCAGGACCTGGCGTACCGCGTCCTCGCCGTCAGCCGCCTCGCTCACCCGCATGGTCAGGTCGTCGGCCGTGATCGTTCCGGTGTAGCCGTGATCTGCCTCGCAGCTCTCGTCACCGCAGTGCGCGGGCTCAAGTTCCACATGCGAGAGCACGTTCCAGCCGATGGTCAGGACGACCTCGGTGGGCATCGTCACGCCGGGCAGGTAGGAGGCCGGGTCGGGCACCACGCGGGTGACCGCCACCGACGAGATCTGGGAAAACCGGACAGCTTCCGTGCTGGTCTCGGCCTGCGGGCGGGAATCGGCGTCATCGGCCGGATGCTCGTCGGTGTGCGAGTAGACGAGCCTCGACGGGGTGAGCACCAGCACCGTCATATGGCGCCGTACCTCCATCCCCGGATCGAACAGCGCGTCATGGTGCACGAAGTACGAGACGACGGGCTCGTTCCCGAGGGCCGCCGAGACCGCGTCAGAGACAACTCCGGGGTAGTACCCGCTTCGCTCGATCGCTGACCGCAGGCCTCCGGCCGAGGCTCTGGTTTCCCTCATGCCCCCATCCTGCACTGTCCCGGGGCGTGCCGCTTACACAGTGCGGGCCAGATCGCCGCCTGGGCCCGGCATGACCGCATTTGTCATATCCAGGCGCAAATCCGCTTCGGGCTCGGGCAGCGAGACGGCACCCGCGCTCGGCACCGGCCGCGGGCGGCGCGGGGACGACGCACCGGAGGCACCGCCGCGGCCCCGGTAGACGAGCAGCCCGCCGACCGGATCGGGCACCGCATCGAGCGCGGCCCGCACGGCCGGCAGCGCGCGGAATGCCTCCCACCGTCCGTCATCGCTGAAGCATGCCTCGAAGACCACGCCCCAGCGGGTCTCGATCCAGGTCCAGTCGAGGACGCCGTTCGAGATCGCGGCCTCGGTCAGGGCGGCGCCGTGAGCCTGCCGCCACTGCGCCGCCGGGATCTCGCCGTCAAAGACCTCCATGGACCAGTACTCGGCCATGATGTCCACGATAGGCCGGTTCGCGGTGCGCGCTATCCGTTCAGCTAACGGCGCAAAACGCCCTTATGGGCGCGGCCGGCCGGCCGCGGCGATGTCCGGCGCAGGCCGGGCAGGCTCGCCGGGGCCGGGCCGGGCAGGCTAGCCGGGAGGCGGGCCGAGCAGGTAGCGGAGCAGGACCATATTCCCGACCGGACGGGCCTCGGCCAGTTCCATCGGGTACGCCGCGTCATGCGGGAACGCCCCGCTGCCGACGAACCGAGGCGCTGCCGGGTCGCCGACGAAGAACGGCGCGATCGCCAGCTGAAGCTCGTCGGCGACTCCGGTCGCGAGGAACTGGGTATGCATGCTGGTGCCGCCCTCGACAAGCAGCCGCCGGATGCCGCGCCCGGCAAGGTCGGCGAGGACCGCGGCAACGGTGACCGGCGCCCCGGCGTCGATGACGGCAGCGGCTCCGGCCAGCCGGGCACGGGCCAGCGCCGCGGCGGCCGTGCTGGCGTAGACCAGCCTGGCCGCGTCGCCGGCGGTGAAGAACCTGGCTGCCGGGTCGAGGTCGCCGCTGCCGGTCAGCGTGACCTTGACCGGGCTCGCGGTCTGCCCGCTGGCCCGCCGCGCGGCGCGGCGGGCCGGCGAGCGCACCAGCAGCCTGGGGTTGTCGCGCCGGATGGTGCCGGCACCGACCATGATGGCGTCGCAGCCGGCCCTGAGCTCGTCTACCCGGTCCAGGTCGGCGGCGTCGGACAGGAGCAGCCGCCGGTCGCTGGCGTCATCGATATAGCCGTCCACCGAGGCTGCCACCGACAACAGCACGTAAGGCCGGTCCGCCACGCTGTCCCCCACCTCCCAGCCGCTCGGCCGCCCGCTGTCAGTCCCGCTCGCCGCGGCGGGCCGGGTGCCGGGCGGCTAGCGGCTGAAATCTCCACCATAGACATCAGGCGGCCGTACGCTCAGTCGCTATGTTCGTGGCCGGATTCCGGGTCGCGGTGACGTTGCTCACCGCGATCCCGCTGCCGGGCGGCAGGGCCGCCGGCCCGCCGTCGCGGCAGGCCGCGGGCGCCGCGATGATCTGGGCGCCGGTCATCGGCCTGCTGCTCGGCAGCGCCGCCGCCGGAGTGCTCTACGTCTTCCAGCGGTTCTGGCAGGCCGGCCCGCTGGTCGGCGCGATGCTCGCCATCATCGTGCTGGCCGCCCTGACCAGGTGCCTGCACCTGGACGGGCTCGCCGACCTGGCTGACGGGCTCGGCAGCCGCCGGCCGGCGGATCAGGCGCTGGACATCATGCGGCGGTCCGACATCGGCCCGTTCGGCGTCGCCGTGCTCGTGCTCACCGTGCTGCTCCAGGTGACGGCGCTCACCCAGGCCGACGCGCTTGGCCGCGGCGTGACCTCGGTGATCGCCGCCGCCGTCACCGGGCGGCTGGCGCTGACCTGGGCCTGCATGCGCGGCGTGCCCGCGGCTCGTGGTGAGGGAATGGGCGCCATGGTCGCCGGAACCCTGCATCCCGCCGTCCCGGCCGCGCTGTCCGCGGCCGCACTGGCCGGGGCAGCCTCGTTCCACTGGATTTTCGCGGTGGCTATCGCGGCTGGACTGGCTGTCTCGGCGGGCGTGACCCGGCTCGCCGTCCGCCGCCTCGGCGGCATCACTGGTGACGTGCTCGGCGCGCTGACGGAGATCGCCACCGCCGGGTGCCTGCTTGTTCTCGCCCTGAGCTGAGCGGGCCCGGCTGCGAAGGTCAGCCGGCCGCCAGCGCGTCGCGGAGGCGCTGGGCGTAGGACGCAGCCTCCTCGTCGCTGGCGTACTTGACCCGGGGCCAGAAGAAGCCGCGCAGGCCGTCGCCGCGGGTCCGCGGCACGACGTGCACGTGCAGGTGCGGGACGCTCTGGCTGACGGTGTTGTTGAGCGCGACGAAGCTGCCCTGCGCGCCGAACGCGGGCAGCATCGCGGCACTCAGCCGCTGCACCCGGGCGAACAGCGGGCCGACCAGGCCGGCCGGCAGGTCGGGCAGCGTCACGTAGTGGTCTCGCGGCGCGATCAGCACGTGCCCCTTGAATACCGGCCGGGCATCGAGGAACGCCACCGCGACCTCGTCGTCGAGCACGACCTGCGCGGGCACGGTTCCGGCGATGATGCCGCAGAAGAGGCAGTCGGTCACCCCGGCACGGTAGCGTGCCTGGGTGGCAGCGGACGGACGGCGGCACGTGCTCGCCATCGGAGGATTCGGCTCGCCGGGCGCGGACCCGGCCAGGCCGCCCAGGCTGGTCGAGCATGCGCTCGAGCTATCGGGGCGGCAGCGTCCGCGTGCCTGCATGCTGAACACGGCGATGGGAGATGATCCCGGCACGTTCGTGCGGATGTACTCGTGGCTGTCCGGCGTGTCCGCGCGGGCCAGCCACCTGCAGCTGTTCCCGATGCCGAACGTCAGCGACCCCGAGGACCTGCTGCTTTCCCAGGACGTGATCTTCGTCGGCGGCGGCAGCGTCGCGAACATGCTGGCCGTCTGGCGGGTGCACGGCCTCGACCGGGTGATGCGGGCGGCGTGGCAGGCGGGCATCGTGCTCGCCGGGGTCAGCGCAGGCGCGCTGTGCTGGTTCGAGGGCGGCACGACGGACTCGTTCGGCACCGCGCTGCGGCCGTTCACGGCCGGGCTGGCGCTGCTGGCCGGCAGCTACTGCCCGCATTACAGCTCGGAGCCCGGCCGGCGGCCGCTGTATGAGGCACTGGTCGCTGACGGCAGGCTGGCGCCCGGAATCGCGTGCGACGACGGCACCGCCGCGCATTTCGCCGACGACGCGCTGGCCGAGGTCGTGGCCGACCGGCCAGGCCAGCAGCATGGCTATCGGGTCCGGCCGGACGGTGCCGGCGGGGTCACGGAGACGGTGCTGGCCACCCGGCTGCTGCCGTAGCGGCCTGGCCGCGGCCGACCGCGCGTGCCCGCACGGGCCGGCCGGGCCGCGAGCCTTCCGCCGCCCGTCCGCCGCGATGCCCGCGACATCAGCCTGCAGGCGGACGACGACTGCCGAAGGCGCGCATACGCTGGACCAGTGTCCGTCCTCTACGCATGGCTGCGCCGCCACCCGGTGCTGGTCGACGGCGTCCTCGCCTTCGTGTTCCTGGTGTCCGGAATGCCGGGGGCAGTGCAGCAGCCATTGCCGCGGCTGCCGCTGACGCTGCTCCTGGTCGTGCCGGTAGCGTTCCGGCGCCGGAATCCGGTCCTGGCGTTCTCCATCGCCGTTGCGGCCGGCTTCGGCCAGGTGCTGGCCGGGATCCGTCCATTCGGGTCGGACCTGGCGATCGTGGTGCTGGTCTACACGCTGGCCGCGTACCGGCCGCGGCGGGAATCGGTCGCCGGGCTGGCAGTCTGCCTGGCCGGCTCGGCGGTGGCCATCGCGGCCTGGATGCCCGGCGGGGACCGCTGGCTCAACCAGGTCGCTGCCGCCGCGGTGGTCTTCGGTGGCACCACGCTGATCGCCTGGGTGCTCGGCGACTCCATGCGCTACCGCCGGGCGTACTACCTGGCGCTGGAGGACCGGGCCGCCCGGCTGGAGCGGGAGCGCGACGCCCAGGCCAAGATCGCGGCCGCCGCCGAGCGCGCCAGGATCGCCCGCGAACTGCATGACGTGGTCGCGCACAACGTGAGCGTGATGGTCGTCCAGGCCGACGGCGCGAGCTACGCGCTGGATTCCGAGCCGGAACGGGCCCGGCAGGCGCTGGCCACCATCGCCGCGACGGGCCGGCAGGCGCTGGCCGAGATGCGGCGCCTGCTCGGCGTCCTGCGTTCCGGCGACTCCCCCGCCGAGCTTGCCCCGCTGCCCGGCGTCGATCAGCTGCGCGACCTGCTGGACCAGACCAGGGCGGCGGGCCGCACGGTCTCGTTCACGCTGGACGGCACGCCCAGGCCGCTGCCCGAGGGCGTCGGCCTGGCCGCCTACCGGGTGGTCCAGGAATCCCTCACGAACACCCGCAAGCACGGCGGGATCGGGGCGTCGGTGGCCGTTTCGCTGCGATACTCGGCCGACGAACTGCTGGTGCAGGTGACCGATGACGGGCGCGGCGCGGCGGCCACGGACGACGGGGCCGGCCACGGGCTGACTGGAATGCGGGAACGGGTGGGCATCTACGGCGGCTCCGTGCAGGCCGGCCCGCGGCTGGCCGGCGGCTACCAGGTGACCGCCAGGCTGCCCCTGCGCGCTGGCGACGGTGACGCCGTGGCGCACGAGCTGCAGGCACTCCGGCCCGGGACGGCGGCATGAGCATCCGGATCGTTCTCGTCGACGACCAGGAACTGGTCCGGACCGGATTCCGGATGGTGCTGGACGCTCAGCCGGACATGACGGTGGTCGGCGAGGCCGGCGACGGGCTTGCCGCCGTCGAGTTCACCCGCTCGCACTCGGCCGATGTCATGGTCATGGACGCGCGGATGCCACGGCTGGACGGGGTGGAGGCCACCCGCCGGATCCGGCTGGCCGGCGACCGTCCCCGGGTTCTGATGCTGACCACGTTCGACCTCGACGAGTACGCCTTCGCCGCGCTGAAGGCCGGGGCCAGCGGCTTCCTGCTGAAGGACGTCCCGCCCGAGGAGCTGCTCTTCGCGATCAGGGCCGTGCACTCCGGCGATGCCGTCGTTGCCCCGTCGACCACCCGGCGCCTGATCGACCAGTTCGCCCCGCTGCTGCCGGCCGGCGACGCGGCGCCGCCGCCGGAACTGTCCTGCCTGACCGAGCGCGAGCGGGAGGTGCTCGGGCACGTGGCTCAGGGGCTGTCCAACGGCGAGATCGCCCGGCAGCTGTTCCTTTCCGAGGCGACCGTCAAAACGCACGTCGGGCGGATCCTGGCCAAGCTCGGCCTGCGCGACCGGGTACAGGCGGTGGTCTTCGCCTACGAGAACGGATCCGTCCGGGCTCGCGGCCCGGCGTAGCGCTGGTGGATCCGGTCCCAGCCGGTGACGTTCACCAGGTCGGCGGGCGTCCCGCCGAGGAAGCCGGCCAGCGCGTCCAGGTGCCAGTGCCAGCCGGCCAGGACCATGGCGCGGTATTCGGCCGGCAGGTCGACCGTGCTGGAAAAGGTCAGCAGCGTCCCCGGCCCGTCCGGCTGCAGCTCCCACCGCAGCGCGCCGTGCAGGTCGCCCGTCGTCTCCAGCAGCCGCGGCGGGTTCAGCCTGGTGATCGTCGCGTGCATCTCGGCACGCTCGCCGTGGTCGCCGGTGTTCAGCCAGCGGAGCACGAACTTGCCGCCTTCGGCCAGGTCGACGTCGGCCTGGCCGCACCAGCCGATCAGCTCGGCCGGCTCGGTCAGCGCCGCCCACACTCGCTCGACCGGGTGCGCGAGCCTGCGGCGGAAGCGCAGCACGACCTGCCCGTCGGCGGCCTGCTCCAGCACTCCGTCGGCCTCCGGGTGCATTTCCTGCCTGTCCTTCCGCTCCAGCCTGTCCTGCGTCATGGCCGGGACCTTCCCTTCGTCTGGCCGCCCGGCGGCCGGTCGAGATTTCGTTCGAGATGTCGTTCGAGCTCGTCCAGCCGGCCGGCCCAGAGCTGCCGGTAGGGCTGCAGCCACGCGTCGATCTCGGCCAGCGGTTCGGGCCGCAGCTCGTATAGCCGCCGCTGGGCATCATGCCGGGCGCTGACGAGCCCGGCATCGCGCAGTATCCGCAGGTGGCGGGACGTGCCGGGCTGGGTCAGCCCGAGCAGGCCGGTGAGCTCGCCGACCGGCCTGGGACGGTCGAGCAGCAAGTCCAGGATCCGGCGCCGGTGCGGCTCGGAGATGACCTCGAACGCTGTGGGCACGCACTGAATATATCTATGTGCTTATATAAATGTCAAGCTATGCAGCGGCTCACGATCACGGCCAGGCGCATGCTCGCTGGCGTCCGCAGGCTCGGCCACATCATTGTGGCCTGGCACACTGCCCGTGACCTGTTGCGCAGGCAGCCGTGTGGCCCGGGCTCGCAGCCGCTACGCTCCTGTACGACCACTAAAGGGGGATATCGTCGCATGCTTCCGGTTCACAACTTCTCGTACGGCCTGCTCACCCCGGCACTCGCCTACTCGATGTCCGTCCTGGGCGCCTTCCTCGGGCTCAGGTGCACCTCCCGGGCCCGGGCCCACACAGGCGCGGCCCGGGCGCGCTGGCTGGTGCTGGCCGCGGTGTCGATCGGGACCACCGGGATCTGGGTCATGCATTTCATCGCCATGCTCGGGTTCACGATCCCCGGGGAGGTCATCCATTACAACGTGGCCGTGACGATCCTCAGCATGCTGATCGCGGTCGCCGTGGTATGCGTCGGCCTGTTCATCGTCGGGTACGGCCGGGAAAGCCGCCTCCGGCTGATCATGGGAGGCGTGCTCACCGGGATCGGCGTGGCCAGCATGCACTACTCGGGAATGGCGGCCATGCGCATGCCGGCCTCGATGAGCTACAGCCCCAGCCTGCTCGCGCTGTCGGTGGTCATCGCCATCGTGGCCGCCACAGCCGCGCTGTGGGCGACGCTGCGGCTGAGCGGCATCTGGTCCACCCTCGGCGCCGCGCTCATCATGGGGGTCGCCGTCAGCGGAATGCATTACACGGGGATGGCGGCCATGCACGTCTTCCGCGCACCGCTGGGAACGCCCATGCCCATGGGCGGCGCCACCGCCGAGGGCTTCCTGTTGCCGCTGATTCTCGGAATCAGCATTCTCTCTTTCGTCCTGACCTCGGCCATCGCCCTTTCGCCGACCGACCAGGAAATCCGCGACGAGGCCGCGCTGATGGAGCGCATCGGCAAGGTCGGCAGCCCGCCGCGGTTATCCGCGAGCGCCTGACCCCGTCACGCACCGCGTTCCGCACCGTGACCTCAGCCCTTGCTCCCGCAACCCGGCGCACGCCGCCGACGCGCCTGCGCGCGCAACGCCGTCCTCGCCGCGCTGCAGGCCAGCAGGCCGGCGGCCGGGCATAGCGGATCTGCCGCCGCCAACCATCCGCGCGGGTGATCGGGCCGGCCTGCCAGGCACTAGCATCGGACGCGTGACGATTACCTTGCTGACCAGCCAGACCCCCCCGCGCGACGTCCCGGCCGATGCCCTCATCATCGGCGTGGTCCAGGGTCCGGACGGACCGCTGCCCGCGCCGGGCGCAGAAGACGTCGATGCCGCCCTTGACGGCAGCCTCGCTGCCACCCTCACCGTCCTCGGCGCCACCGGCAAGGCCGGGGAAGTGACCAAGATCGCAACCGCCGGGCGGCTGGCCGCGCCGCTGATCGTCGCGGTCGGCGTCGGCGCCCTCAACGGCACGCCGCCGTTCGAGGAGGAGGCGCTGCGCCGGGCGGCCGGCGCCGGCCTGCGCGCGCTCGGGCCCGGAAAGGCCCGCCGGGTCGCGCTGGCGCTGCCCGCCAGGGGCGACGCGGAGGCCGAGGCGGTGGCGCTCGGCGCCCTGCTGGGCAGCTATGCGTTCGGCCGGTACCGCGCCGATGGCCAGCAGCCGGCGACCGACGTCACGCTCCTCGGCGGCGACTGGCCTGCCGCGCTGAATCGCGCCCGGATCCTGGCCGACGCGGTCACGCTCGTGCGCGATCTGGTGAATACCGGGCCTTCGCACCTGGTCCCGGCGATGTTCGCGGCCGAGGCGGAGCGAGTGGCCGCGGCCAGCGGGCTCGACGTCGAGGTGCTGGACGAGAAGGCGCTGGCCGATGGCGGCTACGGCGGCATACTCGGCGTCGGCCAGGGCTCGGTTCACCCGCCGCGGCTGGTCCGGCTCGGGTACTCCCATCCCGGTGCCGCGAAGACCGTGGTGCTCGCCGGCAAGGGCATCACCTTCGACTCCGGCGGCCTGTCGCTCAAGCCAGCCAAGGGCATGGAGGCGATGAAGTCCGACATGGGCGGCGCGGCGGCCGTCCTTGCCGCGATGCAGGCCATCGCGGCGCTGGCGCCGGCGGTGAACGTTGTCGGGTACATGCCGCTGGCCGAGAACATGCCCAGCGGCACCGCGCAGCGGCCCTCCGACGTCATCACCATCTTCGGCGGCACCACGGTCGAGGTCCTGAACACCGATGCCGAGGGCCGGCTCGTGCTGGCCGACGCCCTGGCCAGGTCCGCCGCCGACGCGCCGGACCTGCTGATCGACGTCGCCACCCTCACCGGCGCGCAGCTCGTCGCGCTCGGCCCGCGGATCATCGGCGTGATGGCCAACGATGACGACGTGCGCGACGGCGTGGTTGACGCCTCCCGGCGGGCCGGCGAGGACGCCTGGCCCATGCCGCTGCCGGAAGAACTGCGCAAGGGCCTGGACTCCGCTGTCGCCGACCTGGCGAACGTGGCCACCGAGCGGCACGGCGGCATGCTGGTGGCCGGCTTGTTCCTGCAGGAATTCGTGCCCCCCGGGGTTCGTTGGGCACATCTGGACATAGCGGGGCCAGCCTTCCATGAGGGCAAGCCTTACGGGTACACACCCAAGGGCGGGACCGGAGCCGCGGCACGGGCTCTGGTCCAGGTCGCGCTGGACGTTGCGGACGGACGGCTGTAGGCACGGTTTGCACGGGCCGACGGGGCGCCCGCCATGGCACGCCCCGGCAACCGATTAGACAAGGAGCACATGGTGGCGGAAGGCAGCGGCTACGACATCGTCGTCTTCGGCGGCGGCAGCGGCGGCTACGCCTGCGCGCTGCGAGCGGCTGAGCTCGGCAAGCGCGTCGCGCTGATCGAGAAGGGCAGGGTCGGCGGCACCTGCCTGCACCGGGGATGCATCCCGACGAAGGCGCTGCTGCACGCGGCCGAGGTCGCCGACCTGGCGCGCGAGAGCGCGTCGTTCGGCGTGCGGGCGACGCTGGACGGCATCGACATGCCGGGAGTCAACGGTTACAAGGACAAGGTCGTGACCCGGCTGTGGAAGGGCCTGCAGGGGCTGATCTCCGCGCGGCACATCGACGTGATCGAAGGCGAGGGACGCCTCGCGTCCCCGACCCAGGTCAGGGTAGGGGAACAGGTCATCGAGGGCGCGCACGTCGTGCTGGCCACCGGCTCGGACGCGCGCAGCCTGCCGGGCCTGGCCATTGACGGCGAGCGCGTGATCACCAGCGAGCAGGCCCTGACGCTCGACCGGGTGCCGTCCTCGGTGGTGATACTCGGCGGCGGGGTCATCGGGGTGGAGTTCGCCAGCATATGGCGGTCGTTCGGGGCCGAGGTGACGATCGTCGAGATGCTGCCGCACCTGCTGCCGCTGGAAGAGGAGTCAAGCTCCCGGCTGCTGGAGCGCGGCTTCCGGCGGCGCGGCATCGGCCAGAAGCTCGGCGCGCGATTCGAGAGCGTGAAGGACACCGGATCCGGGGTGACCGTCACCCTGGAGGGCGGCGGCACCATCGATGCGGAACTGCTGCTCGTCGCGGTCGGCCGCGGCCCGGTCTCGGCCGGGCTCGGCTACGAGGAGGCAGGCGTGGCCATGGAGCGCGGCTACGTCACCGTCGACGGCCGCTGCCAGACCAGCGTGCCGACGATTTCCGCCGTCGGCGACCTCACGCCCGGCCCGCAGCTCGCCCATGCCGGCTTCGCCGAGGGCATCATGGTGGCGGAGCGGCTCGGCGGCCTGGCCGTCACCCCGATCGACTATGACGGGGTCCCCAGGGTCACCTACAGCAGCCCGGAGGTCGCGTCGGTGGGCATTACCTCCGCCATGGCCGCGGAACGGGGAATCGAGGTCACCGAGTTCACCTACGATCTGGCGGGCAACGGCAAGAGCCAGATCCTGCAGACCCAGGGCGCCGCGAAGGTCATAGCGACGGCCGGCGGCGGCCCGGTGCTCGGGTTGCACCTGGTGGGCGCGCGGGTCGGCGAGCTGATCGCCGAGGGACAGCTCATCTACAACTGGGAGGCAACGCCCGCTGACGTCGCCCAGCTCATCCACCCGCACCCGACTCAGTCGGAGGCGCTCGGCGAAGCGCACCTCGCGCTTGCAGGCAAGCCCCTCCACGTGCACTCATAACCGAGAGCCCGCCCCGCCGGGCGGGCAGCGCCCGTCGCCACGGCCAGCCGTGCGCATTGAACAGCGAAGGAGTCGCGGAACGCCATGTCGGTCTCCGTATCCATGCCACAGCTCGGCGAGAGCGTCACCGAGGGCACCGTCACACGCTGGCTGAAGAAGGAAGGCGAGCGCGTCGAGGCCGACGAGCCGCTCCTCGAGGTCTCCACCGACAAGGTTGACACCGAGATCCCGTCCCCGGTGTCAGGAGTGCTGCGCGGTATCACCGTCGCTGAGGACGAGACGGTAGCGGTCGGCGCCGAGCTTGCCGTGATCGACGAGGAGGGCTCCGCCGCCGGGGCGGCTGCCGGTGCCGCCGCAGGCGGTGCGGCGGACGAGGCCGGGCCGGCCGCGCCGGACGGCCAGGACGGCTCCGCGGGGCCGGCCGACCGGCCGGCCCAGGCAGCGCCGGGCAACGGCGCCCAGCCCGCGGCCGCACAGGCCCCGGCCCAGGATGCCGCCGCTTACCAGCAGCCGCCGTCCCCGCCGCCCGCCTACCAGCAGCCGGCTTACCCGCCGCCCGCTTACCCGCCGCCCGCTTACCAGCAGCCGGCTTACCCGCCCGCCGCCAGCGGGCCCGGGTACCAGCAGTCCGGTAGCACGGTCCCCGGGTTCCCTGCGCCGCCGGCCGAGCCCGCGCCGCCTGCGGTCGCGCCAGAGCAGGCGGCCCAGGTGCGGCCCGCCGAGCCCGCGCACGCGGAGGCCCCGCCGCCCGCGCCGCCGCAGGCCGCTCCCGGGCAGCCCGGGCCGCAGGCAGCCGCGGCCGAGGTTCCGCCCTACGCCGGGCCGCAGCGGGAAGCGCCGCAACAGGAAGCCGCGTACCCGGCGGGCGCCGCACCCGCGGCCCAGGACGGTAGCGTGCCGCTGATCTCCGGCACGGATGGCCCGTACGTAACGCCGCTGGTGCGCAAGCTCGCCGCCGAGCACGGGATAGACCTTGGCTCGGTGGCCGGCACCGGGGTCGGCGGACGGATCCGCAAGCAGGACGTCATCGACGCCGCCCGTGCGCTCCGCGGACCGGGCGCGGTCCCGGCGCCCAGCCAGCCAGGCCAGCCGCCGGCTGTCGCCGCGCCAGGGCCGGCCGCGGTGCCGCAAGCCCGCCCGCCCGCGACCGGGCCGGCCGCCGCGCCCGCCACCGCACCGCCCGCCGCCACCGCACCGCCCGCCGCCACCGCACCGGCCGCCGCTGCGGCGGCGCCAGCCGCCGCAGCCGGATACGGCCAGGACGCCGCCGCACCGGGCCGGTCGTCGGTCGTGCCCTCCAGCCTGCGCGGAACCACCGAGCACATGTCACGGGCCCGCCAGGTGATCGCCAAGCGGATGGTCGAGTCCCTGCAGGTCTCCGCCCAGCTGACCACCGTGATCGAGGCCGATGTCACGGCCATCGCCAGGCTCAGGGACCGCGCCAAGAAGGACTTCGAGGCAAGGGAGGGAGTGAAGCTCTCCTACCTGCCGTTCTTCGCGCTGGCGGCGGTAGAGGCGCTGAAGGTGCACCCGCGGCTGAACGCGGTGATCGACACCGCCAGCGCCCAGGTGACCTATCACGACGCCGAGCATCTCGGCATCGCGGTGGACACCGACCGCGGGCTGATGGTGCCGGTGATCAGGAAGGCCGGCGACCTCAACATCGCCGGCCTGGCCCGCAAGATCGCGGACCTGGCTGAGCGGACCCGCGCCGGGCGGGTGAGCCCGGACGACCTGTCCGGCGGGACCTTCACGCTCACCAACACCGGCAGCCGCGGCGCGCTCTTCGACACACCGATCATCAACCAGCCGCAGGTCGCGATCCTCGGCACGGGAACGGTGGTGAAGCGCCCGGTCGTGGTGGAGGATCCCGCGCTCGGCGAGGTGATCACGGTGCGCTCCATGGTCTACCTGGCGCTCACCTACGATCACCGGCTCGTCGACGGCGCGGATGCCGCCAGGTTCCTCATCACGCTGAAGTCCCGGCTCGAAGAGGGGGGCTTCGAGACCGAGCTCGGGCTCTAGCCACAGGCTGGCCTGGCCCGCCGCTCCGGGAGCGGCCTGGCGGGAACCGGCCGGGCCGGATGACCGCTGGCCGGTCGCGGCCAGCACGCACGCCACGGGAGGACGCCATGAGGGTCATCGTCAGCGGCTCGTCCGGGCTCATCGGAAGCGCGCTGGGCGTCCAGCTGGCCAGCACCGGGAACGAGGTGATCAGGCTGGTCCGCCGTCAGCCGGATTCGGCCGCCGAGATCCAGTGGGATCCGCACGCCGCGGACGGCGGGATCGATGACGCGGCGTTAGCGGGGGCCGATGCGGTGGTGCACCTCGCGGGCGCCCCGATCGCCGCCGGACGCTGGACCGCTGCCCGTAAGCGGGAGATCAGGGACAGCCGGATCGCGGGCACAACCGCGCTCGTCTCGGTGCTGACGGCGATGAGCAGTCCGCCGTCCGTCCTGCTTGCCGGATCGGCGATCGGATATTACGGGGACACCGGCGGCCGCGAGGTCGACGAGTCATCGCCGGCCGGCGCCGGCTTTCTGGCCGAATTGGCCAGGGACTGGGAGGCCGCCGCGGCGCCGGCCGAGAACGCCGGCATCCGGGTCGTGCACTTGCGCACCGGCATCGTGCTGTCCTGCCGAGGCGGCGTTCTTGGCCGGCTCCTGCCGGTCTTCCGGCTTGGCCTGGGCGCGCGGATCGGGCCGGGTACTCAGGTCATGAGCTGGATCATGCTGACCGACCTGGTGCGGATCCTTGCCTTCCTGCTGGACAGCCGCGACATCACCGGACCGGTCAACCTCACCGCACCGCAACCCGCCACCAACGCCGAGTTCACCTCCGCGCTCGCCGCCGCCGCAGGCCGCAAGGCGCGGCTGGGCATTCCGGCCGCTGCACTGCAGCTCGGCCTCGGCGAGGTCGCCAGCGAGCTGCTGTCCAGCGCACGGGTGATGCCGCGGCGCCTGCTGCAGGCCGGCGGCGAGGGGCTCTGGCACAGCGGCGGCCCGATCGCCGCCGCGCTCGCCGCCGAGCTCAGCTAGCCGAGCCGAGGCCGGGGCTCGCCGTGCTGGTGAATCCCGCGATCGCGTGCCATCGAAGCTGCGCGATCCGCTGATTCATCACCTTCGCCGGAGATCTGGCGGCGTTCGTCAGCCGTCCCGGTCCGCGCACTCCCGCACCTGCGGGACCGGGTCGCGGAGGGCCTCGGCCGGGGTCTCGGTGAACAGGGGTATCCGCCACAGCGGCGGTACCAGCGCCTGCCGCCCACTGCGGGCCGTCACCATGCCGATGGTCAGCCGGAGCAGCCGCCTGGCCGCCACGATCGCCAGCGCGGCGAGCGGTAGCTCGATGATGATGGCGGACAGCAGGCTCAGCTGAAACCCGGGCGTGCGCAGGTCGAGCACGACGTCGAACCAGGCATCGCAGAGCAGCAGCGTGGCCAGGACGATGAGGCAGACAATCAGTACCCGCCGGCCACGCCAGGCAGCCCAGCCGGTAGCGGCGAGCGCCGCGATCAGCGCTATGTCGAAACCCACCCAGGCCCCGCGCCAGCCGCCCGACCGGTAGTACCGCGGCAGAGTGACGGCCAGGACGCCGGTCCATACGGACAGCGCGATGCAGCACGCGACAATGATCGCCACCGTCGCCAGCCGGCGGCGCGCGATGCGGGCCGGCGGGCTGGCCATTCCGCCGGATGGGGCAGCCCCGTCGATCTCGGCGAGTGCTTGCTGGAGCCTGATCCGCTCCGCCGGGCTCATCGCCCGCAGCTCTTTCTCGTCGAACACGACAGCTACCTCCCCGGCCACGCCCACCCCGGTTGCCGACCGGAGCATTGGGCGAATAGGTGCTATATGCCCCGGCTGGCTGGATGCCTATCGCAGGTTCACGAGAAAGCCGGCCATGCCACGTAGGCTGTCAGCGTGGACGGAGAGCTGATTTTCGCCCGGGCCGGATTCGGCACCCGAGCAGTCGGTTACCTGGATGGCTGGGACCTGCAGCGGCGGCTGCACGAGCGGCGCAGCAGCGGCGCGATACCCGACAGCTGCCTGCTCCTTGAGCACCAGCCGGTGTACACGGCGGGCAAGCGGACAAGCCCGCTCGACCGCCCGGCCGGCGATCCGGGCGCGCCGGTGATCGATGTCGACCGGGGCGGCAAGATCACCTGGCATGGTCCCGGCCAGCTGGTCGGCTACCCGATCGTCGGGCTCGGTGACCCGATCGATGTCATCGCCTACGTCCGGTCCCTGGAGGAGGCACTGATCAGGACCTGCGCCGACTTCGGGGTGGTGACCGCGCGGGTCGACGGGCGGAGCGGCGTGTGGGTAACCGGCGGCCCGGCAGGGACCGGCCGCGGGCCGGACCGCAAGATCGGAGCGATCGGCATCCGGGTGTCCAGGGGCGTCACGATGCACGGGTTCGCCCTCAACTGCGACTGCGACCTGGCCTGGTTCGACCGGATCGTGCCCTGCGGGATCCGCGATGCCGCGGTATCGACGCTGTCGGCGGAGGCGGGCCGCGCCATCGGGGTCCCGGCCGTGCTCGATGTCGTGCAGCGCCACCTCGCCGACGCGCTCGGCGCCCGCAGCTGGCGGACGGTCGAAGGAACGGACGAGCTAGTCCCGCCCGGCGCCGCTGCCGCAGGTCAGGCCGGCCGCCCGGTCCCCGCCGCCGTCGGCTGACAGCCACGGCGGGCGGCCGCGCCCGGCCCGTCAGCTCAGCCGGGCAGGCTGGTAGACCGTGCCCCCGGCCGCGCGGGCGGCGAGCGCGGCCGCGATCCGGTCGGTGATGTAGCCCGGCGCATAGCGGTCCAGCCCGCCTGGATCGGCGAACTGATAGGCATCAAGCTCCGCCTCCTGCACGACGATGCGCGTGCCTGCCGGGGCGGTACCGCCGTCGAACACGAAATGCATGATCGGCCGGGCGCCCTGACCGTAGGGCTGCGACCAGTCCACCGCGAGCAGTGCGCCCACCGGCAGGACCAGCCCGATCTCCTCGGCCACCTCGCGGAAGCAGCCGACGTGCGGCGGCTCGCCGTGCTCGCAGACGCCGCCAGGCAGCGTCCAGTGGTCGCGGTAGTTCGGCTTGACGATCAGCACGTTCCCCGCCGGATCCGTGATCAGCGCCCCGGCTGCCACCACCACGCCCGGCAGCTGCGCGAACCACTCGTCATGGTCGGCGTAGAACTGCCCGGCCGTCATGGCCTTTTCGCAGGCCGGGCCGCCGCCAGGCCGGCCAGGTGACTGGTGAGCCCGGCGACGGGCACGGCGGACTGCGCCTTGCTATCCATGTCGCGCACGGTCACCGTGCCCGCTGCGTCCTCCGCCGCCCCGTAGATCAGGCACCAGCGGGCGCCCTGGTCACTGGCCCACTTCAGCTGCCTGCCCAGCTTCCCGGAGGAGCCAAGGTACATCCCGGCCCGCAGGCCTGCCGCGCGGGCCGCGCCGGCCAGGGCGAAGCTGCGCCCGGCCAGCTCATCGCTCATCACGGTGACAGCCACGTCGAGCCGCCGGCGACGGCCCGCCTGGCCGCCGGGCATCAGCTGCAGGATCCGCTCGATGCCCAGTGATCCGCCGGTGCCCGGCAGGTCAGGACCGCCCAGGTCGGCGATCAGCCGGTCGTAGCGTCCGCCGCCGGCGATCGAGCCCGGCACGTCCGGCGCGGTCGCCTCCCAGATCGGCCCGGTGTAGTAGCTGAGGCCGCGCACCATCCGCGGGGTAAAGACGATCCGGCCGTCCGGCACCTGGCCGGCCACCAGCGACAGCAGCTGGTCGACCTGCTCGAGCCCAGCCGCGCCCTCCTTGTTGGGCTTGAGCGCGTCCCGCACCCGGTCGGCGGAATCGGGCGCGGCCAGCACCTCGACCAGCTCCCCCGCCCGGTCCGCGGCGAGGCCGCGCCCGGCCAGCTCGGCCCGCACGTCGGCGGGCGCCAGCTTGTCCAGCTTGTCCAGCGTGGCCAGGACGCCTGGCCCCAGATCGGCCGGGACGCCGAACACCTCCAGCAGGCCGGACAGCACCAGGCGCGAGTTCAGCTGCAGGGTGAACTGGCGCAGGCCCAGCTCACCGAGCACGTCATGCTGCGCGCACAGCACCTCCGCGTCAGCCATCAGCGAGGTGGAGCCGAGCGTGTCAAGGTCACACTGCACGAACTCGCGATAACGGCCCTTGCCCGGCCGGTCGGCCCGCCAGACCGAGCCGATCGCGTAGCGCTTGTACGGCGACGGTAGCTGGCTGCCGTAGGCGGCGGCGACCCGCGCCAGCGGGACGGTCAGGTCATACCGCAGGGCCAGGTCCGCCTCGCCGGACGCCTCGTGCTCGCCGCGGCGCAGGATCTTGAAGACAAGCTTGTCGCCCTCGTCGCCGTACTTGCCGAGCAGCACGTCCAGCCGCTCGAACGCCGGGGTCTGCAGCGGCTCGAACCCGTAGCCGGAGTACACCGCATGGATGATCGCGAACGCCCGCTCCCTGGTCTCAAGCTCGGCGGCGAGGAAGTCACGGGTACCCGACGGGGGGTCGAACTGCGTTGGCATGCGCCTATGCTCCCCGACGCGGGTGCCACTCGTCACATCGGCCCGCATCGGCCCAGCTAAGGCGCGGGCAATAGGTCGTGTTAGCGTGATCGGCGTGCTGACGGACTAGCGGCGAGCCGACCTGACCGGATACTGCCCTAGCCCGAGGAGCGCCTGCATTGTCCCGGCCCGAGACCACCGGCCGCGCCCCGGCGCGGCGGCCGGGCAGCGACGGCCGCGGTCAGCGGCGCACGCTCAGCCTGGCGATCATCCTGCAGGCATTGATCTCGGCCGGCGACGGCCTGGCCATGATCGCCCTGGCCAACCGGGTCTTCCAGAGCTCGCACGCATCGTGGGCGGTAGCCGCGGTGTTCCTGGCGGTGACCGTGCCGATCACCGCGCTCGCGCCGGTCGCCGGCGTCCTGCTTGACCGGCTGCCCACCCGTCCGGTGCTGGTCACCGCGGCCCTGCTCGAGGCGCTCGTCGCGCTGGCGCTCAGCCTGGCGACCGGCGTCGGCGCCACGCTGGCCCTGTCCGTCGGCTTCGGCGTCTGCGCGGCGGTGCTGCAGCCCGGGCTCGGCGCCATCGTGCCGCGGATCGCCGGGTACCAGGGCGTGACCAGGGCCAACGGGTACCTGCAGGCTGCCACCTGGGGCGGCTTCACCGCCGGTCCGCTGCTGGCGGGCGCGCTGACCACGGCTGGCGGTTCCGGCCTCGCGCTGCTGGCCGACGCCGTGCTCTACGCGCTCGGCGCGGCCGGGCTGTACTTGCTGCGACTGGCGCCGCTGGCATCCCTGGACGGCACCGAGCCAGGCCAGCAAAAGACCCCGCTCGGCACCCAGATGAAGGCCGGCTTCCGGTATCTCCGGGCGGACCGGGACGCCGGGATGCTGGTCGTCATCGTCGGCGTGATGGTCGCGTTCGCGAACATGGCGGTCGTCGCCGAGGTTGTCTTCGCCGAGCAGGTGTTGCGGTCCGGCCCGGGCGGCTACTCGATCCTGGTGGCCGGCTTCACCGGCGGGATGGTCATCGGGACGCTGGCCGGCGGCCGGCTGCCGCGCCGCTGGCTGCTGCTCGCGGCGCTGGCCGGGACGGTGGCAACCGGCATCGGCATCGGGCTGGCCGGAGCGGCGGTGGTGCTCTGGCAGGCGACAGCCGCGTACGGCTTCGGCGGGCTGGCCAGCGGCGTGGAAGGCGTCGCCACCCGCAGCTTCCTCAACTACCGCGCGCCGCCCGAGGTGGCGGGGCGGGTGTTCGCGCTGTACTCGGGCGTGCTGTTCGGCGCCGCCTCGGCAGGCATGGCGGTGGCAGCCGTCCTGCTCGCCGCGCTGGGCGCCCGCGGGGTGCTCGCGGCGGCCGGCGGCGGCGGGATTATCGCCGGCGCCGCGGGCTCGGCCGTCTACGCCCGGCGCGTGCTCCTCGCCCGCCGCGCGGGCCGGGCGCGTGAGCGCAAATACCCATGAGATGCTATTGCAAGTTTGTCGCAGCTAACCCTACCCTGGTGACCGCCTGAGATCTCCAGGGAAAGGCGCCGATAGATGCCCGATTCGCGCACGCGTCCCGCGGTAGGCGCGCGGCCCCGGGAAAGCGCGCGGCCCCGGGAAAGCGCGCGGCCCCGGGAAAGCGCGCGGCGCCGGGAAAGCGCACGGCTGGCGAGGATCCGCAACGGGCTGACGCCGCGGGAATGGGCCAGGGCAGGCGTGATGGCCGGGGTGGTCATCGGCCTGCACGTGGCCGGCTGGGCCATGCTGGCCGCCGCCGTCGCCGGGCACTACCACATCAGCGGCAACCAGATCTTCGGCTTCGGCACCGGCATACTCGCCTACACCCTGGGCATGCGGCACGCCTTCGACGCCGACCACATCGCCGCGATCGACAACACCACCCGCAAGCTGGTCAGCGACGGCAAGCGACCGCTCTCGGTGGGCTTCTTCTTCTCCCTCGGGCACTCCAGCGTGGTGTTCGCGCTGGCGATGCTGCTGAACCTCGGCATCAGGTCCCTGGACGGCCAGCTGCGCGACAACGGCTCCGGGCTGCACAGCGTGACCGGGATCGTCGGCACCACGGTGTCCGGGACGTTCCTCTACGTCATCGCCGCGCTGAACCTCGTCGTGCTGGCCGGCATCGCGGCGGTCTTCAGGGAGATGCGGGCCGGCCGCTACGACGACGAGCAGCTGGAAGAGCAGCTCAACAAGCGCGGCCTGATGAACCGCTTCTTCGGGCCGCTCGCGCGGCGGGTGGACACGCCGTGGAAGATGTACCCCATCGGCGTGCTCTTCGGCCTGGGGTTCGACACCGCCACCGAGGTCGCGCTGCTCGTCCTGGCCGGCACCGCCGTGACCAGCGGCCTCCCGTTCTACGCGATCCTGTCATTGCCGATCCTGTTCGCCGCGGGCATGTCCCTGTTCGACACCATCGACGGGTGCTTCATGAACTTCGCCTACGACTGGGCCTTCGCGCGCCCCGTTCGCAAGGTGTTCTACAACCTGACCATCACTGGCCTCTCGGTGTTCGTCGCGCTGTTCGTCGGCACCATCGAGTTCCTCGGGCTGATCGGCACCGAGTACAAGCTCAGCGGCGGGTTCTGGGCGTTCATGGCCGACTTCGACGTCAACAAGGCTGGATTCGTGATCGTCGGCATGTTCGTCTGCACCTGGGCCATCGCCCTGGCCATCTGGCATCTCGGCAAGATCGAGCAGAAATGGGACCTCGCGTCCGCCAAGGCGGCGCCAGGGAATGAGCGCCCGGCTGGCCATCGAAACCTCGTAAATCCCGGCATTTCAGCTGCCGCGCCCGGGAGCACATGCACTGCCGTGCCGCCCGTCACTGCCCCGGCCGTACGCACGTAGGCTAGTGGCGTGGTACTCGCACCTGACGGACGACGGATGCTGCGCCTGGAGGCGCGCAATAGCCAGACCCCGATCGAGCGAAAGCCGCCGTGGATCAAGACGCGGCTGCGCACCGGGCCGCGGTACGCCGAGCTGAAGCGGCTGGTGCGCAGCGAGGGACTGCACACGGTCTGCGAGGAAGCCGGCTGCCCGAACATCTTCGAGTGCTGGGAAGACCGCGAGGCCACGTTCCTGATCGGCGGCGACCAGTGCACCAGGCGCTGCGACTTCTGCCAGATCGCCACCGGCAGGCCAGGCCCGCTGGACACCGACGAGCCGCGCCGGGTGGCCGAGTCGGTCGCCACGATGGGCCTGCGCTACGCGACCGTCACCGGCGTGGCCCGCGACGACCTGCCGGACGGCGGCGCCTGGCTGTACGCGCAGACCTGCCGCCAGATCCACGCGACCGTGCCCGGCTGCGGCGTCGAGCTGCTCATCCCCGACTTCGACGCGGAGCCGGCCCAGCTGGCCGAGGTGTTCGGCGCCCGTCCCGAGGTGCTCGCGCACAACATCGAGACCGTGCCGCGGATCTTCCGCCGGATCCGGCCCGGCTTCCGCTATGACCGCTCGCTGGAGGTGATCAGCCTGGCCAGGCGGGCGGGCCTGATCACCAAGTCGAACCTCATCCTCGGCATGGGCGAGGAGCGGAACGAGGTCAGCGAGGCGATGGCTGACCTGCGCGCGGCCGGCTGCGACCTGCTCACGATCACGCAGTACCTGCGGCCGTCGGTACGCCATCACCCGGTCGAGCGCTGGCTACCGCCGGCCGAGTTTGACGAGCTTGGCGCCGAGGCGCGCGGGCTCGGCTTCGCCGGCGTCATGGCCGGCCCGCTGGTCCGGTCGTCCTACCGGGCCGGCCGGCTGTACCGCCGGGCCATGGACGCTCAGGCGGCCAGCCGGTAAGCCGCCCGGCAGCGCCCTGAAACGGCTTTCTGCACCGCCATTTCGCGCTGCGGCCCGCGTGATCGTACCCTTGCCAGCATGGTGAACAAGCCCGGCGCCGCGGCGTCAAAGAAGGCTGCCGCCGACGCGGCCGCGCCCGGCCGTATCAAGCAGATCGGCATGGTCGCGGGCATCGTCCGCAAGGCCAACCCCAAGGCGCTGCCGATCGTGTTCGGCATCGCGATCGGCGTCATCGCGCTGGCGGTGGTCCTGGGCCTGGTCACCGGCACCGCGCCGTTCCTGATCCCGCTCGGCGTGCTGATCGGCCTGATGGGCGCGATGATCGCGTTCGGGCGGTTCGCGCAGGCCGCGCAGTACTCGACGATCGCCGGCCAGCCCGGTGCGGCGGCCGCGATCCTGCAGAGCATGCGCGGGAACTGGACGGTCACGCCGGCCATTGCCGCGAACAAGAACATGGACATCGTGCACCGGACGGTCGGCAGGCCCGGCGTCATCCTGGTTGGCGAGGGCTCGCCCAGCCGGCTGCCGAGCCTGCTCGCCGCCGAGAAGAAGCGGGTCTCCAGGGTCGCGCTCGACGTGCCGATCTACGACATCCAGGTCGGCGACGAGCCGGGGCAGATCTCGATCAAGCGCCTGCAGCGCCACATCATGAAGCTGCCCCGCAACCTCAAGGGCCCGGCCGTCGCTGACCTGAATTACCGCCTCAAGGCGCTGCCGCAGTCATTGCAGGTGCCCAAGGGCCCGATGCCAAGATCGGGCCGGATGCCCAAGGCCCCGAAGCCACGGTTCCGCTAAGAACGCCAGCACATCAAGGCCAGCAGCGGTCGAGCCGTCTGGGTAATTGGGTAGTGGGCGCTAACCGGTGAGGCCGAGGCGGTGCACGGTGGCCGCCGCCTCGGCGCGGTTGGCGACGCCGAGCTTGGCGAGGATGTTGGACACGTGCACGCTGGCGGTCTTGTCGCTGATGAACAGCGCCTCGGCGATCTGCCGGTTGGTGCGGCCCTCGGCCACCAGCGCCAGCACCTCCCGCTCCCGCGGGGTCAGGCCCAGCTCGCCGCCGGCCGCCGCCGGCTGCGCTACGGCGCTCTCGGCCGCGCTGGCGGCCACCGGCTCTGCCGCCAGCGCGATCCGGGCGCGGCGGGCCAGCAACTCGACCTCGGCCAGCAGCGGCCGCGCCCCGAGCCCGCGGGCGGTCGCCCACGCCCGCCGCAGCGGCACCACGGCCTCCTCGCGGGGGGCGCCGCGCTCGAGCAGCGCCTCGGCCAGGCGCCAGCGGGCGTAGGCCGCTGGCCACGGGCAGCCCAGCTCGTCCCAGGCGCCCGCCGCCTCGGTCCAGCGGTCCGGATCGCTGTGCCGTGCGACCCGCGTCCACTCGGCCTCGATGGTCAGCAGCTTGGCCCGTACCGCCCCGATGACGGCGACGCCGTCCGCCCCGACCGCGGCGCGGGCACGTTCCAGCAGGCCCACGGCGATCCGGGAGGCCTGGTCGCGCGCATTCTCATCACGGCGCGCGGCCGCCCGCCCGGCGATGGCGGCCTCGGCCGCCAGGCCAGCCAGGCACAGCTCGGCCATGGGGTAAGCCTCGTCGGCCTCGGCCAGCGACACCAGCCCGTCGGCCACGACGGCACGCGTATCCTCCAGGCGCCCTTCCCAGGTCGCCACCATCACCAGCCGTGCCCGGGTGTCCGCGCTGTCCTGCGAGTCGAGCGACACCTTCGACCGTTCCAGAATCCAGGTCAGGTCCGCCCGCGCCTCCTCCAGGTCACCGCGCCACAGGCGGTGCAGGCCCCGGGCCAGCAGCGGATACACCATGGCCTTGGGCGTCAGGTCGAGGTCGAAGGCCTCGTCGAGCAGGCGCTCTGCCTCCTGGAAGCGTCCAAGCCATAGCAGCGCCTCGGCGGCGACCGCGATGGCCACCGTCCCGACGCCGCCCATCTGCCCGAAGCGGCGTGCCAGCTTGCAGCACTCCAGCTCCGCGTGCATGGCGTCCTCGTAGCAACCGTTGACCAGATAGATGCAGCCGAGGTTGTGGTAGGCGCGGCACAGCTCGTCCGGGTCGCCGAGGTCAGCTGCGATCGCGCGCGCCTGCTCAAGGTGTGCGACACCCGCCTCCAGGTGCCCGAGGTTACCGAGCGACGTTCCCAGGCTGTTGAGGGCGTGCCCTTCCACCCCGCGGGCGCCGGCCCGCCTGGCGACCGCGGCCGCCTCCTCGCAGCGCGCCTGCGCGGCCCGGTTGCGGGACCGCAGCATCAGCATCTGGCCGTGCGCGGCCAGTGCCTGCGCGCGCTCGGCCGAGGGCCGCTCGGCGGGGGTGATCGCGACCGCGCGCTCCACCGTGGCCATGGCCGCGGCGTGATCGCCAGCGAGCCACTGGTAGCGGGCCAGCCGCTCCAGCAGGGCCCCGGCCCGCACCGGCTCGGCGGCGGCGTCGGTCTCGGTCAGCGCCTGGTTGATCAGGGCGACCGCCCGCGTGCCCGCACCGGTCCGGCTCGCCGCCTGCCCGGCGCGCTGCAGCAGCGTACTGCGGTCCAGCGGGCTACTCGCGGCGGCTTGGGGTGCCTGCTCCCACAGCTCCAGCGCGCGCTCGTAGTGCGCCATCGCCTCGGCCAGCGCGAGAGCTGCCTCGGCAGCCTGCCCGGCCTGCACGCTGGCCAGCAGCGCCCGCCCCAGGTCGTGCGCGGCGTACCAGTGGTAGGCGAGCCGCCCCAGCCCGGCGGCGCCCGCGCCGCCGTCCCCCTCGGTCTGCGCGGCGAGCGCGCGAGCATAGGCGGCGTGCAGCGGCGGCCGTTGTACCGGCAGCAGGTCGTCGTAGATCGCCTCCTGCACCAGCGCGTGCCGGAAGGCGTAGGCACCGCTGCCGCTCTCGACCACCAGGACGTGGTGGGCGACCGCCTCGCGCAGCAGCTCAACCAGGTGCTCGGGCGGTTGCGCCGCGACCTCGGCGAGCAGGTGGTGGTCCACCCGCCGGCCGGCGACGGCGGCGACCTGGAGCAGCCGCTGGGTCGCCTGCGGCAGCGCCTCCACCCGCGCCAGCAGCAGGTCCCGCAGCGCCTCCGGCAGCTCGGCGGATCCTTCGACGCCCGCGAGGCGGGCGGCCAGCAGCTCCTCGGCGAAGAAGGGGTTGCCTTCCGAGCGGGCCAGGATTTCCCCGACCAGCGCAGCGGGCGGCGGCTCGCCAAGGATCCCCGCCAGCAACTCGCCCAGCTCGCGGCGGCCCAGCCGGCCCAGTTCGAGCCGCTCGGTCCGGCTGCTGCGGTCCAGCTCGCCAAGGAACGGCCGCAGCGGGTGGCGGCGGTGCAGATCATCCGAGCGGTAGGTCAGCAGCAGCGCCACGCCAGCGCGCAGATTGCGGACCAGGAAGCCCAGCAGGTCGCGGGTGGACTGGTCGGCCCAGTGCAGGTCCTCAACCACCAGCAGCAGCGGGCCGCGCTCAGCGAGCCGGTGCAGTACCCCGAGCAGCAGCTCGAACAGCCGGCCGGGCATGAGCGCGCCGGCCCCGGGCGCGGCCTGGACCCCGGCCTCGACGGGGGCACCGAGCTCGGGCACGAGGCGGGCCAGCTCGGCGCGGGCACCGCCGAGCACCCGCTCCAGCTCGGCTGGGTCCACGGCACCGCCGAGCGACCGCAGCGCCTCGGCCAGCGGCGCATAGGCGACCACCCCCTCGCCCACGTCCAGGCAGCCCCCGGCGAGCGCGAGCGCCTCCTGCGCGCGCGCCCGGGCGAGCAGCTCGGTGACCAGCCGGGTCTTGCCCACGCCGGCTTCGCCCGCCACCACCACCGTGGCGGGCGAGCCCGCCTGCGCACGCTCGAAGGCCGCCCAGAGCTGGGCGGCCTCGGCGGCGCGGCCGACGAGCACAGGGCTGGAAACCCGTAGGGCCACGCCCCAATCATCGCAGAACCGTGCCCGACTCATACCTAACGCCCGGGGCCCGGCCGGTCAGGCGGCGGCCGACCGGGAGCGCCCGAAGCTGAGGCGGACCCAGCCGGCCTGCATGCGGCCGTTGCGGGGGCTGGCGGCGTCGGTGGCCCGGAGCTGGCGGACCAGGCGCTGCCTGGCGGCCTGCTGGTGCCACTCAGCGATGCGCTGGCTGACGATCTGGCTGGTGATCGTGGGGTGCATCTCGTCCTCCCAGGTGCTGTGGCTTATGAAACGAGCATGCGGCTAAGGTGGCGGCCCCCACATCGGGAGGACGCTTATCCCGGCGCCCCACCCGGCCTTATTCTCGGCACTCGGCTCCTGGGTGGCCTGGCCTGGGCTAAGGGATCTGCTCAGTGTCCGCCGACCAACAACCTTGGTCGCTTCAACGCCAGCACACCAAGGCCAGCGCTCGCACAGTTCGTTGCCTGGCCGGTCAGATCCGGATGACCATGGTGTTGGCGGCCTTGTCATGCAGGCCGCGCAGGTCGCCGTCGAAGACCAGCGGCGGCACCACGGCCAGCAAGAGCACGGTGCGGACAAGCGCCCACCAGAGCCCGACCGGCTTGCCGTCGAGCCTTATCACCCGCACGCCGAGCAGCCGCTTGCCCACGGTGAAGCCGGTGAGCGCGGTCAGCAGGTAGACCTCGGCGGCGAACACCACGATCGTCCAGTACTGGGTGCGGAAGGCGGCCACCGAGATGATCATGCAGAGCAGCCAGTCGACGCACAGCGCGCCGATCCGGCGGCCGACGCCGGCCACCGACCTGGGACCGTCCTCGGGCAGCCCGAAGTGCTGGCCCGGGTAAGTGTTCTCCTCCCCGCGGGCGCGGGTGCCGGACAGCCACGATCCTGCCCAGCGTCGCTCGGTCACGATTACACCGTATCGGCGCCGTGCGGCGCGGACGCCGCCCGGCTCCCCGCGGCCGCCATCCTTACCTTTTCGCGGCATGCGCGTAACACGTGCGAAACATCGGGGACACGGGCAGGAAACGGCTGTCGCCTAGTCTCGCAGGCGCACCCGGCCAACGGGACGGGCTTACCCGGCAGCGGCGCGCGGTCAGAGGGAGAGTTGATGTTCAGCAGCGGCGACGAGGTCCTGCGGTATGTCGGCGACGAGGGGATCCAGTTCATCGACGTCAGGTTCTGCGACCTGCCGGGAACGATGCAGCACTTCACTGTCCCGGCCGAGAGCTTTGACGAGAAGGTCTTCTCCGACGGGCTGATGTTCGACGGATCGTCCATCCGCGGCTTCCAGGAAATCCATGAGTCGGACATGCTGCTGATGCCAGACGCCAGCACTGCCGTGGTCGACCCGTTCCGCACGCACAAGACGCTGAACCTCACGTTCTTCGTGCACGACCCGCTGACCGGCGAGCCGTACACCCGCGACCCCCGGAACATCGCCCGCAAGGCCGAGGACTACCTGCGCGGCAGCGGCATCGCGGACACCGCCTACTTCGGGCCGGAGGCCGAGTTCTACATCTTCGACTCCGCGCGGTTCGAGACCGCCCCGAACGCCGGGTACTACTTCCTCGACTCGGTCGAGGGCGCCTGGAACACCGGCCGCGAGGAGCCGGGCGGCAACCTGGCAGGCAAGCCCGGGTACAAGGGCGGCTATTTCCCCGTCCCGCCGACCGACCACTACACCGACCTGCGCTCGGAGATGGTGCGCATGCTGATCGCGTGCGGCATCACCGTCGAGATGCAGCATCACGAGGTCGGCACCGCCGGGCAGGCCGAGATCGACGTCAGGTTCGACACGATGCGGACGATGGCCGACAAGCTGATGCTCTACAAGTACGTGGTGAAGAGCGTGGCCAGGGCCGCGGGCAAGACCGTGACGTTCATGCCCAAGCCGCTGTTCGGCGACAACGGCTCCGGCATGCACTGCCACCAGAGCCTGTGGAAGGACGGCGCGCCGCTGTTCTACGACGAGGTCGGCTACGCCGGCCTGTCCGACGCCGGGCGGCACTATGTCGGCGGCCTGCTCAGGCACGCCCCGTCGCTGCTCGCGTTCACCAACCCCACCATGAACTCCTACCACCGGCTGGTGCCCGGTTTCGAGGCGCCGGTCAACCTGGTCTACTCGCAGCGGAACCGCTCCGCCTGCGTCCGCATCCCGATCACCGGGGCCAACCCGAAGGCCAAGCGGCTGGAGTTCCGGGTGCCGGACCCGTCGTGCAACCCGTACCTCGCCTTCTCGGCGATGCTGATGGCCGGCCTGGACGGGATCAAGAACAAGATCGAGCCGCCGGAGCCGGTGGACAAGGACCTGTACGAACTGCCGCCGGACGAGGCCATGTCCATCCCGCAGGTGCCAGGCTCGCTGGAGAAGGTGCTCGACACGCTGGAGGCCGATCACGAGTACCTGCTCGACGGCGGCGTGTTCACCCCGGACCTGATCGAGACGTGGATCTCTTACAAGCGGGCCAGCGAGATCGACCCGATCAGGCTCCGCCCGCACCCGCACGAGTTCGAGCTGTACTTCGACGTTTAGCGAGGTCAGTGCCGTTGAGCTGCAGCTACCTTACTGGGCGCCCAGCTGGTTCAGGCCCTGTTCCGTCCGGCGGGTGACGAACACAGCCTCGATGGTGGCCCGGGTGGACTCGTCGCGGTCCGGCCACAGGTGCCCGTAGGTGTCGAGCGTGGTCTTCGCCGAGGCGTGCCGCAACCGGGCCTGCACTGTCTTCACATCGGCGCCGTCGGCGATCAGCAGCGACGCCAGGTAATGCCGCAGGTCGTGATAGCGAAATCCGGTTGGCAGGCCGGGAACCTTGGCTCTGGCAGTGCGGATGGCGCGCTCCAGCCGCCATGGCTCAAGCTGGCCGCCGACCGGGTTCGTAAGCACAGTCTCCCCCGGCCAGCGGGCCACATGACCGGACAGCTCCAGCGCCATCGACGCCGCGATCGGGATCGCGGTGCGCGAGATCTCAGTCTTCAGCTGCTCCGCGGGATACTGCACGTGCGGGCGGATCACGCCGCGCATGAAATCCACATCAGCAACGCGCAGCCCACAGGCTTCAGCGCAACGCAGCCCGGCGAACGCGCCAAGCAGCACTGCGGTGGCCAGCCGGGGAGGCATTACGTCATGCAACGCCCACACCTGCTCGGTGGTCGCTACGTACGGCCGTTGGCGTCCCTGCCCGGGTGAGGTCCGCCGAGAGCACGGGGAACGGGGCAGGATGCCGTCGTGCACTGCGTCGCTCATGATCTGCGCCAACCGCGCGTGCAGGGCGTAGACATATGATGCTTCGGCACCGCCCGTAAGCAGTCGTGACGTCCACGCCTTAACGTGTGATGGGCGGACTCCGGCAAGTGGCAGGGCGCCGAACTCGGCGGTGATCTGCCGCAAATGCACCCTCGCCTGGCGAACCGTGGATGGCCGCCGCGTCTCATATCCGGCGAGCCAAGTGTCACACCACTGAGCGACGGTGATCTTGGCAGCCCGTGGGTCGATATAGGTTCCGCGCAGCGCGTCAGCCTCCATCGCCGTCGCGTACTTCACCGCGTCGGACTGCTTCGCGAACGCCCTGGTCGATTCGCGGCCGTCTGGCCTGGCCCACACGGCAAGCCAGCGCTTCGCCTTGAGGTTGCCGCCTTTGTCTGGGTGGCGGGCGGTCTTGTGCCGGTCCCGGTCATACCAGAGGTCACGCACTCGTGGCATAGCCGCTCACCAGCTCTCGCATGTCAGGCTTCCGACCAGGTAGTCGATTATCGTGCGCATGGTCTTGGGCCGACCTGGCACCCAATCCGCCTGCCGCGCACGCTCAGGCCGATCTCTTCCTTGACCTCGCGGGCTACGCGCCATCAAGCGCTCCGGGCGCCACCGTGCCGCTGTTGGCCGAGCCATTGCTCAATGTCGGCCCAAGCGTAGCGAACGTGGCGGCCGATTCGGTGCCAAGCTGGCCCGAGTCCCTGCGACCGCCATTGGTCGAGCGTATGCGGCGGGATGCCGAGGAACGCGGCGAGGTCGCGTGGCGCAATCATTGGTCTGCGATCTGGCTGCTGACCGGCCATTGGCTACTCCTCGTCCGCCATGCGCTTGGCTTCTGCGGGCCCGGTCATGGCCCCGAGCTCCGGCTCGTAGCCACCGGCAAGGCCCAACGGCGAAGGATCCTCACAGCTCCACCTCGGCGTCCTTGCTGCTGGCTCCGGGGTGATCGCGCTCATCGACCTGCGCTGCTCCAGCGGAGAGTTGTCGGCGTCGGTCGTCGAAGCGGGGATCCCGGTAGGTGCGCGCCCCGAAGCCAAACCGCGCGGTGGTGGCCGCTACGGTCCAGCCGTGCTGTCTGGCTGCGGCGTCCCCGGCGGCGTGGACCCGGTCGGACAGCTCGCGCTGACGGCGACCGACCCACGCAGAGATCCGTGTGGCGATGCCCGCCCGGCGGCCGATGGCGGTCTCGTTCACGGCTCTACCTCCTTGTGTGGCTGGCGGGACCGGGGCCACCTGACCTGGTCGGCCCGGCTGAGCCTGTGGATCGTCGCGCCCGTCTTCGTGGCCTGCTTGGGGTGGCAGTGACAGATGCCGGTCTCGGGTGGATCGGGTTCCTTGCATCGCGGGTCCGTCCGGCACTGGACCCCGGTTGTCATGACCCGGCCTCCAGTTCGCGCTCCGGTGGCGCCTGCGTCTCTGGCTGGACGCGGCGGGTGTAGATGCCGTGCTCGTTCATGTGCCAGCCGCGCCCGGCGAGGAACTGATCGGGGTGGGGGGCGCCTGGTGTACGGTCGGGCTCCGGGAGCGGATCACGCTCCCGCAGCTCCCTGACGTAGGTCGCGGCAGTGTCCGAGAGCGCCTTGGCGTAGGCCCGGCCTTCCGGTGTGCTCGCGTCGTTTAGCAGGCGAGTGGCTATCTGGTCCTGGCTATCCCTGACGCGTTCCGGTGTGGTACCAGGGTCAGCCCGCTGGACGATCGGGTCGGCGGGTGGCTCGGCACTGGCCTTGCGGGTATCAGCGAGCCTGGCTTCTGATTCGGCCCGGTCGGCGAACTCTTCCACCGGCTCGCCGGGACGTCTCATGCCGTTTTCGACGGTTTGCCACATGGTGTCGCGGAAGAGGCCATCAATCTCAGCTGCGTTCTGGAATCTCGATTGGTACTCGGCGCTGTGCCAGGGCAGGTCGTGGGTGGCCAGCCAGGCTGCCTGATGCCCTTCCTCCAGCTTTGCCAGGAGGTTCGCGGCCTCGATGGGCGTCATGTCCTGGGTGATGTTGCTCTGGGTCGTGGTCACGGTTCGGCCTCCATGTCTGCCATGGGTGAGCGGTCTGTCTGGCGCGTCTGCCTGTTCGCGGGCTGGGCGGCCGGGGCCAGCGCCGCCCCTGCCCGCTGGATCTGCTCCCGGAGCTGGGCGCGAGCCCAGGTCACGGCCGCAGGTTCCGGCGCGCTTCTGGCGTGCTGTGCGCGGTCTGCTTCGGCTGCCCGCCGCCGGCCGTGCAGGCGGATCTTCATGACGCGGCCTTTCTCTCAGCCAATGGGTAGTCATCGGCGACGCCCGTGCCGCAGGCGTACCGCCAGCCGCAGTGCGGCTGATATCCGGGCTGGTCGAGCTGGTCTTCGTCGAGCCCGGCCGGGCACGGCCAGCCGTTGAGCGCGGCGCGTTTGAGGGCGTTGCCGGCGGCGAGCTGTTCCCGGTGGGTCCGCCGCGGCGGGGCCTTGTCCCACCAGGCGTCGAACAGGTCGATGACCGCCTGCCGCAGCTGCGGGCTGATGGTGACCGCTTGTCCGCGGACGATCCGCCGGAGCGTGGCTGCCGGTATGCAGGTGGCTGCGCCCATGCGGGAGCAGGTGTGCCCCATCGCGACCAGGGCCCGCAGCCGCCACATGATCCCGCTGGGCGTGGGGTGCGTGCTGCGGATGTCGGCCTCGTTGACGGCCAGGAGCCGGCCAGCGACCTCGGCCTGCACTTGGGGCCTGCGGGCGTTGGCGATGCGGTGCACGGTCATGGCCCCGGTCCCGGCGGCGCGGCTGATCGACTCGTAGGTGGCTCCGGCCGCGCGGAGCTTGAGCACGTGCTCGCGGACCAGCTCGGCACTGACCAGGGTCATCGCAGCCCCTCCCCATTGCCGGGCCGCGGCGGGTGGCCGCTGTGCACTTCGCGGGCGGCCACGCCGTGCTCCCGGCTGCAGACCGCGCCGGCGTCCCGCGGTTCGTGCGGCCGGCCGTAGCGGGCTGCGGTGGCGCAGAACCAGATGCCGTGGACGCAGCGGAGGATGTCAGCCGACAGGGCGTGACAGGCGGCGGAGAGCAGCTGCGCCGCGCCGCCCGGAGCGAGCCGCCGGGCGAGGGCACGCGGCCCGGCGATGAGCCGGTGGGTGTCCTTGCTCATCACGCTTCCGCCTCCCGCTGCTGGCTGGCCGGTTCCGGCGTTCTCCTGGCCAGCGGCTCAGCGCCGGAAGGGCGGTCGGCGTGGCGGCGCGCGGAGGCGAGCGTGCGGGCGATCTCTCGTTCGTCCAACCCGGTCAACCGGGCTGCCTCGGCCAGCTCGCCGAGGTCGGCCAGTCCGGCGTCTAGGGCCCGGTTGGCAGCCCAGAACAAGCTGTCGTTCCGGTTGCCTTCCTGCTGGCGCGCCACCCACTCAGCCAGCCGGTGGGCGTCCGCGGGCCTCTCACCAGATCGCGGAGACGGCTGCTGCAGCTCGCGCTCGAGCAGGCGGGTGACCGCAGCCCAGTCGAGCCCGCCCTGCCCGCCTGCCCGGTTGATCATCTCGTAGTGCCTGCCGTCGACGGCAGAGGGCGGCGCGACCACGTAGCCGCCCGTGGACCGGAAGTCGAGATGCTGGCGGGGAAGGCGGCCGTTGCCCTGCTCCGATCCCGCGAAGTAGGCATGCAGGCCGCCGGAAGGAGTGCGGATGTAGGCGTTCGCGCCATCCAGGAGCCCTGCACGGTGCAGCCGGTTGAACGCGGCGAACCCGTTGCCCTTCTTATGGACGTCCACATCCAGCACGTCCGGGCCTGGTGCTCCGGTGGCGATGGCCACGTTGCGGTCCGGGGTGCGTGACCACCACCAGGTGATCTTGTCCGGGTCGGTTGTCGCGTCAAGGAACCCGTGCCGGGTTGCGGGCGCCTTCTCCCCCGGCCTGCAGGGAAACACCGGCCAGTCCGCCTGGGCGTATCGCAGCGCGGCGGCGAGCCGGGGATTCGCGTGCTCATGGCCGGTCATGCCGGCCGCCTCGTCTGGACGCTGATCACCGGCATACGGGGCGCTGATCGCTGGCAGTTGGCGGGCATGAGCGGCGCCGACGGCCCGCGGAGCGGTGGCACGAGCCGACGGCCGGCCGCCTGGCCGAAAGCTTGAAAAGCGATCACGGCTGGCCTCCCCTCACGGGGACCGGCCTTCCATTCACTGCCTGGGCATGGTGCTGGCATCTGGCGCACTCGGCCGCGAGCAGTTCGGCCAGGCCTGGGAGGATGCGCACGGTGAACTCGCCCTGAGAGACCAGGACGCCCGGGGTGCGCTTGTTGAGCATGTAGTAGAGCTGGAGTTCGCTGAGCACGTCGAGGATGACGATGGCCATGTCGTGTTGCGGCCAGCAGGCGGGCAGCCGGGCTGCCAGGTGGCCGTACAGCGGCCGGTACACGTCGTGGACCCAGGCCGACAGCTTCCGGGTGAGCTGCTCTCTGGCCTCGGCGTCCAGCCGCCAGACCTGCGGTGTGGGCGATGGCTTGTAGACCCTGGCCGGTCCGTCGTCCGGCACGACCTCGGCGAGCTTCCCGGCCAGCGTTGCGACCGCTTCCTCCAGGCGCTTGACCGTGGCCAGGATCGGCGCCTCGTCCTTGACCGCTTCCTGGACCAGCCGGCTGAGCTCGTTGAGTCGGCTGGTGAGAGCCTGGTGGTGGGCCTGCTCGCGGGCGTCGGCCGCGGCGAGCCGCTCCCGCTGCTCGGCGAGCTGGGCCGCGATCGCGGCCGCGGGGTCGTGGTCAGTCATCGCCGCGGCTCCAGGCGTAGCCGTGCCCGGTGCCGCTGCCACGGTGGCCGTTGCCGGCCGGCCCGGGCTCGGGCTCAAAGTCCGGCGCGGCGACGACCGGGACCACCGGCTCAGACAGCGAGGCGGCCGCTGGCGCTGGGGTGAGAGTGGCGGCTGCCTGCCCGCGGCGCCGGGCCCGCTTGTAGGCCCGGTCCGTCCAGGCCCTGGGCAGCTTGGCGATGACCGGCGCCTGCCCGCCGCGGATGACCAGCGCGAACCCGGCGGGAAGCTGGCGGATCATGTCCGGGGTCACCGCGTCGTGGCGGCTCCAGTGCTCCTGCCCGTGCTCGCGGTAGGCGGCCTGGCCGCAGAGCTTGCTGGCCATCTCCAGCGTGCTGGTGTCGGTGATCCCGGGCAGGAACGCCTTCACCCCGGAGGTGTCCAGGACGACCTGCTTGCCGTGGTCCTGCCAGCGGCTGGCGAGCTGCGCCTCGCCGTGGGCGACGGTGATGACCTGGATGCCCTTGCCGCCCGAGTCCGATAGCCACACCGGCAGGGGGACGGGGCAGATCTGCACCACCTCGTCCAGGCCCATCAGCAGCGGCGGGTCGAGGCGCCCGGCGGGCGAGGCCTGGCCGAGCAGCTCGGCCTGGTAGTGGATCTCGTCGGCCATCGCCGCGAACAGCGGGGCGACGGGCGCGTCCTCGTGCTGCGGCTCGGCGATCATGTACAGGGCGCCCCGGCCGCGGAGGAACCCCGGGATGTCGAACGCCTGCCCGGCCGGGATCACGCTCGCCGCCAGCGTGTCGTCGGCCATGAACCCCACCGCGCGGGACATCACCATCCGCACGGTGGAGGCGGTCCTCTGCGCCTCGCCGCGCAGCTCGGCGAGCGTGGCCGCCCACTGGTGCGCGCCCGCCGCGGCGAGGATGCGCTCGGGGTCTTCCGGGTCGGCGCCGAGCACCCACCGGGCGACCAGCCGCATATCCGCTCCCGCGATCGCGGCGGCGTGGAAGTAGGCGCGCAGGTAGTCGCTGGCCTTGGCCGACCAGAAGGTGCCGTCCTCCACGCCTTTCTGGGATACCGCCATCGCGAACGAGTCGGCCCGGCGGATGGCCACCGCCTGGTCCTGGCAGCCGGCGACCGGCGACCAGCGGAAGGTGGACGGCACGGCGCCGATGCGCTGCGGGTTGAACACCTGCACCGGGCCGAGCGCCTGCCGGATGCCTGAGGTCAGCGCGAAGATGTCCGGCTTGGTCGAGGTGCTGATCACCGCGCCGGGGTAGCGCAGCACGATGTGCGCCAGCAGCGCCGTCTTGTAGGTCCGCGGCGGGGCCATCAGCAGCAGGTGCTCCTCCAGGGGCACGTGCAGCCGGTGCCGGTACTGGGCGCGGCCGAGCATGATCGAGTGCTCGCAGGGACGGCCAATCCGCCGGCCGGCAGGCAGCGAAGGGCGGATGCGGCCGGATTTGCGCCAGGCAGCGAACCGGCCCCACCGCAGCCACAGCTCGAACGTGGTCGCCATGCCCCGGCCGGGATGCAGCCGCAGGCGCAGCCGGATCCGCGCGTACCGGACCCGGTGCCGGGGCAGCCCCCGGCCCGGGGCGAATGCCCACTTGGCGGCCGCGGCCGCGGCCAGGATCACTGCGAGGACGATGACGATCTTCACGACGGCCTCCCGTCCCGGGCTTCCAGCACCGCCTTGCGCAGCGCCGTCCTCGCTGCCCCGATGTCCAGGCCGGCCTCGGGGGCCAGCTCGGTGCAGGTACGGCTCACGTCCTCCAGCGGGAAGCCCGCCAGCGGCCCTCGGCACTCGGCGACCAGTGCCAGGAAGCGGGAAGTCTTGGACCCGGCACGGCGGCCAGCCGGGCCGGGCCTGCCGGTGACCGCCCTGCGCGCGGCCGGCGCCATGGCGGCCCTTTGGGCGCCCGGAAGCGGCGTGCTGTTCAGCAGCCAGCGCCGCAGCCCGGCGGCGGTGCTCGGCAGGGCCAGCACCAGGCGCAGCGCGTACAGCGCGACCCGCCCTGCCGCCAGCCACGGGGACCGCTCGTCCTGGCCGTGCACGTGCCGCCGGGCCACCGACACCACGCGGTCGGTCACCACGGCGAGGAAGACCGGCGGCATGACGTAGGCCAGCACCGACTTGGGCGAGGTGTCGTCCGCGGCGGCGAAGTTCATGACCGAGCTGGCCGCCGCGCAGGCCATGATCAGGACCCGCTCCACCCGGGCCGGCTTGCCCGCCCTGGCCAGGCCGAGCGCGAGCAGGCTGAAGATCGCCATGCCGACGTCCAGGGCCAGCGCCTCGACCCAGCTCGCGGCCGACTGGTGCTTGGCGTGGAACACGTACCGGTACTGCGCGTTCAGCGACACCGCGAACAGCCCGGTCCCGAGGACGAACAACAGCGCCGTGGCGACGGCGATCAGGGCGCTGCCTGGTTCGCGGCCTCTTCCCCCCGCCGCGGCGCCGGTAATCCCCGGCCCGTCTTGGACGTGGATGGGACGGAGGAACGGGCCTGGGGCTTGCCCGGGATCGTCGCGGGAAGCGTCAGCCGCTACGGTATTGATCACGGGGGCGAACTCCGTTTCGTCTCTGCCAAGGCCGCTGACCGGTGTCTCTTCCGCCAAGTCGTGGCACCGGCCGGCGGCCGCTTGGGGTGGCTGCGGTCAGGTCATTCGCGGAGCGCTCCGGGGAAGTGGCCGTCGGGCAGGCGGCGGGCGCGGCAGCCAGCGGGAGTGTTCACTGGCCGTTCCTCCACCAGGAGGGGAGCTTGCGGCCGCCGGAGCCGCGGTTGATGACCTCGACAGCAGCGGCGGCCACGCACTGCGCGGCGGCGCTGCCGGTGGACTGGCGCAGCTGCCCGGCCCGGTTCAGCAGCCCGGAGACCCCGCCGTGCGCGGTGGACAGCCGCTCGACGGCGCGCTGCTCGGACAGGTCGCCGTCGTAGCGCTGGCACAGCAGGCCGATGCCGTCAATGACGGGCCCGTCCAGCCCGGCCTCGCCGTAGGCGTCGCGGATGATCCGCAACGCGCGGGACAGCACTGCCGATCCGCCCCTGGAATAGACGCGGCGCAGCGTGGCAACTGCGGAGATCCCGCCGCTGCCGCGGGCGATCCGCAGCCCCAGCGCGCGGACGATCCGGTCGACGTCGGCTTCCGCGCCGCGGCCGGCCTGGACGGAGACCTTGAACTTCGCGAACGCGTGCACGGCGAGAGTGTCGTTGAGTTTGAGGAAGACCTCGGCCTCGGCCGCCTCGGACAGGCCCTCGTAGCACCAGCACTGGGCCTGCTGGTCCCCCCAGCTACCAAGCCACTGCTTGAGGGCGGCGATCCTGTGCTGCCCGTCGATCAGGTAGTACCAGCCGCCGCGGTGGCTGACCGTCGGGGCGCCCATCTGCTCGATGTCGAACACCGCCGCCAGCTGGTTCACCCGGGCCTGATTCAGGTCTCGCTGGGCCAGCGGGTTGACCCGCATCTGAGTGAGCGGCACCCACCGCAGCCGCGCGGTCCGCTCGATCCGGCCCTCAGTCTTGCCATTGCCGGTCACTGGGATGCCTCCTTGATCTGGCGGGCGAACCGGGACAGCGCCCGGGTAGAACGGGTGATGGAGGCCGCCCACGCGGCGGCCTCAGCGGGGTCGAGTTCCGCGGGGTCGGCCAGCTCGACGCCCATCACCAGGCCCTCCAGGGCGTCCACCGTCTGCCGCACGATCCGGCTGGAGTCGTGCCGGCGGGTCCGGCCGATAATCGCGTCGGCCGGGATGGCGATGCCATGCTCGCGGGCGACCGCCCGGACCCGGTGATCGCCGATGCCGAGCTGGCAGGCGATCTGGCGGGAGGACATGCCGCGTCCCGCCAGATCGCCGATCAGCTTCCGCCGGGCCCGCGCCGCTGCCGCAGACCTGTCAGCCGGGGCGGGAACCTGGTCGCCGGAGCCGGGTGGGCTGCCGCGGCGCTGGTGGATCTTGCGCACCACGTTGGCGCGGGACAGGTCTTGTTCGGCTTTCGCTCCGGCGAGCGCCTCCTCGAAGTCCTCATCGGAGACGCCATCGGTCATGTGGTAGATCCCGGCACCGTTACCGCGCAGCTCGCCGGTGGTCGCGTAGTCGGCCGGGCCCGGCCGGGAAATGGTGTTGCCATCACTATTTCCGGCCGCGCGCCCGTCATGGTCGCCACGGCGGCGGACCGCCCCGTTCTGCTGGCCGCGGCGGATCGCCACCCCGATGCCCCGCTCGGCACGGCGGACAATCTCCGCGGCCGCGAGCTGGGCGTCCTTGCCCAGCTGCTTTTGCGCGGTGTACACCCGCACCGCCTCGGCCTGGGACTTGATCTCGGCGATCTGCTCGATCTCGCCGTGCTCCAGCGCCTCCCGCAGCCACGCCTTCGCCCGCTCACACGCGGCCACCACGAACCCCGCCGGGTCCGCGGCACGCTCCACGAGCTGCGGGTCGGTGGCCAGTACCAGGTCGGCGGCCATCACCAGGCCCGCCCCGCCGCCGGGGACGTGTCGCCGAGGGCGCTGAGGACTGGGCCGACGATCCGGTTGAGTTCGGCCATTACGACGGTCACGGCGTGCTGCCCGGCCTTCAGCAGGGCGGTGGACGTGGCGGGTGGCTGCCGGAGCGCGGCCGACGAGACCGTGAACTGCACGCTGACGGTGGTCAGCAGGTACGGCCGGGCGGCGATATCCGCTTCGCTGGGCTCGTAGTAGCTGACGCAGTCGCCCCCCAGATATTCGGTGGGCCAGTCCTGCCAGTACGCATCCCGGTCGCCCAGCGTCACCGCCCTGACCAGGGCGGTCTGGAGCTGGGCCGGCCAGTCAGAAACGAGAGTCACACCGGCGACCAGGCCCCCGTCCCAGCCGCTGCGCTCCGCCCGTGCGGCCAGCACCCGCGGGTGGTAGCGGACATAGCCGGGGCTCATCACCGGGCCGGTGGCCCGCCGCCACGCGAACACCGCCCACTCCACCGCCTGGTCGTGATCGGTCCACGGCTCAAAGCTGGCGTCGCGCAGGTACGCGCCGTAGCGGCTGAGGCCGTCGCTGGCGTGCTCGCGGTCGTAGTCGCGGTCGACCCAGAACGCTGCAGGCGCGGAGCTCATGGTCGGGTTCTCCCTTCACGGTTGCGGGAAGTTCTCGTCATCGATCGCCGCCAGCAGCTCCTCGTCCTGCGGCGGCAGGCCGGCGGTTAGCGACTCGGGGTGGCCTGGCCCAGGGCCGGGCGGCAGCGGACGGCGGACCGGGCCGACCGGCACCAGCCGCCGCACCCAGCCCGCCGCGACCAGCAGCCACCCCCGGAACGCCCCAGCCGGGATCACCCCGGCCGCTGCGCAGGTGCGGCAGGCCATCAGCGGGCGGCCCAGCCGGCGGGAGCGGACCTGCCAGCCGTAATCGCGGGGCAGCTGCTCCAGCGCGGCGGCCCGGCTGGCGAAGTGCGGCGGGATGCCCTCGGCGCAAGCGGGGTCGAAGAATGACCAGGCCAGGCCGCAGCCGTCACACGACGGGACCAGGTAGGAGACCTTGCGGAAGGCCATCACGCAGCCCTCCCCCGCGGCCCAGGCAGCTGGTACTCCACATCCAGGTCCGCAGCCTGAACCCCCCGGCCGCAGCCGGCGCACCAGAACACCACCGGCCCGCCGTCCAGCTCCGTGCCGCACGACGGGCAGCGACGTTGCGGCCATGGGCTTGTCGGTGCAGGTCGTGCCGCCGCTGCCCTAGGACAGTTGTAATCAAGGGTCTCGGCGTTTGCTTCGACACGCTGCCGACGATGCGCTTCTGTCTTAAGACGGTTGGCTATAGTTATCGTGTGGTACAGCCGCAACCCGACCGTTTTGCGAGCCGCCGGCTCGCTGACGCCCTTCGGACCGAGATCATCAGCGGGGCCTGCCCACCGGGTAGCCGGATACCGTCGTACCGTCAGCTCCGGGATGCCCACGGGGTAGCGCTGAACACTGCCCAGGCCGCCATCCGGATGCTCGCCACCGAGGGCCTGGTGGAGATCCGGCCAGCACGCGGCGCGTATGTGCGTGACAACAGTGACGGCGATGACCGCACGCTGCGCGCAGAACTGGCCGACCTCCGTGCAGCGTTGCGCCGGAGCAAAGAAGATCTCGACGCGGCCGAGAGCATGGTTGCTGTCCTGCTCTCCCGGCTCCAATCCGAGGAGCGGGCGCGTTGAGCGGCGGGCTGAACATCCGACCAATGGGGCCGATGGACATGCGCTGCGGTTCACGGCTTCAGGCTCGCGCCGCGTCAGGCCGCGCACCAGGCAACCGCAGTGCAACCACGGTGCAACCACAGTGCAAAACGCCCAGCCGCTGAGGGACCTCGCGATGGATGTCATCACCTCGTGGACCGGCGCCCGAGCGGATGCCCTCCGTCAAGCACTGCGCATGACCAACGAGGCCTTTGCGGAACGTCTTGGCGCCGCCGTCCGCACCGTCGCTTACTGGCGAGAACGATCGGGCAGCGTGCCTCAGCCAGCGATGCAGGAAGCGCTGGATACCTTGCTGGCGCAAGCGCCTGAATTAGCGCGAGCGCAGTTCTGGCTCATTCTCGCCGAGCGCGAACGGGGCCAGGCCAGCCTGCAGCCGCCGCTGGCTGCGTCTTCACGCTGGGCCGCTGACGACGAACCAGCCCACAGACCAGCGCACCCGGAACCACCATGGCTATCCGGCGAAGAAGCCACCCGTGCAGGCCCAGCACACGGGACCAGGCTCGTAACACCCGGCGACCTGACCAGAGTGCGCAGCATGCGCGCGCACCTGAAGGCCATCGACAACGCCCACGGCGGCGGAGCCGCGCTACCCATGGCCACCACCTACCTGCGCGCTGAGATCCTCCCGCTGCTCGACCGACGCGACTTGGATTCCGCCACGCGCAGCCTCATCGAGGCCGCCGCGGAGTATGAGCATGACGTCGGCTGGATGGCATATGACGCAGGCCAGCAGGACGTTGCCACACAGTATTTCGCCAGCGCGCTGCGCCGGGCCCAGGCCGCAGGAAACCGGCTGCTCGCAGGCCGGATCCTGGCAGCCATGAGCCACCAGGCCATTCATCTGGGACGCCTACAGCACGCCATCGAACTCGCCCAGGCTTCCCGCCGTGTCACCGCGTACATTGCGACGCCGCGGGCTATCGCCATGGAGGCAGCAATGGAAGCATGCGCGCACGCTGCCGCAGGTGACGTCCGGCAGTGTCACCGCGCGCTGGATGACGCCGCTAACGCAGTGACCCTGATCACCGCCAGTGGCCAGTCTGATCCCGAGTGGCTCGACTTCGACGAGGGCGGCTTCTGCGGCCATGCCGCCCGCGCCTACCGCGACCTGGGAGAGTTGCGACAGGCCGAAGAGTCGGCCCAGAAGTCAGTGGCGCTCTGCCTGCCAGGTCATAGCCGCACCCGCGCGCAGCGCAACACCATCCGCGCCACCGCCCACCTGCGCATGGGTGATCTGGAAGCCGCCGTCGCCGCCGGAGAGCAAGTTGTCCGCGAAGCATGGAACCTGCACTCTGGCCACGTATTCGGCGAGGTTGCACATCTGGCGGCCGCGATCGCGCCTTTCGGGACGCCTGTGGCCAGCGATTTCCTCGGCCAGGCGCGCGAACTGCTCGCCGCCCGCGCACGACCCACCGAGCGGCAGTCGGTGCGCTAGCCGGTTGCGACCACCTGGAAGGCCTCAGCCAGCCTCCCCTCAGGCAGCCCAGCGCTTGCTGTGTTGCGGGCAATGCGCTCACGCAGCCTCTTGGGCAGCGACTCCGGGTCCCTGACCTGGCTGGCGTGTACCCGCACGGCTGCGACCTTACGGTCGAACGTTTCGGTGATGTCCACGTAGTGGTTGACTTCCCGCTCCGGGCTGTTGATCAGCCACGCCTCCCGCACTGTCCACGGCTCCAGCCCTTCCTCCTCTCGCAGGTGGGCGAGCGCGAACGGGTTGCTGGCGTCCGGATAGATCGCCGCCAGCGCGGCCGCGCCAGTCGCGAGATGATCGGGATGGCAGCTGCGGAACCGGCGCCAGTTCCACTCCGGGCTCCACGTCACCACGCGCTGCGGGCGCACCTGGCGGATCACCCGGACGAAGTTCTCGTGCAGTTCGCGGCGCTCATCTAGCAGGTTCTGTTCGCCAAGACCGAAGAACTTGACCTCGCTTACGCCAAGCAGCTTGGCAGCCTGCTGCTGTTCCGCCCGGCGCATGTGGGGGATCTCGGCCCGCGGAACGTCGGGATCGAAGCCTCCGCCGCTCCCGTCGGTTAGGACGCAGTAAGTCACCCGGATGTCATCATCCGTCCACTGGGCGATCGTGCCGCCCACCCAGAACTCGGCGTCATCGGGATGCGCGATGATCACCAGCACGCGCTCGACGTCCCGATCAGACAGGCGTAGCACCATCCACCTCCACCTAGCTGGTTCAATGTCCGCGACTGTAGCGCCAGCAGCCACACCTCATTCTCCGCGACGTGACGAACGCACGCCGACGCTGCCCACGCCGGAGACCGCCGAATTGCTGCTCAGCGCCTCCCGCGCCCGGCAGGTCACCATCTCGATGGAGGCGGAGACGCGGGCTGCGTGGGGTGCATCACCTCCGCAGCCAGCAAATGCCCGGAGCTATCAAGAATTCGTAGGTGACCACGCGGAGTGACAGGTCAGCAGTGACTCAGGAGGCGTGGCAGCGGCAGATCGCCGAGTTTGTACGCCTTGCTGTGTTCAGGGCTGGGGGTGGCGCGGAGCGCATATCCACCAATTCGGGGCGTCCTGATCGCGCTACGCATGCTGGCGGTCCCGAGAAATCCTGGTGCGCGGCCAACTGGTTTCTTCGGTTTCGGTCGTTATGCCGAAGATTTCCTCGCTGAACGTGGCCGCGCCTGGCGGCGAGGTAAACCAGGCGCCCGCATGTCTTACGATGGCGAGCCGGCGCCGGGGAGGCGCCAGCGGAACGGGGCGGCCAGCCGCCGGAGCGCGGGTTCTGGCCCCCATGACCCGGGGGCGTAAGGCTCTACCGGCGGCGGGTTCTCCAGCAGTGCCGCTGAGATCTCCCACAGGCGTTCCACGCCGTCGGCTCGGGTGAACAGCGCCTGGTCACCGAGCATGGCGTCGAGAATGAGGCGCTCGTAGCCCTCCAGGCCGTTGCATGCACAGAACGAGTCCTGGTAGCGGAATACCATCT
>WNGF01000314.1_pt1 | contig 73289 bp, 77 predicted proteins | sample 5400641 | NCBI WGS metagenome assembly WNGF01 (sample SAMN13153371, study PRJNA577476) | soil metagenome | isolation source: 80 cm soil or saprolite under grassland replicate 2 | place: USA:California | collected 2016-06-15
CGCGGCCAGCACCTGGACGCCTTCATCACCTTCGTGCGAGGGATCAATCCACAGACAACCGGCAAGGCTCCACGCTGGCTGCTGAAGCTCATCCTGCCGGTAGCGATCAGGAAACGCGAGCGAGAGCAGAAATACCGGCTCTTGCCGGCGGCGATCCGAGAGCACGAGGAGGCCGCGCGTCTCGACAACACCTATCCCCACTATCGCGACGTGACCGCCGACGTGCTGCTGATGGCGGGCAAAGACGCCACCACGACCGGCGCCGGCCGGGCGAGCCAAAGCCTGTTGCTGGTCCTGCTGACCGCGACCCTCACGACATTTCCCGCGCTCGACCACTTCGGCCCCGAGAAGAAGCCGAAGCAGGTCGCCGAGGCCGTGTCGGCGTTCTTCGCCCAGGACACGCAGGCGGCTCGATGACGTGCCACCGCGCGACTTCCAGCCTCGACGCTCGCCAACGATCGGTCCCGCCAGGGCCTTATCCGCAGAGCACGAAACGGCAGCTCGAACAACTCGGCCCACAGGGCCGTCGACACCTGATCAATTCTCGAAGGTCGCAGGACGCACCGGACGATGAATTCGCAGAGGTTCTTCGCGGTGATCAGTCGATGTCATCGTCTCGCTCGGACATAAGAGGGGTATCCGGTCAGCTGCCCCTGGTTTTCGTCCGATCCGCGCGGCCGCGTTCGACCTCGGTGAAGAACGCCAACACGTGGTCGATCACCGATTGCGGATCAACCACCGGTGTCAGGTGGCCAACACCTGGCAGTTCGACGTAACGGCTGCCGGGGATCGCGGCGGCGACCTCCCGCGCGCGAGCCGCGAAAGTGTCGGCGTCCAACTCAAACCCGACGACCAGACACGGAACTCGTACCCGAGCTAGCTCCGCCAGTCGCTCCTGGTAGGCCGCGATAAAGGCGGCAGACCGGCGCCGTGCGTCGTTGTTGTCGGGAGACGCTTTGGCCGCCCACGACCGGACACCCGCGATGAGCGAATCGGCGGAGACGTCATCCCCCAACGACTGCGCGGGGTAGCTCGTCAGTAGGAGCAGCGCCTCTCTCACTGGATCTAGCTCCGGGCCACCGGCATCCAATACTGCCCACGCATCCTGTAGCAGCCGGCCGATGCTGTTCTGTCGGCCATAACCAGCGACAAGCGCCGCGCAAGCGACCAGGTCGGGACGTAGCAGCGCCACCTCTTGCGCGATAGCTGCGCCCTGCGACCATCCGAAGAGGCGAACAGGCTCGGTGTCCAGATGCTCGATGAATATCGCTACGTCGCGCACCGCGTCTTGAGGCGCGTAGGAGGCGCCAGTGTGGACGAACGTGGTCGTTTCGTAGCCGGCGGCCTCGAGAGCCGAAATGAACGGTGGAGCCCACCAGCCGGGATCAGCCTGCGGATTGCTAAGGATCACCACCGGAGGCCCCTGGCCGTAACGCTGGTACCGGCCCACGCCCTCGATTTCCAACCTCTGCTCCTCCTCCAATTGCGACGTGCGCGATGCTACTGCGGTGGAGCTAGCCGCAATGTCGGCGAACTGAGCGCGGACTACGAGGTCGTCGCAATGCTTCCCATCCCCGAGGCGCCCGAAGAAATCACGCCCGAATGGCTCACGGCTGCGCTGACCAAGACCCGCGTACTGCGGCGTGGGCACGTCACAGCCGCGCGGTGGGAGCGAGTTGGTCAGGACTACGGATTCACCGGTGTCCTCGGGCGCGTGCAGCTTCTTTACGAGAACGAGGACGGCGACCCGCCCGCCTCGATGATCGCGAAGCTGCCGATGGCGCAGGATGACGCCGTTTCGGCCTACCGAAAGCGCCAGGAGCGCGATCCCGCCCTCGTGGATCGCTACTACGAACGCTGCGCGTGTGAAGCGCGCTTTTACCACGAGGTCCCGGCGGCATTCGCTCCGGGCCTCTACTACTCGGCCGCTGACTCCGCGCAGCGCCGTGTCGTCCTCTTGCTCGAGGATCTGGGCGGCGGCCGGCAGGGCGACGTCCTCGACGGTTGCTCGACCGATGATGCGGCGCTCGTGATCGAGGAACTTGCGCCGTTTCACGCAGGCTGGTGGGGGAATCGCGCTCCGACGTCCGAGTTCCCGCGCGCGGGGACCGACGATCCGCAGACGCGGCAGGATCGTTACGCGGCGCAACTCCCCCGCTTCTTCGCTGAGTACGGCAACGTCGTTCCGCCCGGCGTGAGCAGGATCGTCGAAGGGCTCGGGTCACGACTCGCTGCCGTTGCACAGGCTCTGTACGCACGCCCGCAGACACTGATCCACGGCGATCTACACCTCGACAACATGATCTTCGACGCCCGCGGTGAGGGCCGCTCCGTTGTCGTATTCGACTGGCAGACGGTGTCTGTCGGGTCCCCCGCCTGGGATGTCACGCTGTTTCTCTTCGGATCGCTCGGCGTCGAGGATCGGCGGGCCGCGGAGGCCCAGCTCTTCGAACGCTACGTGATGCTCCTGTCCGCGCACGGCGTTCGCGACTACTCGGTCGATGACCTTCGGCGCGACTGTGGGTTGGCGCTGCTCGTTCTCCTCGCCGGCACTGTTGTGTGGCTCAGTGCTCTTGAGCGTGGCGAGCTGACCGCCCGTGAACGCTCTCTGCAGCACGCGGCACTGGCCGACGGGCGCCTTGTCGCGGCCGTGATCGACCACGATGTGGGGGCGCTGCTGGACAACTCGACGCCGCGTGAGAGGTGCAGCAGGTGAATCTGATCCCGTACAACCCGACGGGGATGTACGAGGGCTCCTCACGGAATGCAATCGCGGCGTTCAAGCACGTGCTCGAGCGCGCTCGGCTGCCCACGACGGTGCGCCTGACACGCGGCCGCGACATCGCGGCCGCGTGCGGCCAGCTCGCCGTGATGCCCAGCGCGAATCCCCGTGGCGCGGGCGCCCCAGGAGATGAAGTCTCGATGTCAGACTCTCAGCGGTGATCGGGAAGTGGTTTGAGTCCTACGACGAAGCGTGGACACACCTCCTCACTCGCGAAACGCCGCTCGAGGACTTTTGGGCAGCTCTCCCAGAACGCGAGGGAAGCATCCTCGCACTTTGGCTGATCGAACCCCCGCCGCAGGTAAAGGACGCCGTCCACGATTTACTCGCCCGCCTCGGAGAACTCGAGCGCGTTGCTGTAGTTCCGGAGCACTTCCTGCACATCTCGATTCAAGGCGTCGCGCACGACCCAGCCCCCAGCAGGGTACGCGTGCTACTTGACGAGGCTCGTGAGATCTGGGCCGAGGAACCCGGTTGCGAGATTGTGCTCCAGCACGCGAATTGCTTCCACGATGCAGCAGTGGTCGAGGCTCACACGGAGGGCGTCCCGCGATTGCTCGGAGCGTTGAATCCCGACGCGGATCTACGTGTTGCACTCCCGCACATGACGGTTGCCTATCTGCAGTCACCTTCCGTCGTCTCGATACGTCACGCGCTGAACGAATTCAGAGGCCGGGAGTTCGGGTCATTTCACGCCGCCGGCGTTCGGCTCTGTCTGATACCGATTGCGCGCTCGACCTTCTTGTGTCCCTGGGAAGTCGCCGGAACTCAACCGCTCTTGCACGCATGAGAGAGCGTGCTAACCGGCGCGCGCGAGTGTTGCCGTACAGCTCGACCGGCCCTGCTTTTCGAGGTACCGCTGGTGATAGTCCTCCGCCTCGTAGAACGTCTGCGCAGGCTCGACCTGCGTCACGATCGGTGCGGACCAGCGAGCCTGCTCGCGTGCCTTCGCACGCGTGGCCGCCTCGTGTTGATCCTCGTCATGGAAGAAGATCGCGGAGCGGTACTGGTCGCCGACGTCCCAGCCCTGACGATTCAGCTGTGTCGGGTCGTGCTTCCCCCAGAACACGTCAAGCAGCTGCTCGTACGTGACGCGCTCCGGATCGTAGGTGACCTCGACCACTTCGGCGTGGCCGGTCGTGTGCGAGCAGACGTCCTCGTAGGACGGATTCTCGAGCGTCCCACCGGAGTAGCCGACTCGCGTCTGAGTCACGCCTTCGACCTGACGAAACGCCGCTTCGACACCCCAGAAGCAGCCGGCGCCGAACGTAGCCTTCTTCTCCACTATTCCTCCTCCAGTTTGAGTGCTGCGGAATTGATGCAGTAACGCTGTCCGGTCGGTGCTGGGCCGTCCGGGAAGACGTGACCGAGGTGTCCGCCGCAATTGGAGCACATCACTTCGGTGCGAACCATCCCGAAGGTGGCATCGGTCTCCTCGTCGATCGCTTCGTCGGACGCGGGCGCGTAGAACGCCGGCCAGCCGCAGCCCGAGTCGTACTTCGTCTCGGAGGTGAAGAGCTCGGCCCCGCAACCCGCGCAGTGGTACCTGCCGGGCTCGAATGTGTGGTCGTACTCGCCCGAAAACGGCGCCTCCGTGCCCTTCTCCCGCAACACGTGGTACTGCTCCGGGCCGAGCTCGGCCCGCCACTGCTCATCGGTCTTCTGGACTTTCGTCATCGTTCTCCTTGTTCGGGTTCCTCTCTACAGTCTTGCTGGCGGCGCCTTCATTACGCGAGTGAGGGATGCAGGACGGCTGCGGCTCGGCCGATGCCTGGCCCTGAGAGGAGGAGCCAGATGAAGGAAACCGGTGAATTGATGCGGTTTCTGCGGCACGACCCCGTGGGTCAGCGTCTCGGCGTGGTCGTCCTCGTGGTCGCCTGGCTGGCACTCGCGTGGACGAGCCTGACGTTCGCCATTACCGTCCCGGTGCTGCTTGCGATCTCGGAGCGCATCCGCCGTCGCCGCGAAGACCAGACGCCCGTCGTCGACGATCTCGAAGATCTTTACTAAGGCGAAAGCTCCGCTTTCGCCTTAGCTGAGAGCTCGATCGGCTCGCGCAGCGTTCCGCGGTGGCGAACGCCGTGCAGCACCGCCGCGCTGAGCAGCAGAACGTCGCCGACGAGCGCGAAGACATCTGCAAGGTTGAATGCAAGCGCGTGGGTCTCACCGGCGATCATCAGCGGGTCGGGGACGCCCTGCGACCACGCAAACAACGAGACGAGATTTCCGAGCGCGCCACCGCAGACGATTCCCGCTCCGATCGCAGCCGCGTTGGACGGGAGACGCGGGACGATGACGACGAGCGCCGCGACCAATCCGCCCATCACCAGCCCTACAAACGGTGTGCGCGCGTGGTGCAACTCCGCCGGGACGACCGCCTTGTGCACGAGATCCGCCGTTGCGAAGACAACCGCAGTCAAGACGAGGATCGCCTGGCGGAATCTCATGGTGTAGAGGATGACATTCAAGTCCGTCCGGTGCACAACCGACTATTTACACGTGGGACAACGTCGATATCCAACGTGCGTTGGACGAGAAGGCAAGTCGCGCCTGCGGCCGCTCGAAGAGATCGTTGCACTTCCTCGTCGCAGTCCGCTGGCGCCTGAGCTCGAGCGCGCACTTGCGGCCGCTTCGAGTCTGCACGGATTGCGATCCGATCTCGAGCCCGTTCCGGTGCGACCGACCGCAACGATCAGCGAGGCCGGCGCGTACCGATACCGAATGAGGGACCCGATCGATCTGCGCGTCTCGCGCGTCGGGGGGCGGGCTGCAATCGGCTTTCTGCACGAATTGGGGCACCTCGTGGACCATCAGATGCACTACGACCGGAAATCACGCGTCTGGGCCTCCGCTGTTCATCCTGCATTCGCACGCTGGCGTTCTGCGGCCGCGTTGCTCGATCCGCGTTCGCTTCCGGGAAGCCGCACTCGCCAGCGTTACTTCCAGTCGGCGCATGAGGTGTGGGCGCGGTGCTACGCGCAAACGGTACTGATGCGATCCGGCGACCCCGTGCTCGAACGACGGCTCAAGAAGCTGCAGCGGGGGAACGACGTCCATGTGTGGCCGACACAGCAGTTCGAGGCCGTCGCGGTCGAAGTCGAGCGCGTCTTCGAGCAACTCGGGCTGACCCAGCTCGCGCTGCCGCTGGCCGCGTAGTTACGCTCGCGGGCGCTCGTCCACGCGGCGGATCCATGCCTCGAGGCGCGGATGGCTGCCCTCGAGTCGCAGGTGGTCGATGAGAATCCGGTGGAAGAGGTGGTCGTCGTCTTCGTGCCAGATCAGGCCGTACTTCAGAAACGGAAAGGCCACGCAGTCGGCGACTGAAAACTCACCGAAGAGATAGTCGCGCCCCGTGAGCAGCGCCTCGAACAGGTCCCGCGACCCCGTCAGCTCGGCGGCGAGCCTCGCCACCGTCTCCGGGTTCGGTTTCCCATCGACGAGCTCTCCCTCGATCTCGTTCGGCCATCTCTTCCAGACACGGTTGAACCAGTCGACGAAGACGCGGACCTCTGCGCGCCGTGCCTCGTCCGTCGGGTACAGCGACGGATCCGGATACCGCTCCTCGAGGTATTCGAGGATCGCAGTCGAGTCGGCGATCACGCGATCGTCCTCGACGAGCACCGGAACGAGATCCTGGCCGCTGAGCTCGCGCACCGCCGTGCGGTCGTCCGGATCGATCTCGACGTACTCCACGTCGAGCCTCTTGTGCGCGAGCGCGAGCGAGACCCGCTCGACGTTCGTCGAATACGGGATTCCGTAGAGGCGGATCATGCGCGTTTCTGGGCTTCCAGCTGCCGTGGCTCCCTCGGCTCACCGCCGAGGTCCGGATGCGACTCGAAGCCGTACTTGACGATGGCACGCTTCGCCGCCAGGACCTCGTCCAGCCGGCGAACGGGACGGCCGTGCGGCGCCTCGCGGATCACGTCCGGATCTTTCGCAGCCTCTTCGGCGATCGAGAGCATCGCGTCCGCGAACGCGTCGAGCGTCTCCTTGGCTTCCGTCTCGGTCGGCTCGATCATCAGCGCCTCGGGCACGACGAGCGGGAAGTAGATCGTCGGCGGGTGGAAGCCGTAATCCATCAGTCGCTTCGCGACATCGAGCGCTGAGATGCCGTGGTCCCGCTTGAGCGATCGTGCGCTGAGCACGAACTCGTGCATGCACAGCCGCTCGAACGGTAGGTCGTAGGCGTCCTTGAGCCGCGCGAGCAGGTAGTTCGCGTTCAGGACCGCCACCTCGGACATCTCGCGCAGGCGCGGCCCGTAGGAGCGGATATACGCGTACGAGCGCACGAACACACCGAACGGGCCCGTGTACCCCCGGACCTTCCCGATCGACTTCGGACGGTCGTAGTCGAGTCGGAAGGCGTCCCCGTCCTTCACGACCGCCGGCACCGGCAGGAAGGGCTCGAGCTTGTCGCGCACGACGATCGGCCCTCCTCCGGGCCCGCCCCCACCATGCGGCTGGGCGAACGTCTTGTGCAGGTTGATGTGGACGATGTCGAAGCCCATGTCGCCGGGTCGCGAGATCCCGCAGACGGCGTTGAGGTTCGCTCCGTCGTAGTAGAGCAGCGCGCCGGCCTCGCGAAAGATCCCGGTCACCTCCTTGATGTGCTCGTCGAAGAGCCCGAGCGTGGACGGATTCGTCAGCATCAGACCCGCCGTCCGCTCGTCGACCATTTCGCGGAGGTGGGCGACCTCGACGTTGCCGCGCGCGTCGGTCTCGACCTTGGCCAGCTTGTAGCCGGCCATCGTGACGCTCGCGGGATTCGTGCCGTGGGCGGTGTCCGCGGTGACGATCGTGTCCCGCTGGTCGCCTTCGCCGCGATCCTCGAAGTAGGCGCGCATCAGCATCAGCCCGGTCAGCTCCCCCTGTGAGCCGGCTGCGGGCTGGAGCGAGCACGCGTGGAGGCCCGAGATCTCGATCAGCGCCTCCTGAAGGCGCCACATCAGCTCGAGCGCGCCCTGCGCGCCATCTTCCTCCTGATAGGGGTGGAGGTCGCGAAAGCCCGGCTGCATCACGAGCCGCTCGTTGACGCGCGGGTTGTACTTCATCGTGCAGGAGCCGAGCGGGTAGAAGCCGGTGTCGATGCCGAAGTTCCGCGTCGAGAGCTCGGTGAAGTGGCGGAGGATCTCCGGCTCCGCGAGCTCCGGCAGGCGAGGCGGCTCTGCGCGGCGAAGGTCACTCGGGACGTCGGCGGGCGGGAGTTCGTAACGCGGTAGCTCGCCGCCACGACGGCCGGCCTGTGACTTCTCGTAGATGAGCTTCATCTCGCGGCCAGGAGCTCCGTCAGCCGGTCGATGTCTGCGGGAGTGCGCCTCTCGGTGACCGCAACGAGAATCGCGTCGTCTAGCCCTTCGTAGTCGCGGCCCAGCGCATAGCCCGGATGGACTCCCTCCGCTCGCGCGCCGCGGATGGTGTCCTTCGCGCTCCGTCCGACCCGGACTGCAAACTCCTTGAACGTTGTCCGTTCTGGAAACACGAGCTCGAGCCCTCCGTCCGTCAGCCGTTGCTTCGCGTACGCCCCCAGGCTCATGCAGGTCTCCCCCAACTCCCGGAGTCCCTGCGGGCCCAGCCACGAAAGGTGCACGAGCCCGGCCAGCGCCAGCAGAGTCTGGTTGGTCGTGATGTTCGAGGTCGCCTTCTCTCGTCGAATGTGCTGCTCACGGGTCTGGAGGGTGAGGACATAGCCGCGCTCGCCCGCGGCGTCTAGCGTCTCGCCGACGATCCGGCCCGGCATGCGGCGGATGAACTCGCTGCGCGCGGCGAGGAATCCGTAATGCGGCCCCGCGAAGGACTGGTAGTTGCCCGCGCTCTGCCCCTCGCCGATGACCAGGCCGCAGCCGTACGTGCCTGGAGCCTCGAGCACGCCAAGGGAGACGAGGTCGACGTGTGCCACGGGAAGGGCTTCCGCGTCGTTCGCCGCGGCCGCGAGCTCGGGCGCCGGTTCGAGGCAGCCGAAGAAGTTCGGTTGCTGGAAGATGACGCAGGCGGCATCGGTGCTTGCCCGCCGTAGCTCATCGGGATCCGTCGTGCCGCCGCGGTGGGGCACCTCGACGATCTCGAGCCCGAAGCCCGGTGCGTAGGTCTTGACGACCTGACGCACCTGAGGATTCGTCGCCTCCGTGACGACGACCTTGGTCCGCCCTGTCGCATGCTTCGCGACGAAGCAGGCGTCTGCAGCAACGGTTGTCCCGTCGTAGCCGGATGCATTCGAAACGTCCATCCCAGTCAGCTCGCAGATCGCGGTCTGGTACTCGAAGATCGCCTGGAGCACGCCCTGGCTCATCTCCGGCTGGTACGGGGTGTATGCGCTCAGCAGCTCGCCCCGCTGGAGCACGGCATCGACGACCGCGGGTACGTAGTGGTCGTAGATGCCGGCGCCGAGGAAGGAGAGTTCCTTCGTAGTGTCGACGTTGCGGGCCGCGAGATCCTCGAGGTGGCGCGACAACTCCTGTTCTGAGAGCGGCGGATCGAGCGCGAGCGGCCGGTCGAAGCGCATCGCCTCGGGGATATCGCGAAAGAGCTCCTCGACCGACGAGACGCCGATCGTGGCGAGCATCTCCTCGCGGTCCCGCTCGGTGAGCGAGAGGTAGCTCAAGGCTATGACTCTGCTACGACTTGTTTGTAAGCCTCGGCGTCGAGTAGCGAATCCACCTCGGACGGATCGCTCAGGCGAATGCGGACGAGCCAGCCATCGCCGTACGGGTCGGAGTTCACGGTCTCCGGCTCGTCGACGACCTTCTGGTTCACCTCGACGACCTCGCCCGAAAGAGGCGCGACCACGTCGGAGACCGCCTTCACTGACTCCACCTCGCCGTAAGCAGAGTCCTTCGCGATCGTGTCGCCCTCGTTGGGCGGCTCGTAGTGCACGAGCTCGCCGAGCGCGTCCTGTGCGAACCATGTGATCCCGAGGAGCGCCTCATCTCCATCGATGCGGGCCCAGTCATGTTCCTTGTGGTACGTCAGGTCGTCCGGGTAGGACTCAGTCGCCGCCAATTAGCTGCTCTCCTCTCGCGTGTAGATCGGCCTCTTTACGACGCGCGCGCGCCGCTGCTTGCCGCGCACGTCAATTACCAGCTCCGTGTCGGGAGCGGCCGCATGGGCGGGGACATAGCCGAGGCCGATCCCGCGGTCGAGCATCGGGGAATGGGTGCCCGAGGTGACCTCACCGCCACCATCGATCGGCATGCCTTGCCTCGGCACCGCTTTTTCCTCCATCACGAACGGAACGAGCTTCCGCTGGGGGCCTCGTGCCTTGATCTCTCGGAGCTCCTGGGCCCCGGAGAACTCCTTGTCGAGGGCACAGCACCAGCCGAGGCCTGCCGAGATCGCGTCCGTCTCGGGCGTGATGTCGTTCCCGTGGAGCGGGAAGCAGACCTCGAGCCGAAGCGAGTCGCGCGCGCCGAGCCCACACGGCACGGCGCCTCGCTTTAGCACCCGGTCCCACAGTTCGCCCGCGTGCCCCGCCAGCGAGAGGAGCTCGCACCCGTCCTCTCCGGTGTAACCCGTGCGGTTCACCATGCACTCGATCCCGTCGATCTCCCCGTCCGCGAAGGTGAACGGCTTCGCCGGTGGGAGGCCAAGCCGCTCGATCGCGCGGGGACCCTGCACGGCGAGTAGCGCGTACTCGTCCGACACGTCGCGCACGTCCGAACCCGGAATCTCCCGCTCCTTCAGCCAGCGAAAGTCCGGCTCACGATTCGCAGCATTCACGATCAGCAGGTAGCGAAAGTCGTCCAGGCGGTACGCGATCAAGTCATCGATGACCCCGCCGCGCTCGTTCGTCAGCAGCGTGTACTGCGCCTCTCCGGGACCGATCTTGTCGAGGTCATTCGAGAGGGTCGCCTGAAGGAGCTCCGTCGCGCGGGGGCCCTCCACCTCGAGCTCGCCCATGTGCGAGACGTCGAACACCCCGCAATCCGTACGTACCGCCTTGTGCTCGGGGATGACTCCCGTGTACTGGACGGGCATCTCCCAGCCGGCGAAGGGCACCATCCGCGCGCCGAGGGCGACGTGACGATCGTGAAGAGGCGTCCGCTGCAGCGTCTGGGCCATGCCCAGCCGATGCTAACGAGCGGCAGAAAGGTACCGCTCCGGCTGTGTCTCCAAGAAGTCGCAGCCGGAGCGGTGGACCGGGTCGTGGGGCCAACCGGGGAGGATGAGCCCCAAGAGGGCAACTCCTAACTACCGCCGCCGGCTAAACCTGAAACCTCCGTGCAGGGTCAGTCGTCCCGGAGGAACGACGGCACCTCGAGATCGTGAGAGACGTCGAAACCCTCCGTGCTGGCACCGGCGGGAATGGGAGGCTCGATGGCTCCCTCCCGTCGCCTGGTCCGACGGCGGGCCTGGCCGCCGAAGCCGGTGGCGATCACCGTGACCTGTACTTCCTCCCGAAGCGAATTGGAGATCACGGCCCCGAAGATGACGTTCGCATTCTGGTCGGCGGCGCCGGTGACGACCTCGGCCGCCTCGTTTACTTCGAAGAGCCCGATGTCCGAGCCGCCGGTGACGTTGAGCAGGATCCCGGTCGCGCCTTCGATCGATGCCTCCAGGAGCGGTGAAGAGACGGCAGAGCGCGCCGCCTCGGCGGCGCGGTTCTCCCCCGACGCGCGGCCGATGCCCATGAGCGCGGAGCCCGCATCGCGCATGATCGTCCGGACGTCAGCGAAGTCGAGGTTCACGAGACCGGGCTCGGTGATCAGGTCGGTGATGCCCTGCACGCCCTGCCGGAGAATGTCGTCGGCCATCCCGAAGGCTTCGACTACCGAGGTCTGCCTCTCGACGACCTGAAGCAGCCGGTCGTTCTCGATTACGATCAGCGTGTCGACCCGGTCGCGTAGCTCGTTGATCCCGCGCTCCGCCTGGTCCGCGCGCTTCCGTCCTTCGAACGCAAACGGCCTCGTGACCACACCGACCGTGAGGGCTCCGATTTCCTGGCCGAGCTCCGCGACGACCGGCGCTCCCCCGGTTCCGGTTCCCCCGCCCTCACCGGCGGTGATGAAGACCATGTCAGCGCCTTTCAGCGCCTCCTTGAGCTCGTCGCGGCTCTCCTGCGCGGCAGCAAGGCCGGTCTCCGGATCTGCGCCGGCGCCGAGCCCGCGGGTCACCTGCGCGCCGATCTGGATCTTCACGTCCGCGTCGGCCATCAGGAGCGCCTGTGCGTCGGTGTTCACGGCGATGAACTCGACGCCCGAGAGGCCCGCGTCGACCATGCGGTTGACCGCGTTCGTGCCGCCGCCGCCGACGCCGACGACCTTGAGCACAGCGAGATAGTTACCGGTCTGATTCATTCCGTGGAAGGCGGCTCGACCTCAGGCTGCAGTGGAGCGTTGGGGCTGTCGACCAACTTCTGCGCCGGAGGGTACGCGTCGTGAACCCCGCTGTCAACGCGGGTAACCCTCGACCTCAACCTTCGGGTTGAGGGTTGCGGCCGGCAACGGGACGCTCAGGGACCGTCAGGTCCAGATAGTCGGGCCCCCCCACGGCAGGGAGTGCCAGCGTCGGGAGGATCCTGCGCGCGATCGCGACTTTCAGGCGCAGCTCGAGGGGCGCGCCGAGACGGATCTCCAGCCCGCCGCGAAGGCCGAGCGTGAGCTGTCCGTTCAAGGCGCGAACGAACGCGATGCTGGCGGGAAATCCACTGGCGACGAACGCAGCCAGCGAGCGGGCCGCCAGACCCCCAGGCTCGTCCTCGAGCAGGGAGCCGACCTCGATCCCGGTTCGCAGCGGCAACCAGATCCGCGGCAACGCGCGCTGCGTGCCGAGCGGGATCGTCCCGATCACACGCCCGCGGGCCGAGACGAGCCAGGCCTCCGCGCCGCGGCGGAGCACGGCGACCGGGAGCTCGGGCTCTATGCGAATGCGGAGTGTGTGCGGGAAGGCCCGATCGACGACCGAGCCGCGAACTGCCGCGAGTCCGCCCACGCGCTGTTCGACGCGCGCCACGTCGACTGCGACGAGGCTGCGGCCCTCGAACGAGCGAAGCACCGCGCGCACCTGTGCCTCCACTGCCGGCGGCGCACCGTCGACCTCGATCGCGTGCACGGCGAACATCGAGCTCTCCCGCGCAAGGCCGTAGAGCCCGATCGCGATCACCACCACTGCCACGCCGGTAGCGAGAGAGCGGCCCGAAGGCGCGAAGCGCAGCACGCCGATGTGCCCGCCGATGTTCGAGGACGAACCGCCGCGGTGAGCGGAGGCGTCGAAAGACAAGACCTTCTGGGCCACGCGGCTGACTTCGCCGCGTCCGCCACGGGTCCTACCGCAGGGGCGGCAGCTCCAGGGGCCCCAGGAACTCCACTTCGTGCTCCAACTGGACGCCGAACTGCTCCACGGCGCGGCGCCTAGCCTCGGCCATGAGCGCGATCGCGTCGGCCGAACGGGCACCGCCGGCGTTCTCGATGAAGTTCGCGTGCCGCGGGGAAATCTGCGCGCCGCCGATCCTGTGACCCTTGAGCCCGCAAGCCTCGAGCAGCCGGCCCGCGCTGAGCTCGTGCGCCGGGTTCTTGAACACGCTGCCGTAGGTTCGCTTGTTCGTCGGCTGTGCTGCCTTTCGCCGTGCCTGCATGGCCGCGACGGTGGTCTTGATCTCGTCGACAGGCCTGGCCGTCAGCCGAAACTCGACCTTTGCGACGACGTCGCCGTGACGCAGGTCGGATTGCCGATAGCGAAGCCCGAGCTCCTCGCGGGTTCGCCATTCGGCCCCGCCGCCGGCGAGCACGAGCGCGCGCTCGAGAATCCCGGCCCAGTCCCCGCCGTATGCGCCGGCATTCATCCAGACGCCCCCACCGGCCGTACCCGGAATGGCACAGGCGAACTCGAACCCACCGAGACCGGCAGCGCGGGCGCGGTGGAGAGAGACCGCATTGGGTGCCCCGCCTCCGGCGACGAGGCGTTCACCCTCCACCACGGCCTGCGAGAGCTCGCCGGCGAGTTTGAGGACGAGCCCGTCGAATCCCTCGTCCGCGACCAGCAGATTTGACCCGAGCCCGATCGTCACGATTTGCAGATCGCGCTCGCGCGCAAAGCGAAGGGCCTCTTCGAGCTTCTCGAGCGACTCCGGGCGGGCGAACGCACGAGCCGGCCCGCCGGTGCCGAGGGTCGTGAAGCGGGAGAGTAAGACTCCCTCCTCGATTTTCATCCCAGCAGCTCCAGCAACAGGCCGGCCGCGCGGTCGACATCGCCGGCGCCGACGGTGATGATCCGGTCGCCGTTCCGCGAGAGACCGGCGAGATAGACCGCGCCGCCCTCGATCGACGGCGTCCAGGCGACTCGGATGCCCGGTCGGAGCTCTGTCAGGGCGTCGACCACGAGCTTGCCGGTTACCCCCTCGACGGGCTCTTCACGTGCCGGGTAGACATCGGCGATAGCAACCGCGTCCGCTCGGGCGAGCGCCGCGGCGAGCTCGCGCGCGAGGTGCCGGGTACGCGAGTAGAGGTGCGGCTGGAAGAGGACGAGCAACCTGCCTCCGTTCCGCAAAGACTCCAGCGTGGCCTCGATCTCCGCCGGGTGATGACCGTAGTCGTCGTAGACGTCGACGCCACCGGCCTCTCCTCGATGCTCGAGTCGCCGGGCCGCGCCGGCGAACTGCGCCAGCACCGCCGCGGCTTCAGCACGAGAGACATTCATGTGTTCGAGCGCCGCCAGGGCGGACGCCGCGTTCCTCCGGTTGTGTTCGCCAGGTACCGACAGCGGGCCGTCGTACGGGTCGAGGTCCATGCCCCGCACCACGGTGGGTACGTGCTCGAGCCAGCGGTCAAAGAGCTCCACCACTTCTGCTCGGGAGGCGAAGGTGGAGTGATGGTCGAGGTCGACGTTCGTGATAACGGCAATGCGCGGACGCAGCGCCTCGACGGTGCGATCGGACTCGTCTCCCTCGACGACGAGCCAGCCGTCGCCGGTTCCCGCGTTGCCGCCCAGCTGCGGGATGTCGCCGCCGATCAGCCACGCGGGATCGCGTCCGAGGCGATCCAGGCAGAACGCGATCATCCCGCTCGTCGTCGTCTTCCCGTGGGCCCCGGCCACGACCACGGACTCCCGGAGCGACACGAGCTCGGCGAGAAGCTCGGCCCGGGTCCTCCCCGGCCCACGTCCGGCGAACGCCGTGGACACGTATGGCTCCCACCCTTCCGGCGGCGGCGGCACGTCAGGGGAGATCGTCACCTCGACCCCCTCGAGGTGATCGAGGTAGGGCGTGCGAACCCGATCCCAACCGCGTACCTCCGCGCCCCACGCCCGCGCGAGCAGCGCGTAGCCGCTCATGCCGGCACCGCCGATTCCCGCGATCCAGATTCGCCGCCCCTCAAGTGGCGAGCTCAAGCAGCTCCTCGGCGACTTCTTCGGCAGCGTTCGGACGTGCAAGCTGAAGCATCGCTTTCGACATCTCGGCGAGCCTGCGCGGATCGTCGAGCAGCGAGCGAATCAGCTCCGGCGCGCCGCCCGCCTCGCTCTCCGGTACGACGATTGCGCCGCCACTGCGCGCGAAGTAGCGCGCGTTCTTGGTCTGGTGGTCGGCTGTGGCGAAGAGACCGGGAACGAGCACGGCCGGCTTACCGGCAGCAGCGAGCTCCCAGACGGATCCCCCTGCCCGGGCGAGCACGACGTCGCTTGCGCCGAGCGCCGCACCGAATTCCTGGGTGAAGGCAAAGAGGCGGTAATCGGAGCGCGTGATGCGAGGGCGAAGCTCATCGTAATCGCGTGTCCCGCACAGGTGCAGGACGGCCGGCCCGGTGGCGCCGAAGGCGTCGATCGCGAGCTCGTTCAGGAGGCGCGCGCCGAGCGAACCGCCGAACACGAGCAGGACTGGGCCGACCTCCGGAAGCCCGAAGACGCGGCGCGCCTCGGCTTGAGGCACCGGCCTGGAGCGTGCCGGGATCGGCCGCCCGGTGACGCGGTACTTCGGGCTGTCCAGGCCATCGATCGGGAAGGACAGGAAAACCCGCCGGGCAAACGGCGCGGCCAGCCGGTTGGCCAGACCGAGGTGCGCGTCGGCCTCCAACAGCGCCGTCGGGATGCGCCGCCGGGACGCGGCGTAGACCATGGGTCCCGCGACGTAGCCGCCACCGCCGAGGACGACGTCCGGCTCTCGCTCCGCCAGGATGCGTCCGCATGCGCGCGGTGCCCGCGCGACGAGCAGGAGCGCTCGCACAAGGGCGAGAGAAGGGCGGCGCGGCATTCCCGAGATGCGGAAGGTGTCGAGCTCGTACCCAGCTTCAGGGACGAGCTGCGCTTCGATCCGATCGGGCGACCCGGCGAACGTCACCAGCGCGCCGCGTCTCTCGAGCGCCTCCGCGACTGCGAGCGACGGCACCACGTGTCCTGCCGTCCCCCCGGCCGCGATCAGGCACCGCACGTCTCGCTTGGGCTCCATTCCTGCCGGCGATGTTAAGCAGGATGCCCACGGCCAGGAGCGCCACGACCAGGCTCGAGCCCCCGTACGAGACGAACGGAAGCGGGATTCCCGTCAGCGGGGCGAGTCCGAGCACCGCGCCGAGATTGATGACAGCCTGGCCGCAGACGAGGCCGACGAGCCCGGCGGCAAGGCGCTTTCCGAACGGATCCGTGCAGGCGAGCGCGACCTGCAGCGCGGCGTATGCGAACGCCGCGTAGGCAGCGATTACCGCCGTGACACCGAGCAGACCGAGCTCCTCCCCAATGACGGCCATGATCATGTCGGTGTGCGCCTCGGGCAGGTAGTTGATCTTCGCGACGCCGTGGCCGAGGCCCACGCCGAGAAAGCCACCGGAACCCAGCCCGATCAGCGCCTGCACGGTCTGGAAGCCGGCGCCCTGCGGGTCCTTCCACGGATCCAGAAAGCTGAAGATGCGCGCGCGCCGGTAGGGCTCGAACCAGATGGCAATCAGACCAACGGCCACGGCGATCCCACCTCCGGCCGCAAGCGTCGGCACCGGCGTGCCCGAGATCAACAGCACAGCGAGAAGCACCACGACCAGGGAAATCGCCGTCCCGAGGTCCGGCTCGGCGAGAATCAAGATGCAGAAGGTGCCTAGCAGGATTCCGATCGGCCGCCAGAGCTCGCGCAACGTGCGCGGAGCCGGACGGCGGGACAGATACGAGGCCGCCCAGACCGCGAGCGCCAGCTTGGCCAACTCCGAGGGCTGGAACGTGGCCGGGCCGACCTCGATCCAGCGGCGTGCCCCGTTCACCCGCGAGCCGATCAGGAGCACCGCCACGCACAACACGAGGGCCGTGAGCACGAGGGCGGGCGCCAAGAGGCGCAGCCGGCGGTAGTCGAAGCGCGAGGCAGCCATCATCAAGGCAACGCCGAACAGCGCGTAGATCCCCTGCTTCTTGAGGTACGACATGGGGTCGGTCCGCGCGAGCGCCGCCGGTGCAGAGGTCGCGCTGTACACCATCACGAGGCCGAACGCCACCAGCCCGAGGGTCACGAGCACGAGCAGGCGGGACTCGAACTGTCCCTTCTTCACCACAGCTCTCCGACGAGCCGGCGGAACGCCTCGCCACGTTCCTCGAAGTTGCGGAACTGGTCGTAGCTCGCGCACGCCGGCGAGAGCAGCACGATGTCGCCGGGCTGCGCGTCGCCGGCGGCCGCGCCGACCGCGGTAGCGAGATCGCCCGAGCGGCGGTACACGCGGCCCGCGCGATCCAGAGCCGTAGCGATGTCGTCGGTCGCCTCCCCGATCAAATCGATGGAGCGCACGGTGGCCGGAAGCTCCTCCGCCAGCGCTTCGAAGGGCTCGCCCTTGAGCGAACCGCCGAGGATCAGCCGCAGCGGCTGCCCTGAGTAAGCGGCGATCCCGCGCCGTGCGGCGGCCGTGTTCGTTGCTTTCGAATCGTTCACGAAGCGAACGCCGTCGACCTCGCCGACCAGTTCGAGCCGGTGCTCGACCCCGGGAAAGCTGCGCAGCGCCACGGCGATCGCGGCGTCGTCGATTCCCGCGGCGCGCGCGGCGGCAGTTGCCGCGGCCGCGTTTTCGCGATTGTGTTCCCCTGGAATGAGCGGCTCCGCGGGAAGCGGGTCGTCAGCGCGGAATTCGACGCGGACCCCTCCCCCCGGAATGGCGGTGAAATCCCTCGGCACGACGGCGACATCCGCCTCTGTCTGGTTCTGGAAGATGCGCAGCTTGGCGTCGCGGTAGGCGTCGTACGTCCCGTGCCGGTCGAGATGATCCGGTTCGAGGTTCAGCAGGACTGCGACCCGAGGCCTGAGACGGTGCACGTCCTCTAGCTGGAAGCTCGATAGCTCGCAGACGATCCATGCCTCCGGCCCGAGCGCGCCGTCCAAGCTCGTCAGCGGACGGCCGACGTTCCCGGCCACACTCACAGTGCGGCCCGCGGCGCGGAACATCGCGCCGAGCAGTTCGCTTGTGGTCGTCTTCCCGTTTGTGCCCGTAACTCCGATGAAGGGGTTCCGGAGCAGGCGAAAGCCGAGCTCCACCTCGCTCCAGATCGGAATTCCGCGCGCGCGTGCTGCGGCCGGCAACAACGAGTCCCCCGGCACGCCCGGGCTCTTGACGAGCAGCTCGACGTCGTCCAGCAACCGTTCCTCCTCGCTCCCCAACTGAACTTCGACGCCCGCTTCGGCAAGCCTCCCGACGTCCAGCTCGGTGGCGCTGTCGGCGCCGACGGTGGGAACCCCCCGCCGCGCAAGCGCGAGCGCCGCAGCCGTGCCCGAGCGTGCGAGCCCAACGACAAGTGCACGGCGTGGAAGCCTCACGGTTTCGACGCCGTGAGGAAGACGTATGGACGATCACCCTGCACCTGGTGCTCGTCGGCGCCGAGCTCGAGGCGCACGTCGATGAAGCCCGCATCCAGGAAGAAGTGCTCGAGGTCTTTCTCGTCGAAGTCGATCATCGGGTCGTCAGGGTTCGCGTAGAAGGCCTCATTCCACATGCGCAAACGATCACCTAGGTGGCCGAGCGGGGAGAAGTCGACATTTGGGCCCCCGGCCTGACTCCTGAGCTCCTCGAGCGCATCGGCCGAAATATCGCTGGCAAGCACGGTCCCGTCAGGGCCGACGCTCATGCGCTTCGCGCACCTCGTCCGACCAGCCCGCAAAGCGTGTCCGAACCAGCTATTCGGCCCACTGGTCGAGCGCCTCGCTCAGCGGCGGAAGAACGTGAAGTCGCGGTAGAAGAGTGCGAAGCCAACCGCGCAGAGGATCGCGGTCACGATCCAGAACCGCACCATGATCTTCGTCTCGGACCACGCCTTCATCTCGAAGTGGTGATGAATCGGCGTGATCAGAAACACGCGGCGATTGAAGTACTTGAACGAGATGACCTGGATGATCACCGAGATCGCCTCGATGGCGAAGATGCCGCCGATCAGGAGCAGCAGGAAGATCGTCTTCGTGAAGATGGCCATCGCCGCCAGTGCGCCGCCGATCGCCATCGCGCCGGTGTCGCCCATGATCACCTCGGCCGGGAACGCGTTGTACCAGAGGAACCCGATCGTGGCCCCGATCAGCGCGGCGCCGACGATGGCGAGGTCCAGCCGGCTGTCGAAGCGGCCGCCGGGATTGCCAGAGCGGATGTACGTGACGACCGAGATCGCCGTGAAGGTGATCAGCGCGATGATCCCCGTCCCGGCCGCCAGGCCGTCGAGACCGTCGGTCAGGTTGACGCCGTTCGCCGTTCCGGCGATGACGAGGAAGAGCAGCACGTACCAGCCGTAGGACAGCTGCACGTTCCAGTGCACGACGGGAATGAACACGGTCGTCGGCAGGTGCTGGTGGTCGGCCGCGAAGCCGACTCCGACGGTGATGAGCGCGAGCAGGGCAAGCTTCCAGCGGCCGCGCAGCCCGAGCGACCGCTTGTGCGTGAGCTTGATGAAGTCGTCGAGGAATCCGATCGCGCCACAGCCGAGGGTCACGAAGAGAACGGTCAGCGCCGGCACCTTGTACTTCGAGACGGCGAGGAACGCGACGGTCGCGACGACGAGGATGAGCAGACCGCCCATCGTCGGCGTTCCCTGCTTCACCCGGTGGGCCTCAGGACCTTCCTCCCGAATGTGCTGCCCGAACTCGTTTCGGCGGAGGAACGCGATGAACTTCGGACCGACAACGATCGAGACGACCATCGCGATCACGCTCGCGGCGAGGACTCGGATCATCGGGTCAGCGGACCGGTACTCGAGTGAGGGCCGCGGCCACCGCTTCGAGGCCGATCGCTCGTGACGCTTTCACGAGCACCGCGTCACCGGGACGAACGAGCTCGTCCAGCTCCCGCAGCGCCTCGTCCACGTTCGGAACCCAGCGTCCCGGAACACCGCTGTCGAGATATCCGCGCGCGAGCTCCCCGACGGCGAAAAGTGCGTCGACCCCCAGCTCAGCGGCCACCTCGCCTACCTCGCGGTGGTAGTCAGGCGCATCGCGGCCGAGCTCCGCCATATCGCCGAGGATGGCCACGCGGCGCCGTCCACCGGCGCGTTCGGAGAAGTAGGCGAGTGCAGCGCGCATCGAGACCGGGTTCGCGTTGTAGGCGTCGTTGATCAAGAGCCCTCCACCGGGAAGCTCGCTCTCTTCCCCGCGCCAGCGCGAGAAGTCGACGTCGACTGACGCCGGTCGCGGGAGGCCGAGTGCGTCGAGCGCGGCCAGGGCCGTGGCCGCGTTCTGTGCCTGATGGCGCGCCCTGAAGTTGAAGCTGACTCCGCCGATCAGCGCTCGGTCGCCGACGACCTGCACGTCGGGAGGACCGATCCGGACAACGTCGATGTCTTCGCGCCCGACCGGGAAGTCGGCCGGGACAACCGCAGTCCCTCCTGGTGGGAGCGCCGTGACCAGCTCGCCCTTGGCGCGGAGCACACCGCCGAGCGATTCGACCAGCTCGAGGTGCACCGGCCCGACGTTCGTGACGACGCCGATCTCCGGCCGCGCGATCTCGGACAGCTCGGCGATCTGACCGAACCCACGCATCGCAAGCTCGAGAATGCAAACTTCGGTGTCCGTCTCGAGCCGGCAGAGTGTGAGCGGCACACCGATCTCGTTGTTGTAGCTCGCCTCGGCCGCAATCGTGACGGCCGAGGGGGCGCAGAGCGCCGCAAGGATGTCCTTCGTCGACGTCTTACCCATCGAGCCCGTGATCGCAACGATGCGCGCCGAACTGCTTTCACGTACCGCCCTGCCGATCCGGGCGAGCGCCTCGAAGGGATCGTCCGAAACCAGCGTTCCGGCCGCGCCGCGAGCGAGAGCGTCGCCGAGGAACTCGGATCCGCGACCCACCGCAACGAAGAGGTCGCCGGGAGCGATGCGCCTCGAGTCGATTTGAACGCCCGTAAAGCTCTCGGCGCGCGCGTCCACCCGCCCGAGGCCGTCGAGCATTCCGGTCGCGAGCACAATCAAGCTGTTGCCTTCAGCCGCCGGAGCGCGTCCCGCACGACCTCGCGGTCGTCGAAGGGTAGCTTCCGGCCAGCGATTTCCTGGCCTTGCTCATGGCCCTTGCCGGCGATCACGACAACGTCCCCGTCTCGCGCCGACTCGAGCACGCGCTCGATCGCGCGACGGCGGTCGAGCTCAATCTCGAGATCGAGGCCGTCCACGATCTCGGACGCAATTACGGCGGGATCCTCGCTCCGCGGATTGTCAGACGTCACGAGCGCGACGTCGGCGAGCTCTGTGACCACCTGTCCCATCAACGGCCGCTTCACGCGGTCTCGATCTCCGCCTGCGCCGAAGACGCAAATGACGCGACCGCGCCCAAGCTCGCGTGCCGCTTCCAGGACGGTCTCGAGCGCCCCGGGCGTGTGCGCGTAGTCGACGAGGACCGTGAACGGCTGTCCTTCGTCGACCTCGTCGAAGCGGCCTGGAACGCGGCCGACGGCCTCGATTCCTGCTCGGATCGAGGCCTCATCCACGCCGAGTCCACGAGCGGCGGCCGCCGCGGCAAGGGCGTTCTCGACGTTGAAGCGTCCACCGAGCTTGAGCTGGGTCGACCCGAGCTCATCCCCCGGATGGAACGTGATCGCATCGGGGATCTCCTCCGCGAGCCGGCGGCCGAAGTCGTCGCCGACATTGATCACGGCCCGAGCCGCCTGTGCGAACAGACGCCGCTTCGACTCGAAGTAGTCGTCCATCGTGCCGTGAAAGTCGAGATGGTCCTGCGACAGATTCGTGAAGACGAGCACGACGAACAGCGTCCCGTCGAGCCGGCCTTTCGCGGATGCGATCGAGGTTGCTTCCATCACGCAGGCGCGGTTCCCTCCGTCGAGCATTTCCCGGAAGAGCCGCTGCAGATCGATCGCCTCGGGCGTGTTGAGGCCGACCTCGCGTACCTCGCTTCCGACCCTCCGCTCCACGTTGGTGAGCAGTCCAGGGCGCTCGCTGGCCGCTTCGAGGATCGACCAGAGCAGATACGCGGTCGTCGTCTTTCCGTTCGTGCCCGTGATTCCGATGACCGGAAGCTGCGCCGTCGGATCGCCGAAGAACTCCACGGCTGCGCGCGGCATCGCCGCCCGAACGCTGGGCACGACCAGCTGAGGAACGGCGAGCTCGAGCGCACGCTCGACCACGAGAGCCGCCGCTCCACGACCGACCGCGTCGGGGGCGAACTCGTGCCCGTCGACGCTGGCCCCGGGGATGCAGAAGAACAGGGAATCGCGCGGCACCGTCCGCGCGTCGTACGCCAGCTCGTGGATCTCGACGGCAGCGCCTCCAACGACGTCGGTCGGAGCGAGCGCACCAATGAGCCGCTCCAGCTGCATCTCGCCCGCCAAGTCTAGTGCGGGCACCCCCTGACGTTACCGTTCCACCATGCCGGCTGGCCTTCCACGGGTACTGCTTCGACTGGAAGGCCTCGCAGTCCTGGCTGGGGCGGTGATCGTCTATTTCCACGCCGGCTTCGGGTGGGTGGCGTTCGTGGCGCTGATCCTCGCGCCCGACCTCTCGTTTGTCGGCTACCTCTTCGGAGCGCGCATCGGAGCGGTGGCCTATGACGCCCTTCACACGGAAGTGGTCCCCGTCACCCTCGCGACCGTCGGAGTCGTGCTCGAAGCTGAGACGGCGACAAAGATCGCGCTCATCTGGCTGGCGCACATCGGCGCGGACCGTCTACTCGGATATGGGCTCAAGTACCCAGCCGCGCCAGAGGACACGCACCTGCAGCGCGTTTAGTCCTTTTCATGTAGACGCGCGCGAACCGGGAGCCCCTTACCCCGCCCGCCTGCCGTCAGGCTAATCCGGAGAGCCTCATGTGTCTGTGACCAAACCGCACCAAGCTTCCGCGGGGAAGCCCCGGCCGCCTACCCGGTCGGCGCGTCGGGCTGAACCTCCAGGTACTGCAGGTCGAAGCGCGCAAGCTGCTGGAAAGCCGGCGCCGCGACAACGCCACCCCAGATCGCGCCCCGCGGCTCGTCGACCGTCACGAGCACGACGAGGCGAGGCCGCGAGGCGGGGACGATCCCCACGAACGACGAGACATAGCGGTCCGTCGCGTAGCCACCGTCAGAGTCCGGCTTCTGAGCAGTCCCCGTCTTGCCGGCAACCTGATACCCCGGAATCGCGGCGAACTGTCCGGTGCCCTCGGCGACGACGTCCTTCAGCATCGCCATTACCTCTGCGGCCACACGCGTGGAGACCATCCGGTGACGATGCAGCGAGGGTCTTCCGCCTCCAGCGACGTGGTCGACGAGGTGGGGCCGAGACCAGATGCCCCCGTTGGCGATCGCGGCGTAGGCGGCGGCCATCTGTACCGGCGTGACGGCTATGCCCTGGCCGATCGGGACGTTGCCGATCGTCGATCCCGACCACTTCTCCGGCGGCAGCACGATGCCGGGGCTCTCGCCCGGAAAGTCGACGCCCGTCGTGTGCCCGAAGCCGAAGCGTGAGATCCACCGCGAGAGGCGCGTCTGTCCGAGCATCTCGGCGAGCGTGATCGCGCCGATGTTCGAGGAGTGGGCCAGGATCTGAGCGACCGAGTAGTTGACCGTGTCGCGCTCCTCGGCGTCGTGGATGACGCGATCGGCGACCTCGATCGTGTAAGGCAGCGTGAAGCGTGTCGAGGGCGAGACGAGCCCTTCCGAGAGCGCCGCTGCGACCGTGACCAACTTGTACGTCGAGCCCGGCTCGTACGTGTCCGTGACCGCGCGATTTCGTTGCAGGTCGCGGGGCGCGGAGGGGTAGCGGTTCGCGTCATATCCGGGTTGCACGGCCATCGCGAGGATCGACCCGGTCCGCGGATCGAGCACGACCGCGGACGCGCTCTTCGCACCCCATTTGCGGACCGTGGCGCGCAGGACCTCCTCCGCATTCGACTGGATGCTGTGATCGAGAGTCAGATAGAGGTCGCGGCCGGGAACCTCCGCCTTCTCCTCTTGCACGTCGATCACGCGGCCACTCGGATCCTTGACGAGGGTCTCTTTCCCGGGGCGGCCCGCCAGCTCATGGTCGAACTGCAGCTCCAGCCCGGCGAGCCCGTTGCCGTCGATCCCGACGTAACCGAGAACCTGAGCAGCAACCGACCGCTGCGGATAGCTGCGGCGCTCCTCGGCGTAGAAGCCGAGCCCCGGGAGCTTCAGCCGCTGCAGTGCGGACGCCTGGGCCGGATCGGCCTGGCGGGCGACGTAGACGAAGCCGCGCGAGCGGTCGGCGAGGGTCGGGTAGAGCCGGTCGGCGTCGAGGCCGAGCGCCCGACTGGCTGCGATCGCCGCCGCCCGGGGCTTCGCGACCTGCATCGGATTCGCATACACCGTCGTCGCACGTTCTCCGAGCGCAAGCTCGACACCCTTGCGGTCATAGATCGTTCCCCGCCCGGCCGGAATCGTGACGTTCTCCCGATGCTGCGTGCGCCCCAGGCTCGAGAGCGATTCCGCACGTACGCCCTGAAGCCAGGTCGCTCGCACGACCAGTCCTGCGAAGACCAGCGTCAGGGTCGCCAGGAAGAGCCGGATCCGCCGATTGACGAGGCGGTTCAACTGCGACCTCTAGTGTGGGAGCTTGACGTAGGTCGTCTGGTCCGACGCGGCCTGCACGAGCCCGAGGCGTCCCGCCGCCAGCGTCTGGATGCGCGGTGCTGCCGCGGCACTCGAGAGCTGCGAGGAGAGGGCGGCGTTCTCGGCACGCAGGTCAGCGCGGTCTCGGCCGAGGCGGTCGAGCGTCATGTTCAGACGGAGTACGGCCACGTTCGTCGCGACGACGCCGGCAAGCAGAGCTGCGACGATCGCGATCCAGAGCACGCCGCCGGTGACGCGGCGCTGGCGTTGGACGATTCGCGGCGCCGGACGAGCCGCAGGTGCTTCGTCGGCTCGTGCCGCCCAGGTGGCCATTACGTTCGGATTCCCACTCGAAGGCGCCCCGAGGAAGAACGAGGATTCGCCGCCGTCTCGCGGGCGCTCGGACGAATCGCCTTCCGCGAGGGCGACCGAAGCTCGGGTTGCTTGCCGCACACGCAGACCGGGAAGTCCGGCGGACAATCGCAGCCGCGCTCGAGGTCGCGCATGAACCGTTTCACGAGCCGGTCCTCGAGCGAATGGAAGCTGATCACGGCAAGGCGTCCTTCCGGCCGTAGCATGGCGAAGGCGGCCGGCAAGGCGGCCTCGAGCGAACCAAGCTCGTCGTTGACCGCGATGCGCAGAGCCTGGAAGACGCGCTTCGCAGGATGGCCCTCACCGAACCGGGCCGGCGCTGGAATCGCCGCCTTGATCGTTTCGACGAGCTCGAGCGTCGTCTCGAAGGGGTCATCCTTGCGCCGGCGCACGATTGCTCTCGCGATCTGCCGCGAGTAGCGCTCCTCACCGTAGCGCTTGAAGATCGTTGCAAGATCCCGTTCGGCTGCCTCGTTCACGATCCCGGCGGCCGTGACATCCGCCGAGGGATCCATACGCATGTCGAGCGGCGCGTCGGCGATGTAGGAGAAGCCCCGCTCCGGCCGGTCGATCTGCATCGACGAGATGCCGAGGTCGAGCAGGATCGCGTCGGCTTCGACGCCGTTCTGCGCCAGCTGCTCGAGCACGACGGCGAAGTCGCCGCGGAGGAAGCGTGTCTGCACTCCAGTGCGCTTCGCGAAGCGGTCGAAGTATTCGCGCGCGCCGGGATCGCGGTCGATCGCGATGAGCTTCCCGCGCCCCTGCAGATCCTCCGCCAGCATCGACGCGTGACCACCCGCACCGAAGGTGGCATCGACAACGGTTTCTCCAGGCCGGACGGCTAGGAGCTCCCGCACCTCGTCGGCGAGGACGGGAACGTGATCAGTCGCGCTGGGCTGCAAGACGTTCGGCAACATCCTCCGCACTCCCTTCGACCTCTGCCAGCTCCTTGCGCCAGGCGGCGCGGTCCCAGATCTCGAGCCGGTCGTTGACGCCCGCGACGACGACTTCCCGGCCCAGCTTGGCGTGCTCGATCAGCTGGGCGGGGATCATCACGCGGCCCTGTTTGTCGAGTTCGGACTCGGATGCCCCCGCGTAGAAGAAGCGCTGGAGGCGCCGCGTTTCCGGGCTGAGCGGATCCAGCGGGGCGAGTCGAGACTCGACGAGTCGATCCCAATCCTCACGACGGTAGGCGAACAGACACCCGTCGAGCCCTCGGGTGACGAAGAGACCGTCCGCAAAGGCCTGACGGAACTTGGCCGGAAGCGTGAGACGGTTCTTGTCATCGATGGTGTGGTCGTATGCGCCGAGGAGCATTCTGGGGCCGGGTGGAGATTACCACTTCGCCCCACTTTAAACCACAAACCCCCACCTGTCCACCCCGGAAGGGGGATTTCTCCACCGATCAGGGCTCCAGTGCAGCGGCGTCGATCTGCCCCGCGTACGGGCCCTTGCCGGTCATCACCGCGGCCCCGCAGCGGGCCGCCAGCGCGACGGCCTGGTCGACCGAGTCGCCGCGGGCAAGCGCGAAGGTAAGCCCCGCGGCGAACGAGTCCCCACAGCCGTAGGCGTCAACTACCGGCCCGGGAAGAGGCGCCGGGCGGAAGGGGCCTCCAGGCTGCACCCAGCCGCCGAGCCCAGCCGAGGTCGTGACCACGACCCGCGGCGCCGGATCGAGGTCGCCGGGGTGATAGAGCTCCGCTTCGTCCTCTCCACTCCCCACCAGGACGTCGAGCTCGACGGCCGCCTCTCGCAGGGTTCCGAGCTCCCGTGCGGTTGCGGCCAGAGTGCGCGCCGCGCGGGCGTGGCGCAGCGCCTCAACGTCGCCGCTGACAAAGAAGACGGCGTCCGCGCCGGCGAGGTCCCCCCAGGGCAGCCTGCTGTCTCCGCCGCGCGGACGCAGCTTCTCCCCGAGGACGGTGATCGTCCGCTCGCCGTTCTGGTCCACGAAGGTGAAGGCGCGGCGTGTCGGCTCGGGCTCGGGAATCGCCCGGACGTCGACGCCGAGGCGTGTCAGCTCGGCCCGCGACCGCCGCCCCAGGTCGTCGGAGCCTAGAGCGGTGAAGAGTGAGCACGAGCCGGCCAGCCGTGCGAGCTGGACTGCCGCGACAGCCCCGCCCCCGGCCGGCTCCGCCCACGTCTCGAGCGCGTGGACGATCTCGCCTGGGCGAGGCACGGCCTCGACCTCGGCGAACTCGACCCATTCCACGTGCCCCACCACGGCAACTCGCATCGAGGGATCCTCACACCTGGCGGGTCGTCGACGTTTCAAGATGTCGCCGATGACGTTGCCGCCCTTCGAGCGCTTCTACGAAGAGCACCGCGAGGAGATCTTCTCGTTCCTGGTGCGCCGACTCGGCCATGCACGTGCAGAGGACGCGTTTCAGGAGACGTTCCTCCGCGCGCTGCGCGCCTACCCAAAGCTCCGTCACGGCGAGCACCTTCGTGCGTGGGCTTACACGATCGCAAGCCGGATCGCGATCGACGAGCACCGCCGGCCCAGAGCCGACGCAGAGCTCCCGGAGCTGGCGGCGCTGGACGGCCGACCCGCCTTTGCCCAGCTCGAGCACCTCGCCGACGAGCTACCGCCGACCGAGCGCGCCGCCGTCGTGCTGCGGTACGGCTACGACCTCGACTACGCAGAGATCGGCGTCGCGCTCGGCTCGAATGCCACGGCCGCACGCCAGGCCGCCTCAGCCGGCATCCGCCGCTTACGAAGGAAGGAGCTTCAATGAACGCAGTCTCACCAGATCTCGATCGCAGGTTCCGCGACGCCGCCGCCAGCGAGAATCTGCTCGACGTCGCCTACGACCTTGTCGACACGCCGATCGGCACGTTGCTGATCGCCGCGACGGAGCGCGGCTTTTGCCGCATCGCCTACGACGCCGAGCCCGATCAGGAGCTCGAGCGCCTCGCGCGAGCATTCGGCGTCCGGGTGCTGCGGTCGGCGCTGCCGATCGATCCGGCTCGTCGCCAGCTCGACGAGTACTTCGAGGGTCGGAGACACCGGTTCGATCTCCCGCTCGACATCGCCCTGCTCGCGGACTTCAATCGCCGCGTCCTCCGCGAGCTTGCGCGCGTGCCCTACGGCGACGTCGTGACGTACGGCGAGCTCGCGGCGCGGGCAGCACGACCTCGTGCCGCCCGAGCCGTGGGAACGGTGATGAACCGCAATCCGCTGCCGATCGTCCTCCCGTGCCACCGCGTCATCGGCGCGAACGGCAAGCTCGTCGGCTACGGGGGTGGGCTCGAGCGCAAGGAGGCGCTGCTCCGGCTCGAGGGCGCACTGCTCTAGTCGGGCCAGATTGGCTGGCGCCGATCGAGGCGGTCGAGCGCCTGCCAATCCGAGCGGGCGGGCGCGAAGACGTCGATCACGACCGCACCCTCCGGGCCCACGGTCACCTCGTGGGGGACGTTCGCCGGGATCCGCCACGTCCCACCCGGCCCGAGCTCGCGCGAGTCGTTGCCGACGCGGAACACGAGCGAGCCGCGAACGACGATTCCCAGCTGTTCGTTCTCGTGGCTGTGCTCCGGGACGGCGCCGTTGGCCTCCAGCTCGATTACGCCCAGCGTGATCCGCTCGCCGTGGACCGCGCGCCCGATGATGCCGTCCCAGATCTGCTGCGGCTCGAGCGAGGAGAGGTCGTCGAATGCGCTCACCGGCGCGAGATTACCTCTACTCGTCGAGCAGCCTGTAGCCCACCCCCCACACGTTGAGGACGAAGCTGCCGGGTACGGCCGCGCCGAGCTTGCGCCGCAGGCGCGACGCATGCGAGTCCAGGGTCCGGGTGCGCCCCAGCGAACGGAAGCCCCAAACGTCTCGCAACAGCTGCTCCTTCGTGAAGACCCGGGTCGCGTCGGTCATGAGCTGAAGAAGCAGCTCGTACTCCTTACCGGCGAGAGCGACGGGCACTCCGTCGACGCGGACACACCGCGTTGCGAGGTCGGCCGTGATCGGACCCGCGCGAAGGATTTCATGCCCCCCAGGTGTCGTCCGCCGCAGGACGGCGCGGATCCGCGCCAGCAGCTCCTCGTAGTGGAACGGCCGCGCGAGAAAGTCGTCGCAACCGCCGTCGAGCGCGCGAACTCTGTCGACCGCGTCTGACTCCGGTTCGCCGAGCACGATCACGGGCACGCCACCGTGGCGCACGCGATATTCCTCCAGCGCCGCCGCATCTCCGAGCAGGACCAGATCAGGCCGCGCTTCGTCGTCGACCACCTGGAAACCGTCCCTCGTCAAGTGGCGTTCGAGGAACCCCCGCGTTTCGGGCCGGGAATCGGCGAGAAGCAGCGCCGTCGACATGCGAACGAACGTAGCGACGCCGTCCCAGCCCGACCAGATGTCCTTTCGCAAGATTTCGTAACGAACGATCTACAGTCGTCCGCTTCGGACAACGCCCCAGAGCAGCCACAGACCGAGCAGGCCCGAGAACGCGAAGCCGATCACGGAGATGACGTTGATCCCGAGCAGGTGAGGACCGGCTTTCGCGAAGATCCCGATCAGGCTCGAGCCGATCAGCCCGCCGGCGACGATCATCGCGATCACGAGCCGGTTGAAGACGACGTCCATCCGGTTGAGAAGGTCATCGAGGCCCTTGTGCACGAAGCCGACCTCGATCTGGCCGTCACGCACCTGCTCGAGCGTGTCGTGGATCTGGTACGGCAGCTCGAGTGCGATCTGTCCCAGCCGCAGCGACTCCTTGCGGGCGCGGGCGGCCATCCGGCGCGGGCCGAACCGTTCCATGAGCAGGCTCCTGGCGTAAGGACGAGCAACCTCGAAGACGTTGAAGTCCGGATAGAGATCGATCCCGACGGAGCCGAGCGTCGCGATCGCCTTGTCGAGCAGCAGGAAGCGCGTCGGCAGCTGCAGGTTCATCGAATAGATGAGCTGGAAGGCTTCGCGGATCACCTGCAGCGGATCGATCTCTGCGAGGCTCGCACCGTAGTAGCGGTAGTACATCTCGCGCAGCTCCGAGAGGAACTCCTCCTCCCGCTCCTTCGGATAGCGCACGCCGAGATCGGCCAGCCTCCGCGGCAGGGCGTCGACGTTTTCCGCTGCGGCGTCGATGAAGAGCCGCGTCAGCTTCGACATGTCGTCGTCGCTGAGCTTTCCGACCGCGCCGAAATCGACGAGCCCGATCTGGTCGGCCCGGCCGAGGACGAGGATGTTGGCCGGGTGCGGATCGCCGTGGAAGAACCCGTGCCGGAAGATCATCGTCATCCACGTCTCGGTCATGAGGTACGCCAGGTCGCGCCGGTCCTCGACCGACCAGGTCTGCGGATCGAGGTCGACAACCTGCGTCCCGTCGAGCCATTCGAGTGTCAGAACGCGGCTTCGCGTGTAGCTCCAGTAGACGCGCGGCACACGGACGTGAGGATGTCCGGCAAAGTTGTGGTGGAACGTGTCGGCGTTGCGCGCCTCGAGCCGGTAGTCGAGCTCCTGCCGGATCGAGCGGGCAAACTCGTCAACGAGCTGGCGCGCGTCGATGAAGTCGAGCGCCCGGACGCGTTCCCCGGCGAGGCGCGCAGCCTGATAGAGCAGTGCCACGTCGGCTTCGATCTGACGCGGCGCGCCGGGGCGCTGCACTTTGACGGCCACGAGCTTCCCGTTCGGAAGCGTCGCGCGATGAACCTGGCCAATCGAGGCGGCGGCGACCGCACCCTCCTCGAAGTCCGCGAACAGCTTGTCGATCGACAGGCCGAGGTCCTCCTCGACGACCTGCTCCACCTCCGCGAAGGGGAACGGCCGCACGTCGTCCTGGAGACCGCGGAGCTCGGCGATGATGTCCGGCGGCAGGACATCGGGGCGGGTCGAGAGCAGCTGGCCGAACTTGACGAACGTCGGGCCAAGCTCGTCGAGCATCTCGCGCAGGTGCTGGCCCCGCTGCGAGGGCTGGCCGTCGACCTCGACGCGTGGGCTCCGCCGCGGAAAGAGGTCCGTCAGGCGATGGGTGTCGAACCAGTAGCCGAAGCCATGGCGAACGGCGACCTGGGCGATCTCCGAGAGGCGGCCGAGGTTACGCGTGGCCGGTTGAGCCATGCGTTCAGTGTTGCATCTACGCGGCGTTTCTCCTTGCACCCCGACCTTTTTCGCCACGGCTGGTGCCAGGCACGAGACCGGGCCGAAAGGGACTAGTCCCGCGGAACGGGAATCGGTCGCGGGCGCACCCACGGCCCGGGCGGAGTCAGCAGGGGCTCGACGCGCAGATACGCCATACCCACGAGGGGCACGTCACCGAGCCGTTCGATGCAGACGTAGCGCGGCCGCCATTCCGGCGCGAACTTCCGGCTGAAATGGAGCAGCCGCTCGAGCTGGAAGACTCGATCGCCGGCTTTCAGCAGCCGGCGGGCCAGGGCCTGGAGGCGGCCCGGAGTCGCGTCCGTCAGCAGATTCGCGAAGACGCAGAAGTTGAGGGAGATCTCCTCCGCTTCGCGGACGCGCGCCCAGGCCATCAGCTGCGCGATGAGATACTCCATCAGCCCGTTCGGTGTGTCCTGGCTGCGCCGCATCGCACCGAGCGAAATAGCCATGCGGTACGAGAGGGAGGAAGCCGCCTACGCGGTCTCCGCACGACGCGAGCGCGAAGAGCGTCTCGGGCTCGGCGAGCGCGAGTCCGAATGCGAGCGCCGCAATTCGTGCTGCACCGGGAACGCCGGGCGGAAGGACGCCACGCACGAAGTCGGATCGGTTCGCGAACTCAGGCGTGAGCGCGGACACGATGCCGATCCCCCCACCATGGCGGCCGCCCAGCCGAGCACCCGTTCGCCGTGGGGTCCCCGGAAGGCCAAGCCTGCTGGCATCAGCTCGGCGTGGTGGGAGGAACCGCGCGCGGGCGGGACTCGAGCAAACGCAGCCGGTGCTCGAGCTGGGCCACTCGCAGCTCGAGGTCGTCCCATTCGTCCCGCGTCACGAGGCCGAGCTCGCGGAATGTGCCGTGGAGCGTCGCCCCGGCGCGCTCGCCCACGCGCACCGCGTCGCCTCGCCAGCGGGTCGTGGCCTCGTCGATCCACGCGCGGACTTCGTCCTTGCTCATCCCCCCGCGCTCCGCGAGTGAGTCGGCGAGCTCGTCCGCGCGCTCAGCCGTCAGCGCGACCGCACCGACGAGCGCGAGGGCGAGGCGTCTAACGGGCTCGTCCATGGGGGCGGGCGCGCCGTCGCTGCCTGCGGCGCTCGCGCTTCGCCTGGGCCGCCTTCGCTGCGGCGCCGTCGGCACCGTCGACCGTAGCCACCGCCGTCGGCGCGAGCTGAGGAGCCGGCTCCTCCGCAGCCTGCTGCGTTGCCCGTTCGAGCGTCGCCGCGATCCCGCCCTTCCCGACCGTCTCGTCCTTCCGCCGGGCGTACTCGGGCTCGCGTTCCTTCCAGATCGTCAGCAGCGGAGCCGCGATGAAGATCGACGAATAGGCACCGGACGCAATCCCCACCATCAGCGCGAAGGCGAAGTCCTTGAGCGTCGCGCCCCCGAAGAGGAAGAGAGCTCCGACCGGGAGCAACGTGATGAACGACGTCGCCAGCGAACGCCGGATCGTCTCCCAGAGCGACACGTTCGCGATCGTCGCGAACGACGAGCGCCGCATGAGCGGGATGTTTTCCCGGATGCGGTCGAAGATGATGATCGTGTCGTAGATCGAGTAGCCGAGCACGGTGAGGATCGCCGCAACCGTTGAGCTCGTCACCTCGCGTCCGAGGAGGGCGTAGATCCCCACGCAGATCACGACGTCGTGCAGCATCGCGACGATCACCGGCCCCGCAAACTTGAAGTCGAATCGGATCGCGATGTAGAGAACGACGAGGAAGAGCGAGACGAAGATCGCGATGATCGCCGACCTCGCGATCTGACGGCCGAAGCTTGACGAGACCGTCGTCGCCCCAGGGGCGGACGTCTGGAGCTTGTCCTCGAGCGCGTGCACGATCGTGTTGCGCTTCTGATCGGTCAGGGCCTTCGTTCGGACCTGGAAGCTCGAGTAGCGTCCGTCCGTCGACTTGCCGCGGCCCTGGATGACGGCATCGCCGTAGCCCTGGGCTCCCATCACGTCGCGGACGTCTCCGGTCGTGTGCGGCGCCGGTGTTTTGAATGTCAGCTGCGTGCCGCCTTTGAAGTCGATGCCGAGGTTCAATCCGCGAGCGCCGAGCGCGGCCGCGCCCAGCACGACGATCGCTCCCGAGATGGCGAACCAGACGTAGCGGCGGCGCATGAAGTCGATCTGCAGCCACTTGGCGGTCTGCTGCCCCTGCGCTCCCATGAAGCGCGGCTTGCTGAACCACTTGAAGCCGGCAAGCAGACCAAGCATCGCGCGCGTGGCCGCCACGGCCGTGACGAGCGAGATCACCGTTCCGATCAGCAGCATCAACGCGAAGCCCTTGACCTGCGCTGTCGCAACCGCGAAGAGGACGAGCGCGGTGATCGCCGTCACCATGTTCGCGTCGAGGATCGTGTGGAAGCCTTTCGAGTAGCCGGCCGCGATTGCAGCGCGCACGGACTTGCCGGCGCGCACTTCTTCCTTGATCCGTTCGAAGACGACGACGTTGGCGTCGGCGGCGACGCCGATCGTCAGGATCAATCCCGCGAACCCCGGCAGCGTGAGTGTGACGTTGAAGATCAGGATGGCCGCGTACAAGAAGGCCGCGTAGATCCCGAGGCCGATCACGGCGACCAGTCCGAGGAAGCGGTAGAGGAGAAGCAGGAAAAGCGCGACCACGAGCAGGCCGACGAGCGCCGCCTTTTTGGCTTCGTTGAGTGAGTCCTTGCCGAGCGTCGCGGAGACATCGGTGCGCTCGGCGGTCTCGAACTTCACCGGGAGGGCGCCGGTCTGGAGGACGAGGGCGAGGTCCTTCGCCTCGCCCAAGCCCGCGCCGCCCATCTCGATCTGCGCGCCGTTGTCGCCCGGGATCCCGTCGGGGTTTCGCTGGAAGTCGATGTAGGGCACCGACTGGATCTCGCGGTCGAGCACGATCGCAAAATGCTGCGCGCAGCGCGACACGGCGTCGCTGCCAGTCTGGCCGGCGCAGGCGAGCTGCCCGCGGTCCGCTTCGCGACGCGTGATCTCGTGAAAGATCTTCTTACCCTTGCCGGTGAACTGCATCAGCACCACCGGCTGGCTCGACTGCGGGTCGATGTCAGCGCGGGTGCCGGAGAGCTTGAGCTCTCGTCCCGTCATCTCCGGAATCTGGTTCTCGCCGTTCTTGTCCGCCGGCTGGTGCTTCAGGAGATAGAAGGCCTGCGGACTGCTGCTCTGCTGGGCACCGAGGCAGTTACCCGACGCGACCTCGCAGCTGACGACGACGGTGTTGTGCGGGACCGTGAGGATCGTCCAGTCCTTCGGGATGTGCTTGCCGAGACCACCGTGCGGAAACTTGTCACTCGTCTGGGTCTTGGATCTCTGGACGATCTCGCTGTTGAGCAGCGCCTTCCTCGTCGGCGTAGGCCCCGCCTTCACGACCTTCTGCGGATTGAAGAGGTACCACTCGGAGGGCTCCCCCTTGTCGGCCAGCGCCCTCGTCTGCGGAGCTGAGAGCAGCGCGAAAAGGCTGCTTGTCCCAACGGGGACCTTGTTGATCCCACTCACCGAGGGACCTGTGAGATCGGCCTCGAAGTCGTAGAACTCGAGCACCGCCGTCTTGCCGATCAGCTTGGCCGCTGCTTCGGGATCGTGCACGCCGGCGAGCTGGATGACGATCTGATTCGAGCCCTGCTTCCGGATCTCCGGCTCGGAGACGCCGAGCTTGTCGATCCGGTTTCGCATGATCGAGATCGAGCGGTTGATCGCATCCGGGTCGAGCTTCTGTCCCCGTTCGGGGACGGCCTTGAGCACCACCTCCAGGCCCCCCTGGAGGTCCAGGCCGAGGGTCGGCTTCTTGTGCGCCGGCGAGCCGGGGATCGCCAGCAAAGCCACACCGGCGAGCGCCGCCGCAATGAAGCCGAGCAGGGTGAGATGTCTGCGCCTGTCGGACACGCTTAGGGCGAAAGGGTAGCCGTGGTCTCATCCTCCTGGTCGTCAGCCTCTTCGAGCTCGTCCGGCTCCTCGTCCTCGTCCTCGCTGACGATGGCGGCGACGGCCCGCTTGGCGATCCGGACCTCGATCCCGTCGGCGATCTCCATGCGCACCTCGTCGCCCTCGAGCGCGGTAACGGTGCCGTACAGGCCGCCGGCGGTGACGATCTCCTTCCCGACCTCGAGCGAGTTGATCATCCGCTGAGCGTCGAGCTGGCGACGCCGCTGGGGGCGGATCAGCATGAACCACATCAGGACGAGCAGGACGAGAATGAAGACGTAGCCGGGCAACGGGCCTCCCTCAGACTGCGGCGGCGAGCCGGCCCAGCGCGTCGGCCTTGTACGCCGCCAGCCGGCCTTGCTCGATCGCCGCGCGTGCGTTTGCGGTCAGATCGAGCACGAATCGTAGATTGTGGAGGCTGAGGAGGCGAAGGCCGAGCAGCTCCTGCTGGTTGACGAGGTGCCGGATGTAGGCGCGCGAGAAGCGGGCGCATGCCGAGCAGGTGCAGCTTTCGTCGAGCGGCCGCGGGTCGCGGGCGAAGCGGGCATTCCTGAGGTTGAGCCTTCCCTCCCACGTCAGTGCGCTGCCGGTGCGTGCGGTACGGGTCGGGAGGACGCAATCGAACATGTCCACCCCACGTTCGATCACCTCGAGAATGCCTTCCGGGTCGCCGATGCCCATGAAGTATCGGGGCTTGTCTGACGGGAGCAGCTCCGCGCCCCAGGAGGTCGTCTCGAACATCTCCCCTCGCTCTTCCCCGATTGCGAGCCCGCCCAACGCGTAGCCGTCGAATCCGAGCTCCGCCACCTCCGCGATCGACCTGCGCCGCAGCTCCGGGTCGGAGGCGCCCTGCGCGATTCCGAACAGAAGCTGGCCGTCCGCGCGCGGCGCGGCGCGCTGGCGAGCGGCCCAGAGGGTGGTGCGCCGGACGGCTTCCTCGAGCTCCGGCCGGTCGATGCCGACCGGCGGGCAGATGTCGAGGCACATCGCGACGTCCGAGCCGAGCTTCGCCTGGATCTCGGCGACGGACTCGGGCGTGAAGCGCGCGAGCGAGCCGTCGTGGACCGAGCGGAAGGTAACGCCATCGTCGTCGACGGAGGCGATCGTGTCGCGCAGCGAGAAGACCTGAAACCCGCCCGAGTCGGTGAGGATCGGTCCGTCCCAGCCCATGAAGCGGTGCAGGCCACCTAGCTCTGCGATCACGTCCTCACCCGGCCGGAAGTGCAGGTGGTACGTATTGCCGAGCAGAATCGTCGTTCCGAGCGCACGCAACTCGTCGGGATCGACGGTCTTGACTGTCCCCTTCGTCCCGACAGGCATGAAGGCCGGCGTGAGCACATCGCCATGTGAAGTGCGCAGCACCGCGGCGCGGGCCGCGCCGTCGCTCGCGGTAACTGTGAACGGGGCCACGACAGACAGGGTCGCAGACAGGACGCTTCGCGTCCCGTCCGCGTAGCGGACCGGTGGAGGGGGTCTGGGGGAACCGGGAGGTTCCCCCAGCTGCCGCACCGGGCGCCAGACATGTCCCGTGCCTGGCACCGGACGTGGCTCCTAGCGACGCGTCGCGCGCTCGTAAAGGCTCATCCGCCGACCGCCGACGAGCAGGTCGCCGCGGTGCTCGAAGCCGAGCCGTTCGTAGTAGCGACGGATGCCGGGATTGTCCGCGAGGTGAGCGTCGCGACCGGCTGCTCGGCCTCCTCCTCTGCGACGTAGATCGCGCCACGATCGATCGAGGCGATCAGTTAGTCGCGCGGGAACGGAAGCGGCCATTGGTCGAAGCCGAGTTCTCCAACCCAGCGTGTCGCCTCGTCGAGGAGCTCGCCGACGGTTCGGCGTCCCTTCGGCGTGCCGGCCGAACGTTCAGAGGACGAGCATCGCGTCGCCGAAGGAGTAGAAGCGATAGCGCTCCTCGATCGCGAGCCGGTAGAGCCGGCGCGTTGCCTCCACTCCCGTGAAGGCCATCACGAGCGCGAGGAGCGTCGAGCGCGGCAGGTGGAAGTTGGTGAGCAATGCATCGGTGCGGCGGAACTCGAAGCCCGGCGTGACGAACAGATCGGTGCGCCCGGAGAGCGGGGCTCCGCGTGCGAGCGTCTCGAGCACGCGCACGGTGGTGGTGCCGACCGCGAGGACGCGCCTGGCCGTGTGAATCCGCACCCACGCGTCGGGAGTCACCTCGTAACGCTCGCCGTGCATTACGTGCAGCCCGAGATCGTCCGCCGCGACCGGGCGAAACGTGTCCAGCCCCACGTGCAGCGTGACTCGCTCGACGTCGAGCGCTGCGAGCACCTCGTCCGTGAAGTGGAGCCCGGCAGTCGGGGCTGCGGCCGATCCTGCCTCCTGCGCGTAAACCGTCTGGTAGCGCTCCGGATCGGAAAGCGGCTCCGTGATGTACGGCGGCAGCGGTGTCTCGCCGGCGGGCTCCCCGTGCAGGCGCAGCCGCCAGCGTCCATCGCCGAGGTGCTCGAGGAGCTCGACCGGCCCGTAGCGCTCGCCCGCGCCGAGCCGCCGTGTCGGGCGGGCGAGCCCCTCCCAGAGCCCGTCCTCATCCAGCCGCTCCAGCAGCAGCACCTCTCCCTTCGGGCGCTCGATCGGGATGCGCGCCGGAACGACACGCGTGTCGTTGACCACCGCCAGCGCATCCCCGAGCACGTCCGGTAGGTCTGCGAACCTCCGCTGATCCACGCTTTCGGACATCCGGTCATACACGAGCATGCGCGACTCATCGCGGCGCGCCGCTGGATGCTGCGCAATGAGCTCCGGCGGGAGGTCGTACTCGAGCTCCCTGGTCTTCATCCGACGACAACGGTACCCTTGACGCCGATGGACGACGGCGCGATCGAGCGCGCGAAGCAGCGGGTCGAGCACCGTGCAGACGGGGCTGCCCTCGACACATTGCTCACTCGGGCGCGGGAACAGGTCGACGCGCTGGCAGCTGCCGCAGCCGCTCTCGAGGAACGGCTGCCAGCCCGCGTCGGAGAGGCCGTGCGCGAGCAGGCCCAACCGGTCGCGCGGAACCTCGCCGAGATCCGCGGCCTGATGAATCAGGTCATCCGCCGCCTCGAGCGCGTCGAGGGCGACCTCCTCGGCGAGCGGAGCGCCCGTGTCGACGATCTTGCGCTGCTCGTCGACCTCATCTCCTCCGGCTGGAAGGGTGTCGATGCGCGCCTTGCACGGGTCGAGGCCACCGTCGGCCGGCTCGAGCACGGCATCCAGGAGCGCGGCGGCGCGATCGTGTACCGCATGGAGGACCGGCGGCCAGACGCCGCCAACTCCTAACCGGACCTAGGTCACTGCGAGGATGGTCGCGGCACAGGCCGCCCAGGCGGCAATGCACGCGAGGATCGGAACGTCCCGCAGCAGGATCTCCTCAGGCTCTTCGCCGAGATCGCGCCGGTGCATCAGTAGCAGGTAGCGGAAGACCCCGAAGACGACGAACGGGATCGTGATCATCATCGCCTTCGAGCCGCGTGCCGTGAACGTGTACAGGCAATAGGAGATCACGGTGGATGAGGCGACGATCGTGACGAGCTGGTCGACAAGGGCCAGCGAGTAGCCCTCGAGCACGGGGCGGCCGGGCGTCGCCTCAGCGCCGACGAGCACGAGCTCGCCGCGCCGCTTCGCAAGAGCAAGAAAGAGCGCGAGCAGCGCCGTGCAGAGCAGCAGCCACGGCGAGATGCGCACCTCGACAGCAGCGGCCCCCGCCGCCGCTCGAACGACGAAGAGCCCGCCGATCGTCATCACGTCCACGAGCACGACGTGCTTGAGCGCCAGCGTGTAGGCCGCCTGGAGAGCAAAGAAGGTGCACAGGAACAGAATCGAGGCGAGCCCGAGCGGCGCGATCAGCAGAACCGCGGAGAAGAGCAGCAAGGCCGCGATCGCCTCTGCCAGCCGCGGCGACAGCTCGCCGCGAGCAATCGGACGGGCGCGCTTGACGGGGTGCTCACGATCGTGCGGCGCGTCGCGCACGTCGTTGACGAGGTAGCTGGCGCTGGACGCAGCGCAGTAGGCGGTGAAGGCCGCGAGCGCCTCGCCCCAGCGGGAGGCGTCCCCGATTTTCGCGGCGAAGACGATCCCCGCGAAGAGGAGCAGGTTCTTCGTCCACTGCCGCGGGCGCAGGGAGACGAGCGCGGCCCGAAGCGGCGATCGTGGCCGCGGCAGATCGAGGACCGGTGCGGCCTCAGGTAGCCCCATCTGCCGAGAGCCTAGTGTGGCTCGGCCGGCAGAACGAGCTGGAACCGGCTCCCCTGTCCCGGTTCGGATTCGAGCTCGATGCTGCCGCCGAGCGCGAGGGCAAGCTCGTGCGCGATCGCAAGCCCCAAGCCCGTTCCGGAGTCGTCGCGCGACCAGAACGGCCGGAAGATCCGCTCCTGTTCGTCGCGCGCCACCCCGGGGCCGTTGTCGTCGACCGCAACCGAGATGCGCCCGTTCGCGGCGACCAGTCCGAGCTCGACGCGGCCGCCGTCCGGCGTCCAGCGAAACGCATTCGAGAGCAGGTTGGAGATGATCTGCAGAACGCGGTCGCCGTCCGAGAGGATCGTCGGCCTCGCATCGAACCGCTTGTCGTAATCGATGCCGCGACGCCGTGCCTCTTCCCCGAAGGCGGCGTATGCCTGGTCGCACAGACGCCCCATGTCGACCTCCTCCTGTAGCAGCGTGAAGCGCCGGGCCTCGAGCTTGGCGAGATCGAGGACGTCGCCGACGAGACGTTCCAACCGCGCATTTTCCTTGGCGATCATGTCCAGGGAAGCAGCGCGGACGGCGGGGTCCTCCGCGACCCCTTCGCGTAACGCTTCGACGTGCCCACGGATCGCGGTCAGCGGCGTGCGCAGCTCGTGGGAGACGCTCATGAGGAAGTTCCGCTCCTGTTGCTCGGCCTCCGACAGACGCGCGGCCATCTCGCGGAAGCGGCCGGCAAGGTGTCCGATCTCGCCGCGGCCCGGCACGGGAGGAACCGCGACGTCGTAGTGCCGGCGTGAGATCTCGTCCGCAGCCTGGGAGAGCGCGAGCACGGGCCCGGTGATGCGTCGGGACAGATACCACGCAAGCAACCCGGCGACCAGGATTCCGCCGACGAAGGCGAGCGCCAAGCGCTCGAGGAGGGGTCTGAGCCCGCTCGCGATTTCGGTCTTCGGCGTCGCAACGATGAGGGCGCCGAAGGGTTCGCTCTTGGGCGCGAGACGCATCGGCCGGAGAACGGCCAGATACGTCCGCTTGAAGCCGGGCGGTCGAAACTCGAACGTGCGCGCGCGCCCTGAACGCCAGTCGACGGAGTCCTGCGGCAGCTGCCTGAGGCCGGACACCTGGTCCGGAAAGACATCCGCGCCGATGTAGAAGATCTTGTCCCCCGTTGCCCGCTCGAGCTGGGGCGGGGCGAACCTCAGCGTCCTTGCGCCCGTGTCGTTCGCGGCGATCGCCTGCTTCTGGAACAGGGTCGTCAGACCGTTCGCCTCTCGCCGCAGCTTGGTCGTCAGCTGCTGCCGAGCGTAGTTCTGGAAGAGCGCGAGGGCGATGACCGTGGCGATCAGCCCGCTCACGACAATGCCGAGGAGGAAAAGCGCCGGCAGCCGGAAGCGCAGCGATCTGAACATCGGATCTACACGGTAGCGCTAGGCGTTGACCGCATCCCGCGCGGGGCCGACCTTGTAGCCGACGCCCCACACGGTCACGACCGGCGAGGCCTCGCCGAGCTTGCGCCGCAACTGGCGCACGTGGACATCCACCGTGCGGGTGTCGCCGGCGAAGGTATAGCCCCAGACGCGCTCGAGCAGCTGGTCGCGGGTCAGCACGAGCCCGCGGTGGTCGAGCAGCTCCCAGAGCAGGTCGAACTCCTTGGGAGCAAGCTGGATCTCCTCCTCGCCGACCTTCACCTCGCGCCGCCCCGCGTCGATGACGAGATCGCCATGCTGAAGGACCGCGCTTTCGGGCTCTTTGCGCTCAGGCGCCGCGCGGCGGAGGATCGACTTCACCCGCGCAACGAGCTCTCGCGGATTGAACGGCTTCGTCATGTAGTCGTCGGCGCCGACCTCGAGGCCGATGATCTTGTCGACGTCCTCGTCGCGCGCAGTCAGCATCAGGATCGGGACGTCCGACTTCTGACGGATGCGGCGGCAGATCTCGATGCCGTCGATGTCCGGCAGCATCAGGTCGAGGACGATCAGCGAAGGCTGAGCACTCTGCACGGACGTGAGCGCGTCGGTGCCATTCGAGGCGGTTCTGACCTCATAGCCCGCGTTCTTCAGATAGAGCGAGACGAAGGACGCGATCGAGGCCTCATCCTCGACGACGAGCACTGATTGCGTCGCGCTGCTCATGGAACTTCGCTAAGGACTCGTCGCCGACAGTGGGAACGAAAACGGGTCATCAGGAATCGGGGTGTACTCGCCGCCGTTGACGGAGTAGATCCCGTCGTCGTCGATTCCATCCTCGGTCCCTGCACCGTTCAGCAACACGTTCCCTCTCCCGACGAGCGAGAGGTTGATGCCGCGCCCCTGAACGCGGATCGTGAACCTGCCGCCGATAATCCGGAAGCGCACCTTCGTGCCACGCCATGTCGTCTTGGTCTCGCTGCGCTCGATGGGCGGGAAGTCGTCGCCTGTGACAATCGGACCTGTGCCATCGCCATCGACAGGGTCGTCGATCGTCACGGAGCCCCGCGCGAAGCTGCCGATCACGCCGCCGCGCGCCGAGATCGCGACAATCCCGCGCGCGTCGTGGACGGAGAGCGTGCCGTCGGCCATCCCACGCGGACGCGCCGCGGAACTGGCGGGCACGACCAGCATCACGAGCACGGCAAAGGTGAGGAGTCGCCTCATGGAAATCAGTATCGACTCTGCAATTGTGCCGTGCATCATTGGAAAGTAAGGAAACTGTAAGCGGTGGGATGCCTTTAGGCATGCGGTTTACGCTGGGAACGTGACCGTCCTTCTCGTCGCGGCGGCGGCCCTCGCGGCTTCGTCTCCGCCGCTCGCCGACCTGCGGGTCACGAACGGGTCGGCGCCCTTCGCGGGCGACCGGCGGCTGCTCACGACCGTGAGCCCGAACCGGGACGGCTTTCGTGACCGGGCGATCGTCCACTTCCGGCTCGTGCAACCCGCGCGAGTGCGCCTGGAGGTCGTGGCGACGAACATGATCCGAGCCGGACGGGGCGGGACGAGCGTCATCTGGAGCAGGGAGCGGCGATTCGCCGCGGGCCGGGGCGAGCTGGCCTGGCGGCCCGCGCCCGCGACCCAGCCGCGCACCTACATCCTGCGCCTCACCGTCGGGAGTCGCGTGTACGGCGCATACGGCCCAAACGGACGGCAGAACGCGCCCGTCGTTCGCGTGCAGGGAATCGACGCGGGGTTCACGAGGCGGAGCTATGCGCCGGGCGAGTCAGCCGAGTTGCGACTGGCGACGGATGCGCGGTCACTGCGGCTTCAGGTGTTCGCGTACCAGTCGCCGGGTCGGCCAAGCGAGCAGGACGTGAAGACGAGCGGGCTCGCCAAGACCGGTGCAATCCGCGTCGACTGGAGTGGGCACCACGACCGGGCGGGGCTCTTGCGCGTCGTACGCGCCGGTGATTGGCCCAGCGGGCTCTACTTCCTCCGCGCGAAGGCCGGAGATGGGCGGGTTGGCTACGCGCCCTTCATCGTCAGGCCGCGCCGCCTCGGCACGAGTCGGGTTGCCGTCGTGCTCTCGACGAACACGTGGGCGGCGTACAACTTCGCCGATGCGGACGGAGACGGCTGGGGAGATTCGTGGTACGTCACGGGCCGGCATCACAGCGTCGACCTGGGCCGTCCTTTCCTCGACTTCGGCGTCCCGTTTCGCTTTCACGACTGGGATCTCGACTTCATCGCTTGGCTGAATCGGAGCGACCGGCAGGTCGACTTCCTCTCGGACGACGATCTCGCCGCCATGCCAAGCGGAGACGAGCTGGCGCACAGGTACGACCTCGTCGTGTTCCCGGGCCACGAGGAATACGTGACGCGGCACGAGTACGACGTCGTCGAGCGGTTCCGCGACGTCGGCGGCAATCTCGCGTTCCTCGCCGCGAACAACCTGTATCGGCGGGTTGACCGTGTAGGACAGCGCCTCGTGCGGCGCGCACTCTGGCGGAAGCTCGGCCGCCCGGAATCGGGTCTGGTCGGAGTTCAGTACGTCGGCTCCGACCAGGGGCAGCGGCAAGCGGGCTACATCGTCTTGGGTGCCGCAGCCGTGCCCTGGGCGTTCGAAGGCACCGGCCTCGCGGACGGCGACGTCTTCGGCCGCTACGGGATCGAGGTCGACGCGCGCACGCCGGCGTCGCCGTCGGGCATCAAGGTGCTCGCCCACATTCCGGATCTGCTCGGCCCGGGGCGGACGGCGGAGATGACGTACTACGAGACGCCGGCCGGCGCCAAGGTGTTCGCCGCGGGCTCGCTGAACTTCAGCGCGTCGCTGGGCCGCCCCGAGGTGGAGCGGCTCCTTGCAAACGTCTGGGCGCGCCTCAGCACGCCGTAGGGGACGTGGCTCGACTGGACGCGTCTTGTGCCTGGCACGGGACCGGTCCGTTTGTGACGGGGCGGAGGACCGTCCGACCCCTGCGGGAAGATGAGTGCCGTGATCAGCGAATCCCGTTCCGAACGCACCGCGCGGCTCCTCGTCGCGCGCCTCGATGCCGTCGCCCGCGCTGCCGGACAGCTCCGCCATGCGGAAGCCGAGCGGCTCGTCGAGCTCGCCTCGGTGGCGACGATGCAGGCCGTCGCGCTGGAGATGCTGCGCGCAGAGAAGGCCGAGGCGATCTGGCGCGAGGCGCACATGCGTCATCCGGAGCTGCCTCACGTCGAGGTCGAGCTCCCGCAGCGACTCGCGGCCTAGTAGCTGTAGAACCCCGCGCCTGATTTGCGTCCGAGCTTGCCCTCGGCCTGCATCTGAACGAGACGCTCGGGTGGAGCCATGCGCGGCTCGCCCAGCTTTTCGTGCAGCGCCTCGGAAGCATGCACGTGCACGTCCACGCCGATCAGATCGAGGAGTGCGCAGGGACCGAGCGGCCAGCCGGCTCCGTTCGTCATCGCCTTGTCCAGCTCCTCGGGCTCCACGTCAGCTTCGTCGAGCACGCGAACACAGTCGTTCAGGAGCGGGATCAGGATCCGATTGACGATGAACCCGGGTGTGTCACTGCACCGCACCGGCTGCTTGGCGGCACGTTCGGCCCAGGCGTACGCCGCATCGACGGCTTCGGTCGAGCTCTCACGAGCACGCACGATCTCGACGAGCGGCAGCACCGGCGCAGGATTGAAGAAGTGCATGCCGACTACGCGCTCCGGGTGTTTCGTCGCGGCGGCGATTTCCGACACCGACAGCGCGGACGTGTTTGTCGCGAGGACTGCTTCTGGACGGGTGACTCGGTCGAGCACTGAAAAGACCTCGCGCTTGAGCTCGAGCTCTTCGAGCACCGCCTCGATGACGAGATCGCAGTCCGCGAGCTCGTCGAGCTCGGTCGTCAGGGTGAGCCGCGCGAGCGCAGCATCGCGCTCGTCCTCGGACATGCGCCCCTTCTCCACTCCCCGGGCCAGGTAGCGCTCGATCGTGGCGCGACCGCGTTCGCCCAGCTCGGCGCTCACCTCGCGGCCAACGGTCTCGAAACCTGACTGGACGCTGACCTGCGCGATGCCCGCACCCATGGTGCCGAGGCCGACGACGCCGACCTTCCGGATCTCCGCGGGCCTAGTTGGCACGCGCAAGGACCCAGCGGAAGGAAATGTCGCCGTGCCCAGGTTCGTGCTGAACGATGACCTCGTCCCGAACCGGCACGAGAGCCTCATCGTGCAGCAATGGGACGTACGCATCCCCGTCGAGCGAGGCGAAGAACATCGGCGCGCCGAGCCAGTCCTGATCGACGTCCTCGCCGGCATCGCCGGCGCCGAAGGTTGCAAGCAAGAAGCCATCGGGACGTAGCCAGGAGCAGACGCGCCGGATCAGGCCCGGCTGCTCATCGGTAGGCACATGCCCGAACAGGTAGAGCGCGACGACCGCGTCGAGCGAGGCCGGCGCAACTTCGAGCTCCGTTGCGTCGGCGTGGACGAAGCTGGCCTCGGGGACGTGGTGCCGCGCAAGCTCGATCTGCACGGCCGAGATGTCGACCCCCGTCACGGAGTGCCGTCGCGCGAGCTCTCGCGTGACCGGGACGCCCCGGCCACAGCCGAGCTCGAGGATGTCCGCGCCGTCCGGCAGGCGTGCATCAAGGTCACGGGACCATTCGATCGCCGGGGAGTCGATCTGTCCGGCCCATTCGGCGTACCGCAGCGCGATCGCGTCGTATCCGCGCGCCACGATTTCCTTCGAGTCGCGCGCGACACCGCGGCGCGCCTTGTCCCACTCCCCCACGCGCGGAGAGTAGCGGCGGCAGATTCGCGGCGCGGAAGTTAGACCCGCTCGACGACCGCGGCGATTGCCTGGCCGAAGCCGATGCACATGGTGGCGATGCCGTGGCGCGCGTCACGCCGTTCGAGCTCGCCGATCAGCGTCGCCGTAATGCGCGCACCCGTCGCCCCGAGCGGATGTCCGAGTGAGATGCCGCCGCCGTTCGGGTTGATGTCCTGCCAACGATCCTCGAGCCCCGCATCGCGTGCGAACTGAAGCACCACCGAGGCGAACGCTTCGTTGACCTCGATCACCGACATGTCGTCCCAGGTCAGCCCTGCACGCGTGAGCGCGGCGTTGCAGGCCTGCGGATTCCCGTGCAGCATCCGGTGGGGATCGACGCCGGCGAGCCCGAACGAGACGAACCTGGCCCGGGGCTCGAGCCCAAGTCGGTCGGCCGCCCTCTCGCTCGCAATGAGCACGGCAGCGGCACCGTCGCTGATCTGCGACGAGTTGCCCGCCGTGACCGTGCCGTCCGGCAGGAAAGCCGGCTTGAGCGCGGCGAGTGCCTCCGCAGACGTATCTCGCCGGGGAGTCTCGTCGACACCGAACAGCACTCCGGCATGCGGGTTCGAGACCTCGACCGGCACGATTTCCTGCTCAAAGCGCCCGGTATCGATCGCCTCCAACGCCCGGCGGTGCGATTCGAGCGAGAAGGCATCCAGCTCTGCTCGAACGAACCCCCACTCCTTCGCGATCACCTCCGCCGAAATCCCCTGCGGGACGATCTCCCACCGGTCGAGAAGCTTGTCCGACAGATCGCCGCCGTTGGAGCCCATGGGAACGCGCGACATCATCTCCACGCCCGCGGACACGACGAGATCGAGCTGCCCAGACCACACGGCCGTCGCGGCGCTGAAGTTCGTCTGCATCGAGGAACCGCATTGCCGGTCTACGGTCGTGCCGCAAACGGTCTCCGGCCAACCCGCGACCAGCGGGAGCATGCGGCCGAGATTCCAGCCCTGCTCGCCGATCTGCGTCACACAGCCGAGCTGGACGTCTTCGACCTCCGCGGGGTCGAGTTCATGCCGCGCGACAAGCGCGTTCAGGACCTGACCCGCGAGCTCGTCGCCGCGGATCGACGCGAGCGTGCCGTTCTTCTTGCCCATCGGCGAGCGAACAGCGTCGACGATCAGGGCCTCGGATTCCCACGCAGGCATGCAGGTCTAGACTAGCTCCGTGGTCGCTGCTGCCACCGAAAAGCGTCTGCTCATCGGCGCCGAGTGGGTCGAGACGGGCGAGTGGCTTGACGTTCGGTCTCCCTATTCCGGCGAGCTCGTCGGCCGGGTCGCGAAAGCAGGCGCTGCGGAGACGCGCCGCGCGATCGACGCGGCGGAGCAGGCAATGCGCGAACCGCTCCCCGCCCACAAGCGCGCGGAGATCCTGGTGCGCGTTGCGGGTGCGCTCGGCCGTCGACACGACGAGGTGGCGCGCCTGATCTCCGCTGAGGCGGGAAAGCCGATGAAGGCGGCGCGCGTCGAGGCGCAGCGCGCGATGTCGACCTACACGTTTGCGGCCGTGGAGGCACGCAAGCTCTCAGGCGAAATGGTGCCGATGGACGCGGCGCAGGCTGGCGAGGGAAAGCTGGCGTTCACCCTGCGCCTGCCGATCGGGGTCGTCGGAGCCATCAGTCCGTTCAACTTCCCGCTCAACCTCGTCGCGCACAAGATCGCACCTGCGCTCGCGGCGGGTTGCGCGGTCGTGCTCAAGCCGGCGAGCCAGACGCCCCTGTCGGCGCTGTTTCTCGCCGAGCTCGAGGAGGAGGCGGGGCTTCCTCCCGGCTGGCTCAACGTACTCGTCGGCCCGGCGCCCGAGATCGGTGACGTCCTGGTCGATGACGAACGCGTCAAGCTGATCACGTTCACAGGCTCGAGCGGCGTCGGCTGGAAGCTGAAGGAGCGCGCACCAAAGAAGCGCGTGAACCTCGAGCTCGGCAATGCCACGCCGGTGATCGTGGCCGGCGACGCGGACGTGTCGACAGCGGCGGCGAAGGTCTCGCAGAACGCGTTCGCGTTCGCGGGCCAGAGCTGCATCTCGGTGCAGCGGGTCTACGTGGAGCGCAGTGCATACGACGAGTTCGTGAGGCAGCTCCTCCCACTCGTCGAGGCGTTGAACGTCGGCGACCCGGCCGACGAGGACACGGACGTAGGTCCCGTCATTGACGAGGATGCGCGCGAGCGCATCCTCGCGTGGATCAAAAAGAGCAGCGGCCAGGTGCTGACCGGCGGCGACCTGGTGGGCGAGTTGATTCGGCCGACGGTGATCGCGAACCCGGGGCGCCAGGACGAGGTCTCCTGCGAGGAGGTCTTCGGACCCGTCTGCACGGTGACCGCCGTCGATTCCATCGACGAAGCAATCGAGCTCGCCAATGGGACCCGCTACGGGCTCCAGGCCGGGATCTTCACTGCGACCCTCGCCAACGCACTCCGAGCCGCTCAGGAGCTCGAGTTTGGCGGCGTGACGGTCAACGAGGCGCCGACCTTCCGGGCCGACCAGATGCCGTACGGCGGTGTGAAGGACTCCGGCAACACGCGTGAGGGGCCCCACTACGCGGTTCGCGAACTGACGGAGGAACGCCTGGTCGTCGTCGACCTGCCGTAGTTTGGGCAGGACCGCGGTAACCTCTGGCGACAATGATTGGACTCGTGCTCGCGCTCGCCGTTGTCGCCATCGTCATATCGCTCGTCGGCGGCTGGATCTTCGGCCTCGCGATCGGCGTCGCGGCCGTCATCCTGTTCGTGGTCTTCGGGCGGCGAACTGCGGCTCGCGAGCCCTAGAAGTGGCCTTCCCGAGCGCCGTAGCCGTCACAGCTCGCTGTTAGATTCTCCGCGTGGCGCGGCCTTCGCTGCTCGCACGCTTCCGCCGCACCGGCGAGCGGGCCCTGGCAAGCGCTGGCCCGGTGGGCCCGCCGCGCCGGTCGCTGCCCCATCCGGGCCAGCTTCGCCGTGAGCGGCGGGCTCTTCTGCGTGTGCGGGAGGAGCGTCTCCGTGATCTTGGCGGCCTGATGCTGGAGATGTTCCGCCGCGACCAGTTCCGTCAAGATCTTCTCGTCGAGCGCTGTGACGAGCTCGTCGCGCTCGATGAGCGGCTCCAGGAGCTCGACACGCTCCTCGCAGCCGTAGTCTCCGCGCGCCGAGCTGCCCCCGCGGCGCGCTGCGCCTGCGGTGCCCCGCTCGTGTGGGGCTCGCACTTCTGCGCCAACTGCGGCCGGCCCGTGGCGGCGACACCGCCGGTCGTGGCCTGCACACAGTGTGGGACCGCGCTGGCGGCGGACGCCAAGTTCTGCGCGGTCTGCGGGAAGACGGTCACCCCCCAACAGCAGTCCGAAGCGGCGGCCGTCGAGCCGCCTCCGGACTTACTCGAGGCGTTGCCGACGCCGGCGCAGGATCGCTGGGAGTCGTGAGCGGCTCACCGCCTGCCGGCGAGCCGCACTGCCCGCGCTGCGGCTCTCCCTACGATGAGAACCAGGAGTATTGCCTCGAGTGCGGTTTGAGGCTCCGGCCGTCTGGGGGCGTCATCGGCAGGCTTTCGACGGCCTGGCAGCGGCGGTTCGGCTGGTATCCGGGCGACTGGGTCTGGCGCGTCCTCCTCGGTTTCCTCATCGCCGTGGCTGGTGCCACCGCGGCAATCGTTCTGTCCGAGGCGGGCGCCCAGGACCGGACGATCGTGGCCACCGCGGGAGGCCCTCCCCACGCGCCCACGAACGCGCCATCGACCACGACGGTCCCACTGCCGACCGTTCCGAGCGGAACTCCGACCGGGGCGCCGTCCACGCCGACGACGCCGCCTCCCGCGACGACGACCGCCCCCCGGCCGGGCGCGCTGACGGAGTGGCCCACGGGCCGGAGCGGCTTCACCGTCGTGCTCCAGTCGATTCCGACCAGCGGGGGGCGCTCGCTCGCCCTGGCCCGGGCCCGCGATGCTTCCCGAGCCGGGCTTCCTCAAGTCGGCGTCCTCGACTCCAGCCGCTACTCCAGCCTCCATCCCGGCTACTACGTCGTGTTCAGCGGGATTTACTCCTCCCGCTCGCAGGCCGACGAGGCGCGCTCGGCCGCCGTGGCCAAGGGTTTCGAGCTCGCATACTCACGGGAGATCACCCAGTAGCCGTTCTCACCGTTGGCAACGACGGGCGGCACTTTGTAACAGGGGCCCGGACCCTATAGACTCCCGCGCTGAGGAGCGCCTCGCGGAGACGGTTTACCACGGCTTAACAAAGCTTTGCGGGGGATTAATGGGAGCTAGAGATACTGTGATCGAGGAACACGCCGCCCAGCTTCAGGCTTGCATGTATCAATACTCGAGAGCCATCTACAGGTCCATTAGGGACCTCATCGATCCATATGTGGCTCCCGAGCTCCATCTCGAATATCGCCGCGCGGTGCTCGAACAGTGCGAGCAGACAATGGAGCGTCTTGCGCGGGATCCGCTCTATTTCGCACACCCCGACCGGGCCCTCTTCCAGGACATCCGACGCTACTTCCCGATCACCGCGCAGGCGGAGGTTGCGTGGGCCGTCCGGGAAGGCGTCGCTGCAGCGGTGACGTTCATCGAGGAGCAAATCGAAGCCGGCGCGCTCGATGGCGGCGTGGCGCGTTGCCGCGCCACGACGCGCAAAGGCAAGCCGTGCCAGCGGACGCCGCTGCCCGAACGCGACTACTGCCCCTCGCACCAGCATCTCGAGCGCTCCAAGGTCGCGGCGTAGCCTCGCCGGCACGCGCCCCGACGGACACGCCCGGCTAAGACACGTCCTTTGCGGCGCTAGCCCCTCGAGCCCAGTCGTGTGCCTGGCACGTGACGGGGCCGCGCCGGACGCGTAACAAAAGACCCCGCGTGGGCGTCGAGGGACTTCGCCGGCGCTACGGTCAACCGCGATGGGTCGCCCGCATCGCTACCTCGCCGCCGGCGCGTATTACCACGTCACGACGCGCGGCAACAACAAAGCTCCGATCGTGCTGGACGACTGGGACCGCGTCGTTTTCGTGCACATCCTTCGGCGCGTGGAACGCCGCTACGGCTGGCGCACCCACGTCCGCTGCCTGATGGGGAACCACTACCACCTGGTCGTCGAAACGCCGATCCCGAATCTCTCCGACGGCATGCCGACCTAAACGGCGCCTACGCGCGCGCCTTCAACGAACGGCACCGCCGCTGCGACTACGTCTTTGGCCGACGCTTCTGGGCCAAGCTGATCGAATCGGAGGAGCAGTACGAAGCGACGCTCGAATACGTCATCCAGAACCCGCTCCACCACGGGTTCGTTCGCCGGGCCGAACAGTGGCGCTGGACGTCGGCCCCAGTAGTCCGTCCGATAGATTCGCCTGGTGTCGCACGACACCGACAAGCTGATCCGTCAGCTCTCGCTCGTTTCCTTCCTGATGGCCGAGCGCCGGCCGCTCACCGCCCGAGACGTCAAGTCGAACGTGGAGGGCTACTCGGAGATGTCGGACGAGGCCTTCGCACGCCGTTTCTACTCCGACCGCGCCGAGCTCCTCGCACTCGGGGTCCCCCTCAAGTCACAGCGGGACGAGTTCACCGGCGAGGAGCTGTACACCCTCCGTTCGGAGAACTATTTCCTCGACGAGCTCGAGCTCGACGACGACGAGCTCGCGGCCCTGCAGACCGCGCTGTACCTGCTGGAAGGAAAGTTCGCGTACGCGGAGCCGCTCCGGCTCGCCCTCCAGAACCTCGCGTTGGGCAGGCCTGGATTCGACGAGCCCGCCACCGACACTGCTGTACGCGTCGAGGTGCTGGATCCCGACTACTCGCCGGAGATGCCCGGCCGGCTCGGGAAGCTCGAAGGCGCGATCTCGAAGCAGCGGACCATCAAGTTCCCGTACTACTCGATCTCCCGCAACCGGCAGAGCGAACGCACCCTCAACCCGTACGGGCTCCTGTCGGACAACGGCAGCTGGTACGTGGTTGGCCAGGACCTCGACCGCAAGGACATCCGCACGTTCCGGGTCTCGCGCATTCGCGGAGACATCCGCTTCGCAACCCGCCGCGAGCGCGATTTCCGGATCCCGGCCGACTTCGACATCGACGTCTACCGCGGCCGGCCGCCGTGGCAGATCGGCGACATCCTCGGCGAGGCCCGGATCGAGCTCGCCGGCGACACGGCCTGGTGGGTGGAACGCGCGTATGGGAACGCCGGCCAGCTCGAGGATGGGGTCTTCGTCACCGAGTATTCGACGCCATCGCAGCTCGCTTCCTGGATCCTCCGCCAGGACGGAAGGGCGATCCCCATCGAGCCGGACGAGCTCCGCAGGGAGGTGGCCCAGGCGCTCCGCACGGTCCGCGAGCGCCACGTGAGCGCACCTCCGAAGCTCGCAGCGGAGGCGCCGGCGACCCGGATCGACACCGTGGGCGAACGGCCGGCCGGGCCGGTCGTCCCGGAGCGCTTCGCCGTCCTGCAGGCTCTGCTCGCCTATCTCCTCGCCGCCTGCGGGGAAGAGCGCGACGCTGTGATCTCGGCCCGCGAGATCGTCGAACGCTTCCACATTCCGGAGGAGGAGCTCGAGGAGCACCTTCAGCTGCTCAATCTCGTCAACTTCGGCGGCGGCTGCTACACCGTCTACGCCGCACTCGAGGGCGACGAGGTGCATGTCGACAAGGAGCTCTACGGCGACACCTTCCGTCACGCGCCGCGCCTGACTCCGCTCGAGGCGCGCGCGATCCGCCTCGCGCTGGAGTTCGTCGGGCCGATGATCGCGGCGGACGCGCACACGCCGCTGGATCGCGTCCGCCGGAAGCTCGAGGAGACGTTCGGACAGTTCGAGCTGTCGCAGACGCCGGATCCTCATGTCGAGGAGGCCGAAGCCGACCTGGTCGCGACGCTAACGGAGGGTATTCGCGAGCAGCGCGTCGTCGAGATCGCATATCAGAAGGAGGGCGAGCAGACCTGGTCGAACCGCTTGGTCGAGCCGTACTCACTCGAGCGCGAGCTGCCGAACTGGCGCGTGCACACCTGGGACCGGAGCCGCGACGCGGAGCGGAGCTTCCGGCTCGACCGGATGCGGAGCGCGACGGTCACAGCTGAGACCTTCGAGCCACGTGCCGGGTTCCAACCACGTGGATTCCGCGACGCTCGCACCGCAAAGGTCCTCTATCTCAAGGGTGTTGCCGCCCGCTGGGCCGTCGAGCGCGGTGCGACGGCGCTCAAGGACGGGACCGCGCTGGCGGAGATGCCTGTCGGCAGTCCGGAGTGGCTGATCGGCGAGATCCTCTCGCAGCGCGGGGAAGCGATCCTGCTCGAACCCGAGGAGATGCGGAAAGAGGTCGCCTCGCGTGCCCGGGAGCTGGCCGGTGAGCTCGGCGTTTCACGCCTTCGCGCCCGCGCCTAGCTCTGCTCGGATTGACGCTCCTCGATTCGCCGCACCGTCCAGCGCGCCTGCTCGCTTAACAGGTCGTCCTCGTCCGCCAGGAAGGTTTCCGCCAGCTGGACGTCGTCCGGCTCACCCGTGTTGCCGAGCGCAATGAGCGCGTTTCGGCGGAGATAGCGGGCATCGTTCCTCGGCACGTAGAGCCGGTCATAGCGCTGCCTGACCTCGTCTGCGTCACCGGTGAGCCAGTCGACGAGCCGGACATGCGGCGTCGCGGTCTCGGGAAGGGTCTCGCCTGCGCGGCGCCGCTCGATGCCGCGGTTCCAGGGGCAGACGTCCTGGCAGATGTCGCAGCCGTAGACCTGCTCGTCGAGCTCGGCGCGGTATCCCTCCGGAATGGACGCGGGCGCCTGCGTCCAGTAGGACAGGCACTTCGTGGCGTCGACGACGCCCGGCTCGTCGAGCGCTCCGGTCGGACAGGCGTCGATACAGAGCGTGCAGGAGCCGCAGTCCAGCTCGAGCGGCGGCGTTGCCTCGACCTCGACGGTCGTGATGAGCGTCCCCAGCACCACCCACGAGCCGTGGCGTCGCGTGATCAGCATCGTGTTCTTGCCGTAGAAGCCCACACCCGACCGCACGGCCGCCTCGCGGTCGACGTGCTGGTTCGCGTCCACGAGCACGCGGTACTCGCCGCCGAGGCGCCGGCCGAGCTCGTCGAGCCGCTCGCGCAGGAAGGCGTAGCCGTCGTACCAGGTATACCGGGCGAGCCGCCCTTCGCCCGCCTGGAGCGGCGGCTCCGGCGCGTAGTAGCAGTGTGCAGCCGAGACCACCGTGGACGCTCCCCGGAGCAGCTTCTCGGGATGGCACGACACCTCGGGCTGCGCCATCGTGAAGCGCATGTCGGCGAAGAGCCCGCGCGCCTTCCGCTCGCGGATGTGTCGCTCCGTGCCCGTGTAGGCCGACGCCGGAGCCGCGCCCACGACGTCGAGCCCGAGCTCCTGGGCGAGTCGATCTAGCTCGGCCGCGTTCATGTGGAAGATTGTGCCGGTGAAAGCCGTGCGCATCCATGAGGACGGCGGTCCCGAGGTGCTCCGCTACGAGGACGCGCCCGACCCCGTGCCAGGCACGGGCCAGGTCCTGATCGAGCTACGCGCCGCCTCGCTGAACCGCCTCGACGTCTGGATCCGGAAAGGTCTTCCCTCCGTGCCGAAGCCCCGCATTCTCGGCGCCGACGGCGCGGGCGTCATCGTTTCCGGGGACGGGTTCGAGCCCGGGGAGCGCGTCGTGATCAATCCGGGCCTCGATCATGGCGACGGTCGGATCACCGTTATCGGCGAGCACACCGACGGCACCCATGCGGAGCTGATCTCGGTGCCGGGCGAACAGGTCTACCGCCTGCCGGACGGACTCGACTTCGAAGCAGCGGCGGCTTTTCCGCTCGTGTTCGAAACGGCGTACCGCATGCTCTCGACGAAGGCAGCGCTGCAGGAAGGCGAGTGGGTCCTCGTCTGGGGAATCGGCAGCGGCGTGTCAACGGCATGCCTCGCGATCGCCAAGGCGCTCGGCGGACGGGTCATCGTGACCTCCTCGAGTGCCGAGAAGCTCGAGCGTGCACGCGAGCTCGGTGCAGACGCGACCTTCGATCACGGCACGGACGATGTGCCTGCAGCCGTGAAGGAGCTCACCGGCGGCGGTGCGCACATCGTCATCGACCACGTTGGGGAGGCAACCTGGAAGCGGTCGCTGGATTCCGCGCGGCCGGCGGGGCGTGTCTGCGTCTGCGGTGCGACGTCAGGGCCCAATCCTCCGGCGAATCTTCATCGCATCTGGTGGAAACAACTGACCGTCTACGGGTCCACCATGGGCTCGAAGGAGGACTTCGAAGCCGTCTACGAACTGGTCACGAGCGGCAGGGCGGTGCCGGTGGTTGATGCCGTCTTTCCGCTCGCGGACGCCGCCGCAGCACACGAACGGCTCGAGGCGGGCGAGCAGCTCGGCAAGATCGTCTTACGGATCCCCGCCTAACCCGGCGGGGGGAGAGCTAGGCGAGGTTTAGCCGCGCCCGAAAGTGCACATCTTGTCGGCGGGGGCTGGCGCGAAGAGGTCTCGTTCGGGACGAGGGGACAATGTGAGCCTCCCGAGCGTTATCCGCTTTCCGCGCCGGCCCCTTGATCCCGTTAGGCAGCGCCGGCGACGGCGACGAGTGTCGCGCGAGGGCCGCCGCCAGCACGGAGGAGTTCCGGCTCCTCGCGCCGGATGCTCTCAAGGGTCCCGATCACGCGTGGGCAGAACTGTGTCCCCGCGTTTGACCTCAACTCCTCCAGCGCCGCATCGACCGAGCACGCGCGGCGATACGGACGGTCGCTTGTCAACGCGTCGAACGCGTCTGCCACGAGCGTGATCCGCGCCGGCACGGGCACGTCCTCGCCGGCAAGGCCGTCGGGATAGCCGCCGCCGTCGATCCGCTCGTGACTCGAACGCGCGATCTGCCGGACGATGGGATGGAGATCCACCTCGGCGAGGATCTGCTCGGAGATGACGGGATGGCGGTGCATCACGGCCCATTCCTCGGCATCAAGTGGTGCGGGCTTGTTCAAGATCCGTTCAGGGATTCCGATCTTGCCGACATCGTGCAACAGCGCGCCAATCTCGATCGCCTCGAGCTCCTCGCCGGCGTAGCCGAGACGCCGCGCTAGCGCGACGGCGATCTGCGCCACTCGCTCGGTGTGGCCACCGGTGTAGTAGTCCTTTGCCTCCATGCTCCGAGACAACGCCGCGATCGTGTCGCGATGGACTTTGCGCACCCGGTCTGCCATCGCCAACAGCTCGTCGTTCGCTCCGCGCAGCTCATCGTTGGCCTGGCGCACCTCGTCGACCGCTTCGCGCGTTCGCTCTACGTACTGTCGTACCGAGAAGACGAGGACGGCCGGCGGCAGCGCAAACGCCACCAGGCCGACGACGCCCAGCTTCTCGTAGGCCAGGGCCGAGGCGAGCGCGAGCGGGCCGTAAGCGAGGAAGTGAAAGCGCGCCCAATGGAAGCGCTCCTTCCAGACGGCGCGAAACGGAAGCGCTTCCGCGAAGCTCATTGCGAGACAGAGGGAGCCCAGATTCACGAGTGCGTAGGCGCTTCCAGCAAGCGTTGCCGCAGCGAGACGGACGGCGGTGTTGCCGTTCAGCGAAGTGATCCCGTGGTACACGCCCGCTGCGGCCGCGGCGGCTAGAGCGAAGTTTGCTGCATCGAATATGGCGCGATAAAGGACTCCTCTCGTGCGGATCCATTGACACATGGCCGCAACGGCGGCGATCGCCATCGCGGACCCGGGCCCGAGAAGGTAGCCCGCAGCGAGCAGGCCGAGGGCCGAGACGCCGATACTGCCGCGGCCGTAGATCTCGACGGAGAAGAGCTGGAGGATGAGCGTCAGGGCGAGCAGACTCGCGAACGCGAGTGGTTGTGCCTCAACGACCGAGAAAGCGGCGGGTGCCAGCAACACGAAAGTTGCGCTTGCGGTCATCGCCGCGGCCGTGATCAAGAGATTCACATAGGAATCTCGCTCGAGGTTCCGGGGCGCCGTCGTCGGGTGATCGTTCATCGCGGCACGGCGTTGGTTACCGCCAGAGATCGAAGAGGGTGTCGTCCCCGTTCCAAGAGCCCGAGTTCCAGCTCCCGGAGTTCCAGCTTCCGGAGTTCCAGCTCGCCGAGTCCCAGTCCGCGAGCGAGTTCCAACTCGCAGAGTTCCAACTCGCAGAGTTCCAGCTCCCGGAGTTCCAGCTTCCCGAGTTCCAGCTGGCCGAGTCCCATTTCGACGCGACGGTGCCGTCTTTGAGGCAGCTGGTATTCGGCGCGCAAACGAGTGCGGAAACGCTTTGATTAGCGCGACCTGGCGTCCCGGCGTAGTTGTATGACGAGCTGAGGCTGAGCGAGCCGACCTTCGAGTCTCTCGGCTTGGATCCCTGTTTGGCGATCAGCGCCCACTTGACGTTGTCTGGACTCCAGTCCGGATGCCACTGGTAGATGATCGCCGCCGCACCGGCAACCTGTGGCGCGGCAAAGGACGTGCCGTTGATGGCTGCGTAGCCTGGATGGACTCGGTTCGCCGAGGGCGCACGACCGTCCAGATACGTTCCAGCCGGCAATGGTGCCGCGATGGCTCGTCCCGGCGCGACCAGCTCTGGTTTGTTGGTGCTGTCGACAGTCTTTCCGCTCGACGACCATGTGGCGTAGGTGTCGTCTCCCGGTCCACTCGTTCCCATCGTGTCGAAGGCGCCGACCGTAAAGGCGAGCGGGTCGTTCGCGGGCGCATAGTCGATCTGACCGGCGCCGCGGTTGCCTGCGGAAACAGCCACAAAGACTCCACTTGCCCACACTCGCTCGATCGCAAGGTCGAGCAGGCTCTCGGTGTACGAGCTCTTGACTGTCTCCGTCAACGAGAGATTGACGACGCGGATGTTGTAGGCGTGCGCATTGTCGAAGACCCACTTGAGTGCGGTGATCACGTCGCTCGTGTGGACGCCATCCGAGCGGTTGATGTTCAGCGCGTAGACGTTTGCCCTCGGAGCGAGGCCAATGAATTTTCCGTCCGGGCTGTAGCCCGCGGCGACGCCGGCAACCATCGTGCCGTGGCCGACCGTGTCGTCGAGGGACCCGTTCTGTCCGTCCAGCGCGACCTGGACAAGCCGAGTGCCGAAGTCCGGCGACGGCGTGACACCGCTGTCGATGATCGCAATACCGACACCCTCACCGGTCGCACCCGCCGACCAAGGATTCGACGCAGAGTCTCGACCCGGATAGATGGTCGCCAGGGATGCTGTCGAAACCGAGCCGGTGGCCGTCAGGCGTACCGGCGAGTCGAGGGCGACGAATGACGTTCGCGGATCGTGCGCAAGGCGCTGAATGTCACCCGCGCGGACGAAGGCGGCGACGCCGCCGACCAGATCGATGTTCTTGATCGGCCGACCGTGCGTCCGCGCTGCTCCGCGGGGGTCGGCTCCCTGCACGATGACCCGAAGCTCGTCACTCGGCCGGGACGCCGCTGCGAGTGCCGCCAGCGACGACGATAGGTTTGGAACCTTCGCGTCGGCCTCTGTTGTCCGAGTTGTGCCGCCGAACGAATACGAGGCCAGAACAACCCCGCACATCGCGAGCACGACACGAGTCAAGAATCGTCGCCGCATGTCCGATCCAGCCTCCCAGTCACCGCAGATTTCAGTAGACCGCGGTATGGGATGGATCGGCGGCTCCAGCATCCCCCTTCGTGGGGATTCGACCGAACGCGTTCAACGTTTCGCGCGTACCCACTCGGTCGTTGCCACTTCCTCCCCGCGCCTTGAGGCGTGTCTTATCGACGCGCCATCGATCCCTCCGTTGGGGGAGGCGCGATGCCGTCGCAGTCAGAAACTGCAATTCGAGGACGACTGCGGACGCGCTACTGCGCGACAGGAGGAAAGAGATGCGGCACATGGGCAGGGAGTACCACGGCAACGTGCGTTCGAACGCGCTCTGGGGCAGCAAGGGCGGTGGGTCACGCGAGAACGCGCTCTGGGGTCGTGGTTCGAGGCGAAACACCTCTCGGACGAACCAACGGCGCGCAAGCACCGTTCTTCTTTGCTTGGCACTGATGCTCGTTGGGGGCAGCGCTAGCTTTGCCGACTCCAAGTCGAGCTCGACGTTTGTGCCGAGGAACCTGCTCGACGCTGCGCAGGCGGCGCCCGACGGCACCTTCCGCGTGATCGTGCAAGCGGCACCGGATGTCGACTCCAAAGGACTCGCTGAGACGATCAAGTCGACGCAGGACAGCTTTCCCGGGAAGGCAAAGGGGATCTTGCGAAAGTTCGGGTTGATCAATGCAGACGCGGTCGAGCTGACGGGCAAGCAGTTGAGCGCACTTGCAAACAACTCCAGCGTCAGTGCAGTCACTCCTGATTCGCCTGTCGCGCTGACGGCCTACACGAACAAGCAGAAATGGCCCGATGCTGCTCAGGTGTCCGCCTCCTGGCTGAAGGCGGCGAAAGGGCTCCTGCCTGTCCCAACGATCGCGGTGGTCGATTCGGGCGTCGACGATTCGCACCCCGACCTCAAAGGCCGCGTTCTGGCGAAAGAGACGTTGACGCAGCTGACCCCCAACAGTTCCGGCGATGGGCGCGGCCACGGCACCTTCGTGGCGGGAATTGCGGCCGGCTCGGACACGGGCTACACAGGCGCCGTGCCGAACGCGAACATCGTCTCCCTCGACGTGCTCGACGACAACGGCATGGGGATGACAAGCGATGTGATCGCAGCTTGTGACTGGATCATGCAAAACAAGGACAAGCTCAACATTCGCGTCGCCAACTTCTCGCTCAGCGCGAGCAACGTTTCGAGCTTCCTCTACGACCCGCTCGACAAGGCAGTCGAACGGCTGTGGCTCAACGGAGTGGTTGTTGTCACGGCAGCCGGTAACTTCGCGCAGAACGGTCAGGAGAGCGGCGTTCCCTATGCCCCTGCGAACGATCCCTTCGTGATCACGGTCGGTGCCAGCGATACAGGCGGCGACGTCTCGCCGCTCAACGACTTCGCCGCACCGTGGTCAGCTTACGGCTACACAGCTGACGGTTTCTTCAAACCCGAGCTCGCGGCTCCAGGCCGCAACCTGAACGGCCCGGTGTCGGCGAATTCGACAATGATCGCCGAGCATCCGGAGCGTCAGGTCGCTCCTGGCTACATGTGGATGTCAGGCACGTCGTTCGCCGCTCCAGTCGTTTCCGGTGCGGCCGCCTACGTGCTTGCAATTCATCCGAGCTGGACACCAGATCAGGTCAAAGGCGCATTGATGCTACGCGCGGCTTCACCTCTCGGCTACTCGTCGAGCGGAGGGCTCGGGGTCGGAGTCCTTCAGGCCGATTCGTCCGCCTTCCTCGCCGACGGAAGCGCAAACCCGAACCTTGCGCTCGACCGCTACGTGAAGACCGATCCCTCTAGCGGGACCAAGGTCTTCGACACGGCGAGCTGGGCGAATGCCGCGAAGGCGGATGCCAGCTGGAACAGCGCCTCCTGGGCCACCGCATCGTGGTCATCGGCCTCGTGGGCCAGCGCTTCGTGGGCTTCCGCATCATGGTCAAGCGCCTCGTGGGCGTCTGCCTCCTGGTCGAGCTCGACCACGGCGACTGCCTCATGGAGCTCGGCAAGCTGGGCTGCTCTTACGTGGGTTAACTGACCGGCACGGGATCAGGCAAGGCGGCCGCCTCGCCTTGCCGAAAATTCCTGCAAATCAGCCTATCCGATACCCAAAATGAACTTCGCGTCGTCGGACATGCGCTCCGGCGTCCACGGAGGATCCCAGGTCAGCTCGATCTCCACGTCCTCCACGCCCGGGACCTCGCGCGCGGTGCGGACGATGTCCTCCTGGATCATCGGGCCGGCCGGGCAGCCCATCGACGTGAGGCTGTGCGTGACCTTGACCCGCGGGCCAGCGACCTCGACGTCGTAGAGCAATCCGAGCTCGACGATGTCCATCCCGAGCTCGGGATCCTCGACCTGGCGCAGCGCCTCGAAAACTTCCTCTTTCGTCGGCATCAGCTCGAGTGTACCGCTGCCATCAACGGACACGTCCGGTGCCAGGCACGGGACGTGTAACTAATAGCCGAGGAGCCGCACTTCTTCGCGCCGCTCCCGCGCGAAGAAGTGGATCCCGTCGATGAAGCGGACCCAGTTGCAGCGCGTGCACATCAGGAGCGAGTGCGTGCGTGCGGAATCGGCGAGGAAGCGGACGCCGCGGAGCAGGTCGCCGTTCGAGACGCCGGTCGCAACGACGATTACCTCCCCCGGTGCTAGCTCCTCGGTGGTGAAGACACGCGTCGGATCTTCGATCCCCGACTCCTTCGCCTCCTCGATTTCGCGGCGGGACGTGGGCCAGAGCTGGGCCTGAAGCTCACCGCCGAGGCAGCGAAGGGCTGCAGCCGACATGACCGCCTGCCGCGTCCCGCCGATTCCGACCGCGAGGTGGTCGTTCGTCCCACGGATCGCGGCCGAGATCGATGCCGTTACCGTTCCATCCTGGATCAGCTTGATCCGGGCGCCCGAGGCGCGAACTTCCTCGATCAGGTCGTGGTGGCGAGGCCGGTCGAGGACGATTGTCGTGACGTCGTTGGGGCGTCGGCCAAAGGCCTCCGCGATCGCACGGACGTTGTCCCCGATCGGCTTCAGCAGATCGATCGAGCCGCGCGCACGCGGACCTACTGCCATCTTCCGCATGTACATGTCCGGAAGATTCAAGAGGGAGCCGCGCTCGCCGACCGCGATCATGGACATCGCACCGTTTCCGCCGCGCGCCACCACCCCGCGGCCCTCGAGCGGATCGAGCGCCAGGTCGACGGCGTCGCCGCCTGCGCCGATCACTTCCGTCACGTGCAGGGGCGACTCCTCGTCGGCGGAGCCGATCACGATGCGGCCCTGGATCGGGAAGTCGTCGAGGACAGCCCGCATCGCCTCGGCGGCGTCGCGCTCGGCAGTCTCCTGGTCCGCCCGGCCGAGCCAGCGCGCCGCGGTGAGCGCGGCCCCTTCGGTCACGCGGGCGTACTGCTCGCACAGGCAGAGGCCGGCGGCGCGCCCGCCATCCTCAGCGGCAACTGTCTCTTCGACCGTCTCGGCCATCACACTCGTTGTACCTGTTCGGCGCTTGCGAGCACCAACTCCATCACGCCGTCGATCGCAGAGCGAATGTCTGTATTCGTGATCACCGGCACACCGTGGCGCCTGGCGCGCCTGACGATGTACTCCTGGATACGCCGGATGTCGGCGAGACGGTCGATGTACTTGGCATGCGGGCGCAGCCCTTCCGAACCGAGGTCCCGGATCATGAAGTGAGCGCTGTGCTCCTCGACGTCGTCGATTGCCAGCACGCACTGTACGACCAGTGCCCCTTCGATCGGCGGCAGCATTCCCGGAACGACGTGCACTCCCTCGAGGACCATCGACCAGCCCTCCTGCAGCGCACGCTCGATCGACGCGCGAACGCCGACCAGGACGTTGCGCGTCTGCTCGAGGAAGCCGGCGATGACCGGATCTTCGGCTTGCTCGGGTTCACGCAGTCCGGTCGAGGCCTCGAAGCTCGAGTAGTGGATCGACGGCATGAACTCTTCCGAGAAGAAGGCGCGCATGGTCTGCCGGACGAAGTCGGTGGAGGTGACGCGGGTGATGCCAAGGCGGTAGGCCGCCTCGGTGGCGACCGTGGATTTGCCCGTGCCTGTGGCACCCCCGACAAGCAGGATGATCGGCAGATCGAGCTCCTGAAGCTCGCGAAGACGCCGCAGACGCCGCGTCGCGTCCGCTCCCTCCACCTCTCCGAGCACCTCGAGCGCGAGCTCCTCGACACGCTCGAACTCGACGGTCTGCTCTCCGCGCTGGAAGCGGTCCTGGTCGATTCGCTTCGCGAGCTCGTACGCACGTCCCAGTGGGACGCCGACCGCGACGAGGGCGCGTGCCATCAAGCCCTTGGAGTAGGGCTGATCCGGCGAGCCGAGCGGCAGCGGCTCCGAGTGGCGCGGATGGCTCATGCGTGGGCGCCCGTTCCGACCAGCTGCAGGATGGCAGCGTCCAGGCTCGGCTCGCCCGGCAGCGGTACGACCTCGTTCTCGGCAAAGACGACCTCGACCCCACGCTCCTGCGCGGCCTCTGCGACAACGTCGATCGCCGCAGCCTTGATCTCGACGAGGTAGACGTCCGCCTCTGTTCGAGCGAGATCGTCCCGAAGCTTCCTCCGGTCGGCGAGGTTGCGCGAGACCGAGACCACCTCGGCATCGAGATGCTCGGTCGGCGCCGGACCCGTCGTGAACACGGCGACCCGGCGACCTTCCAGGGCAGCTGTTGGGCGCAGGCGCAGGTCGGCGCGGACGACCGAGATGTCCTTGAGCGCGCGCACCGGCTCCGGGTCACCACCGCCGATCAGCAGGACGAGGTCGGAGACGAGCACGCGGTAGGCGTTCAAATACGCCGTCGGGTCCTGCGCACCGCCCCCCACCAAAATCCGCGCGTCGACGTCGATCGGCGGGATCGCCGCGCCGCTTCCGTCGAAGATGACCACGTCCGGCTCCTGCTCGGCCGCCAGCGCGGCGCCCTGGAGAACGTTCGACATCGCCACGGCGCCGGCGAGCCCGCCTCCCGCGCGGCGGCAACCGATCGTCACGACCCCGGTCAGCACGGCGGTCTCGAGGTAGTCGGAGGCGGCGTGCCCGCCCTCGCGCGAGAGGCGGAGGAGCGAGTCGAGCTTGGGCTGCACATCGGCGAGCACGGGCTCGGCCGGTCCGCCGCGGCCCATTGCGACGACCACGACGTTGCGGTCCCGCGCAAGCAAGCGCGCCACGTGGCCCGTGACGGCCGTCTTGCCAACCCGCTTTCCGGTGCCGATCACGGCGAGCGAGGGCAGCGGGAAGGCCGCGTACGGAGGCGGTTCAAAGTGGAAGTCGGGACCTTCGTAGCGAAGTCCCGCCGCGAGCACGCGGCTCCCCAGCTGGAACCGCTCGCGCGGACCGAGCACCGGCTCGTCGGAAAGGTCGACGACGACCTCAGCCTCGCGGAACCCCTCATCAAGCTCCCCGAGCAGCGGCACGCCGTATCCCTCGCCGCCCCGCAGCTTCTCCGTCCCCCCGGCGAGCCAGGCGCCGACGACCTCGTACGGCAGCTCGGCGATTGCGTCGCGGACAACCGCAGGGTAGTGCTCACCGTCGATGACCACCAAGGCGCGTGTCACCGCCGCGTCGTCACCTCCCCTTCGATCCGAGCGGTGTACTTCTCGAACTCGAGCGTGTCGACCGCGAACTGGATGATCTTCTCCTGTCCATGGAAGGGGTACTTGCGCCACACGTCCACGTGCGTCCCCGAGAACTCGATCACGTTGTAACAGGGACGCGTGTTCCCGCGAAGACGCAGAGACGAGACGGTCCCGGCGTTGACGATGAAGAGGTTCTCCAGCTTCCACGCGTACGGGACGTGCTTGTGGCCGGAGAGCACGAGGTTCACGCCCGAGCGCTGGAGGCACTCGATCGCGTCGCCCGCGTCGTAGATGATGTTCCGCTCCCGACCCGTCCCCGGGACCGGCAGCAGGTGGTGGTGGCACACGAAGATCCGCAGGTCGGCCGGCGCCGCGAAGCTCTCCTCGATCCAGCCGTAACGGCCGCGTCCGATCTGGCCATGGTCGAGGTCGGGCTCGGTGGAGTCGACGGCCACGACCGTGACCCCGCCCACGCGCATCACCGAGTTGCGGTCCCCGAACAGCTGCTCGAAGTGGACGTAGCCGACGTTGCGCGAGTCGTGGTTGCCGGGGATGACGACGATCGATTTGCACGAGAGGCGGTCGAGGTAGGACTTCGCCTGCGCGTACTCCTCTTTGAACCCGAATGTCGTCAGATCGCCCGAGCAGACGACGATGTCCGGGGCGAGGTCGTTCACCTCAGTGATCGCCCGCTCGAGCAGGTTGGGCAGGAAGTACTGGCCGCCGCAATGCAGATCCGAGATCTGAACGATCGTGAACGTGCCGTCTCGGGTCGCCATGCGCGAAGTGTAGGCGTCCGAGCGCGCTGCTACCCTCTTTCTCAGGTGACGCTGGAAACCCCGGATTTCCAGGCATATCGAGGCCAGGTGCCCCCACGCTTCGCGAACAAGGCGGAGCTCGAGTGCGCCAAGGTCCTGGACTACTACGGCGTCCCGTGGGAGTACGAGCCCAGGACCTTCGTGCTCGAAGAGGACGAGCACGGGCGGATCGTGGAGGCATTCAAGCCGGACTTCTACCTGCCTGAGCAGGACCTGTACGTCGAGGTCACCGTGATGAAGCAGTCGCTCGTCACCCGCAAGAACCGGAAGCTGCGCAAGCTGCGGGAGCGCTACCCGGACGTCCGGGTCAAGCTCTTCTACAAGCGCGACATCGAGCGCCTGGCGGAGCGATACCAGCTCGAGCTCGCCACCTGACCGTCGCCGCTCGGATCGGAGAGGTCTACCTCACCCGTCAGGAGCTGCAGACACGCGTCCGCGAGCTCGGGCGCGAGATCGCGCGCGACTACGAGGGGGACGAGCCGTTGCTCGTTGCGCCCCTGAAGGCGAGCCTGGTCTTCCTCACCGATCTCTCCCGGGCAATCGACATCCCGCACGGCGTCGACTTCGTCGAGTTGGCGAGCTACGCCTCCGGTGCGGACACCGGCGGGCATGCGCGGATCCGGCTGCTCAAGGACCTCGACCACGAGATCGCCGGCCGGCACGTCCTTGTCGTGGAGGACGTTGTCGACACCGGGCTGACGCTCAACTACCTCTGCAAGACGTTGTCGCTCCGCGATCCCGCCTCGCTCTTCGCGGTGACGCTGCTCGACCGCCCCTACCGGCGGCTCGTCGAGGACATCCCGGTCCGGTACGTTGGCTTCACCGTGCCGGACGAGCTCTTCGTCGGCTACGGCTTCGATCTTCAAGAGCGGTACCGCAACCTGCCGGACCTGCACGTTCTCCGCTAGAAAGTTAGCCACGGCTAAACTTGCTGCGGGATGATGGCGACCCGCGCGGCGGAAATCGAGCAGCTGGCCGGGGCGGGCGAGCGCATCCTGCGGGGCGATACCCGCTGGCGCTTGCTCCCCTTCCTCGGGCCCGCGTTCATCGCCTGCATCGCCTACATGGATCCGGGCAACTTCGCGACGAATATCGCCGGCGGCTCGAAGTTCGGCTTCACGCTCGTGTGGGTGATCGTCGCCTCGAACCTGATGGCGATGCTGATCCAGACGCTGTCGGCGAAGCTCGGGATCGCGACCGGGCGGAATCTTCCGGAAGTCTGCCGCGAGCGCTTTTCCCGCCGAACCTCCATCGGCCTCTGGATCCAGGCGGAGTTGATCGCGATGGCAACCGATCTGGCCGAGTTCCTCGGGGCGGCACTCGGGATCAAGCTCCTGCTCGGAATCGCACTCTTTCCGGCCGCCGTGATCACCGGGGTGATCACGTTCATGATCCTTGGACTGCAGCGCTTCGGGTTCCGCCCGCTCGAGGCCGTGATCTCTGCATTCGTCGCCGTGATCGGCGTCTGCTACCTCGGTGAGCTCTGGTTCGCGCACCCGCCGCTGGGGACGGTTGCGAAGCACGCCGTCGTGCCCGATTTCGCCGGGAACGAGTCCGTCCTCCTGGCCGTGGGAATCTTGGGAGCCACGGTGATGCCGCACGTCATCTACCTGCACTCGGCGTTGACGCAGCATCGCATCGTGCCCCGCAACGACGAGGAGGCGCGGACGCTCTACAAGTACACGCGCATCGACGTCCTCATCGCGATGGTGATCGCAGGGCTGATCAACATGGCGATGCTCGTCGTCGCGGCCACCGTCTTCTTCGGCAGCGGGCTCACGAACATCGACTCACTAGAGGGCGCTCACCGCACCCTGGAACCGATCCTCGGCGGCGCCTCGAGCGTGCTCTTCGCCCTGGCGTTGACAGCCTCCGGCCTTTCCAGCTCGACAGTCGGCACGATGTCGGGTCAGGTCGTCATGCAGGGATTCATCAGGCGGCGGATTCCGTTGTTCGTGCGACGGATCGTGACGATGATTCCCGCGTTCGTCGTGATCGCAATCCAGGGCAACGACGGCGACGTCTCGCGGACACTCGTCGTCAGCCAGGTCGTGCTCTCGTTCGGGATCCCCTTCGCCCTGATCCCGCTGGTGATCTTCACGAGCAAGCGCGACATCATGGGCGTCCTGGTCAACCACCGCGCAACGGTCGCAGCGGCCGCACTCGTCGCCGCACTCATCTCCGGGCTCAACATCTTCCTGCTGGCCCAGACGTTCGGCTTAGCCGGCTGAATGGGCGGCGGATCCCAATGGGCCACGTCCGGTGCCAGGCACAGGACGGGGCCCCAAAGTACGACCGGCCGCCCCGGGGGAGACGGCCGGCGTCGTCGGGAGACGACCTGTCGGTAAGCCGCGCGACCCTGTCCCCGACTCCTGCAGCTTACGAATTACAAAGGGGAAACGCCTTACTTCAGATTCCGGTTACGGGTTTCACCCCCAACGCCAAGCGCAACCCCAATCAGAGCGCGTGGGCATAGGCCCGCGCACGTTCCCCGCGAAGCGGCGTACCCGACTCCGAGCGAAAGCGCCAGCTTTCGCTCGGCCCGGCTAGAGGTATCCCAGCGGGTCGACCGGTGTCCCGTTGATCCGCACCTCGAAGTGGAGGTGGGGCCCGAAACTGTGGCCGGTATTCCCGACATAACCGATCACCTGGCCCTGCGCGACCTGGGCTCCGCCCGAGACCGCGAAGGAAGATTGGTGGGCATAGCACGTCGCCAGTCCGCCACCGTGGTCGATGCAGGTGTAGTTGCCGTACCCGCCGGTCCAGCCCGCAAGCACCACCGTGCCGGAGGCAGCGGCGTGGATCGGGGTCCCATACGGCACGCCGATGTCGATGCCTGCGTGTAGGCGACCCCAGCGATAGCCGAACGGACTCGTCACGGGGCCGCTCACGGGCCAGATCAGTCCCTGCGAAGAAGGAACCGTGTCCGTTGCGCCTCCCTGAGCCGCCGCCAGCTGGCCACGGATGGCGGCGTCCTCGGCGGCCAGGGCGTTCGCCTCGGAGATCCAGATCTTCTCCTGCTCGCGGGTCGAGGCGAGCGCGCTCTTCTGCTTGCTCCGCCTGTTCGAGAGCCTGCTCTGGCTCGCGAGCAACCGATCGCGGACACCTCGCTGTTGCTGCGTCCGCACGGCCACGACCTGGGTCTCGGCATGGACACGAGCCCGCACCTTCTTCGTTCGCTCGCGCGCGACACGCACCTCGTCGCGGGCCACGGCAACCTCCGCTGCGATGCGATTGTCCTGACGGGCGATCGCCTGGAGATAGTGGATCTGGTCGAGAGCATCCTGGAACGACGACGACTCGAGAATCACCTCCACGAGCGTCGGATCCCGCGTCTCGTACAGGTCGATCATCCGGAGGTTGAGCTCCCGCAGGACCGTCGCGTACTGCTTTCGGAGAAACGTCAGGCGCTCGGTCTCGAAGGCGAACAGCTCGTTCAGGCGATCCAGCCGGCGCTGGTGCAGTGCGAGGTCGCGCTCCAGCACCGAAAGCCGCTGCGAGACGTCGCCCACCTTGCCCTCCAGGGCTCGGATTTCCGCTGTGACGTCCGAGATCTGCGTGGTCAGCCGGGCCTCCGTGGCACGGGCCGCAGCGATCCTCGCCTGCAGTGCACTGAGCTTCCCGCTGTTGTCGCCCGCAGCCGGAGCGGCCAGAACGAGGAACGCGACGAGGAGGACGGCCAGTCTCGGAGCCATGGGCGAAGGTTCGGCAGGGCATCGGACGTCCCTGCCGGGATGCCGCTGCCTAGCGGCGCTCGTCCTCCTGTGGCGCTTGCGGGCCTGGCTCGGGAATCACGGCGGGACTGGGCTCCGGGATGATCGCGGGCTGAGGCGGGTTCCCCTCGTCGGGGGGCGGATAGGGCTCCGGGATGCGCACCGGGCCGCCCGGTTCTGCCTCCCCCGGGGCTGCGGGCTCCTCGGGCAGCTCGACCATCTCGGTGGGTTGCACTTCCAGCCTGCGTCGCTGGAGCCGCTCCTGCGCCTGGGCGACGACTGCCTGCATCTCGGCCTCCCTCCGCGGCAGCGCCTGCCCTGGCCCGGAAGGCATCCAGCGCCTCAGCCGTCGAGCGGGCAACGGCCCCGTCCGGCTTCCGGCTGGCGGCCTCGAAGAAGACGAGCACGAGCAGGAGGCTCACACCCACCAGGATCAGGCCGAAGGGCCACCGGCCGGTGACGAACAGCACTATGGCGAGCGTCAGCGCAGCCGCCGCCAGGACGAGCACCAGCGTCGTAGGCGTGAGGCCGTAATAGCGCGGCTCGGCGCGCTCGTAGTGCACAGGGACGCGCCCGGTCTCGTCCGGGGGGATCTCCATCACCTTGGTTCCGCCGGCCGCAGTCGGATGGCCGCACTCCGGGCAGTAGCGGCTCATTTTCGGGAGCTTCGCGCCGCAGGTCGCGCAGCTAGCCACGCGTCGGGACGCGGTCATCGACCGCGTGCGCGGCACGAAGGTCAAGGGCGCGCAACGCCTCCGCGGCGCGCCGTCTCAGCGGGCCGACGAGCTCCCGGTAGTCGTCGTCCGACACCTTGCCCGTACGGTGGTCGAATTCCAGCTCCTTGAGAGCGGCGAGGGCGCGGTCTCGCTCCTCGGCGAGTTCGAGTCGCCGCTGCTCGAGCTCGTCGGGCGGCACGAGCCGATCGTCGCGCGCACCCGGCTCACGGAGGAAAGGCACCGCCACGAGCACGACGCACAGGATGGCCAGCACCGCACCGACGGCCAGCGCAACGGTCATATGCGAACCGCGGCGCCCTCATACCGCGCGGCGAGGCGACGCTCCTCGCGGGCATCAGGCCAGAGTGCAATCAGCGCCCCACCGAGGAAGACAAATCCAGCGAGCCAGATCAGGTTCACGAGCGGCTTGTCCAGAACCTTCAGATCGATGCTCCCGTCCGAGTTCACCTGGTCCGCGATCGTGAAGAGGTCGCCGCCGGTGAGTGGGTCGTGGCGGATCGCCACCTCGTTCGAGACCTGATCCTCCGCGAAGTACTGATTCTTCCCCGGTCGGAGCCGGCCGAGGTATTTATCCCCGCGATAGACGTCCACGTTCGCTCGGATCGCTCTGTGGTTCGCCGCCCGTCGCGTCTCGAAACCGCGGAAGAGGAGGCGGTTGCCGGCGACCGTCATCGACTCCCCCGGCCGGAGACGCGCCTCCCGCACGGTCTCGTAGACGCTCGAGCCAGTGATCCCGATCGCCAGCAGGACGATCGACGCGTGCACGACATACCCTCCGTAGCGCCGACGGTTGCGTGCGACAAGCGACGCGAACGCACCGGTCCAGCTGTCGCTGCCCAACGCCTTGCGGGCACTCGTCCCGCGAGCGAACTCGAGCACGATCGAGGCGAGCACAAAGACCGAGAACGTGTACGCGATCACGCCCACGCGCGACGATCCCGCGCCGAGCGCGAGGAGGACCACGCCAGCCGCGACCGCAGCAGCGAGCGGCCAGAGAAACGTGCGTCCCAGCGCTCGCAACGATGCTCGACGCCAGGCGACGAGCGGGCCGATCCCCATCAGCAGGAGCAGCGGCAGCCCGAAGCTGTGCAGGAAGAAGTTGTAGTAGGGCTTGTTGACGCTCGCGGCCTCACCGGTCACGGCCTCCGAGAGCAGTGGGTACACCACACCCCAGAGGATCGTCAGCGAGAGCGCAACGAGCAGCAGGTTGTTGTAGAGGAAGGTCGCCTCGCGCGAGACGAGCGACTCGAGCCGCGTCTTGGTCCGCAGCAACGGCAATCGCAGGAAGACGAGCGCGAGCGAGCCGGCAGTGATGAGGCAGATGAAGCCGAGGAACCAGGGCCCGATCGCGCTCTGCGTGAAGGAGTGGATCGACTGGATGATGCCGCTGCGCGTCAGGAAGGTTCCGAACAGCGACAGGCAGAACGCGAGCACGACGAGCAACACGTTCCACACCTTTAGCATCCCGCGCTTCTCCTGGATCATCACGGAGTGCAGGAACGCCGTCGCGGCGAGCCAGGGCATCAGCGCGGCGTTCTCGACCGGATCCCAGGCGTAGTAGCCGCCCCAGCCGATCTCGACGTACGCCCAGTGCGCGCCCAGCAGCTGGCCGATCCCGAGGAAGGCCCACGCGGCGAGCGTCCAGCGCCGGGTGGCGACGATCCAGCGTTCGTCCGTGCGGCGCGCGAGCAGCGCCCCCATCGCAAACGCGAAGGGAACGGTGAGCCCGACGTAGCCGAGGTAGAGCATCGGCGGATGGATCGCCATGTACGGGTTTTGCAGACTTGGGTTCAGGCCGGCCCCGTCCGCCGCGGCGGCCTGGGTCGCGAACGGGCTCGCGACGAACACGAGCAGCAGGGCGAAGAAGGTTCCGACGAGCCCGAGCGTCGGCACGACCCAGGCGAGCACCTCGCGACCAACGCGGCGAGCCGTGAGCACGGCGGCGACCGAGTAGCCGCACAGGACGAGCAGCCAGAGCAAGAGCGATCCCTCCTGCCCGCCCCAGAACGCCGTCAGCGTGTAACCGAGCGGCAGCTCGCGGCTCGTGTGGTCGGCGACGTACTGGAAGGAGAAGTCGTGCCGCGCCAGCGCCGCCAGCAGAACGGCAGACGCGACCACCGTGGCGGCGAAGGACGCGATCAGCGCGTTCTGCGCCGACTCCGCCAAGCGTCGGCGTCCCCGCCAGGCCGCGAACGAGCCGGCGACGAGTGCATACACGAGCAGCAGGAGCGACGTGACGAGCGCCGCACGCCCGAGGTCAGGCATGGCCTAACTCCGCTTCGGCGAGTACTTCGAGGGACACTTCGTCACGAGCGTGTTCGGCACCGCGACGAACACGCCGTTGCGCAGCTTCCCGTCCACGACGATGTCGCGGCCCTTCTTGAACAGATCCGGAACGGAGCCCGTGTAGACGACCGGCACCGTCGCCGTTCCCGCCACGTCGCGCATGCGAAAGCGCAACCCGCTCGCGTGCGCATCGCCCGTGGGCGTCCCGACGACCCTGCCCATGAGCGAGACGCGCCCGTCGTGTCCCGGCAGCTGGCTCGGCCGCAGTGTCGGCGTGCCGCCTCCGGCGATCGACGTGTAGAGCAGAAAGATGGCAAGAACGGCCGCGACCGACAGTGCGACTACGAGCCGCGCCGGGCTACCTCTACGAGCCACGCCCAGATTCTAGTCCGCGGGACACGTGGCGGCCCTCGGTTCCAACGTGGACTCAGAGCCGTAGATCGAGACGAGCGCCTGAGCGAGCGTCGGCTCCGTGCGCGCCTGCGCGAGGACGCCGTCCACCAGCGCAGTGGCTACGCGGGCGCTGACCTCCTCAACCGCCAGCCTCCGCGCGCTCGGCAGCAGCGCGAGCCGTCCTCGCACGCGGCGAAGCTCGTGGTCGAGAACGGAATCGGCGTGGCGATGGAATGCGCGGGCGCTGTGCGTCATTGGGTGAGGGCGGCCGCGCGCGGCGCGGCCTTGGTCGGTGCCCGCGCAGGCTTTCGGACCGGAGTCGTAAGCGTGAACCCGCAGAACATGAGCGCGATCCCCACGAGTTCACCGAGATAGACGAGCGAGGTGTCGCCGGTACGGGAGAGACCGGTCGCGGCGGCGACGCAGATCGCGCCGCACGCGATCCAGACGTTCGCACGCACGCGCTGCCGGCGCACGATCGAGAGCAGCGACCCTCCGACGAGGAAGAGTGTCCCGAAGGAGTTGAGCGCGATCGCCCACAGGAAGGCGTGCCCGCCGAGCGCCCCGTTCGCGGGCGGCTCTCCGCTCGACGCTGCGGCGAGCAGACCTGAGTCCACCGGCGCGAGGAAGACTGTCACCGCGGCGGCGGCGGTGGCCACCGCAAGTGCGCCGACCAGTACGTCGCGCCCTCGGCGCGGCAGCAGCATCCAGGCCGAGCCGCTGCCGAGATACGCCACGGTCAAGACGCCCCCGGCGAGGTAGTACGTGCGAAAGAGAGCGGGGTTCCAGCCGCCACGCTGCGCCAGTGCCTCGCTCGCAGCGGCTACGGCGAAGAGCGCGAAGCCGCCACCCCACAGGAGCTTCTGGCCCGAGCATCGGCGACGGAACGACCGGAGCAAGAGCAGGACGAAGCCGATGGCCACGAACGCCGCCGCGATGGGCAGAAGCGAATCCGCCACCTGCGGCACGGCGGTGTGCGAGCGGGAGCTGACCGCGGTCACGGGCGCTCCCGCCGGAACAATCGTGAGGTAGGCGAAGTCACGGCCCCCGAACATCCCTTGGTGCGTTCCCACGAAGAGGTACTGCCCGGGTGCAAGCGCGCGACGAGGCACGAGTCGCAACTGCGTCGGCGAGCGCGAGCGGAGCGCCAGCGGGACGCGGCGCCCGCGGTTCAGATCGAAGAGGCGGTACGCGTCGGAGCGGTCGACCGCGGCGGCGCGGACGAGCAGCGAGCGCACATCCGAAGCCCGCACACGCAGCGCGTCGGGCGGGTACTGCAGCTGCGGGTCGCGCCAGGCGAAGAGGCTGATCGTTCCGCGAGGAGTGCCGAGGAACTGGCCCGTGACCTCCCGCGGGAAACGTGTCTGGTACGCGTACCGGACCGAGCTGCTCCCGATCCCGGCGACGGCCGGCACGAACGGCAGCGAGACCAGGACGAGCGCGATGGCGCCGATGACCACACTCACGCGCGTGCGGTAACCGTTGCGCGAGCCGTTGCGCGAGCCGTTGTGCGGTCGCGGCGGTCTCCCAGCCATGCGCCGCCGGCGGCGCCGGTGAGCGCGATAGAGAGCGGCGGCGGAGAGCAGCGCGGTCGCCCCGAGCCATGCGAATTCGAACTTCCAGCCGACGCCCCGCAGCGGGCCGGTGCCGTACGGGCTGAAGGCCGACGGGATCACAGCCCAGGCGAGCACCGGCCCGACGAGGAGCAGGAACGCCGCGGCGAACGGGAAGCCGGCGAAGAGCCAGCCGATGCCCGGGAAGCCGAGGAGCGCCATCGGCAGCTCGTAGCCGGCGAGCGCGGCCGGGCTGCGTCTCTGGACGCGCTTCGGAACGCGACCGGCATAGACG
>WNGF01000262.1_pt1 | contig 73278 bp, 62 predicted proteins | sample 5400641 | NCBI WGS metagenome assembly WNGF01 (sample SAMN13153371, study PRJNA577476) | soil metagenome | isolation source: 80 cm soil or saprolite under grassland replicate 2 | place: USA:California | collected 2016-06-15
CGTTCTGGGAATTACCGACATCGACCCACTTCAATTCGGATTGATTTTCGAGCGGTTTTTGAATCCGGATCGCGTTTCGCCGCCCGATATCGACATCGATTTTTGCGAAGCGCGCCGCGGCGAGGTGCTCGAATATGTTCGCCAGAAATACGGCGAACGCCGCGTGGCGCAGATCATCACTTTCGGCAAGCTCAAAGCGAAAAGTGTGGTGCGCGATGTCGGGCGAGTAATGGGGTGGAGCTATCGCGATGCCGATCGCATCGCAAAGATGATTCCAAATGAATTGAATATCACGCTCGATTCAGCGGTGGAAAAAAATCCGGAGTTGAAACGAGCTGTGGCTACCGAGCCACCGACCAGGCAGCTTTTCGAGTATGCCAAAGTTCTTGAGGGTTTATCACGCAATGCAGGTGTGCACGCAGCGGGCGTAGTGATCGCGGATCGGGACTTGTCTGATTACATCCCGCTTTGTCGCGATGTGAAAGGCAACGACGTGATCAGCCAGTACGCCATGGGGCCGCTTAATGACCTTGGGCTTCTAAAAATGGATTTCCTCGGGCTGAAAACGCTCACAGTGATTGAAGACACGCTGACGCTTATTCGAAAACGAGAGCCAGACTTTTCGCTTAAGAATATTCCACTCGACGATCCGGCCACATTCGCTCTCTACAACCGCGGGGAAACGATTGGCCTTTTCCAGATGGAATCGGGCGGGATGACGAGTTTGTCGAAGCAATTCGATGTAAAGAAGCTCGACGACATCATCGCCTTGATCGCGCTTTACCGGCCAGGGCCGATGGAGCTTATCCCTGAATACGTGAGAGCGAAAAAAGGCATTACGCCGATCAAATATCTGCACCCATTACTGGAAGATATCTGCGCCGATACCTACGGCGTCATGATTTACCAGGAACAAGTGATGGCCGCCGCGAGCAAACTTGCCGGCTACTCGCTCGCGCAGGCAGATCTTCTCCGTCGCGCCATGGGCAAGAAGGACAAGGAAAAGATGGCGAAGGAACGCAGAAATTTCATCGAGGGCTGCGCGCGCACGAACAAAATCCCAGAGAAAAAAGCAAACGCGATTTTCGATTTGCTGGAAAAATTCGCCGGTTACGGATTCAATAAAAGCCACAGCGCAGCCTACGCCGTGATCAGTTATCAAACGGCTTATCTCAAAGCGCATTACCCTGTGGAATTTATGGCAGGTTTGCTGAGCAACGAGATCAATAACACGGAAAAAATTTCCGTTTTTGTTGGCGAATGCAAACGGATGGGCGTTTCCATCCTGCCGCCGGACATCAACAAGAGCGGTCTGAAATTTATGCCGGAAACTGTAGCCGGCATCGCTGATGCCGGCAGCCCAACCCGAGAATCACAGGCCGGGATCACCGATCCCGGCTACAGCGCCATTCGTTATGGTCTTGCCGCGATCAAACACGTCGGCGAAAGCGCCATGGAAGCGGTGATTCGCGAGCGCGAACAGCGGGGCAATTTCGTTTCATTGGAGGATTTTTGCACCCGGCTGGACTCGCGCATTGCCAACCGGAAGATGCTGGAAAGCCTTATCAAAGCCGGGGCTTTTGATTTCCTTGGTCGAGACCGCGCCGAACTTTATGGCTGCATCGATGATGCTGTGGGCGCATCTGTGGCAGCACAGCGGGACCGGCTGGCTGGTCAGGTTTCACTGTTTGATCAAGCAACTGCATCTACAACGTCGAGAAAGAGGCCGGTTACGCGATGGAGCGAGCATGAAAAGCTTTCGTACGAGAAAGAGCTTCTCGGTTTTTACGTCAGTGGGCATCCACTCGATGCATACGTGAATGTTTTTGCAGCGAAAAATTATCGGTCAATTGCCTCGTTAGCTGATCTGGACGATCGCGCGCCCTTCAAGATCGCTGGAGCGATTGTGCAGGTCGAAAAAAAGTTTACCCGAAGAGAGGGCAAACCTTTTGCGCTTCTTTGGGTCGAAGACTTGACCAACATGTTGGAGGTGATCGTGTGGAACGAGGTTTACCTGAAGGTCTCGGATGCGCTCGCGGCGGGACGCGTCGTTGAGATAAAAGGAACGCTCGATAAACGCGAAGAAGTCCTGCGCGCGACGGCGCTGGAAATCAGATCGCTTGCGCTTGGAAAGGCCAATGGAGCCAATGAAGGATCGAGAGATTCATCCGAGGAGCCGGTTGTTCTTCTGCAATTTTCGCCCGCAACGACAGGTGATGAACTGCACCAGGTACGCGAGATACTGGTCAGCTCACCGGGCCGGCGTCCCGTTCAATTGTTATTTGATCGCGAAAATGGCAATTCGTTACGCCTGGATGCCGGCGCGGAGTTTCGCGTGAATCTTACACCGGATTTGGAGGAAAAACTTTCGCGCTGGCTGGTGAGGGGCGGATGCGCCAACAGCGCGAAAGTGCTGTGACTCTCAAACTACTATCGGCGCTGCTTTTTTCCTTTCGGGCGCGTGGGTTCGCGACCTGCTTCAGGCCGCGGGAGCCCACCAAGCACTAACGTATTTTTCTCCGAGCTTGTGCCCAGGCAGAGCGCAAATGGACCAGCGCCACCATTCAGGTTTGGAATGCCGAAGGACTGTGCGCTGACGCCTTCTTGCAAGCTGATGCTCCAGTCAGATTGAAAAAGTCCACCGCGAAATTCTACCGCAGCTACCGGAAGCGCGAGGGGCAACATCGCTGGCGCAATTTCAATTTTGTGCACACAATCGATCTGGCGCGGCGTCAGATCGAAGATTGGCCTCGCTCCAGTTATTCTGACCGTCACATCGTTCGTATCCTCAAAATCAATTTCCCCGCGGAGTGAAAGATCCACATCCGTGGTCGAAACATTGAAAAACTCCACGGATGCGCGATTTCCTTCAAAAACGATCCGGCTGCTCGCAGCGATAAGATTGAAAGCAGCCCAGCCTTCGCCGGACAACCTTCCGTTCACAAGCTGCAGGTGGCCAACGATGCGCGGATGTTGCAGTGTTTCGGAAAGAGAAATGCTTCCACTCAGAATGCCGTCTTGGAAAATTTGTGGATGAAAGAGCTGGGGAGTCTTTCCCAGAAAGATTGAGGGAAAATCGAGCGTGATGTTGAGCGGAGACAACTGGAAGACGCTCCAATCTGTTCCGATGCGCAATGGGAAATTCGCTGTGAAACTAATCGGGCTTGAATCGGGCATACGGATCACGCCGCGCGCATCCCATTTATTGGACGCGATCATTGCCTGAACATCTACCGGAATTGGCTTTGCGCTTTTTCCGGTTAATCCACGAAAGCCGGAAAGATAATCGAGCAGGTTATCGGCTCGGGCATCCAGCGTCCCTGAATAGCTGTGCTCGCCGGACATTTCAATCTTGCCGTCTGCGGTAAGAGAATCGTTTTTGCGTTTTAGGTTGAGTTGTTCAATCGCCAGCTCCCTTCCCTGCAACTTCAGCTTCGCGCTCAAGCTGTCGATTGCTGTTTTGAAAAGTGTTAAAGACGTACCTTCAACCGACAGATTTCCACCAAGTTGCCGTGCCTGTGTGTTCAAAGCCCCTTCGACGAAGAGTTTCCCGGCGAATTCACCGGGTTTCGCGCCAAATAGAGTAGTGAAATCATCGAGGTTGTTGATTATAGCCGCGATGTCGCCTCGAAAATCGGGGCTGAGCCAATCGGATGATTTGGAGGAAAACGAGGCCTGGCCACTCAAGGTGAGCTGATTGGTTTTCTGCTTGATGTAGAGCTGCTGGAGCTGGATTTGCTGATTGTAAAGCGAAGCGCCGAACATGATTGCTTCGGCGGTGCGATTACGCCAGGTGACCCCGATCACTTCAGTCCAGAGCGAGGCTATTACGTCAGCCGGATGTGCCAGATTTCCACGAAAAGTAAAATTGCAGGCGCGAATCAAGCCGCCGAAGCGATCAGTCAATCCGATTGCTTCTGAAGTTTGGGCGAGGGAAATATCGGTGGCAGCGCCAGCGACCTTCCAGTTGTAGCGCGGAGAATGCCATTCATGGGCAATGTTGCCGCGAATTTTTCCACCGAAGACATCAGCATCGAACTCTAATCCAACTCGTTGACTACCGAGGCGCGAGAAATCGACTGAAACGGACTCAAGATCGAGGCCGCGTGCCAGGGTGAGTCCGGCGAGTGTGAGGCGATCGTCTTCCCAGCGCGTCGCGCCGCGTAATTGCGAAAAGGTTTGGCGCAACCACGGCGACGCGATCATGAGTTCGCCCGCGCTGAAGCGGCCGGCTTCAATCTCGCTGGCGGAGAAAATTCCGTTGCGGAGCAAGATTAGGGTCGGCCCGTCCTGCACGCGCATCTCGGAGCTGCGCAGGCTGCATTTCTGCGGGAGCAGTCTTTGGAGTGTTCCCCAACCGGATTTGGTTATCCCTCGGATGTTCGGATTCTCGCGGCGGATTTCCCCATGTAGATCTTCAATCGACAGATTGCGAACAGCATGACCTCGTCGGCGCAAAAGAATACGGCTGAAATTCAAATCGAGTTGCGCCTGTGTCGCAGTGAGGTCGATGTGCAATGCATCCGCCCGGACGCTTTTCATATGAAGGCTGCGAATCACGACCGGCTGGAGAAACGGCGCGTCGATCTTATCAATGCTTACGGCGAGCCCTTCCTGTCGGCTTTTCCACCAGACCCACAAGCGGAGACCATTAGCAACGGCAAATGGCGCAAACGCAATTACCAGAAGCGCCGCGAGTAAGAGCAGGAGGCTAAACAGAAATAATCGGTTCTTACGTGACATCGGGTGAAGAAAAAGTGCTCAGTGACGAGTGATCCCTGATCAGCAAACGGCAAGCACGCGTCCAGATCAAACTCTGTTCAGCGTTCACTGATGACTAGTCGCTTTTCCTTCTTCCTTGAAGATCAAATGCAGTGGCTGCGGTGTGTGCAGCCGTTCGTCGAGTTGTCGCTGCAATGTGTGCTCGGCTTCGGCGCGCAAACCGTTCTCTATCGCTCTTTTCCAGGCTAGCTGAGGCAGGACAGACAATTCGCCTTGGAGATCCTGCCCGGAAATTCGGTTCCACAAACCGTTTTCGAACGCGAGAACGTCCATCTGCTCCTGCTCGACACCAAGAATTTGAGCGTGTGGGAGCTGAACAACGATTTCCTCGGGGCGAATATCGATTGAGAGGTTCTGCTGCAGATCGAACCCGGCTTTGGCGATGAATGTGCCATGCAGTTTGACGCGCTTCGAGCTGCCCACCCAAGTATGGAGGAATTCATGTTCGACTTCGATCCGTCTTGATAGGACCACCAACTCACTCACTGGCGTGGTTTGTTCCATATAGACGCGGTTGTTGATAGTGATGCGCGGCTGCAGGTGCGCGATGTCGATGAAAGCAGAGCGCAAGTCTTTGCCCAGCCTCTCGAGTTCGAGAGCGCTTTGCCGCGCTGTACGCGCCGGCCAGGTTTCGACGCGCAAAAAGATGACCAAGGCAACTACTGCGATGATTAGCGCGATGAGCGCAAATGCAGCAGGCCAATAGACATGTCCCGATCTTGCTGACTTCGACATTGGCGTTGGACGTTGGGCGTTGAGCGTTGAGCGTTTTTCCTTTGCTCAGGCTGTAATCGAGCAAGAGCACGGGCACAGGCAAGAGCAAGAAGAAAGAGGTCAGACTTCGTCTGCAAAAAATTACCGCCCCCCACGCCCGATAGGGCGTGAAGGGCGGCTGTTCCCCCCAGAACAATCGTGAAAACCTTGAGGCTACTAAACGAGCTTTTGGCTGGTGGCAACAAGAATTTATTTGAAAGTTTTCGCGTCCTTCGACACGGGGCCACGGCGCGCCAGAAAAAGCGATAAATTAGGGAATGAATGACGAAACCCGACCCGGCGAAGCCGTTGGCAATGCGAAATCGCCAGCGAGATTGGGTTGCATGAGCGCGCGTCGCGGTTTCTAGTTTTACATGCGTCAGTTGGGTGATGACCCGTTCTCGCGCAGGTTTGCTGGTTCGTTGCTGGTTGCCCATCCCAATATGCTCGATCCAAATTTCCGGCGCGCCGTGCTTTTCATTTCCGAGCATGACCCAAACGAGGGTGCCCTCGGCGTAATCATCAATCGCCCGCTCGACAGGCAAGTGGCCGACCTTGTGAGCGACACACCACCAGCGAGTCTCGCCCAGGTACCTGTGTTTCTCGGCGGCCCAGTCGGAAAAAATCAACTGATGTTTGCGGCGTTTGAATGGCAGAAGGACGAGGGACTCAAACTCAATCACAACGTCGCTCTTGAACAAGCGAGCGACGCAACCGGGCAGAAAAGCGTGGTTACAATTTGCGCGTTTGTAGGCTACGCCGGCTGGGGAGCGGGTCAGCTTGAAAGCGAGCTGAAGCAGAAAGCATGGCTTCTTCAAAAAGCCAATCCTTCGGTGCTCAAGCTTGATCGCCTGCCAAATCTCTGGTTCGACATTATGCGCAGCTTGGGACCGTGGTATAAAATGCTGGCCGCCGCTCCGGACGATCCGTCGCTAAACTAAAAAATAAGCGATGGGTGACGAGCAGGCGTTTTTGTCTTGTCACTCTTCACTCGTCACTCTTCACTTTCTTGAATGATCATTGGCGTCCCGAAAGAAATTAAAGAGCAGGAGCAACGAGTCGCCTTGCTGCCGTCAGCTGCGAATCAGCTCACCCGGCGCGGCCATTCCGTGCTGGTGGAAAAAAATGCCGGTATCGGCTCCGGTTACCCGGACGAAGAATACGTCAAGGCCGGGGCAGAGATTGTGGATCAGGCGAAAGAAGTTTTCGCGCGCGCCGACATGATTGTGAAAGTCAAGGAGCCTCGGGAAGCCGAGTTTCCGATGCTGCGCAAGGGCCAAATCCTTTTCACATATCTGCATCTGGCTGCGAGCAAACCTCTCACTGAGGCGTTGCTGAAATCGGGCGTAACCGCGGTCGCCTATGAGACGATCCAGATCAACCATCGTTTGCCGCTATTGGAACCGATGAGCGAGATCGCCGGTCGCATGTCGGTAGTGATGGGCGCTAATTTTCTGGCCAAATACAATGGTGGCAGCGGAGTTTTACTGGGCGGCGTGCCCGGAGTTTTGCCCGGGCGAGTAGTCGTCGTCGGCGGCGGAACCTCAGGCGTGAACGCGTTGCGCATGGCGAAAGGTCTCGGTGCGGATGTCACAATCCTCGATATCGATGTCGAGCGCTTGCGATTTCTCGATCTGGCGATGGACAACCTGCACACGCTCTATTCAAACGAAACGAATTTGCACGAATTAATGCCCGATTGTGATTTGCTTATCGGCGCCGTGCTTTTGCCGGGAGCGAAAGCGCCGAAGGTGATTACGCGTGGAATGTTGCGAAAAATGAAGCGCGGCAGTGTGCTGGTGGATATTTCGATTGATCAAGGTGGCTGTGCCGAAACATCGCGACCAACGACGCATCTGGATCCGGTTTACGTTGAGGAAGGGGTCACGCACTACTGCGTGGCAAACATGCCCGCAGCATACGCGCGCACCGCTACGCAAGCTCTTATCAACGTGACCTATCGTTATGTGGAATTACTCGCCGATTTCGGCCTCGAAGGCGCATGCCAAAAACAACCGGCGCTGATCGGCGGCATCAACACCCGCGATGGGCGGCTCACTTGTCAAGCGGTAGCGGGAGCACACGGCCTCAAATACGAGCCGCCTCTTTAATTAGCGCTCTTCAAGCATTTCCCGATGGAAAAGAAATTCCGATGCCGCACAAAAACCCTCTTGCTCCGATTATTCGATTACAGCAATGTGCGTTTCGAACTAGCACTATGAAAAAATACATCTGCATTCTGGCCGGTGCCGCACTCCTCGCGGCGTGTGAGCAAAAGACCGAGACAACTGAGCCGGCGGCGAGTCCAGCCGCCACTACTCCGCCCGCGGCGACTCAAACAAGTCCTGCTGCCGCAGCGGAATCTCCGGCTACAACAACTGAATCTCCTGCTGGAACTGAATCGCCTGCTGAGTCACCACCCGGTTCGTAAATTCTGGGCTTTTCTTATTGCAAAGTCTTCTCCTGGGGTGTGCCCTCGGGGGAAGACTTCTGCTGTACGGTCGCGCGAAATGCAGCCAGCAGGTTCGTTCTCGTTTCCAAAAGCGTGCCGCCTGACGCGCGCGTCAGAATATGAGCGCGTGAGACGAGAGGGCTTCATGCGACGCGGCAGACTGCTAACGCTCAGTGTGGTGCCGGTAGAGGATTCTGGCCCGTGCCGTGTAGGTTTTATTACCTCACGTCGCCTCGGAGGCGCGGTCGTTCGCAATCGTGTTCGGCGCCGTCTTCGCGAAATTGTGCGCCAGTACCAGCATGGCTTGCGAGAGGGCTTTTGGATTGTGCTCGTTGCCAGGAAAGATGCCGCACACGCGGGCTATCGCGCGCTGGAACATGAGTGGTTGCGTCTGGCAAGGCGCGCTTCTATCCTCCTTTGATGCTCGGTCTGGTTCGTTTTTTCATTCGCATTTACCAGTGCACGCTCTCGCCGTTGCTCCATTTGCTTTGCGGTCCTAATTCCGGCTGCCGATTTACGCCGACTTGTTCGGCATATTTTTTGGAAGCAGTCGAGGTGCATGGGATCCGCCACGGAAGCTGGCTGGGATTGAAGCGTCTCGCTCGATGCCGGCCCTGGGGCGGATGTGGATATGACGCCGTTCCCGGTGGCAAAAGCGCTGCATCTGGGATCGAAGGTTTGGGATCGGAATTAAATGTCGGGTCCAACTGCGCTGAGTAGCCCTCTGGCCAAACTTACGATTTATGGATCGAACTGCGTGGATTGTCGTTGCCCTTTGCGTGATTGGCCTCGTCCTCTGGGAAATCTATCTGGCAAAACACATGGCTCCGAGGCCCGCTCCAGTCGGGGGTGGGCCCGGACAAGTCTCTCCGAGCGTCACCCCGACTGTTATGTTGGCTTCCCCATCGCCAACAGCCACGCCCGAGGTCGCGCCCAAGACCGCTGAGCCAACTCCAAGCTTTGCCGAAAAGATCGAAACATTGCGCAATTCAGATGTCGAAGTGCGTCTGACAAATCGCGGCGGTGGAATTAAGGAAGCGGTCCTGCTCAGGCAAATAGCCGAGAAAGGGCAGCGTGTTGTTTTGAATTCAGATCAGAGCGCACCGATCGGCGCAATTTTGGAGCAACCATCCACGCCAACGCTCCCCGAGTTTACTGCATCTGCACAATCGAATTCTGTCGTGCAATTTGAGCGTACGACCGCCGAGCAAGTCGCGGTTCGGAAGAAGTTCTTCTTCGAAAAATCTCCAGAGAACAAAGACAACTACGTGATCGAAATGGACGTTGATCTCGAGAACCGGGGCGATAAGCCGTATAAAAGCAGCGGCTACTTTGTGGCGCTTGGATCCGCGGCCCCAATTCATACCAGGGATTATCCTTCCTACACGCGTCTGGTCTGGTGCATTAACGGAACAGCAAAAGGAATTGACGTCGGTTGGTTCGGAAGCAGTAGCGGTTTTCTTGGCCTGGGGCAGCGCGCTGCCCGGCCCTATTACCAGGAGAGCATCGCGGGCGCTGAGTGGGTTGCGGTGAGCAATCAATTTTTCACAACGCTCCTGGCGCCGCTCACAGCAAAAGCGACTGGCGTTTGGGGTCGGCGTTTCGATATCGAGCGCGCGCCGGATCAAAAGCTGCTCGGAATTGAGGACGCGCTTGGCATGCCGGCATTCGAACTGCAGCCCGGCCAAACCTACAGCGCTCGCTTCGAAATCTACGCTGGCCCGAAGCTTTACCATCGTCTGGCGCAGCTCCCGCACAATGAGGCCGAGGTCATGGACTTCGGGATGTTCAAAATCGTGTGCCAGTTTCTGCTCAATTTCATGAACTTGCTGCACAGTTGGTTGCATGACTACGGTCTCGCCATTCTGGCACTCACCACCATCATCAAGCTCACGCTTTGGCCAATCCAAAACAAAGCGAACCGCTCCATGCGCCAGATGGCTGCGCTCTCGCCGAAGGTGCAGGAATTAAAGGACAAGTACAAAGACGACCCAACCCGGATGAACCAGGAGATGATGAAGCTTTACAAGCAATATGGCATCAATCCGGTTGGCGGCTGTTTGCCGATGATGATCCAAATCCCGATTTTCTTCGGTCTCTTCAAAATGCTCGGCCAGGCTGTGGAATTGCGAAACGCAAAGTTTCTTTGGGTAAAAGATCTTTCCCAGCCGGACACGGTCGCGCACCTGCCGTTGCTCGGTTGGCCGATCAACATTATTCCGCTCTGCATGGCTGCGACCCAGATTTGGCTCATGGCAATGACGCCCAAGACGGGCGATCCCACGCAGCGCCGAGTGATGATGTTTACGCCGCTGATCTTTCTATTTATCTGCTACAATTTTGCGGCAGCTCTAGCATTGTATTACACTGCACAAAATCTTTTCAGCATCCTGCAATTTTATCAGAACAAACGACAACCCGCGCCGACGCTCGAAAAAGTTGCACCTGCCGGAAAACGAAAACGATGATGACCCCGAAAGATCTGCTCGACACCATGCTCGGCTTTCTCGGTTTCGTTGTGCAAATCGAGGAGACGACGAACGAAGGCGGCAATCCGACGCTGCAGATTTATACCGAAGAAAGCCGGCGCCTCATTGGACGCAACGGCGAGACGCTGGAGGCGATCCAGTTTTTGCTTAACCGGCTGCTGCAAGCCAAAGACAAAGACGCAGAAAAAGTGATCGTCGATTGCGAACACTACCGTTCCATGCGTGAGGATCGCATCGTGCAACGCGTGCGCGAGTTGGCCGATCGCGTGCGCATCACGGGTCGTGCACTTCAGCTCGAACCGATGAATTCCTACGAGCGCCGCCTCGTCCACAATGCTTTCAAGGACGATCCCGAGGTCGCAACATGGAGCCCATCCGATTCGGCGCGCATCAAGCAAATCACGTTGCTAAAACGCCGGCCAAAAAAGGAGACAGCGCAAGGGGCGACGGCTTCCTAGCTATTGAACTTCGCTGTAGTCGCTTCGCTGTGCGAGGCGTGGTCGTGATTTTGCAACAAATCTATGTGTCGCGTCGCCCACACGGCGACGGCTACAGTTTTCTCTGAAACCGCGCGACGTCCGTCCCGCTTCCTGCGCGCACATCCGGTCGCCACCCAAATTTTGCCAGCAGCGGGTTGTCTTTTCTTTCTACGGCGTCGGCAATGATTTCGCCAAGCACCGGCGCAAACTTAAAACCATGTCCGCAATCGCCCGCAGCAATGACTAATCCTTCACGCTCCGGGTCGGGCGCGATCCAAAAATGGCCATCGTGCGTGTCGCAATACATGCAGATGCGCGTGTAAACGATCGGCGCGTCCGCCAGCGTCGGAAATGTGGATGACAAAAACTCGCGCAAGTTCCTTTCGTCTTCGGAAGTGACCGCACGTTTAGGAGATTCTGGCGACATCTCCCGCCCAGGGCCGTGATTTGCGATCTTTACGACACCGTCGCGATTAATTGGAAATCCATAGTAGCCAGTCGTTGTAATGTCCGCGCCAAAGACCGGGAAATGCTCAGGCGCGAATAACTCGGGACGCTGAGGCTTCAAGTGAAACACCGGCTGACCGTTGGTGCGAAAGAACTTTTTCGTAAAAGGCAGCAGATACGGTGTCCATGCGCCGACGGCTATCACGACAAAATCGCCAGCGACGCGTTGTCCATCACTTATCACAATTCCGTTCACGCGATCATCACCCTCATCCAATCGCGAGAATCTGACTCCTTCGCGCAGCTCAATGCCGAGCGATCGGGCGCGCTCAATTAGTTTTGCAATCACGCGACCGCTTTCCGCATATCCGGCCTCCAATTCAAGAACGCCATCTCGATAAAGTTCCGGATTCCACGCGGGAAAACGCTTCCAGACTCGCGCCGAGTTTATGCGCTCGATCTTGTGCCCGTGCCTTTTCAAGATTTTGAAACTTTCATGTTCAAAATCGCCTGGCTTCATTTTCTGCCGACGCACGAACATCACGCCGACTTCGTGGTACAATTTCGCGCCGAATTCCTCATTCCATTTGCGCCAGAGTTTGATCGAGCGTTCGGCCAACGCTGTGTAATCCTCATCCGCGCCATAAGCCCTGCGCACGGCCTTACTGATATCGGTCGACGCCGCGAGCGGGTGCGGCAGCGGCCCCGGATCGACCAGCGTCACGTTGTGACCGCGTTTCTTTAATTCGATCGCAGCGGTTACGCCATTAACGCCCGCGCCAACGACGATGACTTTCGACATTTTTACAACAGCGCACGTTGTGGCGGCGCTCGCCGCGGCGAGCGCCGATGTTGTTTGCTTGGCAAAACGCGGACCCATGGCCACTTACGCTAAACTGCTATTCGCAGCGCCCGTTCCCGTTCGAGCAAGGTCGGATGCGAATAGTAAAAGCCGCTGTAGAGCGGGTGTGGGGTAAGATTGCTCAGGTTCTTTTCGTTCAATTTGCGCAGTGCATGAATGAGCGGCTGCGCCTGTCCCATTGTCGCACGCGCGAACGCATCTGCCTCGTATTCGAAGCGGCGCGACCAGATGTGAAGGAGCGGCGAAAGCCAGAAACTTATCGTCCCCGCCAGCAACGCAAACAGCAGAATTGCAGGGAGAACATTCGCGGCGGAGAAGCCTGCGCGATACTCGAACGCGAACGCACGATAAAACCATTGCTGACGCGCCAGCCACGCGATCGCGGCGAACGCCACAAGAACGCCAGCGATGGAAACGCAGAGCAACTTAATTACGTGGCGCTTTTTATAATGGCCAATCTCATGCGCGAGCACGGACTCCAGCTCTGGGTCGGTGAGCTGCGCGACGAGAGTATCGAACAGGACGATTTTTCGAAAACGCCCGAACCCGGTAAAGAAGGCGTTGGAATGGCGCGAGCGTTTGCTCCCATCCATCACTTCGATGCTGCGCGTGGGAAAGTCGGTGCGCTGTGCCAGTGCAAAGAGGCGCTCGCGCAATGCTCCTTCCGGCAACGGTGTGAACTTGTTGAAAAGCGGCATGATGACCGCGGGCGCAACGAGCAATACAAGTAACTGAAACGCGATGACCACCACCGCCGCCCAGAGCCACCAGGTTGCGCCAGTCCATCCGATCAGTTTCAACACCAGCGTAAGCAGTGGATAACCGAGCAGGACCGCAAGCAGCAATCCTTTCACACGATCGAGGATCCACGTCTTCATGGTTGTGGTGTTGAAACCAAATCGCTCTTCGAGCTTGAATTGCGCGTACCAGGCGAATGGCAATCCGAGGATGCTCAAGGCGGTGCCTGTGGCGAAGAGAAAACCAGCCATCGCCCAGATCGAGGTGCCGACGCTCGCGCTGAATCTTCCAAATGCCCATGGCAACACGCCGCTGAAAAGCACGACGACTAGCACCAAAGTGTCGAACACGCCGGCGATATCTCCAAAGCGGCTCTTGGCTAGCGTGTAATCGACCGAACGGCGAAACGTCGCCTCGTCGATGATTTTACGAAGTGCAGTCGGCACCTCGTTCGCGTGCGCGCGCACGTGACGTTGGTTCAGTCGGCTCAACCACAGTTCCGTGATGGCGCGCGCGAGGATCAGAACCAAAGCAAAGATGGCGAACGGCGGCACGTGTTCAATGGGCTCTCATTCACTCGCCGAACTCGAAAATGATTTTTCCGCTGCGTTTGCCCTGCGCAGCATGCGTAACTGCCGCTTTCGCTTCGCTCAACGGGTAGGCTTTTTCGACCTTCGTCTTTAACAATCCGCGTTTTGCCATTTCAAAAAGTGGCCGGAACGCCTCCATGCGCTGTTCCCCGGTCGCGTTGTCGTACCATTTGTTTATCCAGATGCCGCGGAAACGCAGATCCTTGAAAATCAGTAAGCCGTTCGGAATTTTCAGTGGCTGCAAACTCATCGCTCCGAAAGTGACCAGGGTTGATCCAGGCGCGAGACAATTTGCAAGACGTAGCGCACTCTCGCCGCCGACGGCGTTCAATCCCAAACGGATCGGCGCGCCGCCGGAAGCGTCCTTCACTTCTTCGCGAAGATTTTCGCCATCGACGAGCACGACGTCGCCGCCTTCCGCGCGCAGTTCGTCAATCAATTCCGCGCGTCGGACGACATCCACCGTTTTATAATCGAGCTCGCGCGCAATTTGGATCACGGCGCGGCCGGCAGCCGAATTTGCTGCGTTTTGGATTAGCCAATCTCCTTTTTTGAGATCGACATAATCGTGCAGCAATCGCCACGCGGTCATCGGATTGATTTTTAACATTGCCGCATACACAGGCTCGATGCCCTCAGGCAGAACGACCAGATCTTCTGCTTTCACAGCAACGGCGTCACGCCATGTGCCGGCGTTGTGCGGCAAAATTACCAGGTCACCCACGGCGACATTCGTCACGTTCACCCCAACTTCGGCAACTATCCCCGCGCCTTCGAATCCGGGCGTCGCCGGCAACTCCGGTCGCACCGGATATTTTCCTTCGATCTGATTTAAGTCGGCCGGATTGATCGGTGCCGCGCGCATTTTCACGACGGCTTCGCCTGAGGCTGGCGTCGGCCATGGCCGCGATTCCACACGTAAGACGTCCACCGGATTTCCGTGCGTATCATAAACAGCTGCGCTTATATTTTTACTCATCGATGGCACCGCAAGCTCACGCGTCTCAAAAGAATCTGCAAACCGGCGCGCGTGTCGCGTTGGTTGGTCTCCTGATCAACGTCGTGCTGGCGTCTGGAAAAATTCTCGCCGGCGTCTTTGGACACGCATATGTTTTGATCGCCGACGGCATTGAATCCGCGCTCGATGTCGGCGGGTCGATAGTGATCTGGGCTGGACTAAAAGTTGCCGCCCGCCCGCCTGACGCCACCCATCCTTACGGTCACGGCAAAGCCGAACCCGTGGCCGCCATTGCGGTCGCGATTGGCGTTCTCGCCGCTGCGCTGGGACTTGTAGTTGTCAGCGTGCGTGGACTTTTTCTGCCACATACCGCGCCGGCGCGCTTCACGCTACTTGTTCTGATTGTCACTGTGGCGGTGAAAGAAATCTGGTTCCGTTACGAGAATCGCTTTGGTCGCGATATCGATAGCACCGCCGTGCAAACCGACGCCTGGCATCATCGCATCGATGCGATCGTTTCAGCAGCTGCATTCGTGGGCATTACCATCGCCCTTCTCGGCGGCGCAAAATGGCGTAGCGCGGATGATTGGGCGGCGCTGTTTGCTTGCGCGGTGATCGCGGCTAATGGCGCACGTCTGCTCTGGCCTGCATTGCGAGAGATCATGGACACGGCACCGCGCGGAAAAATTGTCGATGCGGTACAAAGGGCGGCGTGTTCCGTCGATGGCGTGGAGGAAATTGAAAAACCCCGCATTCGCAAAATGGGGCTGAAGTTTTATGTCGATCTTCACGTCGGCGTGGACGGCGACATTTCCGTCCGCGAAGGCCACCGCATCGCGCATCGAGTGAAGCGCGCAGTGCAGGAATGTGACAAACGCATCGCGGATGTGCTCGTCCATATCGAGCCGAGAGAAAGCATGTAGCCACCGCTACAAATTACGCACGAGATCGACGATTGCTTCGGTCAAAGCTTTGCGTGCATGCGCAACTTGAATCCCAAAGCGAATCAAGCGCCAGAGCGTCGCCGGATTTTTCAAAACATATGACGACAGTTGGCGGTAGTCAGTTCGCTGTCGCTCCATGTCGAACAAGATCTTCGGCGGAGCCGGCAATGGTTCGCGCGGTGTATCGGTAATGACGCGCAGCGAGAGTAGGGGGACGCCATGCTCAGCACAAACGCGCGCAATAAACTCCGTCTCCATGTCTACCGCGGCCGCACCCGACGTGCGTGCAATTTTGTTTCGCTCCTCGCCCGAATCGATCAACACCGCAACGGTTAACAGATCGGCCGTATGAATCGGAAATCTTGAAAAGAATGAGCGCCTCTCGTTCAGGTCAACGGTCGAAAAATTCTTCGCCAGCAAAAGATCACCGACTTTGAGTTGATCGTTGAGCGCGCCCGCAAATCCGGTGCTGATCAAAAGATCAAATTGCTGATCCTGGAGAAATTCTGCCACTCGTTGCTGGCAAACCTTTTCTCCCACGCCGGTATGAAGGATTTCGATCATTCGATCATCTATCTTGCCGCGTACTATCCGCACGCCATTGCGATCAATGCCGGTTCTATGGCGCAGACGCCGCAGGAATTCCGAGCTTTCCGTCGGCAAAGCAAATGTGACTGCAATCATCGCCTAATTTGCTGCGATATTGCGGCGATCAAACCACAAAGCGCGAAAGTTTATCCTTAGATGAATCAGGAAAACAGGAATTCAGGAAAGGATCAGATGGGAATCTCGAATCTAGGAAACCAGGAATGGTCGGCGGAGGTTGCTCCGCCTTCTTGGCTTCGTGGTTTCCAGATTGATTTCCTCTCCCGCCTCCTGTTTTCCTGCTTTCCTGATTGATAAGGCTTGGATGAAGGTCAATTTGACTTTGACGATTGCTCGACGATCTGCACGACAAAGCTCTTCTTCTCTGCTGTAGCCGGCGGCGTCAACGCCGATTGCGGTGCTGTAGCCGGAGTTGACGACTCCGGCTTTTCCCTGGCGATCGACGCAATTGCCGCTCGAAATTCGGACTCCTGATTCGATGGAAGATCGAGAAGAACGCTGAGTCGGCCTTGGTCTGGGAGTCCCTTTGTCGCAGAACCGCCGAAGCGAGAAGCGACCGTGACTACTTCGTCTGCGATGGCGTCCAGCTTACCCGCTGCAGCTGGGACTGTGATTTCGCTTACGCCTAAAGCGTTCGAGGCTGGCGTGAGAGTCGCCGCAGCGCGCTCGATCGATTTGGCGATTTGTTCTCGCATTTGCGTTTCAAGCAGCGCGCGATTTGGATTTCGGGTTTCGTGTCTCGCGATTAACCAGAGACCGAACCCCACGTTGACGGCCATGAGAATGATAAAGGCCGCGCCTACCCGAAGCGCCATCTTGCGGCCTTGTTGCGTTACGTCCGGCCTCGGTGGCAACAGAACTTCGCGAGAATCGCCGCGCATTCCCGCGTGAATCTGCCGCGCCACTGCCAACTCGCGTTGCAATTGCTTGTCCGAGATCAGTCGCTGCTCCAGCGCGGCCAGCTCCGTCGCCGATAGCCGGCCCTCGAGATAATCAAAAAGCTTGTCAGGGTTCATTATTTCGCGATCGAGAAAGCGTCACGCGGGAGCCCCTTGCACGCAATGACTAAGTAGGAAGCCGCGTCGGGCTGCAGCATTTGCCCTTTGCTCTAAGGTAGAGCGGCAATAGAATCGCTCTGTGGTCGAGGACGATCAGGCAGAGGAGCCGCGTCACGGACGGCTTTGGCGTCGTGTCATCGCCAGCCTGGCCATTTGCGCGGCCCTTCTAATTATTTTTCATCGGCCAATTTTGCTGGCAGTGGGGCGGCAGATCGCGCTTCGCTACGCGGCAAAAGAGAACCTAAAGATCGATTTCGTTGTCGAAGGGAATCCGTTTACCCGTCTTACGGCGCGAAATTTTCATGCGTTCCCGACTGGGCCATCGGCGATTGAATCTATCGACATCGACCAACTGCATGTTGATTACAATCTGTTTGCTTTCGCAAGGCACGGTATCTCGCGGTTGTTTGATAATGTGGACGCGCGCTCGGCGCGCATTGTATTGAATCCGTCAAGGGCGCCGCTCAGAACGCGCCCGCCAAAGCCGCACCTGAAGTTGCCGAAGTTTTTTCCGGAACGGCTCCGCGTGACCGACGCGACTGTGATCGTTAGAAATCAGCCGTACGATTTCGAAGCCGAGGGTGTTGATCTTGCCTTGGACCCCCGTTATCCCGGCGAGCTGCGGATCCATGCGCTGCAATTACCTTCGGGAGACAGTTGGTCAGACGTTTCCGGCCAAACATCCTATGCAAACAAGAACCTGATTGTCCGTGATGTCGTGCTCAGTGATCAGGAGCAGCTTCATCTTCTGAACGTTGATGCCTCGCATATCGACACCAACAAGCTGGGCATTAATCTTAAATCCACGCTTGGCGGCGGAAAATTATCAGCAGCGGCTGAGCTGACCGAAACGCTGTCTTCGCTGGATACGAAGATAGATGTCGCCGCTGAGAAAATTGCGACGGAATCGCTGAACAAATTCCTTGTTCTTCCAGAAAGTTATCTTTCCGGCGAAATCGAACATCTCGCGATCACTGGCGCGGGCGTGATTGATCAGCCGCGCACCTGCAACGGCACGATGTCGTTGCAGATGAGCGATGTGCATCGGCCAGAACTCAATTTGGGTCGAGTCGTCGTAGAAATCTCAGCGGAGCAAGGCAGGGGAATCCTGCGGTCAGCCGACATCGTTCAGGACATGAACGAACTGCATTTGCGCGGAGGAATTGAATTGCCTTCCAGAATCGAAGATTTTGGCCGCACACCAGCAAGTCTCGAAATTTCCGGCACAGCACCTGATTTGGAACGACTCACCGCGGGGACCTCTGTCGCGTTGACTGGCTCCGCTCAGTTCACCGGCAGGATCGACATTATCAATGCAACCATACAGGCGACGCTCGGCGTGACAGCGGGCGCAGTCGGATTTCAGGATGGAATAATTGACAAGCTGAATTGTACGCTTCGCGCGTCCAAGGGCGTTGCGGGCGGCGATAATAAAAGACCGTGGTTCGCGGAGCTTCGCACAGCAATGGAGTTCAACTTAACCGGGATACGTTACCGGGACTACGTAGTCGATTCAGCGGAAGGATCGCTCAACTCGAGCGATGACATTCTCGGCCTCGACCGATTAAATCTGCGGCGAAAACAAAACGAACTGAATGTTCGCGGCCGTTACCAGCTTCCGGCCGAGGTTGGCAAATTTGCTGCGCAGCCGGCCGAGGCGGATGTCGCCATGAGTGCGCCTGAAGCAGGTGACTTCTGGGTTGCTGATTCTCCAGACAGAGTGAGCGGGCCGTTGCAATTGCAGGCGCAGATTCAATGGAAACAAGAAACCGCCAATGGCCAAATGTGGGTCGCCGGGTCAAATCTCAGGATGCGGGATTTGGTTTTCCAGCAAGTCAGCACTCAATGTGCGATTTCAAACAGCATAATTTACGTCAACGATTTCAGCGCGAGTTTGAACGATACCGATTTCGTTAACGCGACGGGGACGCTGGGTTTGCGGCCCCCGCATCATTACCGTGGCAAGGTGTCCGCAAGCGTGGCCGACTTATCAACGCTTCAGCCGCTGCTTCGCGCTTCCGGCAATCAGAATGAGTTGGCCGGCGCAGTCAAACTGGACTGGGAAGGAAACGGTAACGCGCAAGCCTTCAAAAACACCGGCATCCTGAAGCTCATTCTTGAGCAGGGACGCTACGGCAATCTGCAGTCAGTCCGGGCAAATGTTGATGCGTCGTATTCACCCGATGGTCTCGATGTGCCAATCATCTTTTTCGCGACCAGCAACATGGATTTTCAAGCGGTCGCCCAAGCAAAAGGTGACACGCTCGAGATAGACAAGATTCAACTTGATCAGGGCCAGGCGAGGTTTGCATCCGGATCCGCCTCCATTCCGTTTGTGTGGAGGAATCTCGGCACTAAGTCAGCGGTTGTCCCATCGTCTGGCAAGGTGTCCGCGACGTTTCAATCTGAGAACCTCGATCTTAAAAAATTGTTCGACGACCTCGGAATCAAAGCGATGACGTCCGGCATCATGAACGCGAGGCTCGATGCGCAGGGAACAGTCGCCGACTTGAACGCGCGACTGGACGTGCAGATGCACGATTTACGAAATGAACAATGGCCGAAAATGGAGCCGGCGACTTTTGAACTAAGTGCGCAGGCCGCACAGGATCGGCTGACAGTCGCGGGGAAACTGCAACAGGCCCGGCTTCAGCCGGTGGAAATGAACGCGAGTATGCCTTTCGACATCCCCAAAATTGTGCGAGCCCGGAAATTGCCGGACGACACGCCAATTGCTGCAAAGGCGCGCGTCCCGCGTACCTCGGTGAATTTTGTTCGACAATTTGTGCCGGAGCTTGAGCAACTGGATGGCGACCTCGGACTCGATGTTGATGTGACTGGAACAATCGGTCATCCCGTTTTGAGCGGAGCAGGGGACCTGACGGTCAATGTGGCGCGTTTTACCAACGCCACTCTCCCCGCGGTGAGGGGTTTTAAGGCGCGCTTAACGTTCGCACAGAACGCGGTCACCTTGGACCGCTTCGGAGGCGATCTCGCTGGTGGACCATTCACAATGAGTGGTCGAGTCACGTTTCCCAAACTGACCGAACCGACCCTCGATTTACAACTGAAAGCCCAGAGCGTGCTGCTTGCGCGAAACGATACGCTCACCGCGCGGGCGGATGCTGACGTAAAGATCGCGGGCCCGTTCGCGAGCGCGACAGTCAGCGGCAACGTCTCGCTGACGAACAGCCATGTTCTAAAGAACATTGATCTGATTCCCATCGGGCTGCCCGGCAGACCCGCCCCTCAACCGCCGGCCGAGCGTCCTGAATTTTTTTCCCTGCCTGGCCCGCCGTTCCGCGACTGGAAATTTGATGTCGCGATCAAAACGAAAGATCCGGTGCTGATTCGGGGAAATCTGGCAACCGGCGAAGCGAAGACTGATCTCAAACTGACAGGGACAGGGCTAGATCCTGGCTTACAAGGCGTGGTGCAGATGGAAGATGTGGAAGCCACGTTGCCTTTCAGCCGGCTCGATGTTTCCCGCGGATCTCTCACTTTCAGTCCGGACGATTCGATGAATCCGACAATCGATCTGCAAGGCACATCAGTCATCCGCGACTACACGGTGCGGGTTTACGTTTACGGAACGTTGCTTTCGCCAGAAGCGATTTTCACGAGTGAGCCGCCCCTGGCGCAGGAAGAAATCATTTCGCTGATCTCTACTGGCGCGACAAGACAGGAACTTTCGACTGGCAACGTCTTGGCTGGGCGGGCGGCCATGTTACTGGTGCAACAGCTTTACCGCAAAATCGTCAAAAAAGGCGAGCCGACCGAGAGCAACACGGTGTTTAACCGGTTAGATTTGGATTTGGGAACGGTTGATCCACGAACTGGCCAACAACAAGCTACCGTGCGGTTCAAGATCGACGATCACTTTGTGCTAACTGGTGATGTCGGCGTTCACGGCGATTTCCGAGGGAAGCTAAAGTATCTGATTCGTTTTCGCTAAGATGCGATACAGGGTCCTTTTCTCTCTTGGAAGTGTGGCCCTTGCATTTGAAATCGCAGCCCAGAGTGCGGTCGACGTTGAGCGACCCGAGGAGCGGCAGAGAGAGCGGCGAGCGGTTGTAAAAGAGCAGGAAAAACGCGCGAAGCACGCGAGCATTATAGAATTTCGTGGTCAGCAAGCTTTCGCTGAAAAAGAATTACGTTCGGCGCTGAAAGAGGAGATCACCACGATCGAGGATTTTGGCTTAAGCCCCGCGCGGGCCGACGATACGGCCTTTTTCCTTGAAGTTTTTTATCGAAAGCACGGCTACGCAAAGGTGAACGTGCATTACGTCATCGAACCGGGGAGCCGGCTGCGTCTGGACACTACCGAAGGCCCACGATTCATGCTGCGCACGATCGTCTTCGATGGAAACGCGCGGGAGCCAGCGGACAAACTCTTCGAATACATGGTGGGGCCGACCCGCGAGCGATATTCGCAGCTCGAGAAAAAGCTGCCGTTTGTAGCCGCCGACATGGAAGAGGGCGTGCACCTGGTGCAGCGCTTTTACGTGGCGGAAGGATTTCTGGACGTTGTAGTCGATCCGCCGCGTTACAAGTTTCAGGGCCAAAGCAATGAAGTTGACGTCGTCGTTCCGGTTCACGAAGGGCGACAATATTTTTTCGGTCACATCTCATTTGCTGGACAAACTATTTACGGTGCAGAGGCGCTCCGAGGACAGATCGTCGATCTGCTGCAGCGGCCTTACACCGAAGCGCGCGTAGCCGATATTCCCCGCCGTCTCGAGGCATATTTCAAAGCGCGCGGCTACTACGACGTCAAAGTGGAAGCCACTGGCGCGCCGGAGGAGGCACTAAATGGTCGGGTGCCGGTGCAAATCGTGGTCTCAGCCGGACCCGTTTATCACTTCGACGGTGTGACGGTTAACGGACTCACTCGGCTGCATCCCGGTTTTGTAACCAAACGCTTTACCAGATTGCGAGGAAAAACTTACAGCCCGGATGTTCTCGATGAGCGTTTTCGCACGCTTATGAAGACGGGCCAATTCAATCTGCTGCAAATCAAGCCAGTGCCGGTCGATGGACATTTGTTGCGCCTCGACATTTCAGCGGAGGAGGCCAGGAGCAAGGAATTTGGCTTTTGGATTGGATACGGCACTTACGAAGGCGGAATCTTCGGCGTTCAGGCCGGCGATCGCGATTTGTTCGGCTATGGCCGTCCGGTGACTGCGTCGATCGAGGTTTCGCAGCGCAGTTATAAAGGGGAAATTCTGTACCAGGATCCGTTCTTCTTTGATACAGATTTTGTTTTCACAGCACGAGCGTTCGCCCTGACTTTTGATTACGATGGCTATTCAAAATTTGAATTGGGCGGACGGCTCGAACTGAGCCGCAAAATCACCAAATATGACGAGGCGGCCCTGATCTTTTCAGTGCGCCGTGTAAAGATCAGGGACTCCGAGATCAAGCCGGAATTCCTCCTCGGGCCGACAAAGTACCTCGTAAACACTATTGGCCTTACCAACACGCTTGATTTTCGCGAGAGTCCATATGTGAACCCGCGCGGATTCCTCATTGGTAACACATTGGATTTGGCCACCAGCGCGCTCGGCAGCGACATCGAATTTATCCGCGGTACGATGCGCGTTGGTTATTACCTTCCATTTGGACCCAAACCACTCACGCCGGGTGTAGTGGCGGATGAAGCGACGGGCACGCCGTTCCAGCGATGGTTCCAGCAGTCCTCAATCGCATTTGGCGCGCGTGCCGGGATTATTCATTCGCTCACCACCAGCGGCCCCGACGAAGCGACTGCCATCCCGATCGACGAACGTTTTTTCAACGGCGGCGCCACAACCGTGCGCAGTTTCGGCGAACGCGATCTTGGCCCACACGATAATCATGGCCATCCCGTCGGTGGAGAATTCTTTACCGTGTTTAATATCGAATACACCTTCCCGATTTTTGGAGAACTCCAGGGCGCCATCTTCACGGATGCCGGCAATCTTTTGCCGACGTCGGAAGATGTTGGTCTCAACGATATGCGCTACGCCATAGGCGCGGGCTTGCGCTACAAGCTGCCCGTGGGCCCGATTCGCCTCGATTACGGCGTCAATCCCAATCCGCGTCCAGACGAAGATTTCGGCGCGTTTCATTTCAGTTTTGGTTTTGCGTTTTAGCTAACGTGGCGCAGGCAATCGCGTCTGCGTTAATGTTCGTTTGCGCTGTGAATACTTGCAGGCAGGATTGCCTACATCACGAATGAAGGATCCGCAGAATCTTGGTGACACGCCGCCGGAGGAATTCCGCAAACAGTTGCATGAGCTTGCGGACTGGATCGCAGATTTTCGCGAAAATATCGAATCGTTGCGCGTCGCGCCTAACGAGAAGCCTGGCGCGGTTCGGGCGCAGCTTCCGCCACAACCGCCCGAAGACGCCGAGCCGTTCGAGAAAATTCTCAGCGACGTCGATCGCCTGATCGTTCCCGGCATGGTGCACTGGAGCCACCCGATGTTTCTGGGCTATTTCGGTTGGACGACCACTGCGCCCGGAATTCTCGGCGAGATTCTCAGCGCGCCGTTAAATGTAAACGCTATGACATGGCGGACCTGTCCTGCGGCGACCGAGCTGGAAACGGTCGTTATCGATTGGCTGCGGCAATGGCTTGGTTTGCCTGACGAGTTCGGCGGCGTGGTTTACGACACGGCGTCGGTGGGAATCATGCACGCGCTGGCGGTCGCACGCGAACAGGCGGCGCCATCCACGAGAAAACTTGGCTTGACCAATCGCGATCTGCCTCGGTTTCGCATTTACACTTCCGATCAAGCGCACAGCGCTGCCGAAAAATCGGCGATCGCCCTCGGAATCGGCGAGGAAAATCTGCACCGCGTTTCGAGCGACAAGGAGTTTCGCTTGGAAATACCGACGTTACTCCAGATGATTGCGCGAGATCGGCAAGAAGGGTTCCAACCGCTTGCTGTCGTCGCCACCGTGGGCACGACCTCGAGCGCAAGCGTCGATCCCGTTCCTGAGATCGCAAAGATTTGCCGGGAAGAAAAAATGTGGCTGCACATCGACGGCGCTTACGGCGGCGGGTTCGCGATGTTGCCGGAATACGAATGGATAAGCAACGGATGGGAGATGGCCGACTCAATCGTAATCAATCCGCATAAGACGCTTTTTGTGCCGCTCGACTTCAGCGTGCTTTACGTACGCGACCTCGAGCGTTTGCGCCGCGTCTTCACCCTTGTACCCGAAGTCCTACGTGGCGACACCATCGAAGGTGAAAAGAACTACATGGATTACGGAATCCAGCTGGGCCGAAGATTCCGCGCGCTCAAAGCGTGGGTGATCTGGCGCTCGTTAGGCCGCCAGGGAATCGTGGCGCGCCTGCGCGAACAGATCCGCCTTGCAAACCTGCTCGCCAGCTGGATCAAGAGCGACAATCGCTTCGAGCTCGCCGCGCCGGTCAGCATGGGCGTGGTGTGTTTTCGGTTTGTTGGGCCAGCTGTAGCCGGCATCGGCGATGCCGGCCCGGGGTCAGCGACCCCGGCTACAAAATCAAGCATCGACAGGTTGAACAGCGAAATCGTGGAGCGAATCAACGCTTCCGGACGCGCTTACCTCACACAAACAAAATTGTGCGGCCGAACAGTGATGCGAATTGGCTTCGGTAACGTGCTCACGACCGAAGAGCATCTGCAACGCGCGTGGGAATTGATTCAGAAAACAGCTAGTAAACTGTAGCCGCTTCGCTGCGCGAAGCGTCAGCTTGAATAGACGCGGTTCAGCCCAGCGCCGCCCGCAGGGCGGCGCCTACGCATTTGCGGGTAAGCTCCGGCGCGCTACAATTTTCATCTGTTATGATGAAGGCACTGCGCAGGCACAAGGATTGGCTGATGATCGTCATCGCCATTCTGGCGATCCCGTTCATTTTTTATTTTGTGCAACGGCCGGATTACGGCGCGATGCGCTCCGACCAATTTGCTCACATGTACGACCGAAATGTTTCGATGCTCGAAGCGCAGCAAATTGCCCGGCTCCTCAGCCTGGCGCAGGCCCTCGGCATGTCCGAATTTGTGCAGACACTCGCGGGCGGGGCCGGGCTGAACCAGAATCAGGTCGCGGTCCAATTCATTATTAACTTGCTGGTCCTCCGGCACGAAGCAGAGCGGCTCGGTCTTCGTCCAGACGCTTCTGAGGTCGCCGATGTCGTGCGCAAGTTGCCGGCGTTTCAGAGCGAATCGGGGTTCGACATGAATAAGTTCAGCGATTTTGTGCGGAACGGCTTGGGCCCGATGGGCCTCGGCGAAGAGCACATCGAACAGCTCGTGCGTGATGAGCTTCGCCTCAATGAAATCAAGCGGCTCTTGGCCGCGGGCATTTCAATTTCTAAAGGCGAGCTCGACGAAAATTTTCAGCGCGGTTACGACAAATTCTACGTGAACGTCATTCGATTTCACTCCGCGGATTTTGATAAGGGCATCACCATCAACGACGAGGACGTGCAGAAGTATTACGACGCGCACAAAGCCGAGCTCAAAACCGACGAGAAGCGCAAGCTGCAGTTTGTGAATCTCGGCTTGAGCGAGGACCAGAAGAAGTTGACGGGGAAAGAACGAATCGACGTTTTGCAAAAGCTCGCCGATCGCGCAACCGATTTCACGCAGGCGCTGTTAGAGAAAGGCGCGGATTTCAAGCAGGCCGCTGAGAAATTTCAGTTGTCAGTGCATGAAACCGGCGAATTTACGGCAGCGGCGCCCGACCCGCAGTTGAAAGTGGATGCGCAGCTCGGCGCCGCAGCTTTCAAGCTATCGGCGCAGGAGCCGAACAGCGATCCGATTCAGGTGGCGGATGGATTTTATATTTTGCATTTCGTCGGGATCACCGAGGTGCGTCCTCTCACGGTCGAAGAAGCGAAACCAAAAATCGTGGACGCCCTTAAGAAGTCGCGGGCCCGTGAGTTAATGTCGACGAAAGGTGCGGAGTTAGTGCAGCAACTTCGTGAAGCAACGAAGTCTGGACAGTCAACTGAGGCGACTATTCAAAAGGCAGGCGCAAAACCTGAGAAGCTCCCGCCGTTTTCGTTGTTTGAGGAGGAAACAACCAAATCCCAAGGCAAAGAGCCGAAGAACGAGCCGCCTTCCCAAAGCAAGGAATCGAAGAACGAGCCGCCTGATCTTACAGCCATTAAAGATGCCGTGGCCTTCCTCAATCCTGGCGAGATCAGCGATTTTGCCCCTTCAGGTAATGACGGATTCATCGTTGTCTTGGAGAAGCGTGAGTCGTCCGCGGATAGTGATGCTGGCGAGAAGAAGGCGGCGTTTGAGAAAAGGCTTCTCGGTAACAAGGAGCGCATTGTTTTCTACGAATGGTTGCGCGACCGGCAGCAAGCAGCCGGCCTTCAATTTAGCAAAGGCTAACCACGAATTGACACTAATTACGGTTTCTCTGTCATTCTGAGCGAAGCGAAGAATCTCAGTTTTCATTTCTTAACCCTACAGCAGCGGAAATAGTTAGAGATGTCTCGCTTCGCTCGACATGACAGAGCATTCTATTGATGAAATTTTTGACGCGGCGAGCGGCGATCTCGCCGTGGGCGATCTGGAAAGCGCCGCGGCAAAATACCGGCAGTGCGTTGGGATGGCGCCGGATTTTTTTGACGGCTGGCACGCGCTTGGAATGGCGCTGATGAAACTCGGGCGCTTTACCGAAGCGATCGAAGCGGGAAAAAAAGCAGTCGAGTTAAAGCCTAACGACCAAATCGGTTGGACCAGTCTTTCATTATTTTACAATCGCGCCGGCAACATCAAGGAAGCCGAAGCAGCAGGCGCGAAGGCGAAAGTACTCTCTTGGGGCGGAAAGATCGCGCGCGAATAAACAATAGCGCGTCATCCTGAGCGGAGCGAAGGACCTCCCACAGGGTGATTGATTACGCTACGTAATTTGTGTTATCCGCGCTTCGATTGTGAGATTCCTCGCTCCGCTCGGAATGACGAACCGGGGCGGCAAGAATGCGAAGGAATAGAAGGCCGTTCGATAATTCAAGAGATCCCTCCAGCCTTCGCATAAGGCTACGGCGTGGCAGGCGACTTCGCTCGGGATGACAAGAAAGTGGGGCGGGAAGATCCCTTGTAGCCGCTTCGCTGTGCGAAGCGCAACGCGAGTTGCCGACGCACCGCCCCCAGGCCGGCGGCTACAGCATTACCAAATGTTCACGCGCTTATCGGTCGCGCGCACCATCGGTGAGCCGTCAGGAACGTTAAACGCTTTCTGAAATTCCGGCAGGTCCGAGAGTGGTCCATTCACGCGAAATTGCGCGGGCGAGTGCGGATCGGTGGTCAGGCGCATTTTCTGGTCTTCATCACGAATTTTCTGTCGCCAGATCGCGGCAAAGGACAGAAAGAACCGTTGCTCCGGTGTGAAGCCGTCGATCTTTTTGTTCCGCTCCTCGGGATGTTTGTCGAGCGCCTTTTGCAATGCAGCGTAGGCGAGTTTCACTCCGCCGATGTCCGCGATGTTTTCGCCCTGGGTCAGTTCGCCGTTCACGTGCAAGCCCGGCAACGGCTCGTATTCGTTGTATTGCTGCACGATCGCAGTCGAGCGTTTCTTGAATTCCTCGGCTGATTTCGGTGTCCACCAGTCGCGCAAATTGCCTTTGGCATCGAACTGCCGTCCCTGATCATCGAAGCCGTGCGTCATCTCATGGCCGATGACGGCGCCGATCGCGCCGTAGTTCACCGCGTCGTCGGCGTTCGCATAGAAGAACGGCGGCTGCAAGATTCCTGCGGGGAAGACGATCTCATTCATGTTCGAGTTGTAGTACGCGTTCACCGTTGGCGGCGTCATTCCCCATTCGGTGCGATCGACTGGTTTGCCGATCTTCTTAATGTCACGATCAGCCTCGAATTGTTCAGCCCGCAGCGCGTTCAATACGTACGGGCCGCGGTTGATCTGCAGCAATGAGTAATCAAGCCACTTATCGGGGTAACCGATCTTTACCGTGAACGCCGCGAGTTTCTTGAGCGCTTCTTGTTTGGTCGGCTCATCCATCCACTCGAGCGTTTTGATTCGATCGGCCAGCGCCTCCTTCAGATTGTTCACGAGCTCGAGCGCGCGCGCTTTCGCCTCGGGTGGAAAATAAAAGGCGACGTATAATTTTCCGAGCGCTTCGCCTATCTCGTCATCCTCGGACAGGACCACGCGTTTCCAACGCGGCTTAATCTGCTCTGTACCGCGCAGGACCCGCTCTTTGAAACTGAAATCTTCGTCCACGAAATCCTTCGAAAGATGCGTCGCGGTCGCGTTGATCAAGTGCCAGCGCAGGTATGCTTTCCAATCCTCCATCGATGTCGATCCAAACAAGTCGTTGGCCGTTTTGAAAAACTCTGGCTGATGCACGTTGATATCGCCGGGCTCGACCAGGTCGATCGTCTTGAAGTAATCGCTCCAGTTCCAGTCTGGCGTCAGGTCCTGCAGCTGTCGCATACCCATCTTGTTGTAGTTTTTGATCGGGTCGCGTAATTGCACACGAGTGCGCGACGCTTCGGCCAGTTTTGTTTCCAATGCCAGGATCTTTTTTGCGTCTTCGGCCGCTTTGTCTGCCGGCTCGCCTAAGAGCGTCAACATCTTCGTCACATGCGCGACGTACTTCTCGCGCTTCTGCTTCATGTCGGCGTCCTGCTTAGTGTAGTAGTCGCGATCGGGCATGCCGAGTCCGCCCTGCACCGCCTGCGCGATGTCGCGGGAGCTGTCCTTCGCATCCTGACCTGCGCCAAACTCAAAAAATGCGCCGACACCGATTGTGTGCAGATGCGCGATTGCTTTCAACAGATCAGCGCGGTCTTTGATAGTGTCGATGCGCTTGGACTCTTTTTCGAGCGGTTTCGTTCGCGCGGCCTCGATTGTTTGCTCGTCCATGCCGCTGGCGTAGTAATCGCCCACCTTTTGTGTTTCCGGCGCTAGCTTTGGATCAACCTGCGTTGTCGAGGCCTGCTCGGCAATCGCGTGCAGCGCGTCGTTGTTGTGCTCGATCAACTCATTGAACGCGCCCCATCGGGAATACTCCGGCGGGATCTCGGTGCGCTTGATCCAAGCGCCGTTGGCATAGCGGAAGAAATCATCGCCGGGTTTGACCGACGTATCCATGTTCTTCGGATCGAGCGGTGGCGGATTTTGCTCGGTCTGCGGCGGCGTTGCAGCTCGCAAGTTGAATGCACAAAAGATCGAAATGATGATCGGGATGAATGACTTCATAGTTTTGAAAAGGCAGTGAGTGGCTCCGGGTTGTGTGATGCGAATTAGACCTTCTAAATGCAGTTCCGTTGAAGGAGCGGGTGAATCTGGGTAGCTATTCGGCGTGCAGAGGACTGCCCGCCCTACCAGTTCGCGTCGTTTTCTTTCGTCGGTAGGGCGCGTCACTCCGTGCGCACCGCGTGCCGCGCAAATGGGAAAATTGCTGGATAAATTGGCAACTGAAGCGGTCGCTGCTACAGCTGCTCGATTTCGTAGCCGCGTTTTTGCAACAACGCAATGACGCTGCGCGGACCGGCAAAATGAAGCGCTCCCGCAACAATCGCTGTCGGCTTGCCAGTCTTCAGTTCGGCCTCGATTCGCGAAACCCATTTCACGTTGCGATCTTCGACAAGCCGGGCCGCAATCCTGGGCGCTTGATTGCGCAATCGTGCGTCACCGGTCCAAAGCGCATTGGTATCGCCCCTGCGCCATGCCTTGTACATCCTGCTGAATTCCTTTGCGCCATCCGTCGGCTGAGTAAGCGCGTCCCGCAGCATGAATTCGCCGTCGCGATCTGACAATCCGCCAAGAACCGCCACATGTTCGTCAACCGATTCGAGGCCTCCTATCTCTTTTCCCGCCATTTTCGCATGGTCCACGAAATAATTGTCCAAACCGTGCGAGGCGGAACTCTTGCTGTAGCTAGCCGGGGCGGCCAAGTGCTGTGCAATCCACCATGGTTTGTAACGAAGCTCGCTGTCGAAACGTGCAACTCGTGCCCGCGTTCCGCGGCGAGAGTCGGCTTTGAGGGTCAAAATATTTTTGCGGAGCCAAGCCAGGAGCTCGGGGTCAATCTTCGAGCGGATATCCTGCCCCGGCGGATATTTTGCGGCAGCTTCAAATTTCCTTTCGAATTCGGCATGCCGGTTCGGATCGAATTCGAAAACGAAGCGCCTGCTGTGTCTTAGCGCGACTTCGTACGGCGAAGGGAGCGGATAATCACTTTTGCTGAGCGCATGAATTGAGCCCACCAGGTAAAACGGCGCTTTGGCATTGGTCACACGCCAGACGCAAGATTTTGGAAATTTGTGAGCGGGGGAAACTGCGATGGCCGATAGAGGTGCGAAGCCGAGCAGGCCTAATGCAATCCAGACACCGAAAGCACGTCGAGTAGGCAAAAACATTTCCGGTTTTTACCAGAAAAAACTTGGAAGTCAATTGGTAGTTCGAATGATTGAGCAGATAGGGATTAGCTGTGAGCCCGGGTCGCCTCGCCCCTTCCCTCTCTCCCGCTGGGAGAGACGGACGCATCAGCGCCAGTGAGGGGAAAGGAGTGGGTTTGGGAGAGGGGAGGGTGAGGGTTTGTTCAGACAACCGTATCGGATTTGGCCTCGAACCCCTCACCTTAATCCTCTCCCCTTTAACGAAAGGGAAGAGGCGAGAGTCAACCGGGCCTATTGAGATCAGTCCGATTTTTGATACCCTAGCGCAGAGATGATCGGAACGGTGCGATGTTGGTTGAATGTAGCATTACTCGCGGCCGGGATCGCCCTCGCGCAAACAACCACGTTAGCCGTCGGCGATTGGGAGGTGATCAAAGTAAGCGGTCGCGATTATCTGACCGTTGAAAATATTTCGAGCTTTTACGGTTTGCCCGCAGGCGTCGTCGCACAGGGTGAGAAAATGCGATTCGAGACAGTCAAGAATCCGCTGGAATTTGTCAGCGGCAGCCGCGAGGCGATGATTAATGGCGCGCGCAGTTGGCTGTGTTTTCCGTTAATCGAGCAGGATGGAAAATATTTGGTCTCGCGCACTGACGTGGCCAAAACCATCGAGCCGCTGGTGCGCCCGCATCGTGTTTCAAACATTGGCAAGGTTGAGACGGTCGTTCTGGATCCGGGGCACGGCGGGTACGATAAAGGACAGGTCAGCCGTTGTGGATACGAAAAAGATTTTGTGCTCGACGCGGCGCGAAAGCTGCGCCCGCTTTTGCAGACCAAAGGCCTGCGCGTAATCATGACTCGCGAGGGCGATTATTTTGTGCCGCTGGAAGTGCGCGCAAAGATCGCCAACGCCGCGCGCAATTCAATTTTCGTCAGCATTCATTTCAACGCGACGAATGATAATCCGAACGCTACTGGGTTCGAAATTTTTTCATTTACGCCGCGCGGCGCGCCATCCACGTCCGACACCACGCTGACTTCGAGTTCTTTCAACATGCAACCCGGGAGCGAGGTGGATGCGCAAAGCATGGCGCTCTCGGCTTGCATTTATCATTCGCTCCTCGGTCATATCCCCGAGTACGACCGCGGCATCAAACGCGCGCGGTTTGCTGTCCTGCGTCTGACCAAAGTGCCGGCTGTGCTGATTGAAGGAGGCTTCCTGACTGAGCGCGGTGAATGCAAATTGATTGCGAACAAAGATTGGCGCGGCAAGCTGGCAGCGGCGATCGGCGTCGGGATCGATAATTATAGGGCTTTGGGCGTCAAAAAACAGCCGCCAATGCTCGTCGCGGATTATCGCAAGCAAACCAAGTCAGTGCCGATCGAACCCGTTATTCAGGAAGGGCAATTGAAGGAAGCAGATGCAAGTTTAATCAACCTGGTTGGGAAATCCGCGTTTCCTTCGCCGCAGCAAACTTCAACTCCTTCACAAAGAATATCTCTCGAATCCGACGTGATCGTTCCGTGAGATTCTCTGTAGTGGCAGGCGTGCCGCCTGCATTTGATTGGAGTCGCAGCCGGCACGGCTGCTACTACAGCTTACAGTTGAGTGACTTGGCTCGTAAGCCGTTACCGGATTAACGAGACCGATTTTTTAATTGGCCTTGACCCTGCGTCTGAATACATCAGGATGATCGAATTACTCAACTTCAACGAAAAGACACCATGAAAAGAATGATCGCTTCCACAATGATCGCGTTGCTGGCGACGGTCGCCATTTCGACCGCCGCGACAAACGACGACGCAATGCAGGAAAAAGAGAAAGCAGCCTGGCAGGCGTTTAAGGACAAAAAGCCGGACGACTTCAAAAAGCTTGTTTCCGCAAACATGATGGGTGTCTATGTCGAAGGCGTCTCCGATATGCAAAAGGAGTTGGCGGACATGCAAAAGTGGGACATGAAATCGTTCGCGATCAGTGACTACAAAGTGACACCTGCTGGCCCGGATACATGTGTGACGACGTACAAAGTGGCAATTGAAGGCACGTACGACGGCAAGGACCAAACCGGAACTTACAACGCCGCTTCTGTGTGGAAGAAAAACAAGGGAGGATGGCAGGCGATCTTTCACACGAACGTGAAACAGGCACCAGCCGGGGGATAGTCTCTCGTTGCAGTTTGGCTGCAGGCATTGGGCTCGCGGATTCCGCTGTTGTGCCGCGATGCGCAGCAGATGCAATGGTTGACTTCCCATAGCTGCGTCTTATTCTGACCGAGAAAGAAAATGCGGGGGAGCCGCTTGGCTGAGATGTCGTTGAGACGAACCCCTTGAACCTGATGCGGGTAATGCCGCCGAAGGGAGCGAGGGTCCGATGCCGGACTGGCGATGTCAGCCATGCGTTCTTCTGCGCATGGCTTTTTGATTAACCACGAATGGACACGAATCGACACGAAGCTGTAGCCGGGGTCGGTGACCCCGGCAATCAACGCAACGGTGAAGAGACCACGATCACCGATCGCGGCTACAACTTTCCGAATTCGCGCAGAGTTTATGTGGGCGGCCAAATTCATCCCAACATTCGTGTGCCATTCCGCGAAATCTTGCTGGCGCCGACGAAGCCGCTGAACGGCGAGATCGAAGTAAACGAGCCGGTGCGCGTGTACGACACGAGCGGCCCGTGGGGTGACCCGGATTTTCACGGCAATGTGGAACAAGGCCTTCCGCCGCTGCGGGCCAAATGGATCCGCGGCCGCCGCGACGTTGAAGAATGCGAAGGACGCAAAGTTCAGCCGATCGATGATGGCTGGCTTTCGGAGGTTCATGCGCGTTCCGCGCAGCAGAAACGCCCAACGCCTAACGCCCAACGCCCAACGCCGAACGGACAGAAGGAGAATCTCTCAACTCTCAACTTTCAACCATCAACTGCGGCCCAGCGCCGCCCGCTCCGCGCGCACTTTGGCCGCTGCGTCACGCAGCTCTACTACGCGCGCCAGGGAATCATCACCCCGGAGATGGAGTTCATTGCAATCCGAGAGAACATGGGACGCGAAGCGCGCAAATCCGCAATCCGCAATCCGAAATTCGAGTTTGCCCGCAACGATCTGCGCTTCGCGCATGATGGAAATTCGTTCGGTGCAAACATCCCAGACGAAATAACACCGGAGTTCGTGCGGGCTGAGGTAGCGCGCGGCCGCGCGATCATCCCCGCGAACATCAATCACCCGGAATCCGAGCCGATGATCATCGGCCGCAATTTCCTCGTCAAAATCAACGCTAACATCGGCAACAGCGCCGTGGCGTCATCGGTCGAAGAAGAAGTCGAGAAGATGCGTTGGGCCACCAAATGGGGAGCCGACACCGTGATGGATCTCAGCACCGGCAAAAACATTCACGCCACGCGCGAATGGATCATTCGCAACTCGCCCGTGCCCATTGGCACTGTGCCGATTTATCAGGCGCTCGAGAAAGTTGGCGGGCGCGCGGAGGAACTGACTTGGCAAATTTATCGCGACACGCTCATCGAACAGGCAGAGCAAGGGGTCGATTACTTCACCGTCCACGCCGGCGTGTTGCTTCGCTACATTCCGCTCACCGCGCGCCGCGCCACCGGCATCGTCTCGCGCGGCGGCTCGATCATGGCCAAATGGTGTCTTGCACATCATCAGGAGAGTTTTCTCTACACACATTGGGACGAAATCTGCGAGATCATGGCCGCCTACGACATCAGCTTTTCCATCGGCGACGGTCTCCGGCCGGGCTCGATTGCCGACGCAAATGATGAGGCCCAATTCGCGGAGCTATACACTCAAGGAGAACTCACGAAGCGGGCGTGGGCGCAACACGTGCAGGTGATGAACGAAGGCCCGGGCCACATCCCGATGCACATGATCAAGGAGAACATGGAGAAACAACTGGAGTGGTGCGACCAAGCGCCGTTCTACACGCTGGGGCCGCTCACCACCGACATCGCGCCTGGCTACGATCACATCACCAGCGCGATCGGCGCGGCGATGATCGGCTGGTACGGCACAGCGATGCTTTGCTACGTCACGCCGAAAGAACATCTCGGCTTGCCTAACAAGAAGGACGTCAAAGACGGCGTCATCGCCTACAGAATTGCCGCGCACGCCGCTGATTTAGCCAAAGGCCATCCCGGCGCGCAATATCGCGACAACGCGATTTCGAAAGCGCGCTTCGAATTCAGATGGGAAGACCAGTTTAACTTGTCGTTAGACCCTGAAACAGCTCGTGAGTTCCACGACGAAACTCTTCCCGCCGAAGGCGCTAAATCGGCTCATTTTTGTAGCATGTGTGGACCCCATTTCTGTTCCATGCGAATCACCGAGGATGTGCGCAAGTACGCGGCCGAGCATGGAATCACAGAAGAAGCGGCAATCGCAGAGGGACTGAAACAGAAGGCAACGGCGTTCACGAAGGCAGGCGCTGAGATTTACGTAAAGGCGTAAGTTGTAGTGTCCGCTGTCTCAGCGGAAAATTCTGGGGAGCACATGTGCCTCCATGGCTCGCCCGTAGCCTTGGCGAAGGCGGCGCGTGTTGCTTTCGGCGCCCTCGCCATCACGAACTTGTTAAAAGATCGACAATCAATTTTCGCTCCGAAGAATATTGAAGAATGGGCGAGATAACCCGGCGCGGATATCGAATCGAGTGGTTCATCGGCGATCACGGCCCTAGGCACGTTCACGTTTATGACGTGAAGGAACGTTTTCTCGGCCGGCTTGACATTGAGCGAATGCGCGGAATCGAAGGTTGGATGCCGAGCCGAAAGTTGATTAAAGTGATAGAGGAACTAAAACGAGAAGGCCGATTGTGAAAACTGTTGTCACCGCGAAGAAGCCATTTGGGAAGGCGAAATTCTCGCCTGTGAAACACGCACGCTATCTGGACTGGGAAGATGCGTTCGACGTCGAGTTTGACGACGGACTTTCGTTTTTAGAACCGCATGCAACGATCAAAAAGTCGAACAAGATCTCGGCCATAGCAGTTCCAAAACGAGTAAGCGTTCCGAGGAAGTTTCGGACGCACTTCAAAATAGAATACGATACTGGCGAAGTTGCGGAGGTTTCCTGGTCATTCATTCGTGAATTTCCGCCGAAACGGTAACATCCGGTGAGAGTGCGATAATTTTTATGAGCACAAGAGAACTGATCGATGAGGAAGACGCGTCGAACGCGCGCGATGAAATATTTAACGGGGCCGAGCTGAGCGAATCCGTTCTCGGGCGCGATTGGAATTCACCAGAAGAGGATGCCGCGTGGTCAAACCTGTAGCCGGCGAAATCGTTGTCATTCCTTTTCCGCGCGCTGATGGCAGCGGCAAAAAACGGCGTCCCGCTTTGGTGATTGCCGATCTTCCAGGCGCGGATTTGATTTTGTGTCAGATCACGAGCCGCGCGCACTGGGATTCTTTCGCCGTTCCACTGGATAGTAGCGATTGTGAACGCGGCGAGATCGGCCAGCCATGCTTCATTCGTCCGCAACGACTTTTCACCCTTGAACACCACATCATTCTTCACTCTGTTGGAAAGGTGAACGCCGCGAAATTCGACGAGGTGTTTAAGAAAGTGCGCGGCCTTCTCGTTGATTAATCTTTCACCGCAGAGATCGCAGAGATCACGAAGTCCGTTCTGCTGTAGCCCCGAACGCATTCGGGGCTGTCTCAGCGGAAAATTCTGGGAAGCTCGTGCGCCTCGCGCGCTGGCGATGGCGCCTTCGCCATCGCGAACTTTATCTCTGGCTCCATACCTTTCACCGCCCGCTTTGCCCACAGGTGTGGCGCCGGAGGCAAAGAGGTCACGAAGTCGAAGCAAAGAATATTATTTCGTGTTCTTCGGGGTTAGACCAGTCGTCTACGAATCGTCACTTGTACAACGTCTTTGGTTCAGGCTCCGCGAGGATTTTTTCAAACCGCGGATCGTTTCGCAATGGATCCCATTCCCAACGTTGCCGCAGATCCGAAAGGGTGATGCTTTCGTCGGCATAATCGACAGCGAAAGGCGTGGTGAGGAGGCGCTCGAGTCGGCTGATCGCCTCATCCGTCTCCCCGAGCCGGGCGCACGTCAAAGCGTAGAAATCTTCGGCTACCGCGCCCTCGATCACGTCGTGCGTGATCGGTTTCAGCTCCATCGCTCGTCGTCCTTCCCGCAGCGCGTCTTCCTTTCGTCCCAGAAAAGCATAGAGCAGTCCGAGCTGCGCGTGGCGTACGCCATCTTGGGGACTGTTCGCCACTGTTTTTTCGATGGATGGTTGAGCGGCCTCGAATTCCGCCTGCGCCTTCGCCGAATCACCGCGCACCAGATCCACACAAGCTTGTAGGTAAATTTTCGGGAGGGGCACTCCTGTTTGCGAAAGAATAGTATCGAGCTGGCAGGCGGCCAGGGCTTTCTCAGCGGCAACTACATCGCGGTCCATCAAGCTCACGTCCCAGCGCGCGTAAGTGACGATGCCGTCAGGATCGAGATTAGGCGGCAGAGATTCCAGCGTGGCTTTAATTCGCGCCGTGCTGCCTTTCCAGAAAAACTCGATGTAGGCGCGCTGTATTTTAACGTTCAAAGAATCAGGGAAGAGTGCGAGCACTCGGTCCATTCGCTCGGCGGCGATGCGCCAATCGCGCAATCCGAAGTAAGTCTGCGATGCATCATAAAGCATCACGGAATTGCGCGGGTCGATCTCTTCGGCGTGTTGGTAAGCAGCGAGCGCTTGCGTGATTTTCCCACGGCGTCTTTCAACTGCGGCGGTAAAGAGGCCCACATCACCATCGTTGGGAAGCGCGTCCGCCGCGAGGCCCAGCTCACGCAGCGCTGACTCGTAATCGCCTTCTGTATAGTAGAAGTAAAGCCCCAGCGCGAGATGGCCTTCACCGAGGTTTGGCTGGAGTCGCAGCGAGTCCAGCGCTTCCATATGCGCCTTTTGCTTCCACGCCTCGGTTGGTTCGTAGAAATGATATACCTGACTCGTCGTGGCCGAGAGCCGCGCGTGAGCAAGAGCGAAGTTGGGATCGAGCTTGATCGCCTGATCGTAAAGATTTATCGCTGACTTAAAATCCTGCAGCAGGTTATCAGGCCGCGTCTGATAATCGCGTGCGCGCAAATAGAGCACGTAAGCGTCAGCATTAGTTGTGGGTTTGGTTTCGACGCGCGCTTTTCCTGCGGTGAAAGAGTTGCCTGCAACGAATCGGCGATACTTTTCGCCACCTCGGCTTCCACGCTGAAGATGTCGGTCAATTGCCGGTCGTAACTTTGTGCCCACAGATGCGCGTCGGTGTCGGCCTGGATCAGCTGCACGTTGATGTGCACCCGGTCGCCAACCTTCTGTACGCTGCCTTCGAGCACATTGCTCACGCGCAACTGTCGCGCGATTTCGGACAGGTTTTCCGGAGCGCTGTTGTAGCGAGCAGTGGAAGTGCGCGAGATCACGCGCAGCCCGCTGATCTTCGAGAGCGTGGTGATGATTTCATCCTGAATACCCTGCGCAAAAAACGCGTTCTCCTTGTCCGAGCTGAGGTTTTCGAACGGCAGCACAGCAACTGATTTGTCCAGCGTCGCAGTTGGCGCGGTTTGTCTTGGCAGTTCGGCAGTCGGCGATGTTCGTGTTCGCGCAAATTGAAATGCAAGCAGCGCAGCCGCCAGCACGGCGGCGGCCACAATGATCGCGGTCCATTTGCTGCCGGCTTTGCGCGTCTTCGATTCTCGCGGCGCTACTTCTTCCGAGCGCCGAATTCCTTCCGGAGTCAGCTCGAATGCCCACGCCAGGATCAGCGCAACCGGAAAGCCAAGAATTACTGCGGTGACAAACACTTTCATCACCCAGAGAGGCGCCTCGAAAGTGGGAAAGAGAATGGAAGCTGCCTGGATCAGCAGCCACGCCACGATGGCGTAAGCGACAGCGACCCTATAAACCTTGCGTCGTTTCAGCTCGGTTAAAAAAGTAGCCGGATCCATGACGATGGCGGGAACGTTACCGCAATCGCCTTCTTATGCACAAACAGGAATACGCATTGCGATGCGGCCGCTCACAACGACTTTTCATAGTCGAACACCACATCATTCTTCACTCAGATGGACTGGAGCGAATGGGATGAGCAACGATGCGCTTGAAGTCGGGCTGAAAGAGAAGGCGAAAGAGTTTAAAGAATCCGGCGCCGAAGTTTACGCCAAGGCGTAACGGGGCTCGCTGTCCCGGTAACTTATTAAGACAGCGGGAGCGGAACGACATCCAGCAAAGGTCGGCGAAAGCGCCAACAAGCTCTGAGGCGGAAAAGAATTCAGAAGGCCTTCCCAAGACGCTAACACTTGGTTGCCAGGTAAAGAGAAGTCTACAATTACTCATATCCCTCCCTTCAACGATTGAGGTAGACCTCTAAGGCAGGCCCAGTTCAGCGCGCGCGGCCTCAAAGTGTCGCCGGTCCCGCGTTCCGCGATTCGTTGGAAAACGGCAGGGACCGTGGTTTTGCCCTGTAGTCAAGCTCAGAGGCTGGGCACCTACTCCAGACAGCGGCAGCGGAACGACATCCAGCAAAGGTCGGCGAAAGCGCCAACAAGCCCTGAGTCGGAAAATAATCGAAAAGGGTTATAAAAGAGAATACTCTTCTGAGCAACAACTTGATCTTACTGGTTAATCACCTGATAGATATGGGATTAAAATTGCTCAACTCCACGCAACTCTACAAATATCCTGCCAAGCAGTTGGTCGAATCGTTGATGAGAATGCCATTCGTAATCCCAAGGAAATCAGGAAGCATAGAGTAGAAAAAGACTAAAATATTGCGTTGACTTGATGTTGCAGTTCTGGTAGAAGTGGAGCATGCCAAAACCAAATATTGCTGAAGTAGCTACTAAAATCGTGGAACTCCTTACGCCGTTTGATTCCGACGAGCGTCGCCGCGCGACGCACGCGGCGTTCACTCTTTTAGGTGAATCTCCGAACGGAACGACCAAGGATGCTTCCGTTGTAGGCGCGACCAGAAATGAGACAATACCAGCGCGTGCTCAATCGTGGTTGAGACAGAACGGTCTCACGCGAGAACAACTTGAACATGCCTTTCAGATCGAAGGTGACGTCGTAGAACTAATCGCGGCCGCGGTCCCTGGTAAAACGGACAAGGAACGAACATTGAATGTTTATGTCCTAATCGGTATCGCGCGACTGCTTGCCACGGGCGACGCTTCGTTTGATGACAAGACAGCGCGGCACGCGTGTAAGAATCTTGGTTGCTTCAACGAGGCCAACCACTCGAGCTATATGAAAGATAAAGGAAATAAGATAACCGGCTCGAAAGATGGAGGATGGAAGTTAACCGCTCCCGGCCTGGCACATGGGGCGGGGTTAATTAAGGAGGTAACGGCCTCCAAGTAATCCGGGCCCCAAATTCTCACAAAACCCCTTTTCACAGAAATTTTATGGAAGAGACCGCTGCAACTGATCCCACAAGAGCCGGGCAAATCGCCCAAAAGATAGTTAGTTTATTGACCAATGAAGATTCCGAAACTCGGCAGCGTGCGATTCATGCTGCGTTGATGCTGCTCGGAGAGAAGCCACTTGTTGAACACCACTCCGAACAGCAGTTGAAGACGCGGCACGGTTCTTCAGAAACAACTTTAGAGCTCGGTCAGTTTTTCAATCGAGGTGACAAGTTAAGACCTTCCGATAACGCACAATTGTGCGCCGCATACCATTACGCCATTTACGGTAGCGCTCCGTTTTCATTGGACGAGATCAGAGCGATTGCTAAAGAGGCTGGAGTGGTCTTGCCCAATCGTCTCGATATGACGCTCAGCAGCGCAACTCATGCTGGAAAAAAACTGTTTCAGACCGCAGGACGAGGAACCGTGAAGCCAACGGCCGCTGCAGGCGTTGCCTTCCACGAACGATGGAGCGTTCGTCCTGGAACAAAAGATAAGACCTAACTTCGGCCCGGATCGGCGTCAGAAATGCTAACGCTTGATGAAGCAAAACGCGTCGTCCACGGCCAACCGCTCGGAAATCGCGACATGCTGCTCATCATGCTTGCAATTCAGCCGATGGGGCCGTTGTCCGTTCAAACAATTAAGGATCGCTGCGTCGCCAGTGGATTGCGCAAACTAGCTAGCAAAAATATTTCCCAGATTCTGTTAGATTCGAGCGGGTTCGTCGCGAGAACGGCACAAGGCTGGGAACTTCAACAAAAGGGAATAGAGCGTGTTCGCGACATGGCGCACGCCGTGAACGTGAATCTCGTCGTGACACATTCGAGTAGATCACTTCGAAAACATGCCGATACGATTTCTGATGGACTAACAAAATCGTTCGTTATGGAAGCGATCGAATGCTTCGAAGCAGACCAGTATCGCGCTGCCGTTGTATTTTCATGGGCAGGTGCGGTCGCGGTTCTGCATCAACACGTTTTTTTAAAGAAACTCTCCGAGTTTAATGCCGAAGCGGTGCGTCGTGATTCGAAGTGGCGCACTGCGAAACAGCAGGACGATTTGGGGCGAATGAAGGAGCACGATTTTCTCGATGTCTGCGAAGCGATCGGTGTCATTGGTAAAAACGTCAAACAAATCTTACAGAATGAATGCCTAATTCTTCGCAATGCCTGTGGACATCCAAACTCGCTAAGGATTGCAGAAAACAGTGTCGCCGCTCACATCGAAAAACTGATCAAAAATATCTTCGCGCGATTCTAAAATCTGGCGGCCGGTTCGAGCGTCTTCATCGCGGCGTCCGCCACCAGAAATTTTGGTTGGCAGGCATTTTTTCCAAGACCTTGTCCATGAACCCTGCACGGAAACTAGTCGCGCTTCTGTTGACGAGATTGCGCTTGCACTCGTTCAACAGAATTACGCTGACCGGTCCGCGGGATGTTGCTTGGAAAATCTCACATCGGTCAAATAGGTCAGGATTGAGAGAATGCGCTGCGAACGGATTATGATAAACCCTAAGACCGTCGAGAATGTTTTCTGTGTATTTTGAATTTGGTCCTTTGAAAATATGTTCGCCGCCTTTGTCTCGATCTTCGTAGATCGCTGTGATCATCACATCGGGATCGCCGCTGAGAACCCTAACCTTCGACCAAGTTGCGGCTGTGCTATGAATTATCGCGCTGATTTGGGCCATCGATCTGTCGCAGAAAAGACCTAAATGCACCGGTTCTCCAGAGTCCTTTCGAAGCAAAGGCAAGTCTTCTGGCAAAAGCGGTGCATTTCGATCTGGGTGTTCCTTGAGGTAGGCATCTTCGTCGATGTAATAGCGATACAGGACAGCCTCGATGGCACGTTCAGCTTGGAATTGGAAAAATGGCCTGTCGAAGGGAGCGAGAGCCAATACGAACGGTTTTCCGGCTACGTGCGGCAACTCGGCGTATGACTCCAAATACTTCTTGTATTTGGAATGGATCGTATTCGACAACCGGATGATGGCTTGAAAATTAAATTCGCGAAAACTCTTTGGCGCCTCCAATGGGTTTGTTTCCGTGACGGCTGGCGTGCTCTTAGCATGCAGTGCGACGGCCGCTTCAACTACGAATGGCTCAGGCAACCGGATGCAAAAGTCCGGACGTGACCATTGGAAGTCGCATTGTAGTCCAAGTTCTTTGAATGCGGCGTTAAGATAAAGCTCCCAGAATGCTGAATCGAACGTCGTCTGAAGCTCTTTCACGAATTTTCCGTCGCGGTCTACGAATCCCTCAGCCCACTGGTTCAAAACTTTCCTATCGTACGAGTTCGGCCGTTCGGTGATGTTTTTGAATGCCGGATGAAATCGCTCGGCTGGGACAACCGGGGCAAACAGATCCAAGGCCATAGTCAATCGTCGATCCGTTCGACGGATCTCCAAACGAGAAGTTGGGACTAACTAGCCAAAGAACAGGAAGCGTTGACTACGTCGCGACTCAAAGTCCGAGCGAACCCGCTAAGCAAGGTCCGATTTCGGACCAATTATTGATCCAGACCAATCTCACGCCAAGATGTTCGACGGACGATTCAATCCAAGTCTCTTCTCGTCGTGTTTTAGGTCTTCTATTAATCCAATAGTGACCGTAAGGCGTCGGCAACGGACTGGCCAAACCCTTGATTCGGGCTTGGTGTTCGAGCTCAGCACGCTTGTTTTCTTGGACCCAGGCGAGCCAGCGCCGAAGATTTTGATCTGTAAAGGAGAGACCGATGAAAACCATAGTTCGAAGGACCGCGTGACTTAGGAACATTGAAGAGGCCCACGAGAACGACGTATTGGCCATAGCGAGATACTCCCCCTCAGAAAATACCAGTTTTTCGGCCGATAGAATGCGACCATAGCGAGGAAGAGCGTCGGGAATTGGCAGCAACCCGTGACAGAAGATATAGGGAATACGGTCGGGCGATCGATACGATATCCCGCGGTTGACGCGATCGAGCAAACGTCGAGATGACAACGAGCTCTTTGATCTTGTATCGGTAGCTGCATACGCATTGACTAGCGAAAACAAAAGTGGCTCCGCGTTGAAAGACAGGATTGCCGAGGGGCCGATTGAAGGCGACGACGACGTCCTTGCTCGGAGCCTGTCCTTTTTCAACGCTGCATATATCACTTCGGCAATTGCGAGAGCAGACGCTCCGCGAAGTTCCCGCTTCGCAATTGCAAGGTAGCTGTCCCACTTTTTTCGTGTGAGCAACTCACCTGGTGATACTGCGCTTAAAGCCTGGGCACAGATTGACCACGAAGGGGCGTCGAGTTTCGCTCGTAGCCGTTGATACAACGAGTCGGCAAGAGTCTCTGCAAAAATCTCGTCAGTGAGTCCGAGCTGATTCTTGCTCGCCTGCACAAGCGCTTCAGGTGTTAAGGATTTCCATAATCGTTTGAGCGCAGCTTTGTTGGTGCGCAACACCGCATGATTGGTGATCAAGGTTTCAACTAGAGCGTTCCAATCCGGCAAAGCTCCGAGAGATGTTCCAGCGCCGATACAAAGCACCCAACCAATGTCTTCAGCTCGCTGAACAAGCACGTTCGCGAATGCACCGCTTGTTAAACCTGGTTCAGCCATGCTGCAATTAGCTTTACACTAGAATAGGTTTATGGGAACGAAACCTGATCGCAAAGGGAGGGGAAGGGGGAAAAGACAGCGTGGGAGCACATGGGGTCAGATCTAAACATTTAACATTTGCTTCGTGAAACAGTGAAACGCTGAAAAATTAGAGCTGACCGAGGCACTCGCTAACGAAATAAAATGGGACTCACTGCGGAGCGATCGCAGGCCGTTGCGCTCGCAAAATGTATTTTTGAATCTTGCCGGTCGCAGTTTTGGGTAGCGTTGAGTCGCTGCAACTGCAGCCAAGTAAGAAGGCAAATTAAGATTTAAGAGGTTCTAATCGGATTAGGATTGAACAGAAGGAAACAAAGAAAACCAAGGCAGGCTCAGACTTCGCTTACTTCGTTGTCTTCTGTTAAAGCGTTTTTGAATCCTGTCTAAGAATTTTAACGACTTTCTCGAACGACGAAGTCCGAGCCGGACTGGCGGTAGCATGCATCATAAGCGGCTTGCGATTGGAAGGAATTTCCTTCGTTTAATCTCCACACCGGATTAGCGGCGTTGGAACTCCGCTTTGGCAGGCGTATAGAAAGAAGATGGCCGACGAACCTTCAGGCATTCCACTGGCCGATGTCTTCCGCGCCGCGAATGAGCTCGTCTCCGCCGGTTTGATCAAAGATTATGCACTCGGCGGCGCGCTCGCCGCGATTTATTACACCGAGCCATTCACGACCTACGATGCGGATATCATCTTTGTCGCGAGCGACAAAACTTTGAGCGCGGACATTCCTGCGATCTATTCGCATTTGCAATCGAAAGCTTGGCGCGTCGAACGCGAGCATCTTTTAGTTAAAGATTTTCCGGTTCAATTTCTTGCTGCGTCTGGATTGACCGAGGAAGCCGTGCGGAAAGCGAGAGAGATCGAATACGAAGGTGTCGCCGCAAAAGTTTTTCGGCCGGAATACATCATCGCCATCGCAGCGAGCGTTGGCCGCCCCAAAGATCTGGCGCGAATCGCGCAACTGCTTGAACAGGCGAAGATCGACAAGCCAATGCTGGACGACATTCTGCGGCGGTATAACTTGAAACTGCCGACAAAATGAAATCTGAATTCCGAGAAAAACTCGCGCAGCTGCCTTTCGAAGAAAAAATTCGCAAAGTGGGTCAGCTAATTCGACTTTCGCAAAACGTAAAGACTCAGTGCACTGCCGATCGATCTTCCAGCGATACGCAATCGGATCTCGCAAATCCACAATCATTGAAGGGTACGAAGGCGATGAAGATCTTCATGTCTGAGCGTAAGCGCGAGCGGGAACTGTAATCGGCAAGGCTTCAGTCGAAAGGGCAGGCGGAGCGCTTCCCCGATAATTTTGCGCTTTGAGAACTGGAAGCGATCAAGTTGAAGGGAACTCAGAAAATGGAGATCAAAATCAGCGCTGATCGCGCAGTGATCAGTGATTAGTGATCGGTGGTCCTCAGAGGTCAGAGTCAGAAGTCAGAAGCTACTTGACGCGTTTGCCGTGTTTGATAATCAGGTCCACGCGCTGCAGGAGATCGATGTGCTGAAGCACGTCGCCGCGGACCGCGATGATGTCGGCGACTTTGCCTTCGCTGATTGAGCCATAGTCTTTGTCCACTTTCATCATCACAGCGGGCCAGTAGGTCGCGGCGCGAATAGCAGTCATCGAGTCAACGCCGAGATGATTGACCCACGCGTCCAGTTCGTGCCAGGTGGATTGGCTGTGAAATTTCATCGGGATCCCGCTGTCGGTGCCGATCAGCATGACCACGCCGGAATCCTGTAGCTGCTTGAACTTGTGCGCGACGGTTTTGGCGCGAAGCGGTGTGATTTGGTAATAGGCGAGCTGATTCGGATGCGCGATCGATTGTTTGATGTCAGCGGCGATGTCCGGCGGTACGCCGTCGTAGTTCTTTGGATCGTCGAGCGGTTCGGGATTTTCGACTAATGATTCGTAATTGATGAAGCCTTCGATGGTCGGACACCAGAAAAGCGGGCCTAAACTCATTTTCGCTGTGCGCTCATGCAGGGCCTTCAAGACGTCGTCCGGATAGCCGGGCGCTGCGGCGAGACCGGTATGCTCAAAGCAATCGACACCGGCAGCGAGGCCGCGCCGGATTTCTTCGGGGCGATGCGCGTGCGCGACCACAGGAAGTTTGTGCGCATGGGCTTCGTCCACCACCGCCTTCACTTCTTCCATCGTCATTTGATCCTGATCGATAAGCTTGATGATGTTGACTCCGGCGTCCGCAAGCTGTTTCACCTTCGCTTTGCCATCGGCCGCGCCTTTTACACCCCAGCGAAAATATTCGGTGCCGGGATACGGCTCGTGTTGAAGAAATGGGCCGGCGACGTAAAGGCTTGGTCCGGGAATTTCGCCGCGATTGATCCGATCCCGCAGGCTAATGCTCTCCTTGAGCGGACCACCGAGATCGCGCGCGCTGGTGACGCCGGCCATGAGCAGTTGCCGCGCGGCCGCCGGCATGATCTCGCTGCCGAGGCGAGGGGGATAGGTTTTGTCCCAATGCGCATAATCACTGTGACCGAGTAGGATGGTGTGGACGTGGCAATCCCAGAGACCAGGCAGCACGTCCATGCCTTCGGTGGAAATGACTTCGGCGTCGGCCGGCACTTTTAGCGCGCCAACTGTGCCAATAGCGGTGATGCGCTCGTTTTCGATGATGATGACGCTGTTCGCCAGCGGGTGGCCGCCAAAGCCGTCAATCAAACGACCGCCGACGAGCGCAACTGGACGCGATTGTGCAGACGCAAGTATTATAAAGAAGAGAAACGTTCGGGTGAGTATGCGATTCATCATATCGCGCGAATGCTAGCGTGCTGCAGGCGCGCAGGCGAGCCCTGGTTAATTGGAAGTCAGCCGCCTTCGCATAAAGCTCCGGCGTGCCAAGGAAGGACCGGCCAATCAAGAGCAGTGATCGGTGATTGGTGATCAGGCGTGAGAGGTCGGGATCAGAGCTTCGGTTCGCTTCGCGCTGAGTGCCAAAAGCGGAGCACCTCAACCACCTTCCTTGCTTGGTGCACTCGATAGAAAATTTTGAACGGGCGCAACGTCAGCTTCCGAATGCGTGGAAGCCTTTGGTACGGGCTGCCTTTGTGTGGCGTTTCTGCAAGACTTAGTGCGGCGTTGAGCAAATTGTTGCCAAGCGTGCGTGCCGCGTCTGGATTGTCTTTAGCGACGTAAGAAACGATCTCGGCGAGATCCGCTATTGCCGGGTCTGTGATTTCGACTCGGAAATCCATTGGGGGATCAGCGCGCGAACTTCATCTATGGATTTGGCTTCCTCCGGATGAGCGTCGGCATACGCGATGGCGTCCTTCAGGCCTGCCAGTAGAGCCGGGTCGTGATCATCGTCACACAAACGAGAATCGACGCCGAGCTTCACGATTCTCAGTTCATCCGACGTCAGCTTATCCATCGCATTTAAGATCTCTTGCACTGTGCTCATGATCGAAGATTATGAATAAACGATCGTGAAGCAAGAGCGCGCCCGAGTCGGAGCTGCCCGATAGTTTCTCACCGCAGAGATCGTAGGGCGTTTGTGTCAGACCCCGAGGCGTTTCATAGAAACGCCCTACAACAACCTGCCGTGGATTATGTCGGAATCCGATAATTGAGCGCGGCGCGAGATTGTGTTGCGATGTTTAGTTGAGAGAACAAGTTCAAGCATGCATCCAAGCACCTACAACGCGAAAGCTTATTCCGCTGCCAGTCCGACATCGGGACTGGCGTCCACCAAAATTCGTCGGCGCGATCCAACTGATCGCGATGTGCAAATCGAAATCCTCTTTTGCGGCATCTGCCACTCCGATCTTCATTCGGTCCGAAACGAGTGGAGCGAGTTCATGGCCACGAACTATCCGATTGTTCCCGGCCATGAGATTGTCGGGCGCGTCACCAAAGTCGGCTCGGCGGTTACCAAGTACAAGCCGGATGATCTCACCGCGGTCGGCTGCATGGTCGACTCGGATGGCACCTGCGCGCACTGCAAAGCTGGCCTTGAACAATTCTGTCCGAACATGGTTCTCACGTTCAATTCGCCGGACAAGCACCTCGGAGGCGTGACCTACGGTGGCTACTCCGAAAGCATCGTAGCCGATGAACACTTCGTTCTGCGCGTCCCATCCAATCTCAAACTCGCCGGAGCTGCGCCGCTTCTTTGCGCGGGCATCACGACGTACTCGCCGATGCGCCACTGGGGCGTTGGCAAAGGCAAGAAAGTCGGCGTGGTTGGTCTCGGCGGGCTCGGCCACATGGCGGTAAAATTTGCTCACGCGTTTGAAGCCCACGTCGTTGTCTTCACCACCTCGCCTCACAAGAAGGAGGACGCGCTGCGCTTGGGTGCCGACGAAGTCGTTGTCTCGCACAACGCCGATGAGATGAAGAAGCACGAGAGCAGCTTCGACTTTATCCTCGACGCCGTCTCCGCCGATCACGACGTCAACGCGTATCTCAATTTACTGGGCGTCAACGGCAATCTTACGCTGGTGGGCGCTCCCGCAGAGCCTCTCGACGTCCCGGCGTTCAGTCTCATCACCCGGCGTCGCAGTTTCTCGGGTTCGATGATTGGCGGCATTCCCGAAACCCAGGAGATGCTCGACTTTTGTGGCAAACACAACATCACCGCGGATGTCGAAGTCATCCCGATCCAGAAAGTGAACGAAGCTTACGAGCGGTTGCTCAAGTCCGATGTGAAGTACCGTTTCTCGATCGACATGGCATCGCTGAAATCGGAGTGAGCAGAAGAGTTAATGGTTGATAGTTGAGAGTTGGGAGTTCGGAGTTGACGCAAGAAGTCAGACGTCCGAAATCGGAGTTTCAAACAATGCAGAAGCGTGAACTTGGAAAGAGCGGTCTGGCAGTATCGGCGATCGGGCTGGGCTGCATGGGAATGAGCTTTGGTTACGGCCCGCCGAAAGATAGGCAAGAGATGATTTCTCTGATTCGCGTAGCGGTGGAACGCGGCATCACATTTTTCGATACTGCTGAAATTTACGGACCGTTCACGAACGAAGAGCTCGTGGGCGAAGCGCTCGCTCCGATGCGTGAGCGCGTGGTGATTGCCACCAAGTTCGGATTCAAATTTGGTTCTAAAGGTGAGCAGATCGGGCTCGATAGCCGGCCAGAGCACATCAAAGAGGTTGCAGACGCTTCGCTGAAACGACTCAGGACCGATGTCATCGATCTGTTCTATCAACATCGCGTTGATCCCAATGTGCCGATTGAAGACGTGGCGGAAGCGGTGAAAGATTTGATTCAGAAAGGCAAGGTGAAGCACTTCGGCCTTTCTGAGCCAGGAGTGCAAACCATCCGTCGCGCGCACGCAGTTCAGCCCGTGACAGCAGTTCAGAATGAATACTCATTGTGGTGGAGAAAATCGGAAGAGGAAGTCTTGCCGATCCTCGAAGAACTCGGAATCGGTTTCGTCCCATATAGCCCCTTGGGTCGCGGGTTCCTAACTGGAAAGATGAACGAGGAGACTACGTTCGAGAGTTCCGATTTCCGCAACAGGCTTCCGCGCTTTACGCCGGAGGCGCGCAAAGCAAATCAGGCATTGGTTGATTTGCTTGGCGAAATCGCACAGCGGAAGAGGGCGACGCCTGCTCAGATCGCTCTTGCGTGGATACTTGCAAAGAAGCCGTGGATTGTTCCGATCCCGGGCACGACGAAACTGAAGCGGCTCGAGGAAAACATTGGAGCAGCTCCGATCGAACTCAGCTCGGACGATCTGCGTGAAATCGAGGATGCCGCCTCAAAAATCAAGATCGAGGGCGCTCGTTACCCGGAGCACTTGGAGCAAATGGCCGGTCGCTGAGAACGCTCCGGGCTGTGCCATTAATTCAATTCCAACTAACCGAAGTTTCACCACAGAGGTCGCAGAGCTCGCAGAGACAAAGCCAGAATTAACTCTGTGTTCTCAGTGTGCTCTGCGGTTAACCTTGCGTTAGAATCTTCGCGACTTTTTCGATCGTGTTCCAATTGCGTGTAGTGGCGGGCACACCGAGTAGCTTCTCGATTTTGCCGAGGTAGCTGATCGCCTTCATCTGCCTAAGATATAGACCCAGGACGAATCTGCCTTGGATCGCAATGATGTTTACCAGCCAGTCGTCGTCCGAAGGCAGGGTGAAAGGCAGCGGAGGCAATTGGGATGTTTGATGTTTGACGTTTGATGTTTGATGTAAGTCGAAGCGAATTCCGGCTCGAAGCGGTTTGGCTAATACGTTTACGAACCTGGTTATGTTCGGGCCCGATGGTCGTCGTGCGAATGGATCCTTTGATGCAAGCTTAATGACGTCGCGCGCGGGACAAATCATGATCTCACACTTGAACGGCAGCTTCCGAGCAAGCGCGGCGTGAAGAACTGATTCGCTAACTTCTTCGCGCACCACAAACGTCCCGACGGCGCCGATGTTTACGAGACCGAACTTGGACAGTTGCTTCGCGATTTGCGCCGGCTGGCACCGATTGGTCCCGCCGACGTTCACAGCACGAAGGAAAACGACCCAAGCCATCAGGAAAGTAAGAGGGAAGAAGCAGGAATTAGGAAGCAGGAAGTAAAAATAGAACTAAACAATTTGCTTTGCGCGCTACGCGTCTTCTGCGGTTAAATCCTATTCATTTCCAATGATCCGAAAACTACTGCTGGCGGCGCTGATCGCGGTACCGATCTGTTATTATTTTGCGCTGATTGTTGGCGCGGCGACCTATCCCGGTTACAGCCACGTGACGCGTTACGCGAGTGAGCTCGGCGCTGCCGATGCGCCGTACCCGGCGCTGTTCAACGTTCCGATTATTATCGGCGGTGTTGCCGCGATGGTCGCATCAATTGGAGTGGCAGTTACGCTGCGCGATTTGAGGAGCGGCCGGCTCTGGGCAGTCTTGAGTGGCGTCGCGCTCGCCTGCTGGGGCGCCTCGATGGTGCTGGGCGGAATGTTTCCGATGCCCGACGAACGACACGGCGGGTTCGGTCTCGGTTTAGCGGGACCACTCGTGCCGCTGTTTGCATTGCTGGCAATTCGAAAATTACCGGACGCGAAAGGAATGAAACTGTTTCTGGGCTTTATCTTTGTTGGCTCGGTGATTGTGCTGGCGATTATGTTCGGCTTCGGGCACCTGGTCACGCGTCGCAACGTTGGAATCTGGCAGCGCATCAACACCGGCATCTCCATTCCATGGTTCGCGGTGCTTGGAGTTTGGCTACCCAACCGCGATGCGAATACTCGACGCGCGAGTGGTCTCGCAGCCACGGATCACTGACCACGCTTCGCCGTTAGGCATCGACTTCATGAACAAGCATTCGCTGGATCTCTGCGTTATGATGTGAGATGAAACGTTTCTCGGTAGTCTTTTGTATTTTCTTGTTGCTCGTAGCGGCTGCTCAAGCCGCGCCGATTGTTTTTGTCGTTCGTCATGCGGAGAAAGCGGTTACGGGCGGTGAAAATCCTGATCTATCGGTTGCTGGTCAGAAACGCGCGGAGGCGCTCGCGCGTATTCTGAAAGATTCGCAGATCACGGCCATATTCGTTACCGAGTTCAAGCGCACGCAGGAAACTGCGGCGCCGACGGCGAGAGCGGCACACCTTAGTCCCACGGTGCTTCCGGCAGGTGATATTCCGGGACTCGTCGCGAAATTACGCGCGTTAACCGGAAACGCGCTGGTCGTGGGCCACGGCAACACTATTCCCGATTTGGTGAAAGCACTCGGCATCGCGACACCCATCACCGTTCCCGAGGACGATTACATTGAAATATTTCTCGTGTCGCTTACCGATCCGCCGCAGCTGCTCCGGTTGCATTACCCGTTCTGACAAGACGCTGTTCATCGGTAAGTAATACGAAACGTCCTCGGCACAGAGAAAATGTTCTTCTCTTAAGCCCCGATCTTAGCGGACAATCACGGGTTCACATTGAACGCCGACAACTCAATGACCCGCTTCGTCTCTCCCCGCTGGATTTGCTTCCTCGCCGTCGCGCTCTTGTTTTTGAGCGGACGTTCGGCAAACGCCGATCCGGTAGGCGACTTTTTCAAGAAACTTGGCCAATCAATTTCGAAGGCTTTCCAGCCTCAGCCTACGCCCCGTCCAACCAGGAAGACGACACGGGGCTCTCGGGAGCCCACTTCTGGAGAACCAAATGCCGCGGAGGCGGTGCCGACTCCAATTGAGGGGCCATCAAAGCCTGCTAAAGAAGAGAAGGCTACTCGCACTGTGCTGCCGGCTTCAGCCGCGCCTAAGGAAAAAGCAAGAGGAGATATGCCCTATGGAATTCCGGTTCCAGGCCAGAAAGGGATGGTCATAAGTCCTTATTCACCGGAGGGAAATTACGTCGATGTCAGCGCCTTTGCTCCGGGCTCCGCAGTGAAAGATCCATACACAGGAAAGATTTTCCGAGTGCCCTAAATTCATTCTTTCGATCTGACTTCATTTGGAAGTGACAAAGTCTGATGATGCAATTTGGATTGACGTCCAAACGGCATTTTGATAGACGGGCTGCGTTCAGCGCCCTTATTGTGAGCGTGATTTTTCTATGAGAAGACCTTCGGGCAAAGACAAAGATTCGGGAAACGTGCCGCCAGGCGGCCGGGCCCTTCAGCGAATTCAGCAGGACCGCACCGCGCGCGGGCTAGGCAAACTCCCCTTGCCGGGAACACCGGGTTCTGCACCTAACAAGCGTGCGACTATCGAACGTATAGGTAAGACACGCAAAAAGAAATAGCTCAATCCTAATACTAGCTTTCCTTTTCTGAAATCTCCTCGCAAGCGCATCGGTTTAGCGCACGATTATCCAAATATAGCCCCATGAATATTCCCAAAGGCAAAAAGAGGGCGAGCCTCCGTCGAAAACTCTTGCTGGCAAAGCAGCGTTTCCTCGGCGGAAAAGCGTTGAAGAGGATCGAATATTTTGAAACCCAGCGTGCGCTATCAAAAACAACTTTGGTTCGCGGCTTTGTTACTTCAGAATCAGTCCAGAGCCTCCGGATTTCTAAGAAACCTCCGACGGGCCGAGGTCCGAGGCCGATTGCTGAATATTTGAAGGCGGATAAAGCGAAAGCCCGTCTAATTCCGACAAAGTTTGCCGCTAACGTGCAGCTTCCGGTTTGGCGATCGTTGGGGCCAAACCTTATTCCGAAAGGCCAAACGTACGGGACCGGTGGTAACAACAAGCCGCCTGTCTCAGGCCGGTGCTCAGGCATCTTTGTTTCACCCGCGAATCCAAACCACCTGGTCCTTTGCTCTGCCGGCGGCGGACTTTGGGAAACCTTGGATCAGGGAAAAACATGGCGACCACTAACGGACCAACAGCCGACGCTGTCGATAGGCGCAATTTGTGGCGCGCCTAGCTCGCCGAACATAGTTTATGCGGGAACCGGAGAAGGGGATACCTATAGCCAGCTTGGCGTAGGGCTGCTTCGATCCTCCGATGGCGGTCGAACGTGGGAACATGCTCCTTCGAATGATCTTTCAGGCATCGGAGTTTTCGACATCGCCGTTGACCCGGCTAACCCGCTCCATGTTTGGGTAGGCACAACCAAGAAGCTGCTTGAAAGCAATAATGGCGGTGCGACCTGGCGCACGGTTCAAAACGTTACCACCTGGGATATTTCCATTAACCCTAATGATCCCCAGGAGATCTTTGCTGCTACTGTCCTAGGCTTGATTCGTTCAACTAACGGTGGCACCAACTGGACGCAGATCGGACTCCCAGGAGCGACACCGGGTTCGCATTTTACCCGCATGGAAGTTTGCCACGCACCTTCGAGGCCGGCAGTCATTTACGTTGCTGCCGTTCAGGGCGACAGTGGAATGCTCTGGCGACGCGCCTCCAGCGGCGGCACGTTCTTCTCTGAAAGGACGCCGTCACTTGATCCGAAGTCCGACATCGATCAAGCGTGGTATGACTGGTGCCTCGCTGTGTCTCCGACAGATCCCGATGTTCTTTATTGGGGAGCGGTTCAACTTTACAAGGGCACACGTGGAATGGCAGGTTGGACTTGGCGTAACATCTCGTCTCGATCCAGCGGTGATTCTATTCATCCTGATCAGCATTATCTCGCGTTTGATCCCTCTAATCCCACAGTGCTTTACGCCTGTAACGATGGCGGCATCTTTCGTTCGCCTGACGGCGGGACGAGCTGGACTTCCCTAAATCCCGGGCTGAGCATCACCGAGTTCGAATTCATCATTCACCTGGAGAGTGAGGACATGTGGCTCATTGGTGGCACCCAGGACAACGGTACGCTTGGCAATCCTCACAATACTCCTCGCGACGGAACATGGGACCAGATCGCGCAGGGTGATGGTGGCGATTGTGGAGCCGACGATACCAACAAGCTGTGTTATCACTCTTACTACGGCATCGAGATCGAGCGTGCTCCGGCAACTGGCGCCAAGGCATTCAAATGGGTCGATGTTTCACCGCCGGCGCCTGAAGACTACGACGCGCTCTTCTATCCTCCAATGGACGTTGTTGAAAAGATTGTCGCCAAGGCCGGTGTTACGCTTTGGGTATCGGACGACAGCGGAGATAATTGGGAGGAAGTTGATTTCGGTGGTGAGGCCGGTGAGAAAGCTTCGGCCGTAAGCATTGTGAGCCGTAGGATGATATTTCTGGGAACCGAAAAAGGCCGGCTGGTTCGGATTGATCGCGCTAGCTCAGGATGGGCCAAGGCCAACGTTACGCAGCTGACGAGTCCACGAAGCGAATTTGTTAGTGATATTGTTGTGCTTGGGGCTTCGAAAAAGACTGTATGGACAGGTTGCTCAGCCTTTGGAGGAGGTCATGTCTTCCGATCTAGAAACGGTGGCACGAGCTGGAGCGATCGTACTAGCAATCTGCCCGACATTCCAGTTAATGCCATCGTCATCGACCCGAAGAACCACCGACGTATTTTTGCCGCCACCGACCACGGCGTGTATCAGAGCAAAAACTCTGGGAGCAAATGGAGTGACTTCAGCAACGGACTTCCCAATGCTGTCGTTGGCGACATGATCTTGCACGAACGCCGAAGAGTGCTGCGCATCGGCACCCACAATCGCGGAGCTTGGGAAGTCGATATTTAAGGCTCGGGACTCACTCCGGCAGATAAACCGCATAGCCGCGCGGGGGCGCCCAGAGATCGATCCAACCGGAGTCGTTAGTCCGTTTTTCCTGCGGCGTGCCGAGGTCGTCGCGCCCGCGCCAGGCTGTGGGAACAAGCCGCGTGTTAAGCCAACGCGTCTGAATCCACGCACCGTTCCAACTACCGCTATTGTTTAAGACAAGGACCAGCCCGCTTTGGTTAGCGTTGCCTGGGCGTTGCATGATGTAGAGGTCGTCGTTCACAAAGAGAACTTGCGCCGGGCCAGCAGCATTTTGTTCGTGAACTTTGATGAGCGCGTCAATGCCGCTTTGATTATTCGGCTGGGCGAGGTCCCAGTTAAAATAATCCTGCCAGAAAACGCATGGGTAACCCTCATGTGTCAGGATGAAGGCGTACGCCAGGAGCTTGTCGTTAAATATGGGACTGTCGCGCACGACGTCGTGATTTTCGACGAAGGTCACAGCTTGGCCTGGCCGGTCCCATATCAAAACTCCAGGCTCGATGAGATTACGGAGACTAAACCCGTAGCTGTCGCACAAATCACGCAGTCGCCAGCGCAGCGGAAAATCAAACGCGCCGACCGGATTGTCCGACCATGCATTTGCTTCATCGAGCCAATCATCGATTCTGCGTTCGCTGTCCCAACATTCTCCGACCGCATAGGGCTTGAGACTTGTGCCGCCGCGCAGAGCGCGCATTTCTTGAATCGAACGAACCATCCAGCCGCCATAACCCTTGACCATGTCGTAGCGGAATCCGTCGAAACCGATTTCTTCCAAAAGCCAGCGAGCGTAGTTGATAAGCTCGGTGTAAACGAGGGGAGCGCGATGACACAGATCCGGCATATCACCGAATGTTGCGCCGTCCCAAGTCTCGTACTGGCTCGGATGAAAACATTTCCAGTCGCGCGGGAATTTGCCGCTCATCGGCGCGAACTTGGTCCAGCGCCACTGGCCATCGATCGGATTCAGTTCTTGAGCGTTAGCGCCGCTATTATGATTGAACACCAAGTCCGCATACACTTGCAATCCCAGCGCATGAGCGGACTGGATCAGGTCGAGTAATTCACCTTTGGAACCGAACCACGTAGGCACGCCGTCTTTTTGATCAAACTCGCCGAGGTCATAGTAATCGTAAGGATCATAGCCCATGGATTTCCAACTGGCTGCCTTGTTTGCAGGCGGAAGCCACAATGCCATAAAACCCGCCTGCGCGATCGACGGCAGTTTTGATTTGATAAAAGCCCACCATTGATGCTCGCGATCTTCCGCTTTGGGACAATCCCAATAAAACGCTTGCAACATGACACCCATAATTCCGGCCTCCGTTTCCGCGTGTGCCAGCATCGGCACGCTACACCCCGACCAATGACTAACAAGCAGCGGATCAGGATCGCGCCACCGGTTTGCTGCAAATGGTCTCGCTCTGTTTCAAGACGACGTTTAACGCACTTCGTCAGTCTCGCGGTGCAGAGCGATTGGCGGCAGATATTCCCCGGCGTAGGTGCGCGTCCACCAGCCGCGGTCGCCGGGCTTGGTGAATTGATAACGATACCAATCCGCACGTATGAATTTTGGCGGCGCATCTGGGAATGGATCGCGCGCAAATAAGCGAAGAATTCTTTTTTCGCCTTCGAGTAGTTTTTCCACGAGCGCAAAGATCCAGGGGTGGAACTCTGGGGGCGACATCGCGGCAAACCACATTTGCCAGTCGAGTCTCCAATGATACGGCGAGACGATGCACGGGCGCCGGTTCACGTCGCCTGGCTTTCCTTTGAACTCGTACTCGTGCCATTCAACATCGGCATCGGGAACAGGTGCATCGGTGCCTTTGATGACGACTTCAAACCGTTCGCGCGTGACGGCGCCAAATGCGCCATAGGTATTGACCAGGTGCAACGGCTCAAAGCTGGCGTTCATGAGTTGCCGGCGCGAAAACAGATTGCGCGCCGGTCGCCAGCTTAACGCGAGCACAACCACAGTGAGCACGCCGACGGCGATCGCGTGCGGCAAACTCATGTGTGCCGGTACTGAATGCGAAATGTGAATGAAGCGCGCGAGCAATCGATCGTCGAAGCACGGAATGCAAAGCACGATGGTAATGTAATTGAGCCACGAAAGATTCCCGCTCAGGATGAGGCTGATTTGAAACAGGATCGTCAGCCCGCCAGCCCAATAGCAGAGTGGCGCGGGCGCGAAGTAGAACCACGGCACCACGAGCTGAGCGAAATGAGTGAAGAGCACGCCGGCCTTGTGAGCCCAACGCGGCGAATGATGGAGATACCAGCTCAGCGGATTGGGCAGAGGCTGAGTTTCATAATGGTAATAGAGGCAGGTCAGATCGCGCCAGCATGGGTCGGAGCGCAGTTTAATCATGCCTGCGCCGAACATGGTGCGAAAAAGCACCCACACGATTAGCCACATCACGACGACTGGCGACCGGGTGTCGGATGACCCGAGAAAGATCGCGAGAAAACCAGTCTCGGTAAGCATCGTTTCCCAGCCGAAGCCGTAGAAGGTTTGGCCGACGTTGATCAGCGACAGATAAATCATCCAAAGCAGCGTCCACGTGAACATCGACACGATGAGTCCGAACGATTCCGACCAGCCGGTGACAGCGAAAATCGACAACGTGACGCCGCACCAAATCGTCATCGTGATGAAGCGATCCGAGCAATGAATGTGAAACAAGCTCGGCGCGCGGCGGAACGGGACGTGGCGCAAAAAGCGCCGCACCGGTTGCAGTCCGCGTTCGCCCAGTAGTAGGATGAACTGATTAGCCGCAATCAGGAACGCGATCAGGTATATGCATCCGAGCGCGCGCTGGAAGCAGAACCGGGTCAACCAGAATTCGGTCGCGAAATGCATTCCCGAACACCAAGATAACTTAGCGCATGCCCGCGCGTACTTCCACGACGCATGACAGACTTAGTATTGCGCCGGAAATTGTGCGGAAAGTTGCGAATTCGCATTCGCAATGGGCTCGTAAAATCTTAGGGCCTCGATGTCACTGCCGAGTTCGCGCAGCGGGTAGAGACCTTTTGCAGAGCCAGCGCCCGGATCGCGCACGAGATAGTCGAAACCGTCTTTGCCGGCAATCACCACAAAATGCGTCACGCCGCCCGGCAATCGCACCCGCACAATGACGGGATTTTGGTGCGCCAAGTTTGAATCGATGAGCTGATAAGATGGCAAATCTTCGTACACGTGCCGGACGCGATCTGGCGCGAACCATGCCGCACGGTCCCAATAAATCCAGCCGGTCTCGGTATATCCGCCAACCAAAGGTAAAAACCAGTTTAACTGCTGCGGATCGACGTCGATGCCGTAAAACTTGAATACCATCGCCGCGGCAGCCACGGCGCAGCCTTCGCCGCCGAGCGTGCCGTTCTCTGGCACTCCGCCCAGTGGATCATCGCGCCATTTTTCTTCCGACTGACGGAACGACGGCACCGCCAGTTCGACGCGATGGAAAAAATAACGCCCGCCGCGCGGTGTGAGTTTTCGTTTCCAAGTCCAATCGATGTGCACCGCTAGCGCGGCAACGAGCAGAACAGCAACGACAATGATGAAAGGTAAGCCGCGCTTCACGGTACGAACCTAAGCGCATACCGGTTGTGGTTTCAACGCGTTGTGACGCTTGGTTGGGGCGCTGTTTGGAGTTCCGCCTTTAGGCGGCTCAACATTTCTGTAGTCGGCCGCGTAAACGCGGAACTCCCAACGGTGATCGCGAGGCTCGATGCACAAGCAGTTGAGAGAAGCCACAGGAACTGCTTGATTGTGTCGTCATGCATAAGGCCGCACAACGTGAACTTCGTCTCGCAAAGCGCATGGCGCGGCTCGGCACCGAGACTGCCTTCGAAGTGTTGGTGAAGGCAAAGGCGCTGGAGGCAAAAGGCCGCGACATTATCCATCTGGAAATTGGCGAACCAGATTTCGATACGCCGCCGAACATCATCGACGCGGGGTGCGCCGCGTTACACAAGGGCTACACACATTACGGTCCGTCGGCCGGGTTAATGGAGTTGCGCGAAGTCATTGCACAATACGTGAGCGAGACGCGCCGAGTAAATGTTACCCCAGACGAAGTAGTCGTTGTTCCCGGCGGCAAGCCGATCATCTTTTTTTCCATTCTCGCGCTCGCGGAGGACGGCGATGAGGCCATCTATCCAAATCCCGGGTTCCCGATTTACGAGTCGATGATCAATTACGTCGGCGCGAAAGCGGTGCCGATCCGGTTGCGGGAAGAGCTCGATTTCCGGCTCGATGTCGATGAGCTCTCCAGTTTAATCAACGATCGCACGAAGTTAATCATCCTGAATTCGCCACAAAACCCGACAGGCGGCGTGCTGACGGAGGACGACATCGCGGCGATCGCGCGCGCCATTGGCGATCGCAACATCATGGTATTAAGCGACGAGATCTACAGCCGCCTCATCTTTGAAGGTGAGGATCATTCCATCATGTCGGTCGACGGTTTGAAGGAGCGCACGATTTTGCTCGATGGTTTTTCCAAGACCTACGCCATGACCGGTTGGCGAATGGGCTACGGTGTGATGCGTGCTGACCTGGCGGCGCACATCGCGCGACTGATGACCAACTCCGCTTCCTGCACCGCCAGCTTCACGCAAATCGCCGGTATCGAAGCGCTGCGTGGCCCGCAGGATTTAGTTAACCAAATGCGCGCCGAGTTCCAGAAGCGGCGCGACGTTATGGTGGCCGGCCTAAACGAGATCAAAGGTTTCTCCTGTCGCTTGCCGCACGGCGCGTTCTACGTTTTCCCCAACATCACGCAGACTGGTTGGCCATCGAAGAAACTGGCCGATGCGCTGCTCGATGACGTCGGTGTCGCCGCGCTGTCCGGCACCGCGTTCGGAGATTTCGGCGAAGGCTATCTGCGATTCAGCGTCGCCAACTCAATCGAGAACATCGAGAAGGCGCTCGATCGCATCGAGGCCTGGACGAAGAAAAATTTGTAGGCGATCAACGACGGGGCGCCTCTCCTCCTCGACCGAGGAGAGGAGGAGGGTGAGGAGTCGAACACATTCGCGGCTGCGCGTTTATCGATCACCCTCACCTCAGTACTCTCCCGAGCAAGGGAGAGGCGGACGAAGAGAAATAGTTCCAAATTTCAGAAATGCGAGCCTGTTAATTCTGTGGATTCTGTCTAGTTTCCTGCGTTCCTGGTTTCCTGATTAGATTCTTCTGCAGTTATGACCGACAAGAAACGTTTCCGCGTCTTTGCCACCTCGCGCATCGGCGATCCCGCTGAGAACCGTCTGCGTGAGCGCGGGTATGGTCTCGAAGTTTTCCAAGGACCAGAGGCGCCGCCGAAGAAATTGATCATTGAGAAAGTGAAGAGCGGCATCGACGGATTGATCACGACGCTGCGCGATCCAATCGACGCCGAAGTATTCGAAGCAGGGAAGGGGACACTGAAGGTCGTGGCGCAAATCGCCGTCGGGTTCGACAACATCAATCGCGCCGACGCGAGCCAATACAAAATCCCATTCACGAACACCGCCGACGTGCTCACCGAAGCGACCGCCGAGTTCGCGTTTTTCATGATGGGAATGCTTGCGCGCAAAATGTGGCAGAGCGAGCGCCTTGTGCGCGAACAGAAGTGGCCCTCTTGGCATCCGTTCCTCCCGTTTCTCGGCGACGAGGTCACCGGCAAGACCATCGCCGTCATCGGCACCGGGCGCATCGGCCTGGCGATGATCAAGAAATGCTCCGGGTTCGACATGAACATCCTTTGCTACGACCCGGTGTTTCAGAACGAGAAGTTCGTCGCTGCCATCCAGGAATTAATGGACCTGCGCCACGCGCGCGGCATTCAGAACGAGAACACTTGGATCAAATATGTGGAGTTCGAAGAAGCATTGCGCGGCGCCGATTATGTGACGGTTCACGTACCTCTGCTGCGCGAGGGCGAGACTGACAAACCGACCTATCACCTCATCAACGAGCGAACGCTCAAGCTGATGAAACCGGGCGCCTACTTGATCAATTCATCACGCGGCCCGGTCGTGGACGAAAAAGCGCTCGCGAAAGCGCTGAAAGAGAAAACCATCGCTGGCGCCGCGCTCGACGTGTTTGAAAAGGAACCGCTCCCGCCCGATTCGCCGCTGCTCGATCCCGAGATCGCCGATCGCTGCCGCGTGTTCCATCACTTTGCCAGCGGCGCGCGAATTACGCGGCTCGATGTCGATCCCGACAAAGGCATGGCCGGCCGCTGCGTCCAAGGTCTCATCGACGTTCTTGAGAAAAATTACGGCGGCGATCTGACTAAAATGCCGTACGTCGTGAATAAAGAAGCGTTCGCGAAATAAGCAGGAAACGCCCAACGCTCAATGGGACTGCATCTCAATAAAATCGCGATCGCGGTCGCGCTCGTAGTCGTTTGTGCGACCGCGTGGGCGGGAGATTTTGATTCCATTCTGCACTGGCGGAACATCGGACCGCATCGCGGCGGGCGCACTCGCGCGATCGCAGGTGTTCCTTCGCAGCCGAATGTCTTTTACATGGCGCCGGTGAACGGCGGCGTTTTTAAGTCCACCGACTACGGCCGGACGTGGCAGCCGATTTTTGACGATCAACCGACGGCGTCGGTCGGCGCGATCTCGGTTGCGCCTGCAAATCCGAACGTCGTTTACGTCGGCAGCGGTGAAGGATTGCATCGGCCGGATCTTTCGGTCGGCGATGGAATCTACAAATCGGTCGATGCTGGGAAGACGTGGACGCATTTGGGATTGCGCGGCGGCCAGCAGATCGCGCAACTGGCTATCGATCCCAAAAATGCCGACCGACTTTTCGTGGCTGTGGCCGGACATCCGTACGGGGCTAACGAGGAGCGTGGTGTGTTCCGATCTGTCGATGGCGGTAAAACATTCGAAAAGGTGCTTTACCGCGATGAAAACGTTGGCGCCAGCGACGTGCAGATCGATCCAAGCGATCCCGCGATCGTTTACGCGGCGCTGTGGGAATCGCGGGAAGGTCCGTGGGAAAACGGCATCTTCAATGGAGAGAACGGTGGCATTTTCAAATCGGTCGATGGCGGGAAAACGTGGCGGCAGTTAACGAAAGGACTGCCGAACAATATCGTGCAAGCGAATATCGCAATTGCGCCGAGCTCGCCGAAATCTCTCTTCGCCGCTGTGCGAACAAAAACGATTGCGAAACTTTATCGCTCCGACGACGGCGGCGAAAAGTGGAGCGGGACAACCGACGATCCGCGGCCGGGCCTCGGCATCGGCGGTGGCGATCTGCCGGTGGTACGGTTCGATCCGAAAAATCCGCAGATCGTTTACTCGGCTAGTGTGGTCTGTTGGAAATCGACCGATGGCGGCAAGAGCTGGGACGGGTGGCGCGGTGCGCCCGGCGGCGACGATTATCAAAACATTTGGATTAGTCCGAACAATCCGGACGTCATTCTTCTCGGCTCGGACCAGGGCGCGATTGTCACGGTGGACGGCGGAGCGACCTGGAGCTCATGGTATAATCAATCCACCGCGCAGTTGTATCATGTCAGCGCGGACAACGCGTTTCCGTATCGGCTTTACAGTGGTCAGCAAGAGAGCGGCTCTGTCGGAATCACAAGTCGAGGCAACGACGGCGAGATCACGTTTCGCGACTGGCAGTCCGTCGCGGCGGAGGAATACGGTTATGTCGTCGCCGATCCACTCGATCCGAACATCATCATCGGCGGCAAACTGACGCGATTCGATCGACGAACCGGTCAGGCCCAGGCAATCTTGCCGGTGCCGGTGCCAACAGAAGATTTCCGGATGTTGCGAACCGAGCCGGTTGTCTTTTCACCTATCGATCCGCATCTGCTTTTCTTCGCCGGAAACACGCTCTGGAAAACGCGCGACCGCGGCGATCACTGGGAAAAGATCAGCCCGGATTTATCGCGGCCACAGTACGACTTGCCGGCGAGCATTGGAAAATACAAAGCCGATGCGATGAAGCAGGCGCATCGCCGCGGCGTCATTTACACGGTCGCGCCATCGCCACTCGATGCGAACCGCATCTGGTGCGGAACCGATGATGGTCTGATTCATCTGACCACCGACGGCGGTAAAATTTGGAACAACGTGACGCCGCCGAGCATCTCGGCTTGGCAGAAAATTTCGCTGATTGAATCGGGACATTTCGATGCGAACACCGCTTACGCCGTAGTGAACACGTTGCGACTCGACGATTTGCGGCCGCACATCTTCCGAACGCGCGACAGCGGCAAAACATGGCCAGAAATTGTGAATGGAATCCCGGCTGGCCAAACGGTGAACGCAGTCCGCGAAGATCCCGAGCGCAAAGGCCTGCTATTCGCCGGAACCGAAAAAGGCGTTTATGTCTCCTTTGACGAGGGCGCGAAGTGGGAATCATTGCGGTTGAATTTGCCGGCGACCTCGGTGCGCGATCTCATCATTAAGAATGACGATCTCGTCGTGGCGACGCACGGACGCGGATTCTGGGTCCTCGACAACATCACGCCGCTGCGCCAGTGTAGCCGTCGGCCCGCAGGCGGCGACGCTTCGCACAGCGAAGCGGCTACAGCGCTTAATCAGCAACAAACTCTGCTTTTCAAACCGCAGACAGCTTTGCGCGTCCGCGGGAATGTAAATACCGATACGCCATTGCCGCCGGATGAACCGACTGGCGAGAATCCGCCCGACGGCGCAATGATTGATTATTTTTTGGCGAAAGACGCCGTCGGTCCGGTAACCATTGAGATCAAAGATAACAAAGGTGCGTCGGTCAGGAAATATTCGAGTGCGGATGCGCCGGTGAAGCCCGACCTGAAGCGCTTGAAGATTCCGGCTTACTGGATTCGCCCGCCGCAATTGCTTTCTACTAAGGCCGGCATGCACCGTTTCCAGTGGGACATGCACTACGCACCGGTGCCGAATGTGCAGCCGGAGTTCCCGATATCGGCAACGTACCGAAACACAGCGCCAACGCCCACTTCGCCGTGGATCGCGCCGGGCAATTACACGATGGTACTAACGGTTGACGGCAAAAGTTTCAGTCAGCCGCTGACAGTCCAAATGGATCCTCGCGTAAAAAGTTCAGCCGCCGATCTTCAGGAGCAATTCGATCTATCGTGGCAGTTGTATCAACTGCGGCTGACACTTGGGCCCGTTGGGAAAAAGTTTGACGAGATCAACGAGCAGCTAACGAAACTCAAAGCCCGGGCAGCGGAACGACCTGACGTAACGGAAAAACTGGAGGCGTTTGTGCACACGCTGACTCAGTTCGGGCCGCCGCACCCTCGTCCAGGCGCGCCGCCGTCGCTGTTCGCGCTCGAATCGACCGAGAGATTGTTCAACGAAATCCAGGGCGCCGATGCCGCGCCGACCGCGGCGGTCAAAGCTACGATCGCGGATGTTCAGAAAAAAGTTGGGCCGTTAATGCAAGCGTGGCGCAAATTACTCGACTCCGATCTTCCGGCGTTGAATCAGCAACTGAAACAGGCTGGCTTTTCCGAGATCAAGCCAGAGTTACCGCGGTAGAAGTCTGGGGAGCGGTCGCCGCGGCGATCTAGTTTCGGCGCCCCTTGTCACGTCGAAGCATTGCGAAGGCGGGTCGCCGAAACGAACTTCTCATGCTAACAGTTTGAAGATCGACAATGAAAGCAAACGCTGAACCAGAAATTGTGACGAGGAACGGCAAACCCGTGTCTGTGATTCTGCCAATCAAGGAATATCAAGAGATGCTGGAGCGGCTCGAGGACGCCGAAGACGTAGCATGGCTAAAGCGCGCCCGACGCAAAAAGCTTCACTTTCGGCCGCTGGAAGACGTGCTTGCCGACATGCCAAAGCGCTAGGCGATGTATCGCGTCGCAGTCGAACGGCGTGGTGAGAGAGACTTAAGAAGACTCCCGCTCGATATTCGGTTGCGAGTTGCTCGTGCGATGCGCTCTCTCGCAAACGATCCACGTCCCGCTGGCTGCCGGAAACTCGCTGGAACAAAGAACGACTGGCGCATTCGCGTCGGCGATTACCGCGTGGTCTATGAAATTGGCGATGCCGAGCGGCTCGTTCGAGTTTACCGAATTAGACATCGAAGAGAAGTTTACCGCTGAAATTTTCTGACAAAGCTTCATGGCCACTGAAGAACGATCACCGCTCGTCACAACCTATCTTGAAATGCGGTCGCCGGAGCAGCTGCGACCGAAGCGGTGTGCTGATGTGCGGGTTCAAGTTCGCGAACAGAAAGAACCCAACTGGCGTTTCAATCGCGATCTGTATTTCGCGGTGGGTGAGCAGTGGCACTGGATCGACAAACGACCGTGGACCGATGAGCAATGGAAAGAATACGCAGCCGCGCTGGAACTGCGGACGTTCGGCGCGTACTACGACAACGTGCTCGCAGGCTATTACGAATTGCGTCAAGATGACGAAGGCGGGGTCGAGATCGCCTACTTCGGTTTGTTGCCGGAATTTGTCGGCCGTGGTTTAGGCGGCGCGTTGCTGACCAGCGCCATCGAAGAAGGCTGGAGAATGTCGCCTAAGCGCGTGTGGGTGCATACGTGCAATCGCGATCATCCGAAGGCACTCGCAAATTATCAGGCGCGCGGCATGATCGTTTACAAGGTCGAAGAAAGTAGAAGGAAAAATATATATGAATAAATGGAGAAGCTTCTATTTCGGGTTCGCGGTTCTGCTCATTAGTTTGGTCGCGATGGCGCAAGAACAGGGTGTGATAAAGCCCCAGTTACTCTTGACCGAAATCATCAATGGGATGCCCAAGGGCGAGAAGCAGGAGGTGCGGGTTCTCACGGCGAACTTCAAACCGGGCGATAGGACGATGTTCCACACACACCGTTTCCCGGTCACAGTTTACGTCTTGGAAGGCGCGTTCACATTGGAAATGGAGGGACGCGAGCCAGTCACGGTGAAAGCCGGTCAGGCAATAGTAATGCCGTCGCACGTGAAAATGACGGGTTACAACCGCAGCAGCACCGATCCATTGCGGCTGGTAATCTTTAATGTGAGTGACCCAGGCACGCCGTATCTTGACCCTGTACATTAGCCAGTGCATGAGTCCGCTATTGCGTTTGATCGTTTACAAAGTCGAAGAAACCGCAAGCTCCGTTGGTGTAGCCGCCTCGCTACGTCGAGGCGCTCAGCAGTAGCGGCGGTCGTGTCGGCTGCGATTTCCGCATTCCGGTATCAGCTACCTGCAATTGCTTTGATCTGCCGCCGAATAATTCAAGGAAATAAAGTCACGATGTTTACGGGAACGCGTGATGCTGGTAAGATCCAAGCTGATGAAATTCGCCACAGTGTTGGATCGCGATGAGGACGGGATGTGGATCGCCGAATGCCCCTCGATTCCCGGCTGCGTCAGTCAAGGTAAAACGCGTGAGGAAGCACTCGCTAACATCAAAGAAGCGATTGCGCTTTGCCTTGAAGTCCGTGCCGAGCGCGGCATGCCCCTGACAATCGAGACTCAGCAGATTGAAGTCAGCGTCTGATGCCGCAGCTGCCACGCATGAGTGGGCGTGAAGTCGTGCGCGCCTTCCAGAAGCACGGCTGGGAAGTCGCGGCAGCTCCAGAAGTTTACGTGAAGGCCTAACTGATCTAGACTTAAGCTATGGCTGATCAGTCGCTAGTTACAGTTGACCCGGAGATTCTCGGGGGCACTCCTGTTTTTGCTGGCACTAGGGTTCCGGTGAAAACGCTATTCGATTACTTGGAGGACAACTATTCGCTCGATGAGTTTCTCGAGTGCTTCCCAAGCGTTAGCCGTGAGATGGCGCAGCGCGTGTTGGAGGAATCGAAGGCAGCGCTGCTCCAGCCGGCGTGAAGATTTTGCTCGACGAGTGCGTCCCATTGCCGTTGCGCAAATTGCTTGTCGGTCACGAATGCTACAGCGCGCAGCAGATGGGTTGGAAGAGCAAAAAGAATAGCCAATTACTCGCGCTGGCCGAGGCGCAGTTTGATTTGTTCATAACCTCCAATCAGGGCCTGGCGTATCAACAGAACCTTCGCGGTCGCCGGATTGCGATCCGTCAACTCTCGACGAACAAACTCCGTGCAATTCAAGCCGCTGCCGCGCAGGTGCGATCTGCCATCGAGTCGATGTCGCCCGCGGAGTTCCGCCGGCTTGAGATTCCTCTTTGAAGCGGTCGAACTGCCGCCGAAGAACTCGAAGAAGTAAGTCTGTGGAGCGGTCGCCGCGGGCACCTGGCGATGGCGCCCTCGCCATCGCGAACTTCCCCGATCTATCCTATAAAATCGATTTGGAGATCAAATTAACCGTATGTTTTGAACAAAGAAGCGGTCGCAATGGTATTACAAAGCGAATCGAGAACTGGCAGAAGAATCGTTGCGCGGCGCAGAAGTTCTACGCGAGCCGCGTCGCTAGGCGCTGGTCTGCGCAGCGGATCGATTGCGGAGCAGGCAGATGCCGGACCACGGGCGGGAGCCTTGCTTGCCCTGCGAATCGGGCAAGAAAGAGAGAAGGCGCATCCAAAGAGTGAGGCGCTTCAGTCGCGCGGCAGTCTTTAACGTTGAGCGAACGTCAACCACGTCCCATCCATGCTCCGTGAAGAACCTGGGACCCTCCTCCGGCGCAAACTTGAACTCCGCCTTGCCTTCGCTGATTTGCTCGCCCATGCCCTTCTGAAGCATCTTCAGCAAGCCAGGCGACGCAATATCGATGATCCAGTGATGGAAGGTGGGCACGGCCGCGAGGTCCTGCGCTAGAGACGCGACCTCGTCGCGCGAGAAGTAAATCAGCAATCCTTCCGTGATGATGAGGACGTTCTTCGCGGTACCACCGAGCGCGGCGAAAAGCTGGCGGCGCGCAGCGATATCGGACAAATCGAGGCGGGCGCGATCGAGAGTGCAGGCCGGCTTCTCGCCACGAAGAATCTCCTCTTTGTAATCGAGGATTCCCGGCAGGTCGACTTCGATCCAATGAAGGGATGCTGGCAAATTCATTCGATACGGACGCGCGTCGAGGCCGGCAGCCAGGTTGACGACCCTATCAACGCCCTCGCTGACCTGCTGCTTGATGAATTCGTCGTATGCGTAAGTGCGCGTGATCCAGGCCCACGTTGCGCGCTCGCTGAAAGGCATGGATTTCGCGATCTGGTCGCCGCGCTCGCCCGCGAGGCGCCGCGCGAAGGGATCGCGGAAAACGGCATCGGACCGTTCCGTTTCGCGGGCGCGGTAAATGGCCGCGAGGAGGGCGGTGTCGGAGATGTTGCGGACGAGGGGTTCGCGGGTGCTCATTCTGACACCTTACCTCGATTTCGATCACTTTCCGACTCTGTGATTGGCCTTCATACCCTTCTTATTTCTTACTCCTCCTCACTACCGTTTGCCCTACTACTGGTATCTGGATCCTGCCAGGCAAGAGGAATTCAATCGCAACATCGAGTCGCTCGCGAACTGGATAGAAGGCGCGATCCAGCGCTTTCGCTCAGGCGTGAAGAACTCGCGAGTCATCGAACTGCATGACACTAACCACTACGTGTTCATCGTAGACGAAGCGTTGGTCGTTCGAGAAACGCGCAAGTTCTTGCTTGAAGAAAGGTGCCTATGCGTTGGGTTAGCTGGCCGCTGACTTCTGCGTTGCTCCGGGTGGATCCAATGTTGGAACCACCGCGCAACGATCCGCGCTTCTAGAAACTGATTGCCGTCTCGGTGTCAAAATAGGGTCGCCGTCTACGGGCTGGGTGCTCGCGAAAGCTCTCGGAGTGTCAGCTGCAAATTCTGGGGAGCACACACCCGTGGCGGTTTCAATGCGCTAGAGGCGAACATCGAATTAAGTGGCCAAACGCGTTGATTTACGCCATCGGAAACGCAATTGACAAAAAGCCTGCCCGGTACGAGGAACTTTCATGCGGGGTGAAAGTCGATGACCTTTTATGAATTTAGTCATGACGTCGTGCCGGTCTTACAGCTCGGTGTGACCGCCGTCGGGTTGACCTCGCTTTTCCTGATTTGGTGGCAGGCTAAGCGAACGACCCGTTGGAACCAAGTCCAGTCTCATCATCAGTTTTTCAAAGATACGCCAAATCAGGCTCACGAACGTGCGGCGCATGATGCTGCAAAAAGGATAGGAGTCAACGTAGAGGATCCGCTTGACGATCAGTTAGCGAAGAAGCTCGTCGAGGATGACGACGCCCGCTTCGCCGCAAGAAATCTCTTGAACGATTATGAAGAATTATGTTCTGCCGTCCAAATCGGGACGGTCAGTGAGAGGTATGCATATTCTGTTGACTCAACCCGCGTCATACGAACGTACAAAATCTTTAAACCCTTCATCGAGCTTATGCGAGAAAAGAAAGCAGCTAAGGATGCTTGGACGGATCTCCAAAGGCTTGCTCTCAAGTGGGAGGCCAGACAGCTGGATTTGCGCGAGAAAAAAGACAGAGCTATCGCTAAGCTGGAAAACGAGTTGGCAAAAAAGGTCGCGGCCAAGCCTCTCGGCAAATAGAGAGCAAACTATTCGGTTTTCACAAAAGGCAGGCATCTCGCTACACATTGCCACTCCGGCAACTGACATTGTCTATGCAACACTCGATTTCTTCCGACATTAATAAGCCGACTTCGGCTATCAGCGATAGTCCGGCAGCAGAGCTTCTACATGCGTTTTTGACGTTACCTGGCATGGTTCGGCCGCTTGTCTCTCGCGATGGCAAGTGGATCGCTTGGAGTTGGTTTCGAGTTGGACCAACCGCTGACGTTTTCGCTGCGCCGACGGATGGTTCTTCGCCACCTATCCGTCTGACGAATAGTTCCGAGAACGCTCTTCTCGTCTCGTGGACTCCTGACAGTCGAGCCGTAATAGTCCAACAGGATAAAAACGGTGACGAGCGTTATCAGCTATTCCGAGTCGACTTAGAGCATGCAGGAAAAATGCAGCCGCTTACCGAAAGTAATCCGCGCTATTACATTCGCGGGGGCAATCTCCACCCGAATAACTATTGGCTGGTTTACGGTGCGAACTTCGATGTAAATTCCAACCAAGAAATTGAGGCTACTTGGGTTTATCGCCACGATTTGGACACCGGCGAGCGAATTCCTCTTGCAAGGCCAAAGAGAGCCATAGCAGTCTGGCCACAGCTAAGTCCAATAGGTACCCATGTTCTCTACTCGCGGGGAGATCTTCATCCCTCGGGGCAACAGGTGTGGTTAGTTGACATCGAAGGGCGCGGAGACCGAGAGCTGCTGAACTTCGGTAATGACGTGAAGACGGCTGCCTCTTGGTTTCCCGATGGCCGCCGCCTTGTTGTACTGGCTGAGCGAAAGACGCACCGGCGTCTCGGCGTTTACGACTTGGAGACCTCGGATCTCCGATGGCTCGTTGACGATCCCAGCATCAATATCGAATCAGCATCTGTTCCATATGGAAGTAACGAAATTGTTGTAATCGAAGTAAACCAAGCGCGTGCTAGAAGTTTTCTGCTTGATCCTGAGACAAGTGCCGTCAAAGAATTTCCAAGTGAGGTTTTTGACAATGTTGTTCTGCTCGGACCAGTTGAACATCACTTGATCAGCCAAATCTACAGTTCGACTCAACCTGATGAAGTGATTTTATTCTCAATCACTGCTCCAGAAGACCGCACCAGTCTCTCGCGGGTATGGGAGCGCACATCACTTACTCCGCACGACTTATACTGTGCGGAGGATTTTCGGTGGAAATCCGTGGATGGCGTCCAGATTCAAGGATGGTTATATCGTACTAGGGCGGAAGCTCGCGGCACGATCGTGTACGTTCACGGCGGGCCAACCGTTCATAGTGAAAACCGGGTCAATCCCGAAATTCAGTTCTTGCTAAGCCAGGGTTTCAACATTTTGGACCCGAACTATCGCGGAAGCACAGGTTTCACACTCGAGTTTCGGGAATCCATAAAGGCCGAAGGATGGGGAGGTAAAGATCAAGAGGACATTCGCTGTGGCATAGAAACTCTTATCGCTATGGGCGTCGCCCAGCGTGGTAGAGTTGGGATAACTGGGACGTCATACGGCGGTTACTCGGCATGGTGCGCGATAACGCGCTTTCGGCCTGACGTTGTCGCGGCTGCCGCGCCAATTTGTGGAATGAGCGATTTGGTCGTGGATTATGAAACGACCCGCCCTGATCTGCGCCCATACAGTGAGGAAATGATGGGTGGTAGCCCACTTACCGTTCCGGAACGTTACTACGAGCGATCACCTATTCACTTCATTGGCAATATCAGAGGTAGCGTGCTCATTGTTCAGGGGATGCAAGACCCGAATGTTACGCCAGAGAATTTGCGTACAGTCGTTGCCGCCTTAGAAAAGGCTGGCGTTCCTTATGAGACTTTGATTTTCGAAGATGAGGGACACGGTATTTATAAACGACGCAATCAGAAGATTCTGTATCAACGCTTGGCTGAATTCTTCGCCAAGAGCTTTTCTGCAGCAACGGTTGTGGAAAAATTGTCTAACAATTGAGGTCTGGTCTAAACTCCGAAAGTTTTCGCCCACCACTCGCCGCGCGGCGAGCAGGCTTTGGGCAGGCTGAGCAGTGCATTTGACGTTTTCGCGTGCGAACTCGCGAAGACAGAACCTATTTGAGCGTAGCGTGAAATGCAGCGTCGAGTTTGGTTTCTTTCTCGTCCACGGTTGTCTTGCCGATGTCTTCTTTGGAAAAGAGAATCGAAAAGACCTGCAGACTGCGCGCCCGAAATGCGCCGGCGCAACTGAGCATATAAAATCGCCACATTCGCTGGAAACGTTCGCCGTACCGATCTGCAAAGCGGGGCCAGGCGCGGCGGAAGTTTTCCTCCCAGGCGAGGAGTGTCGGGTCGTAATTCGGCCCGATGTTCTTGATGTCTTCAAGGATGAAAACGCCTTCCGCAGCGCGCGTCAGTTGAGCGAGGGAAGGAAGCATGGAATTTGGGAAAATGTAGCGCTTGATCCAGGGATCGGTGTGGAAGCGCGAAAAGTTGCCGCAGATTCCCTGGCAAAGAAACAATCCATCTTCGCCTAACGAACGAGCAGCCGCTCGCATATAGGTGCGATAATTTTTGTAACCGACATGCTCGACCATGCCCACGCTCACCACCCGATCAAATTGCTCGGTGACTTCGCGGTAGTCGCGCAGCTGAATTTCCACGTCCAATCCGCGACACCAACGTTGCGCGTAACGGAATTGCTCCCGAGAAATTGTTATCCCGACTACCTGGCAACCGAAGTGGCGCGCGGCATAACGGGCCACGCCACCCCAGCCGCAGCCGATGTCCAGCAGACGGAGGCCGGGTCGCAGACACAGCCTCTCGCAAATCCAATCCAGTTTCCTTAGTTGCGCTGAGGCGAGATCGTCGCCCTCGGTGAAGAGTGCACAGGAATATTGCATATTCGGATCGAGCATTGCTTCGAAAAAATCGTTGCTCAGATCGTAATGCACTCGGCCGACTTTTCGGGAGCGCCAGGAAGTTTGCTGGTTCGCGAGAAGCGCGGTGAGCAATGCCCAGACATTCGGAAGCCGAAATGCGAAACGCCTCTCGAGCCCGGCACGAATGGCGCGGCAACACATTTCATCTAGCGCATCGCAGTCCCACCAGCCATCCATATAGGATTCTCCGAAACCGAGCGTCCCGGAAGTCAGGACTCGGCTAAAGAAGCGCCGGTCATGCACCTGTATGTCCCAAGGGCGAGCGCCATCGATGCGAATATCCGCGGACGCGAGGAGATTGGTCATCACATCTTGGGCTTTGGACATATGATTTGGCCGATCGCGGAAGCGCTTCGCCCCGTCTAAAGAATCGCGCCCGCCTCGGCGATTAGTTTGATCGCGAAAAAGAGTGAACAAAGATATTAGTCAGACCTTGGTTACGGTGTAGGAAATGGAAGAAAGGAAGAAGTGGGAAATTGGAACGTAGAAGGCGGCGGTAACGCTACGGAAAACAAATTTCATTTAATCATTAGGTAATCGCAGTTGCGGCTGTATGGTCGCGTTAATAGCGCAGCGTCAATCGATCGCGCAAGTGTGCGAGCCCTTCTCTCTGCACACAAAACAGCATCATGAATGCTATCGCTGCTCATAAACATGAACTTGAGCGATTGCTCGGGGACTTGTCCGGGGACATCGCATTCTCGAAAATAACTTTCTTAACGTTAGTGGATGCTTATATCACGCGTCTCGATACAAATTGCTCAGACATCAGCGCCCGCGTTAATCCGGCGCCAGCGCGAATAAGCAGAGAATTAAATATGGAACCAACATTGACTCAGAACTGCGCGCTTTATCACGCCCAACATAAAACTTCAGAGCGTGGTGCCACGTTTTTTCGAAAATTTCGCGCCGCGGCCCGCAAGCAAGCATTGCTCAGTCACAGCCCATACGCGACGAGCTTTTCAGGCGTCTACCGGCACCACCGGGACAACAGCTGCTGAACCCCTTTGGCCAGCTCCCGAATCCTCGGACAGCGTTGAGGAAATCGGCAACGAGGAAAAGCACTGTGAAATGATCGTTTGTGTTTCGCCTAATCCGGGCGATAGTGCGCGCTTATTGGATTACTCTGTTAACTTCACTGCGCGGTAGATCGTCAGGTGAGCGTCGCTCATTGGTGGTTTGAAACCCGATTCCCGGGAACGGCTCTGTAGGTCGGTAGTTTTTCCAAAATTCAAAACACAATGAAAATGTACGTAGGTAATCTCTCTTT